>OODB01000982.1_pt1 | contig 23091 bp, 25 predicted proteins | sample 1671721 | NCBI WGS metagenome assembly OODB01 (sample SAMN06348185, study PRJEB24527) | human gut metagenome | biome: human gut; feature: ankylosing spondylitis patient; material: feces | host: Homo sapiens | place: China | collected 2015-10
TCGAACCCACGCGCCCTTTCGGACAAACGGTTTTCAAGACCGCCTCGTTATGACCACTTCGATACCTCTCCAAGATACCTAATTGCCGATTTCAGCAAGCTATTAAGTTATATCGCATTTGCGACGTTGATTATTCTATCATAGTACTTTACGAAATGTCAACACTTTTTTACTATTTTTTTTCGCTATTTTTTATATTCTTGCAGTTTATTAAAAATATGTATTATTTACCTAAAAAAGCTTCTGCAATCACCAGATCCTCAGGGGTTGTAATCTTAATATTTTCATATTTTCCCGTAAAAACCTGCACTTCATGATTAAGCATCTTCTCTACTACCATCGCATCATCCGTTACCTGGATCCAATTCTGCTTCATCAATTTCCCGTATGCCTTTAAAAGAAGATCTGCCAAAAAAACCTGTGGTGTCTGTATTGCCCACAATGTTGCCCGATCCGGTGTAGACTCCACCCGTTGACTTTCATTTACAATTTTAATTGTATCTTTCACCGGCATTCCCGCGATACAGGCATCAGACTTGCAGACACACTCATACGCTCTTTCTATGATACTTTCATCTATAAACGGTCTTGCACCATCATGAATATATACATATCCCTTTCTTTTTATTACCTGCAAACCATTCCATACCGAATTGAACCGTTCAGCTCCACCTTCAACAATCCTGCTGACTTTTGTAAAGCCATACTGGTCTACGATCTCTTTCCTGCAATATTCCTGCTCATCTTTTCCTGTAACCAGTATAATCTCATCTATAAACTCCGACTCCTGAAAAGTGCGTAATGAATAAAAAAGGACAGGATGCCCTCCCATAAGTAAATACTGCTTATGTGTAGTTGTTCCCATTCTTTTTCCACTGCCCGCTGCCAGTACGATAGCCGTACAATATGATTTTTCCATTTTATCCTTATTCATCTCAGCGTTCTCCCAATTTCAGGTTCGGAACTGCGTTCAGATCCAGTCCTGCTCTTGCTCCTGAAATATATTCATAGTAAGCTGCTGCCCCGATCATTGCTGCATTATCCGTACAAAGAATCGGAGACGGACGATAGAATTTCATTTTTCTTTTTTCACATGCCTCGATCATTGCCGCACGCAAAGCTGAATTTGAAGCCACTCCGCCTGCGATTGCGAATTTTGAGATTCCCAGTTCTTCTGCTGCTTTCATTGAATTTCCTACCAGCACTTCTACAACTGCTTTCTGGAATGACGCAGCCAGATCCGCCGGATCAAAGCTCTCACCTTTCATTTTACAGCCATTAATATAATTCAGCACTGCTGATTTCAGTCCACTGAAGCTAAAGTCATATTCTGCCCCGTCAACCTTTGCTTTCGGGAATTTCACTGCATCCGGATTTCCTTCTTTTGCAATCCTGTCAATTTTCGGTCCACCCGGATATCCAAGTCCGATTGCACGTGCCACCTTATCATACGCCTCACCCGCCGCATCATCTCTGGTCCGTCCAAGAATTTCATATTTTCCATAATCTTCTACTTTTACAAGGTGCGTATGTCCTCCTGATGCCACCAGACAAAGAAACGGTGGTTCAAGATCCGGATGTTCAATATAGTTTGCTGAAATATGCCCTTCAATATGATGAACTCCGACCAATGGGATTTTTCTCGCCCAGGCAATCGCCTTTGCCGCTGCCACACCAACAAGAAGTGCCCCAACAAGACCGGGACCATATGTCACCCCGATCGCATCTATATCATCTAACGTCTTACCGGCTTCTTTCAAAGCCTCTTCTATCACCTGATTAATTTTCTCAATATGCTTTCTTGATGCAATTTCAGGGACAACACCACCATAAAGCTTATGCAGATCAATCTGTGAAGAAATCACATTTGAAAGGACTTCCCTTCCATTCTGTACAACCGCTGCTGCAGTTTCATCACAGGAACTTTCTATCGCAAGTATTGTTACATCTTTATTTTCCTTCATTTTTTCACGCCTCTCATTCTTCAAACATAAGATCTACTGATTTTCCGTCTTTTCCTGCTTTTGCATTTGGGAAAATCTTTCTTACGTCTTCCATATAAGGTTCCGGTCTGGTCAGTGACGGGCTGTAATGTGTAAGCCACAGTTCTTTTACCTGCGTCTCTCTCGCCAGTTCAGCCGCTTCATAAAAGGTCATATGTTTATATTCCACTGCTTTTGCCGCCTTTTCTCTTTCACCGTACATTCCTTCGCAAATGAAGAGATCGGAATCTTTCGCATTCTTCCGTATAGAATCAGTGGGTCTGGTATCTGTCGTATAAGTCAGTTTAATCCCCTTCCTCGGCGGTCCAAGAACCATCTCGGGGGTAAAATGTCCTTCCTCTGCCTCCACACATTCTCCACGCTGGAGAACACTCCAGTATTTTTGAGGAATATTCTGTTCTTTCGCTCTTACAGGATCAAATTTTCCTGACCGGTCAATCTCGATGGTATATCCGTAACAAATCACATTATGGTTTACACGAAATGCCTTCAGACGATATCCATTCATTTCAAAGCACTGTTCTGCTCCTTCAATTTCTTTGTAAATGATCGGAAACGGCAGCTCCGGTGCGATGACCCTCAGGCAGCCTACTACCCGCTCAAGTCCCTTAGGCCCTATCAGCGTCAACGGTTCTTTACGGTCTGCATTTCCCATGGTAAGAAGCAGTCCCGGAAGTCCACTGATATGATCCCCATGATAATGAGTAAAGCAGATCACATCGATCGGTTTAAAACTCCACCCTTTTTCCTTTACAGCAACCTGCGTTCCTTCTCCACAGTCAATCAGGAGACTACTCCCGTTATAACGGGTCATCAGTGCTGTCAGAAAGCGATAAGGAAGCGGCATCATGCCTCCGCTTCCAAGTAAACATACATCTAACATATTTTTCCTCTATTCTTATTTTTCAATTTCAGCCGGAATGAGGAACCCCTTCAATAACCGGTCATAGCATTCCTCACATAAGTCAAATCGATGATTCTCCCCGTCCTTTTCAGAAAAATAGCCCCATGTATGTTCCACACAAAGAACTTCTTTCTCTGGTCTTCCATTTATGACACTGATCTCTCTTCCGCACTGATTACAAATGATCTTTGAAATTTCTTTCGTCTTTTTTAATTGATACTGATGCATACAATCTCCTCCTGCGTAACTGTCATTTTCTTTATCACGCCTTCATTATAGCGAGCGTATGCCTCTGTGCCTACTGGAAAGTGATGGTTATCCGCTGATCTGCATACTCATCAACACAGCATCTTCTTCCGGTTCAGTATAAAAACTCTTTCTGACCCCGTCCTTTTTAAATCCAGTTTTTTCATAAAATGCCTGTGCTGTATGATTTTTTTCGCGTACATCAAGAAGGATCTTTCCAGCCTTTCGCTGCGTTCCCTCTTCCTGAAGTTTCTTCATCAGTGCAGTACCCACTCCCTGACGTTTCACTTCTTCCACAACGGCAACTCTTGCAATCTCAATCTCGTCCGCCGCCTGATATGCGAGCAGATATCCGACCCGTCTCCCGGCTTTCTCTGCCACAAGACAGAGGGCTGTCGGCTGTCTGAGCGTTTCCAGAACCGCTTTTTCACTCCACGCATCTGAAAAACTCTGATGCTCCATCTCTGCTACCGCCGCACCATCTTCTATTGTCATAACACGGACTTCCGGCTTTGCATTTTTTTCTTTTTCTGCACGTTCCCGTTCTGCCTGTGATATCCGTAAATAATCTGGTTTATGCTCTGCAGCTGTCTCGAATTTACCTTCACGGTAATAGCAGATTCCAAGAGATCCAACCACCGCTGCTCTCTGCCTGTTCATATAGGCCGGTGCAAAAGAATACGGAACTTCCATACCTGCTTCTATCATTTCTTCATAGACCGGCACCCCATCTCCAAGGAATACAACCGGACGTCCATAACTGTTCAGTTTCTGAATCAGTTCTTCTACCGGAAGTGCCATCTGCTTTTCCATCACCTGAAATTCCGGTTCTTCAAGTCCTTTCCCGCTGTCCTTTCCCTTTACAAAAGTATAAAGGCCCGTATATACCTGCTTTCTTCTTGCATCCATGATCGGGCAGATCACATCTGTGCATCCATAAACATTATAAGCCAGTGCATCCACAGTCGGTACATGGATCAACGGTTTATTCAGTGCCAGTCCAAGTCCTTTTGCTGTTGCCGATCCGATCCTCAGTCCTGTAAATGACCCGGGGCCTCCTGCCACCGCGATCGCATCCAGGGCAGAAAGATCCAGATCTACCATCCTTGTCATCTCATCGATCATTGGAAGAAGAGTCTGAGAATGCGTCTTTTTATAATTCACAGTATATTCTGCAATGGTCTGCGTATCCTCAACGATCCCTACGGTCGCAGTTAACCCGGAACTGTCTATTGCCAATACTCTCATACGTTACTTTTCCTTCTTTCCTCTATTGTTCTTCGATTGTGATCCTTCGGAAATCAAATCCCTGTTCCAGATCTTTCTCAATGGTAATGTTCACCCGGTTCTCCGGCAGAATCTCCTCGATCAGATTTGCCCACTCGACCAGTGAGACTCCCTCACCCGACACATATTCATCAAATCCTACTTCATCCATCTCTTCAACATCGCCGATCCGGTAAACATCAAAATGATAAAAGGGCAGACGCCCTCCTTCATATACCTGAACAATCGTAAACGTAGGGCTATTTACCGGCTCTTCAATCCCAAGCCCTTTTGCAAGCCCCTGCGTAAATACGGTTTTTCCCACACCAAGATCTCCGGTCAGGGTAATCACCTGACCGGGATATGCTTTTTCACCAAGACTTTTTCCGACCTGAAATGTCTCTTCAGGACTTCTTGTCTCTATTATCATAGTTTCTGCCTCTTTTCTGTACCCGGAATCTCACGGTCTGCCCGATTAATGATGGAACAGACGAATGCCTGTAAATGCCATCGCCATCTGATATTTATTGCATGTTGCGATTACATTATCATCTCTCACAGAACCGCCCGGCTGTGCAATATATTTTACGCCACTCTTATTGGCACGTTCGATATTATCTCCAAATGGGAAGAATGCATCAGAACCAAGTGCTACATCTGTCATCTGATCCAGCCATGCACGCTTCTCTTCTCTTGTAAACACTTCCGGCTTTACCTTAAATGTATTTTCCCATACTCCGTCTGCAAGAATATCCATATATTCCTCACCAATATAAAGATCGATCGCATTGTCACGGTCTGCCCGTCCTATTCCATCCTTAAACTGTAAATCCAGAACTTTTGGATTCTGACGAAGCCACCAGTTATCTGCTTTCTGTCCCGCAAGGCGTGTACAATGGATTCTGGACTGCTGTCCTGCTCCGATTCCGATCGCCTGTCCGTCCTTTACATAGCAGACAGAATTAGACTGTGTATATTTTAAAGTGATCATTGCGATCGCAAGATCGATTTTTGCCGCATCCGGAATAACTTTATTTTCAGTCACAACATTGGAGAAGAAATCTTTATCAATATGAAGTTCATTCCTTCCCTGTTCAAAAGTAATTCCGAAGACCTCTTTATGCTCAAGCGGAGCCGGGACATAATCCGGGTCGATCTGAATGATATTATAATTTCCTTTTTTCTTCTGCTTCAGAAGTTCCAGAGCTTCCGGTTCATATCCAGGTGCGATCACTCCATCTGAAACTTCTCTCTTGATCAGTCTTGCCGTATCTACATCACATACATCTGACAAAGAAATGAAATCTCCAAAAGAAGACATTCTGTCCGCACCTCTGGCACGTGCATAAGCACTTGCCAATGGAGAAAGGTCTCCCAGATCATCCACCCAGTAAATTTTTGCCAGTGTCTCTGTCAACGGAAGTCCTACGGCCGCCCCTGCAGGAGATACGTGCTTAAAAGAAGCAGCGGCCGGAAGACCTGTCGCCTTTTTAAGTTCTGATACCAGCTGCCATCCATTAAAAGCATCTAAAAAATTAATATAACCCGGTCGTCCGCATAAAACTTTGATCGGCAGTTCACTTCCATCATTCATATAAATCCTTGACGGTTTCTGATTCGGGTTACATCCATATTTCAGTTCTAATTCTTTCATTCTTCTTCTCCATTCTTTCGTGATCTGATCTGTCTGGTTACCGTTCTTTCTATTTCTGATTTTTATTTACGATCTTTGTCTCGTACTTACCTGTCTCAATATCAATATAACGTACAAAAAGAGAAACTTTATTTTCCTGATTCAAACTGTTCCAAAGAAGTTCTGTAAATTTTTCCATACTGTCAGGTACCTGGATCAGCTTCGGCTCTCCCTCAAAACTCGGAAGCGGATCACCATCGCACATATAAGTATGGATAAAATGTCCCTCTCCTGCTGCCGGATTCTCATAGGCAAATGTATAGCGGTTGCAGCTCTCCGGATTGCCATTATTGCTCTTCAGTATGGACATTGCGTAATTGTATCTTCCATTTTCAATGTGCATCACACCTGAAATACGTGGTGTATAATTTGGAGCATCCGGTTCAAATTCCCTGCTTCTGAGAGACTGCTCAAATGTAAGCTGTCTGTCCATTCCTTCGTAGATCGTATCCGTCTGGTCTCCGTTGGTCACGATCGTCTTATTCCCAAGAACTCTTACAGGTGCATAAATAATCAGACTCGGGTCAGTCAGCTTTGACGGATCAAACGCCTGTGTATGAATCCCTTCTCCCTCTTCCACAAATACGCGATTCCGGCTATTTTCACTCCGTCCCATAATGAAATAGGCAGTGACAGCCTTTTTTCCATCAGGGGTCTTTCCGATAATGATCCCTCTTCCCGGATAAGAATTGTTCTTCAGTTCCTGCTCGATCGACAGCATCTTCATTCGTCTTTTCTCCTTTCAGTTTCCAGTAAAAACTTCTCCTAAATTTACATTCAGGAGAAGTATATCATGTGCATTATATTTTCGCAAGATTTGATGTAAGCAGCCTGGACAGCTCTGCTGCCGAAATTCCAAGAACATACTGCATTTCACTGTACAGGGCATGCTCCAGCAGCATCTGATATTTCTTGTCCATACTTGTCATACTGCCACGCCGCTTTGTCCTTGTATAGAGAGTTCTCAGGACTCTCACCCAGTTCTCCGGTTTAAAATCCGAAATACAATCTTTATACTCCTGTTCCCGGAACTTTTCATTTTTTACGCTCAGCACTTCGATCTTATCTACGCAGTCCAGTAAATGCTTTGCCTCTTCAAAGCTCACCGGCCGACGGATATTTTTTTCATCATCTGTAGGTACATAAGCCTTATCCCTTGCATCTTCTATGGACTGTAACGTATAATACTTCTTTTTACTGTCCGCAAATGAAAAATCCAGCGTACCAATTTCTTCCACTTTGTACATTCCTCTGCATTTATAAACTACCGCATCTCCTCTGCTGAGCATTTCAAATCCTCCTTTTCCTGAATCTTATACTTCAATTATTGCCAATAATACAGAGACTTTTCATTTAAATTCTCTATTAACAGACTTTCCTTGTATATTTTATCATTATTTCAGGTTAAATTTAAGGATTTTTCTAATTTTCAAATATTTTCGTCATTTTTCTACAATTAACTCATATTTTCATTTGTGCAATTTTAGGAAATTCTGGTCGTCCACTGGCTCATATCCCAGACTTCATCCACCACATCCTCATAAAACTCTGGTTCGTGACAGATCAGAAGGATGCTTCCCCGGTATTCCTGTAAGGCTTTCTTCAGAGAATCTTTTGCATCAACATCCAGGTGGTTTGTCGGTTCATCCAGCAGAAGAAGATTCGTATCACGGTTCAAAAGTTTGCACAGGCGTACCTTTGCCTGCTCGCCACCACTCAGAACCCTGACCTGACTTTCTATGTGCTTTGTCGTCAGTCCACATTTTGCCAGTGCAGAACGGATTTCATACTGGGTACAGGATGGAAACTCCTGCCACAGCTCTTCTATACATGTATTTTTATTTTCACCTTTTACTTCCTGTTCAAAGTAACCGATCTCCAGATTATCTCCAAGTTCACAGTTTCCTTCCAGGGCCGGGATCAGCCCAAGGATACTTTTCAGCAATGTCGTCTTCCCGATTCCATTCGTTCCAACCAGTGCGACCTTCTGTCCTCGTTCCATAGAAAAATTCAGAGGTTTTGACAGCGGCTCGTCATATCCCGTCACAAGATCCTTTGTCTCAAAGAGCATTTTTCCCGGAGTCCTTCCATACCGGAAATGAAATTCCGGCTTTGGCCGTTCCCCTGCCAGTTCGATCAGATCCATCTTGTCCAGCTTTTTCTGTCTGGACATTGCCATATTTCTCGTAGAAACTCTCGCTTTATTTCTTGCCACGAAATCTTTCAATTCGCTGATCTCCTGCTGTTGTCTGCGGTATGCTGCCTCCAGTTGTGCTTTTTTCACTGCATAAACTTCCTGAAAATGATTGTAATCTCCCACGTAACGGTTTAGTTCCTGATTTTCCATATGATAAATGATATTGACCACTTCATTTAGGAAAGGAATATCATGGGAGATCAGTATAAATGCATTTTCATAATCTAAAAGGTATCTTTTCAGCCATGCAATATGCTCTTCATCCAGATAATTCGTTGGCTCGTCCAGCAAAAGAATGTCCGGTTTTTCCAACAGGAGTTTCGCCAGCAGCACTTTGGTTCGCTGTCCGCCACTCAGATCAGTTACATCCCGGTCCAGGCCAAGATCAAGAAGTCCTAAGGCTCTTGCAACCTCTTCCACCTTTGCATCAATGATATAAAAATCATGTAACGTCAGCTCATCCTGTATCGTTCCCAGTTCTTCCATCAGAAGATTCATTTCTTCCCCATCTGCAGTTCCTAACAGATCGCAGATTTCGTTCATTCTTATTTCTTTTTGCAGAAGCGGATCAAAAGCCGATTTCAGGACTTCCCTGATCGTCATCCCCTGCCTTAACACGGCATGCTGATCCAAATACCCTGCATGGACATTCTTCGACCACTCTACCTTTCCCTCATCCGGCATAAGCTTTCCCGTAACAATATTCATAAAGGTGGACTTTCCTTCTCCATTTGCTCCGACCAGTCCGATATGTTCCCCTTTCAGCAGACGAAACGACACGTCTGTGAAGATTGCTCTGTCTCCAAAACCGTGCGTCAGATGTTCAACATTTAATATACTCATAAGTAATCTTCTTTCTCCAGTCTTTCAGTTCTTCCCGTCAGTTCTTCATACTTTAACTGATATGCAATCAGACGCGGGATATATTCCGGTGGTGTCCTTTTTCCTTTTTCCCAGTCCTCTACCGTCCTTATCGGAATCCCCAGATGATCTGAAAATGCCTTTCTTGTCATTCCGGTCTTATCTCTCAATCCTTTAATAATCTCTGCTGCCTCCATATCCTATGCCTCCCTTTTCTTTTAAGGATATCATATTCCCACACTAAATGTAAAACCCTGTATTATTCCCTTGTTATAATTTTCTGAATTTTCTGATTTTTCTGAATTTTCATGTTTTTCATTCAAAAATTCTAACGTAATTTTTTCAAAAAAAGTGTTGCATTTTTCTGACAGTCTGATATAATAACCTTGTTGCGTCGGACAAGACAAGACAAAATAAGCTAAGATGATGCGGAATGGTGTAATTGGCAGCACAGCAGACTCTGACTCTGTTAGTAGGGGTTCAAGTCCCTTTTCCGTAGCTGGGAATTTGCAGTTGCAAGTTCCCTATTTTATCGGAGTGTGGCTCAGCTTGGTAGAGCGCTACGTTCGGGACGTAGAGGTCGCAGGTTCGAATCCTGTCACTCCGATGTCGAGGGATTACAGATTTCTGTAATCCTTTTTCTTTGCTCTGCAACTTTCATCCGATCTTTCCCCATCACTGTAACAAAAATTCAGTACCTTCTTTTAGTCCACCTGATAAATTGCATCGCATGCGAACCTGCTTGATTCGTGCAACAAAAAGAAGTATCTTTCAGAATAGTTTTACCTTCTGAAAATACTTCTCTTTTTCTTGTTTTATTCTTCCCAGACTCCGTCAAAAACTACTTTTGCCGGTCCTGTCATAAATACTTTATTTTCCTCACGATCCCACTCAATTTCCAGATCTCCGCCGAGAAGCTTTACTATAACTTTCTCTTCTGTCAACCCGTTCAGAATACAGGCAACGGCTGTTGCACAGGCTCCGGTTCCACATGCCAGTGTCTCTCCTGATCCGCGTTCCCATACCCGCATCTCTACAGTATTGCGATCAAGTACTTTTACAAACTCTGTATTCACACGGTTTGGAAATCTTTCATGCTTTTCAAATGATGGACCAATTTTTTCAATCGGAAGATTTTTCACATCATCCACATATACGATCGCATGCGGATTTCCCATGGAAATACAGGTCATCCGGTACTCTGTTCCGTTCACAACGATCGGCTCATCTACTGCACATTCTCCTTCCGCTACCACAGGGATCTCTGCCGGTGTGAGAATCGGACTTCCCATATCAACCTTTACTTTTGCGACCTTTCCATTTTCTATGAAAAACTGTAGATATTTAATCCCGGCAAGCGTCTCTACGGAAATTGCCTCCTTATCTGTCAGCCCATAATCATACATATATTTTCCAACACAACGGATTCCATTTCCACACATCTCTCCGCGTGAACCATCCGCATTGTACATTTCCATCTCACAATCTGCCACTTTCGATGGGTTGATCAGGATCAGACCATCCGATCCGACCCCGAAATGGCGGTCACTGATCCTGACCGCCAGTGCTGATGGATCTTCTATCTTTTCTTTAAAGCAATTTACATATACATAATCATTTCCCAGTCCCTGCATTTTTGTAAATTTCATCTTTTTCTCCATTCCGCTGCCTGCTGCAGCCTTTTAAGTATCTTTTCAGTTTAAGACGTATCCTACTCATTCAGGATCGTCAGGATCATCTGTGCAGTCTCCGTCAGATTGGTTCCACTGTCCATACTGCTTTTCTGCAAGTACCGGTGTGCTTCATCCTCAGACATATTATTTCGTTCCATCAGTAATGCTTTCGCCTGGTCAACCAGCTTCTTTTCTGCATCATTTCTTTTCCGGCTTCTTTCTTTCCGCTTCTTTCTTTCTCTTTCCTGTGACTGCTGAAGCATTTCCACTGTACTGACAAGATCGTAGACCTTGATCGGCAGTGGCAGTCCCACAACACCCTCCGGCAGTTCATCCATCCATTTTGATGGGGGTGCGACCAGAAGCATATCAAATGAAAACGGCAGTGCTTCCCTTAGTTCCGTATATTGCATATCCTGAAGACGATATCCACATACCACGATTCCATCGCTCCAGTTATCCACATATTGCAGAACTTTTGCACCGGTCAGACAAACTGCAGATACTTCCATCCCCGCACGTACAAGTACATTACGGATATTTACTGCGTTATCTCTTCTCGGAAATACCACAATAATATGGCTCATATCTGCTCACCTCCAGTTGCCTTTTTGATCCTATCTTCATACCATCTTAAAAATTGACATTCAAAGTTCAATTTCCTGCGTTGTATCTGTCCTACAGTCTGTGGAGATAATGTGCGATCTCCCAGTCAGTCACCTGCATACAGTACTCCTTATATTCTTTCTTGTTGGCCTTGATGATCTTCTTAGCCAGTTCTCCCCCCAATACATCGATCAGGAACTGATCTTTCTCCAGTTCCGCCGTGGCATCCCCAAGATTTCTCGGGAGTTCTTCCACATGAAGTTCATCTCTTCTTTCCTGCGTCATCTTCTGGATATTCTCATCTATATTCGCAGGCGGCATAATTTTATTCTTAATTCCGTCAAGTCCTGCTTTCAGAAGAACTGCCAGTGCCAGATACGGATTTGCCGTTGCATCCGGACTTCGCAGCTCCAGCCTGGATTTTCTTTCTTTATCTGCCGATACACGAATCAATGGTCCTCTTGTCTTTGCCGACCATCCCATATATACCGGTGCTTCATATCCCGGCACAAAACGCTTGTAAGAATTTACTGTCGGATTTGTGATACACGTGATCGCCTTCATATGCTTCATCAGACCACCGATAAAATAGTATCCTTCTTCACTCAGACCATTTACGTCCTCCGCATTATAGAGGACATTCATTCCATCTCTTCCATAAAGGGAAAGATTGATATGCATTCCCGAACCGTAGGTCTCACTCTTTGGCTTTGGCATAAACGTAGCATGCAGTCCATGTCTTTTTGCAATGGTCTTAACCACCATCTTAAATGTCATCAGATTATCTGCCGTAACCATCGCCTCATCATAATGAAAGTCGATTTCATGCTGAGCCGGTGCGATCTCATGGTGAGAAGAAATGATCTCAAATCCCATTTCCGCCAGTGTAAGGATCATATCTCTCCTTGCATTTTCTCCCAGATCCAATGGCCCGATATCAAAATATCCGCCTTCTTCATGAGTAACTGTTGTCGGCAGTCCATCTTCATCTGTATGGAACAGAAAGAACTCACACTCCGGTCCGACATTCATGGAATATCCCATCTCTTCCGCTTCGGCAACTGCTTTCCGCAGAACATAACGTGGATCCCCCTCATACGGAGTTCCATCTTTACGATAGACATCACAGATCAGTCTTGCTACTTTTCCCTGCTGCGGCCGCCACGGGAAAATTTCAAAGGTACTCAGATCCGGATACAGATACATATCGCAATCCTCTTCTCCTTCGATTCCCTCCAGCGACGACACATCAAACATACATTTATTATTCAGTGCTTTTTCAAGCTGTCCTACTGTTACAGCCATATTCTTCAACGTTCCAAAAATATCTGTAAACTGCAGACGGATAAAGGCAACATCTTCTTCCTCCACAATACGGATGATGTCTTCCCTTGTATAGTTATGCATATAACAACCTCCTTTTTCATACCGTTTCCAGTTTTTTCATCCTAATACAGAAAATCTGCCATCAGCAGCTCCCCACGCACTCCGGTATATATTGATAAAGGGCGATCTCCACCCATACTGGAAACGCCCTTGTCTCTGTGCCTTATTATATCGGCTTGATTTTCTCTTGTCAATCAACCTTTTTCTAGTTAAAATATACCATTTCTTCGATCGGTTCTGCCGGTTCAATATTCTCCGCATCCAATACCGGACCCTCGCCTCTGTATACAGAGAGATTTTTAAAGCTGACTTTTGCTCTTACTTTTACCCAGTCACCCGGTTTCAGCTTTGGTGCGTATGGACTTCTGCAGACATAACCAAGGAAAGAGGTATCATCTGCACAACAGGTCATTGCTGTACGTCCCGGAAGAAATACCTTTGACGGAAAAGCCCGTGGCTTCATCACCTTTGCCACAAACTCTACTACTTTTCCCTTATACCGGTCTGGATTTTCCATCATATCCACATACCAGATTCCATAGTCTTCCCTGCGGATCTCAATCACCGGAGCATTTAAATCATACGGAACCTCATCCTCAAAAATATTGTCGACTTCTCCGTTCTCATCTTCAAAAATAACTTCTGCCTGTGGGCTGACCACCTTGACACTTCTTCTGTATCCCGCCAGCGGACCTCTGTCCTCACAGCGGTTAAAAAGAACCAGTTCCGCCCCTTTTACCATTTCAACAAATAATGGCTTCAGATTTGTAAGGTACATCTGAAAAGTACTTGCATCAACAGTTGCGATCTTCTGTTCGATCTTCCAGCCTGCCGGAAGTGCCAGTTTCTCAAAATCACTGACCGGCCACATACCATTGTATTCAACTACAACTCTCTCCGGTTTATGCTTCCGGTTCATCTCCTCAAGCCATGCTTCTGTCAGGTCCTCTTTATCTTCCACTTTTTCGATCACAACACCATACTTCAGCATTTCCTTTGGATCATACTCTTCCTCTCCTTCCTCACAGAGGATCAGAAGCGTCTTCCCCTGGATCTGAAAATAATCCTGCTCCAACGTAAATGTCAGAAACTGGGTCTTTCCGCTGTCCAGGAATCCTGTCATCAGATATACCATAACATCCGATTGTCTCATTTTTCTTTCTCACTTTCTTTTTCTTTCAGACTATTTCACCTGAAATAATTCCGCCAGTTTGTCTTCTTTAATCTCTGCACCGATCACACAGATACGTCCTGTATATTCAGGTGCTCCGGTTCTTACTTCATGCTCACCCGGAACCATGTCGAAATAGATCCATTCTCCATCAGCACCTGCAACCATACCTTTTGCACGAAGGATATTGCCATAAGATCCATCTTCCTCCAGGGTCTTGAGGATATTTCCGATCTCTTCTTTTGTATAAGTACGGATTGTCTCTTTTCCCCAACTTGTAAATACATCATCGGCATGATGGTGTCCCTCATGATCGTGATGGTGGTGTCCACAGCCGCAGCCACATTCATGATCATGGTCGTGATGATGTTCATGCTCTTCATGATCATGGTCGTGATGATGCTCATGCTCCTCATGGTCATGGTCGTGATGATGCTCATGCTCCTCGTGGTCATGGTCGTGATGATGCTCATGCTCCCCGTGGTCATGGTCATGATGATGCTCATGCTCCTCGTGGTCATGGTCGTGATGATGTTCATGGGCTTCGTGAGCAACTTCTGCAAGCAGTTCTTCTTCCAGAGACTTGCTGGATTCCATTGCCTCCAAAATCTTTTCACCCGGGAGCTGCTCGATCGGTGTTGTGATGATCGGAGCTTTTTCATTTAACTCTCTCAGCAGAGCAACACTTTCCTGAATCTTCTCCGGCTTTGCCTTATCTGTACGGCTTAAGATCACTGCTCCTGCATACTCGATCTGATTACTGAAAAATTCGCCAAAATTCTTGCGGTAGATCTTGCACTTTGTCACATCTACTACTGTAGTAAAGCTGTTCAGTTCCGCATCAATCTCATCCTGCACATCCTGCACTGCCTTGATAACATCCGACAGTTTTCCCACACCGGAAGGCTCGATCAGGATACGGTCAGGGTGATATGTGTCTACTACCTCATGAAGAGACTTTCCAAAATCTCCTACCAGTGAACAGCAAATACAACCTGAGTTCATCTCACGGATCTCGATTCCCGCCTCTTTCAGAAATCCACCGTCGATTCCAATCTCTCCAAACTCATTCTCGATCAATACAACCTGCTCTCCCTTAAAACCTTCTGAAAGAAGCTTTTTGATCAATGTCGTCTTACCGGCTCCAAGAAAACCGGAAATAATATCTATTTTTGTCATTTTAAAGACCTCCTATCTTACTGCCTTTTTCTATCTTATCTCTTTTCTTTCCGCTCTGTCAATTCAGATCCGTTCCTGCCGGACAGTAACCGTATTTATTTCAGATCCAGCTCGATCGGACAATGATCCGATCCCATTACTTCTGTCAGGATCTTTGCATCCGCCAACCTGTCCTTCAGACTTTCTGACACGCAGAAATAGTCAATCCGCCAGCCTGCATTCTTTACTCTTGCACTGAACCGGTACGACCACCATGAATAAATCCCCTCCTGATCGGGATAAAAATACCTGAATGTATCAATGAAACCCGCATCAAGAAGCTCTGTGAACTTTCCACGCTCTTCATCTGTAAATCCTGCATTTTTCCGGTTTGTCTTCGGATTTTTAAGGTCGATCTCTTTATGTGCAACATTCAGATCACCGGTTACGATCACCGGCTTCTTTTTCTCCAGTTTCTTAAGATATGCACGGAAATCATCTTCCCATTTCATCCTGTAATCCAGTCTTGCAAGCTCACTTTGGGAATTCGGTGTATAAACTGTCACAAAATAGAAATCCTCAAACTCACAGGTGATCACACGTCCTTCCTGGTCATGCTCTTCGATCCCCAGTCCATAAGATACCGATAATGGTTCTTTTTTGGTAAATACCGCTGTTCCGGAATAGCCTTTTTTCACAGCATAATTCCAGTACTGATAATACCCTTCCAGTTCCAGATTCAACTGTCCTTCCTGCATCTTCGTCTCCTGAATACAGAAAATATCCGCATCTGCCTCATGAAAAAAATCCAGGAATCCTTTCTGAACGCATGCCCGGATACCATTTACATTCCACGATATTAGCTTCAATCTATTCCTCCTTCCAGGACTTCTCCTTATAGTAGACTTCGTCAAGGAATAACCCTCTTGCCGGAGCCAGAAATCCAGCCTTTGTTCTATCCTTTGACTCTAAAGCTGTCGTCACGCTTTCGATCCTGCGTGTCCCCATTCCAACTTCGAGCAAAGTTCCTGTCAGAATCCTCACCATATGATAAAGAAATCCCGTTCCTTCATATTGGATGTTGATCCTGCCACCTTGTCCGCCAACCATTATAGCATAAATTGTCCGCTTTGTGGACGTTTCATCTTTTTTATCCGTATAAGCCGCAAACTCATGCGTACCGGTCAAAAGTTCCGCTGCCCGCTGCATCGCCGCAATATCAAGTTTCTTTGGGAAATGATATGTGTAACGCCGGTCAAATACATCCGGCTTTTCGTCAGTATCTATCTGATACACATACCTTTTTCCCACAGCACTCTTTCTCGCATGAAACCCATTTTTTTCAAGTCCGGCTTCTCGGATCCGGATATCCGGAGGCAGCAGCTTATTTACTTCCTCTGTAAAAAATCCATCCTCCACTTTCCCATGAAGTACCACACTGGCTGTCTGTCCGCGGGCATGCACTCCTGCATCCGTCCTTCCTGATCCATTTACTTCCACCGCATATCCGGCTGCCTTTGAAATACAGGATTCCAGAATCCCCTGAAGGGTCATCTCTGTATTGGTCTGTCTCTGCCATCCCTGATATGCAGTTCCGTCATAAGCGATCACCAGTCTGTACGTCCGCATTCTTTCATCTCCTCTTTCAAAAAGAAAACCGGTCATACTTCCGCTTCAGGTATAACCGGTTCGTTCTTTCTATTTTAAAAATTTTTTCAGCTCATCCATAAATGTATTCGCATCTTTAAACTCTCTGTATACTGATGCGAACCTCACATATGCCACCGGATCAAGATCTTTTAACTTATCCATAACGATCTCTCCAATCTCACTGCTCGGGATCTCTTTTTCTTCCCGGTTAAAGATCTCAAGCTCGATCGCCTCGATCGTCTTTTGGATCTGATCTGCCGGAACAGGACGCTTATAACACGCACTCAACACACCATTCTCAATCTTTGCCCGTTGATACTGCTCCCGGTTGTTGTCCTTCTTGATCACGATCAGAGGAATCGTCTCTACTTTTTCATAAGTTGTAAAACGTTTCCCGCACTCGTCGCAGGAACGCCTTCTGCGAATCGAACTCTTATCCTCTGCCGGTCTGGAATCGATCACTCTTGTATCAGGGTTTCCACAATATGGACATCTCATTCGTCTGTTCCGCCTTTCCGCATATATAATCCACCACACACTCCCTGCGGCATTCATTTTTAATCCGTCTGTGAAACGAATTTGTTTCCACTTTCATTATACACAATGTCTAATATTTTTGCAAAAACTTTTCTTCTTTTATTTCCACTAATACCGCATCCGGCCCGATTTTTTTTACACAGCTGTACGGAATCACATATTCACAGTCCGTTCCGAAAAATCCGCAAAATTTTCCCGGCCCTGGTACAACAATCGATTCAATCTTCCCGGAACAGGCATCAAGCTCCAGATCCACAACACAGCCCAACTGCTTTCCTGTACAAATATTAACTACTTCTTTTTCCCGCATTTCACAAAATCTCATCGTTCTCTCCCTGTACCGGAATCTTACAACTATTTTATTCCGACATCAGACAGATCGTGACATTTCTGTATTTCTTTTTTTCGGTACATATATTACAATAGATTCATCATGATCCTAAAGGAGAGTTTGTTATGAATGAAACTTTACTGCTGTTCCATGCACCTTCCAGACCCGAGCTTTTGAAGATCCAACGTGCCTTGCTTCCGCTGCACATCCGGCTACGTTGCATTTCACAGAAAGATTATCTGCAGCCCCTCGGATTTCTCGCCGGAATGAAAAATTTTTCACCCACCACTGAAGTTTATGAAGGAGAAGAACTTTCTGCCCCACTGTTCCTTTTCTGCTTTTTTCAGAATAATCGACTTGATCAGGCACTTGCTGCCCTCAGACGCTGCGGTGCCGGTCCATTTCCTTATAAAGCGATCCTCACACCAACAAATTGTGAGTGGAATGCTCTCACCTGCTTTAACGAAGTAAAGAAGGAACATGAGCAGATGCATAAATAGACATTGAAAAGTTTACCATGCTCAACTATAATGATGATACCATCAGAGACGGGAGAAAAGGACTATGTGGAAAAGAAAAGAATTAAAAAAGAATGCTCGCAGATCGATCCGGCAGAATTACTGGCGTATGGTATCCGTCTGCTTTCTTATCGCTCTTCTCACAGCTTCCTATCCTCTGGCAACTGCTTTTCTGGGAGTGCATCCGTTATCTCATATTGACACGATTTCCAATCTGCATCAGACTTTTGAGACCGAAACTACATCGCAGATTCTGGAAGAGACTGCCATAAGGCTTTTTCATAATACTGACATTGAGGATCTATACAAAAATCCTTCTGCTACTTATACCAACCTTCTTGTGGATCTGTATGCAGACAGTACCTCTACTTTTTTTGCAGTCCTGAAGATCTTCAATACTTTCTGGGATGAACATTTCGACTTTATCGTCTTCATCCTTGGAATCAGTGCGATCCTGGCTTTTCTCTATCGCATTTTTGTAAATAATATTTTGATCATTGGCGAGAAACGTTTCTTTTTAGAATCGAAAAATTATAAAGATACCCGGATTTCCAAAATCTTTTTCCTTTATAAGCTGCATTATATCCGCAAGCCTGCTTTTATCATGTTCTTCCGCAGTCTCTACCAGTTTCTGTGGAATTTTACAGTCATCGGTGGAATCTACAAGCATTATGAGTATTGGATGATTCCGTATATCCTGGCAGAAAATCCAGAAATCAGTAAAAAAAATGCTTTCTTCCTTTCCCGCCAGCTCAGCAATCATAATAGGAAAAAGCTTTTACTGCTGGATCTGTCCTTTCTGGGATGGAAGATACTCTCCCTGATCAGTCTGGGACTTGTCGATTTCTTATATGTGAACCCTTATATGGCAACCTGCAAAGCCGAATTATATCTGACACTCCGCAGAAATTATGTGCTTTCACGTTCTCCCGGCTATGAATACCTGAATGATTCCTATCTGGAACATATTCCTTCCGAAGATGAGCTTCTGATCAGTAAGGCACTTTATGATGACTTGGAAGGTCCTTATACTCAGACCTCTTATTTTGCACCTGATCAGTATCCGGTTTTCCTTTTTTCTGTACAGCCGCCGTTTTCTGCTGTAAGATCACCGGTCAACCCGGTTCGTAAATACGATCTCTGGTCCTGCATTTTTCTTTTTCATACTTTTTCTATTTTGGGATGGATCGTAGAGAACCTGATACAGCTTTTAAAGACAGGAGAATTTTCTTTTGATGGAGCAGTCTTCTTTCCTTGGGCTCCTATGTATGGAATTTTCGGCATATTACTTTTACTTTTTATGAAGAAACTCATTCCCAAACCAGAGCTTGTGTTTTTTCTGAATTTTGCAGTCTACACATTGATCGAATATCTTGCAAGCTGGATTCTTGAACTCGGATACAGCCCGAAAGTAACTGCCTACAGTGACTATCTTTTCACACTGAACGAACATACATATATCGGAGGTTCCGCAGTCTTTGCACTGCTTGGATGTGCTTTTCTTTACTATCTTGCCCCTAAATGGACAGAAGCTTTTTCCCATTTAAAGAAGAGTATCCGCATTGTACTCTGTATTCTCCTCAGCCTTATCTTTCTTGGCTTTGTTTTAAAAATAAGTCTTCCATATATTTGGTGAGAAATATTGATTTCATCTAAAAAAAATAGTAAAATTTAATTAGTTATTGGCTTGAAAATTTGAAACGAAAGGAAAATTATTATGAAAAAAAGAGTTGTTGTTGCACTGGGACACCGTGCACTTGGTACTACACTTCCAGAACAGAAGACCGCAGTAAAGCATACTGCCAAATGTATCGCAGACCTTATTGAGGAAGGCTATCAGGTTGCGATCACGCACAGCAATGCGCCTCAGCTTGGCATGATACACACAGCCATGAATGAATTTGCAAAAGCCCATACAGACTATACACCGGCTCCTATGTCTGTCTGCTCAGCCATGAGCCAGGGATATATCGGTTATGACCTTCAGAACGGAATCCGTGAGGAACTTCTTAATCGTGGAATCTACAGAACTGTCAGTACTGTTCTCACCCAGGTAATTGTCGATCCATATGATGAAGCTTTCTATACACCGACCAAAGTTCTCGGACGCTATATGAATGCACAGGAGGCAAATGAAGAGCGTAAAAAAGGAAATTATGTGATTGAAGAGCCGGGCAAGGGTTTCCGTCGTGTCGTATCCGCACCAAATCCTGTAAAAATCGTCGAGCTGGATGCCGTCAAGGCACTTCTTGATGCTAATCAGGTTGTAATTGCTGCCGGAGGCGGTGGAATCCCGGTGTTGGAGCAGGACAACCATCTCCGAGGTGCAAGTGCCGTCATTGAAAAAGATCTTGCAGCCGGAAAGCTTGCAGAGGGAATTGACGCCGAAATGCTCATCATCCTTACAAATGTCGAAAAAGTCTGCATTAATCTCGGACAGGAAGACGAAGAACCGCTGGGAGAGATCACAGCAGAGCAGGCTAAGACTTATATGGAAGAAGGACATTTTGGAATTTACAATATGCTTCCTAAATTCCGTGCTTCTGTTGATTTCGTAGAAGAACGCGAGGGGCGCAGTGCTTACATTACTTCTTTTGATAAAGTAACGGATGCATTAAAAGGCAAGACAGGAACTGTCATTCGATAGTTTTCCCGTGGATTTCCGTAGATATTCAGATTTTATATTGATATCGGAATCCATACGATCTTTATAATATTTTTGAATTGCAAAAGTCAGGTACAACATTTGTATCTGGCTTTTTTCATATTTTTTAATCTCCTCTTGATTTTTCATGAATACATGCTATTATATATACATACGTTAAATGTAGTATCAAAAACTACTTGTTGTTTTATCAATATATTGGAGGTATGCTATTATGAAAAAAAGACATCATATTAAAGATCCTGGAAGTGCGATCACTCATTTTATCGGCATGCTCATGGCAATCTTTGCGGCAGTACCGCTCCTTATCAAGGCTGCACATGAACCAAGCCGGATCTACATTGGATCTCTTACAGTCTATGCGATCAGTCTGATTTTATTATATGCTGCAAGTACAACGTATCATACTTTTGATATCTCACCAAAAGTAAATACTATTTTGAAAAAGATCGATCATATGATGATCTCCATTCTGATCGCAGGAAGCTATACACCGGTATGCCTCCTTGTAGTAAAAGGGACTCGTGGCATCACGCTTCTTTGCATTGTATGGGCATTTGCGATTGCCGGCATTTTGATCAAGGCATTTTGGGTGTTTTGTCCGAAATGGATCTCCTCTGTCCTCTACATTGGTATGGGATGGACCTGTGTTCTGGCTTTTTCTCAGATCCTCAATAATATGTCCTCTGCCGCTTTTGCATGGCTTCTTACCGGAGGAATTATTTATACTGTAGGTGGAGTGATCTATGCATTGAAACTTCCTATATTCAACAGCCGTCATAAAAATTTCGGCAGCCATGAGATCTTTCATCTCTTCGTAATGGGAGGAAGTATGTGCCACTTTGTTGTTATGTATGCCTTTCTTCTTCCATAATTCTTTTTCCCATGAAACGAAAAAAAGAAAGGGGCTGTCGCACTAAGTATGAACCGCTCCCCGTCAAGTAGACAATTGAAAAAATATAAATTTTTCCTGCCAGCAGAAATTTATCTGCTGGCAGTTTTTATGCAGCTTGCAAGTAAATTTCGTGTTTTTCCATTGGCGTTAAAATTCCGAGATTCCTTTGCAAGCGTTTATTGTTGTAGTAATCTATATAATCTTCGATCATTTTTACGAGAGTACCTCTATCAGTGAATCGTTTTCCATAGTATCGCTCTCTCTTCAGAATTCCCCAAAAGCCTTCCATTGGTCCATTGTCGATACATTTAGCAACTCGCGACATGCTTTGTGTTATTCCAGCATTTACAAGTTTTGTATGAAATGTCCTGTTCGTATATTGGAATCCCCTGTCACTGTGAAACAGTGGCTGCGCACCAGGATTTCTAAGTAAAGCATTGTCTACCGTATCAAACACCAAAGCATTGTTGTTCTTATCACGAATAACATACGAAACAATCCGTCTATCATATAGATCCAGTATTGCACTTAGATAAACTTTATGCTTTTCCATCCCAATATAATAATGGAATTCTGTCACATCAGTGAGCCATTTTTCATTTGGTGCTTTGGCAGTGAACTCCCGATTAAGTATGTTTTCAGCTATATACTGAGGGTTTGCAGCCTGTCTTGTGCATCCGTTGTTAGAATACTTGATAGTTGATTTTATATTAAGTTTACGGCAAATGCGTAGCACACGTTTATCGTTTACATCAATACCATGATATCGTTCCAGATCATCTCTGATCCTTCGATAGCCTTTATCCGGTGAGTCTGTATGAATCTTTTCTATCTCGTCGGCAATAAACCTATTCTTTTGTTCACTTTTAGGAATTTCTCTGTGTAGCCATTTATAATAAGCTGCTCTGGAAACATTACCAAGCTTACAAAGTGCAGCGATTGGATAATTATGTTCTTTGTGTTCTTCTTTGATTGCCTGATATATATGTTCATGACGAATCAGGCTTAGCCCCGCCTCCTCTCTATTTCTTCGAGTTTTTTTAAAAAAGATGCCTCCATTTCAGCACGTTCTTTCTCTGCTTTTAAAATTTTAACTTCAGCACGCAGCTTTTCTAATTCACTCATCTCATCGGGACGTTTTCGTTTGCCACGGTTATCTCTTAAAGCTTCCACTCCACCAGCTTCATATTTGACTATATAATTGCGAGCCTGTTGATAGGACACCTGGTATTGTTCTGCTGTTTGGGCATAATTACGATCATGTGCGATACAATACTGTACTATTTCAACCCGTTCTTCAAAAGTGGTTTTTCTTCCTTTGGTCATGATAA
>OODB01001001.1_pt1 | contig 22705 bp, 19 predicted proteins | sample 1671721 | NCBI WGS metagenome assembly OODB01 (sample SAMN06348185, study PRJEB24527) | human gut metagenome | biome: human gut; feature: ankylosing spondylitis patient; material: feces | host: Homo sapiens | place: China | collected 2015-10
CGGTGGTGGAGCCGGAGTCGATGCCGATATGCACCGGGCCGCACTGGGCGCTGAACGGCACCCTGGGCACGCTGTGGGACATGTGCCGGGCATGGAACGCCTCGTACTCTTCCTTGTTGGCAAAGAGGGGCGGCTCGCTGGCATAGGTGGCCGTGGCGGCGTACTCATCCAGCGCCTTGGCCACCTCCGAGAGGTTGAACGCCTTATCCGCGTAAAGGGCGGCACCCAGCGCCACATACAGCAGGCTGTTCTCAGGGCAGGTGCCCGTCACGCCCAGCGCTTCATCAAAGCTCTTGCGCAGCACGGTGCTGAACGTCAGCGGCCCGCCCAGATACAGGATGTTGCCCTGGATGGGGCGGCCTTGTGCCAGGCCGGCAATGGTCTGGTTGACCACTGCCTTATAGATGCTGGCCGCGATATCTTCCGTCCGGGCACCCTGGTTGATGAGGGGCTGGACGTCGCTCTTGGCAAACACGCCGCAGCGGGAAGCGATGGTATAAGTACGCTGTGCCTGCTCGGCTGCTTTGTTCATCTCATCGGCGCTCATTTTCAGCAAAGTTGCCATCTGATCGATGAACGCACCCGTGCCGCCGGCACAGCTGCCGTTCATCCGCACCTCGGTGCCGTTGGTCAGGAACAGGATCTTTGCATCCTCGCCGCCCAGCTCGATCACGCAGTCCGTCCGGGGGACAAACCGCTTGACAGCCACACGGGTGGAGAAGACCTCCTGCACAAAGGGCACCTTGCAGCTGTCGGCCAGGCCCATGCCTGCCGAGCCGGAGATGCTGAGCAGGGCGGTCTGCCCGTGCAGCTGCTCGGTATCCATGCGGCGCAGCAGTTCCTGCGCCTTTTCCAGAATATGACTATAGTGTCGCTCGTATGTCGAATACACCAGCGCATCGTTTTCATCCAGCACCACGCACTTGATGGTGGTGCTGCCGATGTCAAGACCTACTCTCACAGTTGTTTTTCCTCCTTGAAGGATCGTGCTCCCCTGCCCTGCCCCGATGCGTGCAGGGGCAAAAAACAGGGAGGAGCCGAAGAAACACTCTCCGGCCCGCATACGGGGGTATTATAAACCAAATAGGCGGGACATTCAATCCGCAGGGTTTATTTTACACGTTAAAAATAGTAATTTCGATGCAAAAAGTTAAACATTTTGTGAATTTGCCAAAAGCGGCAGCCCATTTTTCGGCATTTTGGCAAAGGATTTTTACCATCCACTTCTTGCATCGTTCCAAGCGAAACTTTCCTGCCCACATTGATTATACTTTAACATAAAGCGGGTTCTTTTTGAAATTTTTGCTGGCTAAGATTTGGTGAAGAAAGATGGAAGATCTTGATGGGACGATCCTCCCGGGTGGTGTTCTCGGCAGTCTGGCAATGGCAGCCCTCTTCGGCGCGGGTGCAGCCAAGCGCGTGGAAACGAATCGACTTTTTATTTTACAGTTTTCCCCGTTTTTCCGCAACGCTCAAAAAGGGCAGGCGCGCGGCCTGCCCTTTTGTGGTTCTGAGTTTTTATACGCGATGCTTTGACCGCAGCAGCAAGGTCTTCCAGCTGGGCATCTCATTGCGCAGGGTGTCCCAGGCAGGCATCGCCGTCCGGGTAGTGGCACGGATGGCCTCAAACGCCTCATCGTGGTAGTGCATCTCTTCCACGGCATGCATGGCGTGGTCGCTGGCACACAGGCGGCCCAGCGGCGTTTTCGTCATCATCAGCATCATTCTGTCCATCTTTTTGCGGCCGGGGGTGCAGGCCTCGTAGTAGCTGGTGTTCTCCGCGTCGTTTACCGGGACGCCTGCCGCCTTGAGCATCCTGCAGCCCTCCCACGCCGCGTCGAGCATGAGCTTGCGCTGCTCGGCGGTGGCCTTGGTCAGGTCGCCATTGCAGGCGTAGCAGACATAGCACACCGGCAGGATCAGGGCCAGGTGGCACTTGAGCCACTCGTCCATATCGCTGTAGAACGTCAGCTTGTACTTGACGCCCGCAAACGCCGCCTGCAGCCGCTGGCGGAATGTACCGGACAGTGGCGCTGTCGCGCCGCCTACCGTCATGCCAATGCCCGCGTGGACACTGATGACCTGGCCGTTCTCCCGGCGTCCGCCGTTGTTCTGGAAGCCGAACGCGATCTTATCCGCCGGGCGCTGCATGGCCTGCAGGACAGAGCGAGCATGGGGCTGGTTGCCCACAAACACAAAAAACTCGCTCTTGTTCTGCTTGAGGACGGGCAGGATCTCCGGCAGCTGGCCTGCCTGCACCGTGACAAACACGATGTCATAGCTTTCCTCCGGGGCCAGCGTTTCAATGGTCGGCACACGGTCCACAGTCGTTTTGAGCTGGGCCCAGTGACGGATGGTGAGGCCTTTCTGGTCGATTCGCTCTTTCCACTCGCCCCGCGCCAGCAGAGTCACCGTGTTTTTCTCGTTTTGTGCCAGCCGGTGGGCCAGCTCACAGCCCTGCACGCCTGCACCGTACACTAAGATCCTCATGGAAACGCACCTCCTGCAATGAAAGATGGTTATTTATGGAACAACGAGTTCAAAAAACCTTTTTTCTCATAGGGATGGCTCTGGGCACCTTTGACGGTATAGCCTGTCTCGGCAATGGCCGCCTTGAGGGCGTCAATGTCCAGCTCCTGCTCCGAGAGGATGACCGTCTCGCCCTTGGTGTGGGAAGAGGTCACCTTTTTGACATCCGCCGTCTTGCGGACCGTCTCATTGACGTGGCTCTCGCACATGCCGCACATCATGCCATCTACTTTTAAAATCGTCTCGATCATCTGAGGAAACCTCCAAGAATTTTTTGCCTCTGCCGCAGCTTTTGCAGATTGCACAAAGGCAGCAGCTTAAATTTAGGCATTTTGTTAGCAGAAGCTAACCAACAAACCAAACAAATCGCTGTCCGGAAGCACACCGGGCAGCGGCCCGCCCCGCGGCGGGATCAGAGCCTGATTTCTGCTTTTATCATACCACAGAGATGGGGAATGCGCAAGCGGTGCATCCAGCTCCACAGCGTAAAAAATCGTCTCTTGTCAAGGGCAGGAAGATGTGGTACAGTAAACGGGCAATCGCTTCCATTTTATCGTGTATGATCTTACGAGGGGTTTTATGAAACAGAACAATCGTTTTTGCGTGCTGGCACTGACCGCTGTGTTGGCACTGACTCTAACCGCCTGCTCCGAGACGGCTGACGGCTCCGCCGCATCGGGCAGCACCCAGACCACGCAGCCTGCCCAGAGCACCGCCCAGCAGGACACTTCCACCGGGACTCCCTCTGCCAGCCAGCAGACCGAGGTGCTGGGCAGCCTGACCTCCTCCGAGCTGCAGGAACTCGTCTCCGGCAGCACCACACTGGAGCAGCTGACCCAGCAGCGCGCCGAGGCTGCTGACCCCGGCACGGGGAGCACCACTGCCCTGCCGGAGTATGAGCAGCAGCTGCAGGCTCTCATCAACCAGCTCTACGCCGTCAAGGCCCGGGCCGAGAGCAGCCTGAACGGCGCGATCAACGACGCCAAATCGGAGTATAAAGCTCTGCCTGCCGCCAAGCAGACCAAGAGCCGCAAAATCGCCATCGTGATGGGCAAGGCCAGTGAGCTGAAAGCCATGGAGGCTTCCTGTGACAAAGAGGTGGACGACATCGTAAACCAGATGCGCGCCCTGCTGACCCAGAACGGCCAGAGCACCGCCCTGGCCGACGAGGCACTGGCTGCCTACAAGGCCCAGAAGAGCGAAATGGTCTCTTCCCTCACCAGCAAACTCTACGGCTGAGCGCCGAACGCGTTTCCCCTGCAATTTGTGCCGGAATATCCCCGGTACCCGTTGCAGGGGTCCTTTTTTGCCCGGAGAAACTCTGTTCCAGGCAGCCGCGTTTTACAACTCCGGTCAGGTTTCTGTTCCACCCCTGCACGGTATCCGCTCCAAAATCATTGCCAGAGTTTTACTTCCGTTTGTAAATTTCGCCAATCTTTTGCATATTCCGGTTTTTTTTCCAATTTTGCTTGAATTGTGGGGACATACCGTTTAAAATTAGATGGGGTGTTAGAGCCTTTGTTTTTCTGCGTCAATTTTTAGAGAGGCGAAAGGCATGTTCCCACGTAATTTCAACTGAGAAAGGCGATGAGACAAATGGAAATGGAAGAAGAAGTGATCGACCTGAGCGAGCTGCTGCGGCTTTTGTGGAGCCATGTGCTGCAGATCGTGGCGGTGGGCCTTGTGGCGGCGGTGATCAGCTTTCTGGTATGCACGTTCGCGCTGACGCCCCGGTATCAGGCGTCCGTCAACATGATCGTCAATACCCGGCAGGATAACACGACGACCGTGAGCAACGACAACATCACCTCGGCAAAAAACATGATCGACACCTATGCAGTCATCATCAAGAGCAACCTCGTGCTCAACGATGTCATCCAGCGGATGGGCCTGGACATGACCTACAGCCAGCTGGCAGGCAGCATCACGGTTGGCAGCGTCAACTCCACCCAGATCATGGCCATTACGGTGACCAATGAGAACCCGGGCCTGGCGGGCAAGATCGCGCAGACGATCGCGGAGGTCGCGCCGGACGTGATCGTGGAAAAGGTCGAGGCAGGCTCCTGCAAGGCAGTGAGCGACGTGGAGATCGGCACCACGCCTGTCTATCCCCAGACCAAGAAGACCATGCTGCTCTGCGCTCTGGCCGGTATGGTAGCGGCCTGCGCTCTGCTGGTGGTCAGCCACCTGCTGCACAACTACATTGTAGACGACGAAGATGTTCAGAAGAAGCTGGACCTCCCTGTTTTGGGCTTTATCCCTGAGGTGTGATGTAAGATGTGGAATCCGTTCAAACCGAAAATTGAAAACTCTGACCCCGGCCAGCGCTCCCTGCAGCTGATCTCCCAGAAAGGAATGCCCTTTGCGTATGTGGAAGCTTACAAATCCCTGCGCACCAACCTGAACTTTCTGACCAGCTCCACCGGAGCCCGCGCCATTGTGGTCACCAGTACCATGCCGGAAGAGGCCAAGAGCAACGTCTCAGTCAACCTGGCCCTGACCCTGGCCGAAGACGGCAAAAATGTAGCCCTGGTGGACTGCGACCTGCGCAAGCCCGTGCTGCACAAATACCTGAAAGCCGGTCACAATGTGAAAGGCGTTTCCAATATTGTCTCCAACCAGTGCAAGCTGGAAGAGGCTCTGCTGCGGCTGGAACAGTTCAAGATCACGTTCCTGCCCGCCGGCACGCCCCCTCCGAACCCCTCGGAGCTGCTGGGCTCGGCCCGGATGCAGCAGATGATCCAGCAGCTGCGCGCCACTTTTGATTATGTCATCTTTGACGCGCCTCCCATCTCCATGGTGACAGACGCGGCGGTCATCGGCAATCAGGTGGACGGTGCTCTGTTTGTTGTTCGTTCCAGCTACGCCCCGGCCGAGTCCGTGGAGGCCGCTGTCAAGAAGCTGAAAGACACCGGCGTAAAAGTGCTGGGTGCCGTGCTGACCCGCTATGACGCCAAGACGGCGCTCAAGGGCTCCAACTACGCTTACAACTATTACAGCTACGGCTACTCCTACGGTACCCCCCAGATGGATCTGGCGGCATCGCAAAGCCCGGAAAAGCGAAAGCACGCAAAGCCAGCCGAAAGGGTAACGAACCATGACTGATCTGCACTGCCATATCCTGCCCGGTATTGACGACGGTGCCAAAGATGTCTCGGTCTCGCTGGAGCTGCTCCACAAGGAGTATGAGGACGGCGTGCGCAACATCGCGTTCACCAGCCATTTCAACAGCGAGCGCACCACGGTGGAAGCTTTTCTGGAAAAGCGTGCCGCCGCCTACGCGCGGCTGACCGAGGCACTGAAAGAAGAGCCGATGGACTTCCGGTTCAAGCTGGGCAGCGAAGTTTACTTTTCTCCCAAGCTCTGTGAGCTGGACGCCAAGGCCCTCTGCATGGGCGACACCGCCTACATGCTCATTGAGTTTCCCACCACCCATAAGCCTCATTTTATCAAGCAGACCCTGTACGCTTTGCAGGAACAGGGCATCCTGCCGCTGATCGCGCACATTGAGCGTTACCCCTATGTGCTGGACGACCCCACCCTGCTGTATGAGTGGGTGGCCGCCGGTGCTTACGCGCAGATCAACGCCGGGGCCCTGCTGCAAGATGCAAAGCTCCGCAAGAAGCTCTGTAAATTCATCTCGTGGGGGCTCGTGCATGTGCTCTCCACGGACACCCACTCCCCGGACAAGCGCCCGCCCCGGATGGCGGAGGGCATCCAGATGCTGCAGAAGACTCTGGGCACTGAGATCGCCGACCGGATCGTCCGCAACGGTGACGAGCTGTTTGACGACCAGGAGCTGGACATCATCTCCCCGCACCAGCCCAAAAAGATGCTGGGCATGTGGATTTGATCATCTTTTGTCTTTTATTGAAAATCCGATATTTTTATCACAAACTTTGGAAAAGAGGAATTACTTATGAATTATCCTGTTGCTTATGCTGTCATTCCCGAAGAAGAAATGAGCTATATCTCCGGCGGTAAGGACCCCAATTACAAAGGTCTGTTCGACTACATGATGGGCGATTATCTGCGCGACACTGTCAAGAGCGATGTCCGCAATGCCGTCTGGAACAGCGCCAAGCAGAGCTCTTTCACTCCCCTTGTCAACTGGTTCAAGACTGTGGACGACATGGGCGTCATTGGTCATCTGGGTTATTTCTATGGCTTCTACCATCTGTGGGAGGCTGTCAAGGGTTACCTGGGCTAAATTAAATTTACGTATATGCAAAAGAAACAAATTTTTCAGCTCGTGCTTCTGGCTGTGGGCGCGGTTCTGGCTGCCGTGATCGGCTTCTGGCTCGTGCCGGTGAGCAATTACATCAAGGCCCGCACGGCTCCGCTGGATGAGACCATCCTGGAAGCCGAAAGCAGCACGCGGGAGGTGGTCACCATCTCGGATACCGAACTTTCCCAGCTCATCAGCGGTGAGCTGACCCTGGATGCACTGGCCGACCTGCCCGGCGTCATCACCGTGGAGCCCGTCGGCACCACGGCAGGTGCCGCCCAGGGCGGCGGCGCGGCCAATCGCTTCCCTGCGGACGAGACTTCCGCTTCTGCCATTGCAGAGAGCGAAGCTTCTTCGGACGCTGCTTCCCGTGAGGCACAGGCCGATGCAGAAACGCCCGCCCAGAGCAGTGCTGTCTCCGGCAGCGCCGGCACTTCCGGCAATGCCAGCCTCTCGGAGGCCGCCTATGAGGGCGAAGTCAAGGCACTGGTCCAGCAGCTCTATGCTGTGAAAGGCCGGGCGGAAGGCGGCCTGAATGCCTGCATTGCTTCCGCCAAGGCAGAGTATAAATCTCTGCCGCCGGAGCAGCAGACCCGCAGCCGCAAAATTGCCATCTGCATGTCCAAAGCCGGCCAGCTCTCGGCCCTGCAGGCCTCCTGCGACAGTGAGGTCAACCGCATTGTGAGCCAGATGCGCTCGGTGCTCAAGGCCAACGGCCAGAGCACCGCCCTGGCAGACCAGGCCATGAGCAGTTACAAGAGCCAGAAGAGCGCCCGGCGAGCGGCTCTGATGAGCCAGCTTTACGGCTGAGCCGCTTTTTGATTACCCTTTGGAGGAACCAGCGTGGAACAACTCACATTTTCGCAGCACATTGCGGCAAACGGCGGTTCCCTGCCCTGGCAGGACGCTGTGCGCCTGACGCTGCTGACCATCCAAACCATTTCGGCTCAGGCAGACCCGGAAACCACCTATATGGATGTCTGCCCGGAGCAGATCGTACTGAGCAAAGACGCCTGGGAAGTGCTCTCCTGCGGTAAGCCCCACTCCCTGAAAGAGTGGGACGCCGCCGATGCCGCCAACCCGCAGCTGCTGCCCTGGGAGTTTTGGAACGCCTGGAGTGCCCGCACCCCGGCTGCTCAGGTCTACCCGGTCGCGGCCTGCCTGTTCGGCGCTCTGAGCGGCCACCTGCCCATGGCGGCCAAAGCCCGGCTGAACGGTGCGGCGCTTCGCACCCTGCCCGACATCCCGGACGCGCTGAACAACGTGCTCCAGAAAGGCCTTGCTCTGAACGCAGCCGACCGCTGGCCGTCGCTGGAGGCATTCCGGGCGGCTCTGGTCGATGCCACCAAAATCGAGATCGCGGTGGATGACACTCCTGAAAAAACCGACGACACTCCCGCCCTGCAGGCAGGCCAGTTGGACCTGAGCAAGGTACGCACCGTCGATGCACCCAAGGGGCCGCAGGCGGTCTACAAACCCATGGCTCAGAGAAAATCCGTCAAGCTTGGCCCCCTGCTCCCGGTGGCTGTCCTCTCGGTTGCGTTCCTGGGCGGCCTGCTGGCCTATCAGTTCACCCTGCGGGGCACCCCGACGGCGGAAGAGCTCTTCCTGCCCACGGCAACGGCCAAGACTTCCAGCAGCTCCAAAGCCGCGGAACCGGAACGTGAAGCCGCTTCCAGTGCGGCAGAGAGCGAAGCAGCATCTTCCAGTGAGGCTGCTGCCTCCTCCCCCGCCGCCAGCGAAGCTCCGGCCAGCGCTCCCTCCAACAAGCCGGAGGAGCCCGCCAGCAGCGCGGCTTCTTCCAAGGCGGCATCCAGTGCAGCCAGCAGTTCCAAGGCCGCCAGCGCTTCCAGCAAAAAAGAGGAGAAGCCCGCTTCTTCGGCCAGCAGTGCATCCAGCACGGCTTCTTCGGAGGCTGCTGCCAGCTCCTCGGCCCCGGAAAACGTGACCCAGACGCTGACCCTTGCCGACGGCAGCAAGTTTGTGGGCAAGGTGGACGGCTCCAAGCAGACCGGCACCCTGACCAAACCCAACGGCGATGTCTATACCGGCACCTTTACGGACGGCAAGCTGGAGGGCAAAGGCACCCTGAAAACCGCCAGCGGCAACAGCTATGACGGCAATTTTGCAGGCGGCCAGCCCAGCGGATCCGGTACCATGAAGTATGCCAACGGCAGCACCTACACGGGCAGCTGGGCCGATGGCCAGCGCAGCGGCTCCGGCACGGTGAATTACGCCAACGGGGATCAGTTCTCCGGCAGCTTTGCCGCCGACCTGCGGGACGGCAGCGGCACCTACACCTGGGCCAACGGCACCACCTACCGCGGCACCTGGAAAGCCGGCCAAGCGCGGAAAGGCGGCACCTACAGCTATACCGATGCAGGCGTGAAAGAAGGCCTTTCCGCAGGCGGCAACCTGACCATGCAGGATTGAGCGCCCTGCCCTCTTGACAAATCGCCTCGGCTGTGATATCCTAAAGCTCCTAAAATATCGTGTGGATTTTTACAGTATCAAGCTATTTTTCGCCACACAATGGTGCAAAAGCCATTGTGTGGCTTTTTTGCGTCCAAACCTCTGCAGCCCCCACCCGATGAAAGGAGATCTCTTCTGTGAACAACACCTTTATGAAAGAGCGCCCGGTCTTCCCGCTTTTGATGTCCATGGCGCTGCCCAATGTCATTTCCATGCTGGTCAACTCGCTGTACAACATTGTGGACAGCCTGTTTGTGGCCCGCATCAACGAATCCGCCATGACGGCCCTCTCGCTGGTCTTCCCGGTGCAGAACCTGCTCAACGCCATTGCCATCGGCTTTGGCATCGGCATCAATGCACTGGTGGCCCTCTGCCTGGGTGCCGGGGAGCACGAAAAAGCCGATCAGGCCGCTACCCACGGCATGGCGTTTTCCCTGCTGCACGGCATCCTCGGCTCGGCCATTGCCATTGCCATCATGCCGTCTTTCCTGGGGCGCTTTACAACGGATGCCGAAGTGCTCTCCATGGGCCTGACCTATTCCTACATCGTGTTTGGCTTTGCCACGGTCAACATGGCCTCCCTGGCTTTTGAGAAGATCTTCCAGTCCGTTGGACGGATGAAAGTGACCATGGTAGCCCTCATCGTGGGCTGTGTGGGCAACATCATCCTGGACCCGCTGCTCATCTTTGGCATCGGGCCGTTCCCTGCCATGGGCATTGCAGGCGCGGCTTTGGCCACCGGTATCGGCCAGGCACTGAGCACTGGTGTTTACCTCGTGGTGTACGCTTCCACGGAGCTGCCCGTCCGGCTGCGCCGCGCCTGCCTGAAGCTGGACAAAGAGCTGGACACCCGGCTCTACTCCATCGGCATCCCGGCCATCCTCAACCTGGCGCTTCCCTCTCTGCTGGTCACGTTCCTCAACAGCCTGCTGGCCACGTTCTCGGGCAGCTATGTGGTGGTGCTGGGCATCTACTACAAACTACAGACATTCCTCTACCTGCCCGCCAACGGCATCGTGCAGGGAATGCGTCCCCTCATCAGCTACAACTACGGTGCCGGGGAGCACAAACGGGTACGCCGGCTCTACCAGATCACCCTCATCCTGAGCGCCGCCATCATGGCAGCGGGCACTCTTGGCTGTCTGGTGGCCTCGGAGCCTCTCATGCGACTCTTTACCTCTACCCAGGAGACGGTGGAAGCCGGAAAAATTGCTCTGCGGATCATCTGCCTGGGCTTTGTGATCTCCGCCATCTCCACCACCTCTTCCGGTGCGCTGGAGGGTCTGGGCAAGGGCACACAGTCGCTGGTGATCTCCCTGTGCCGCTACATCGTCTTCATCATGCCGCTGGCCTGGGTGCTCTGCCGACAGTTTGGCCCTGTGGGCGTCTGGAACGCGTTCTGGGTCACGGAAGTGCTCTCCGCCATCGTTTCCCTTATCGTCTACAAAAAGAGCGTCTGACACGTTTTCCGTATCCGCAAAAAAGGCTCCGGGCCTGCACTCCCCTTTCACAGGGAGGCAGGCCCGGAGCCCTTTCCATTTCAGCCCAAGGGCTGGTTTTTATTTGGTGTGCTGCTCGGCGCTCTGGTCGTCCGATTCAATCGGCGTATCCAGTTCCTCCACGGGGGCAGCGTTCTTTTTGGCCTTACGGGCCTTACGCTTGTGGATCAGCTTCCGTGCGAGGAATGCTGCCACCAGCAGCGCGGCTACCGTGCCGCCGCAGAGCTCCCAGAGCGGGATGCCCTTGGGCACAAAGGCCATGACGATCTCGGTCCCGGCAGCCGTAAAGGTGATGTAGCTGCCAAAGGTATCGGTAGGCACTTTGATCCATTTGCCATCCTGCTGGACATAGACGCTGCCCTGCTTGCCCTGCGGCAGATAGCGAATGGTGTGGGTCTCCTGCCCGTCGTCCGAGAAGTCCAGCAGCCACTGCTCGGTGGCATTGGCCACGCCGGACGGCGTCTGGGAGGTAACGCTCAGGGCATTGGAGCCGCCAAACAGGCCGTCTACATAGAAGATCGGACGGCCGTTGGTGCGGACATCAATGCTCTTCAGTGCCGGGATGTAAGAGGTGTACAGCGCCGTGACCACGGTGTCCAGATGGAGGTCATCCAGCACCGGGGTGTTCCACTCGGCAAAGTAACCGTCTTTCTGGGGCAGCTCGGGGTAATCCGCCTCGGTAAACGATGCACCGTAAGTAAAGGTGCGCTGGTCCACGATGTGGCCGTCGGCCATAAAGGTCAGCGTCAGCTTCTGGAAGCCCTTGGGCGCGCCCTCCAGTGCCCGCATGGTATCGTAATCAATGGGCTCTGCCTGACCGGCACGGCTGATGCGGTCAACGCCGCGCAGGGTATCGGAGACAAACAGGTTCCCCGTGAACGTACCATCCTGGCCGCCGGAAATGGCACCCCAATACTGACCGTCGGTGTTGCTGCTGCTTGTGGAGAGGGCCACTTCGGAGTCATCCCCGTCATCGTCCGGCTCATGGATATCCACCATGGCGCGGTTATCCTTGATGATGCAGCTGTTGCCGGTCAGGACACTGTCCGCGCCCTGGCCCACGATGCCGCCAATGTACTTGCTGCCGGTCAGCTCACACTTGGCCCAGTTGGAGATCAGCTTTGCGGAGGAACGGCCTGCAATGCCGCCCACCTTGTTGTTGCCATCCACTTTGCCGTAAGCTTCGCAGCCCGTGATGTAGCCCAGATCCATCTCGCCGCAGATGCCGCCTGCCGCCTCTTTCTTGGAGGTAACGGTGCCCTCGTTGACACAGTTCATGACCACCGCGCTGATGGTGTACTCGGTGCGCAGGAGCGAACGGTTCTCATCCTTATCGTCGTCTTCGGGGTCAAGGGTGTTTTCCACCGCCATGGTACCCGCGATGCCGCCCACATTCATGTCGGCTTCCACGGTGCCGCGGTTGGTGCAGCCCTCGATCTTGCCCTCGTTCTGGGCCGTCAGGTTCTCGGACTCATCTTCAAAGATGTTCTTGCTGCCGGGGTCGCTGATCTCTTCCACGGCATCCAGCAGCAGGTTGGAGACCACATTGATCTGGTCGTTGATGGAGCGGAGGTTGCTGGTGAGGGTGTTGCTGGCCGAGAGCATATCCCGGTTGAGGGTGCTCATCTGGTCGGTCATGTTCGTCACAGCGTCAAACAGTTCATCCTTGGTCGCGGTCATCTCGGAAGAGGGGCGCGGCACATGGATAGGATCCTGCTCCGCCAGCCAGTGAACGATATCCGCCGCCTGGCTGGTCATGCTGGTCAGACCGCTCATGCCCTCCGCCATGATGCCGAGGCTGGCGGACATGTGGCCCAGCGTTGCGCTGGTGAGGGCGGAATCCGTCTTGAGGATATCCAGAGACTTGTCAAAATCATCCGCAGCCTTGCCCAGATCCTGTGCGGCATCGCTCAGGGAATCCAGACCCGCCTGAATGGAGGCATTGCCGGAACTGATGTTGCCGGTGTTGAAGCCCAGCTGATCCAGAATATCTTCCAGATTGCCCAGCCGGTCGCCCACATTGCCAAGCGCGCCGGACATGCTGGTAAGGGCAGAAGCCATCTGGGTATCGCCCTGCTCCGAAACGAGGTTGGCGGTGTTGCCCAGCAGCGCGCCGATCTGCGTGGCCAGGCCTGCCATATTGCCCACGGCGCGGGTGACCTGCTTGCCGGCGGAAGCCAGCTGGCCGTCATCGGCCAGCAGCGTGGCGCTCCGCAGCAGGCCCAGGCCGGTGGTCAGCAGCTTCATCTGGCCGCTCATGCCGGAACCCAACGAGAGGATGCTCGTGGCGGAATTCGCTACCTGCAGCAGGGAGATGGCTGTTTTGATGTGATCGTCCACCGCGTCACCGGACACGCTGGAATAGCCGCCCAGAATGGTGCTGATGGCGCTGCTCAGGCCGCTGTCGTCCTTGCCCGGCAGCGAGGCGATCAGATCGTCCAGGCCCTTGCTGATCTGCTCCAGACCCTGTTTGCTGGAATCCAGCGCGTCGCTGGCCTTGTGCGCGCCGGAAGAAGCCTTGGCCAGTGCCGTGGAGGCGGTCAGCATCTCGGCCGCCATCTCCGCGGTGACCCACTTGAGCTGGCCCACGGCGGTGGTCATCTTATCCAGTGCGTCGGCACCTGTGTCCATCACGGGCTCCAGCCGGGTAAATGTATCGGAGATGAGGTCGCCCGTGCGGTCCACCTCGTCCGCCACTTCGTCAAAGTAATCGCCTCCCTGCTCCTGCAGACGGCGGGCTGCCTGCACGGCAGTGTCCATCTGAGAGTTCAGGGTGTTGAGGTCGGTATTGAGGAGGCTGGTGCTGCCGTCCATGTCATCGGCCGCGCCGTTGACCATGGTGTGCAGCGTGTCCAGCTCGGTGCGCAGACGGTTGATGGTGCTCTGGTCCAGGTCCAGCTCCACATAGGGCTCTGCCTGGCCGGCAATGCCGCCCACGTCCTTGCGGCCCTGTACCAGGCCCTGGTTGACACAGCCGGAGATCAGGCCATCGGTCCGGCCCACGATGCCGCCCACGTTATAGCCTACATGGGCATAGCCCACGTCGCCCGCGTTGGCACTGCTGAGGATCAGGCCGGAGGAACGGCCTGCAATGCCGCCGGTATCCGAGGAGACATTGGAGATGTTATTGCTCAGGTCATCGCCCATATCCTTCTTGACCAGCTCCAGCAGGGTGGCCGGGAGGCCCTCCATATCGAGGGCGGACTCCTGATACTCGGAGTTGACGGCACCCACATTGGTGCAGCCGGTGATGACACCGAGGTTGTAGCCCACGATGCCGCCGGTGGAATACGCACCGCTGACCATGGCACGGGAGGTGCTGTGGTCGATGGTTCCGCTCGTCTCATTGCGGCCCACCAGACCGCCCGCCTCCTCCTCGCCGTGGACAGCACCGGAGAACGTGCAGTTGATGATGGTGCCGTAGTTGGTGCCCACCAGACCGCCTGCGGTCTTCTGGGTACCAGCGGGATTGACCACACCCTTGATGGTAAGATCCTGAATGGAACCGCCCTCTTCCAGGATGCCGAAGAAGCCGGCTGGAGAATAAGCCCCCATGAGGCTGACATCCGAGATGGTGTGGCCGTTGCCCTTGAACGCGCCGCTGAACGACGCAACGGGGGCCCACTCCGTATCTTCCAGCGAGAGGTCTTCCTGCAGGATCACGGTCTTGCCTTTGGACCACTGATCAAAGCCGCATTTGTCGGCAAAGGCCAGCAGGTCCGAAACACTGTTGATGTAAATGGTATCCGTCGGCGCGGTGTCGGCCGCAAATACCGGCAGCGCCGCCGACGCCGCCAGCACCAGTGCCAGCAGCGCAGCGGTCAGGCGGTGCAGCAGCCGGGTGCTGCCCGCCGCAGACTCATTCGTCCGCATGGGAATCGTTTTCATCCTGCACCTCCTGTGAGATTTTACCAGAAAGAACGGTAAGATGTACGTTTCCATCCACAATGGCGTTCATGGTACCGGCCACGGAGCCGTGCACCTCGCCCTGCACCATGCCATTGACACGCACCCGGCCGCTGGCCGTGTTGGTGTGCAGCACCACATGATGCATGGAGAACGAAGTTTTATCCACCAGCTTGCCGCCCACCAGCAGGATCTGCGGCAGGACGAACAGCACCAGGAAGATGGAGATGATGGTACCGCGGCCCAGGCACTGGCCGATGCCCACGATGCAGGCATCGGACGTCATCTGACCGATCAGGGTACCGGCCACCGTCATGATGGTGCCGGAGGTGAGGATGGTGGGGAACGCAAAGTTCAGCGTCTCGATCATGGCCGTCTTATGGTCCATCTTATCCCGCAGCTCGTTGTAGCGGGTTGCAATGACGATGGCGTAATCGATGTTTGCACCCATCTGGATGGAGCTGACGATCAGGTAGCCCATAAAGTACAGCGGCGTGTGGATAAAAGCGGGGATGGAGAAGTTGACCCAGATCGCGCCCTCGATGACGAGGATCAGCAGGATGGGCATTGCCACTGACTGGAACGTGAACAGCAGGACGATCAGGACGATCAGCACGGAGACCACGCTGACCACGATGTTGTCGATGGCAAACGACTTCTGGAAGTCGTACTCGTTGGTGGCGTCGCCCGCCAGATAGATGTCGCCGTCCGGGTAATACTTCCGGGCGATGGTGCGCATCTGGTCAGTGAACTCATACATTTCATCCCCGCTCTGGAGGCTGGGGTTCAGGTAGACCAGAATACGGTTGTAATCCGCGCCCTGCAGCTGGGCCTTTGCGCTCAGCATCTGGGTCTGGGCATCATGCAGGTCGTCGATCTGATCCTGGTCCAGGCTGACAATGCCGGAATCGACCTCGTCACAGACGTAGAGGAACATATCAATGAGCGGCACACTGTAGTTGGAGAAGTTGCCAATGACCTGGCCGTACTCATCATTTTCCAACGCGTAGCCTGTGTAGACCACTTGGGCCAGCTCGTAATCCAGGCCCGCCATCTCAGAGAACTGGCGGGAAGTGAGCCGGTCTTCCAGCATGTAGCCGTCCATGGCCTCGATGTTGGAAAGGCCGCGGGTGTGGTCCACCTCATCGTGGCTTTCCAGTTCTTTGATCATGGCTGCTTCCACCCGGTAATCGTCGTTCTTTGGTACGACGAGAGCCACCAGGTTGGACTTGGTAAAGTTTTCGTCGATCATGTTATCGGCGATCTGTGTCTCATTCAGCACTGGCGTCTTGATCGGGCCGTAGCCATAGGCGTAGGGGCACTGTGTCTGGAAATGGTAGGCAAACACCAGCACCACTGCAAAGACGATGGGAACGATCTTGCGGGTTTTGTAAGCATAGCGGCCCACGAACGAGATCTTGGGCACAAAGTTGCGGTGCTTGGTCTTGCTCATGTAAGGGCCAAACAGCATCAGCAGGCCGGGCATGACCACGAAGACCGACAGCATGGAGAACAGGATGGCCTTGATCAGGCAGATGGCCATATCCGGGCCGATCTTGAACTGCATGAACAGCATGGCCACCAGACCGCCGATGGTGGTCAGGGAGCTGGAACTGATCTCCGGGATACTCTTGGCCAGCGACTCGATGACCGCCTCTTTCAAGGGCAGGGTCTCGTGTTCTTCTTTAAAATGGTTGCAGAAGATGATGGCGTAATCCAGCGAAAGGGCCAGCTGCAGAATGTTCGTGACCGAGTTGGAAACGAACGAGATGGTGCCCAGCAGGAAGTTGGTGCCCATGTTGAGGATCATGCCCACCACGAAAGTGAGCAGCAGCACGGGAACTTCCGCATAGGTCTGGGAGGTGAAGATCAGCACCACCACAATGATGATGGCAACATACACCATGATGACATTGACTTCACGCTCAATCGTCTCCTCCTGCGTATTGCCCAGCGAGGTGGAAACGTAGATATCGTAGTCTTTCAGGTACTCCTTGACGCTTTCCAGCGTTTCCAGGCACTGGTCGTCGTCCTCGGGGTAATCGAATGTGATGGAGTACAGCGCTGATACATTATTATAATGGGCGGTGGTATCATCGTACTCGATCATCTGGATGCCCCTGAGGCCCGCCAGCTCGTCGTTAAGCTGGTCTGCCTCGTCCGGCGTGATGTTTGCCACCATGACATCGGCAGAACCGTAGGTGGTAAACTCTTTCTCCATAATGTCCAGGCCCATGCGGGTCTCGCTGGTCTTGGGCAGATAGGTGGTCAGGTCGCTTTCCACCTTGACCCAGCTGCGGGAGAAGATGGTGAAGACGGCCCCCAGAATGACAATGAGGAACACAAGGTTGCGCCGCTCAACAATTTGCAGCGCGAGCTTGTGCATAAAATCGTTTTTGGGCTGTTCCTGCTCGGTCATCGTGTTCCCTCCTCTCGGCAAATTGGGGCCTGGGTGAGTATCCCCGGGCCGCCGCGCGGTTCTTCGGCAGCTGATACGGCCTTTTGCAGCCGTGACAGTTTCTTCATAGGGTGCCTCCTATTTGTGAATTTGCAAAAGAAAAGCAGACAAAATTTGTACAAATGTAATATTAACCCAACTTTTTTTAAAAAGCAAGCGACAAAAACGGCAAAATGATGAAAAAGGATGGCGGACAAAAATCTTTTGCCATACGTTTGCCTCAGGCGTTTTTCGCCCTCTGCCACCCTGCACAAACCACCTGCACCGGGCTCTTTTTTTCTTGTACCGAATGCCAAAGAGTGTTAACAAATTTTGACGGGACTTGAAATCCATAGCGGAGTGGTATAGTATAAGGCCAGAGAGTAATCCTACCGCATCGCTCGGGATTCAATCCCAAGCCATGCAGTCCCTGATATCATTTGGAGGTGTATTCCATGAGCAGTCCCCTGCTGGAAGTCAAAGATCTGCAGGTTACCGTAGGCGAAGAGCAGAAAGTGCTTCTGGACGGTTTGAACCTGACCATTTATCCCGGTGAGACCCATGTTCTGATGGGCCACAACGGTGCCGGTAAATCCACCCTGATGAGCGCCCTGATGGGCGACCCCCGTTATACCGTTACCCGCGGCCAGATCATTTTCAAGGGTCAGAATGTGACCCACGAGCCTGCCGATGTGCGGGCAAAGCTGGGCATGTTCCTCTCGTTCCAGACCCCCGAAGAGATCCCCGGCATCACGCTGGAGAATTTCCTGCGCACGGCCCAGAACGCCATTACCGGCAAGCCCGTCAAAGTGTTTGCGTTCCGTAAGGAGCTGGCCCAGCAGATGGAAGCGCTGGGCATGGATGAGAGCTATGCCGACCGCTATTTGAATGTAGGCTTCTCCGGCGGCGAGAAGAAGAAGAGTGAGATTTTGCAGCTGCTGATGCTCAAACCCTCTCTGGCCCTGCTGGACGAGACGGACTCCGGCCTGGACGTGGATGCCGTGAAGACGGTGGCACAGGGCGTGCGCGCTTACCACAACAAGGACAACGCCCTTATCATCATCACCCACAACGCCAAAATCCTGGAGGGCCTGCATGTGGACTACGTCCATGTGCTGGACGACGCCCACATCGTGCGCACCGGCGACGGAAGCCTGGTCAATGAGATCATCGAGGAGGGCTTCCGCGCGCTGAAGGAGGACGAAGCCAAATGAGAGCCTTTGAAACAGAAAAGACCGACATTGCCGAGGTAGACCGCAGCATTTACGACATCAAGGACAAGCCCAACGCTGCCTTTGAGGTCCATTCCGGCCTGACCCCGGAGATCGTCGAGAAGATTTCCGAGGAAAAGAATGACCCCGAGTGGATGCGCATTTTCCGCCAGAAGAGCCTGCGCGTCTACAACTCCATGCCGGTGCAGAACTGGGGCCCCTCCATCGAGGGGCTGGACATGAGCAATATCGTCACTTATGTCCGCCCCAAGACTGAGATGCGGGGCAAGTGGAGCGAGGTGCCCGACGACATCAAAAACACGTTTGAGCGGCTGGGCATCCCCAAGGCCGAACGGGCTTCGCTGGCTGGTGTGGGTGCCCAGTATGACTCCGAAGTGGTCTACCACAACGTCAAGGCCGAGGTGGCCGCACAGGGCGTGGTTTACACCGATATCGAAAGTGCCCTCAACGGCCCCTATGCCGAAATGGTGCGTACCCACTTTATGAAGCTGGTGCCCCCTACTGACCACAAGTTTGCCGCCCTGCACGGCGCGGTCTGGAGCGGCGGCTCGTTCGTGTATGTCCCGGCGGGTGTCAGTGTGGAGATTCCGCTGCAGTCCTACTTCCGGCTCAACGCGCCGGGTGCCGGCCAGTTTGAGCACACCTTAATTATTGTGGACAAGGGCGCTTACCTCCACTTCATTGAGGGCTGCTCCGCTCCTAAATATAATGTAGCCAACCTTCACGCAGGCTGCGTGGAGATCTACGTTGGTGAGAACGCCCGGGTGCGCTACTCCACCATTGAGAACTGGTCCAAGAACATGTACAACTTGAACACCAAGCGTGCCAAGGTGGAAAAGGGCGGCACCATCGAGTGGGTGTCCGGCTCGTTCGGCTCTCACACCTCCTGCCTCTACCCCATGAGCATTCTGGCGGGCGAGGGTGCCCGGATGGAGTTTACCGGCATCACTTTTGCGGGTGCCGGACAGGATCTGGACACCGGTGCAAAAGTGGTTCATGCTGCTCCCAACACCAGCTCCCACATCACCACCAAATCCATTGCGCGGGACGGCGGCGTCTCCAACTTCCGCAGCTCTGTCACCGTGCTGCCCAATGCCACGGGCTCCAAGTCGGCTGTCTCCTGCGAGAGCCTGATGCTGGATGACCGCTCCCGCTCCGATACCATTCCGGAAATGGACATTCGCTGCGATGCCGTGGATGTGGGCCATGAGGCCAAGATCGGACGCATCAGCGAGGAAGCCGTCTTCTACCTGATGAGCCGCGGCCTCTCGGAAGAGGACGCCCGGGCCCTCATCGTGGGCGGCTTTGCAGAGCCCATTGCCAAGGAGCTGCCCGTGGAGTACGCCGTGGAGATGAACAACCTCATCCATCTGGAAATGAAAGGCAGCATTGGCTGAAAGGAGGCCGGGAACGATGAATGATTTAAACATGAACCGCCTGCCTGTCCCCACCTGGAACCAGTGCGGTGTCAATTCCGCCCCCAAAGCGGCGGCACTGCCCGCTGTCCCGGCGGACGACTGGGGCGAGGTGAACCTTGCCTTTACCCTGCCCGCCGGTGTGGGGGAAGCCGAAGAAGATTTTACCACCTTTGCCGAGAGCGGCATGGGTGCAGAGACCGATGCATTTTTGCTGGGGAACGCCAATGTCCGCTCGGCCCTCACCGTGGCCGAGGGCGTGGAGGTAAACGACCCCGTCCAGTTTGAAGTCACACTGGACGCCGCCCACCCCACGGCCCTGAGCGTGTTCTCGCTGGACGCAAAAGCCCACAGCAGCGTGACGCTGGTGCAGGTGGTGCGTGGCGACGCCGAAAACGGTGTGGCCGCTTCCCTCACCCGCATCCGCACCGGAGAGGGTGCCCATGTCAAACTGGTACAGATTCAGCTGCTGGGCAGCAAGGCCCGCCGCTGGAACGCCGTGGCCGTGGAAGAGGGCCCCGGTGCCAAAGTGGAGCAGGTGCGTGTGGAGCTGGGCGGAAGTCTTTCCGCCTGCGGCACCCGCGCCATGCTGGGCACTCCCAAAAGTGAATATGACCTGGACGCCATCTATTTTGGCGGCGAGGATGCCGTGCTGGATTACAATGATGTCTCCGTCCACACTGCCAAGGACACCCTGTGCGAGATGCACACCGCTGGCGTCCTGACCGGCAATGCCGATAAGATCCTGCGCGGCACCATTGATTTCCGCCGGGGTGCCAAGCGGGGCGTCGGCCATGAGAGCGAGGATGTGCTGCTCTTCAGCCCCCACGCCCGCAACCGCACCGCTCCCCTGATCCTCTGCGGAGAGGAAGAAGTCGAGGGCCAGCACGCGGCCTCCATTGGCCGCTTGGACGAAGCAAAACTCTACTATCTGCGCTCCCGCGGCCTGAGCGAGGCCCAGGCCCGCCGCCTGATGGTAGACGCCCGCTTTGCCCCCGCCATTGAAAAGATCCCGCTGGAAGCTCTGCGGGAGGAAGTACGCGCCGAAGCAGCAAGGAGGCTGGATGAGACATGCTGACCACACAGAACAACCCTTGGGTGAAAGATTTCCCCATTCTGGCCGCTGACGAAAACGGTAATCGGCTGGTCTATCTGGACAGCGCCGCCACCACCCAGCACCCCCAGCAGGTGCTGGATGCCGTGCTGCACTACTATCAGAAAGACAATGCCAACCCCCACCGGGGCGTGTATGAGCTGGCCATGCGTGCCACCGACGCCCACGAAGGAGCCCGCCACCGGGTGGCGCGGTTCTTTGGGGCCGAGGATGATGAGATTGTCTTCACCCAGAACACCACCGAATCCTTGAATCTGGTGGCCTACAGTTATGGCCTGCATTTCCTGCATGAGGGCGACGAAATCGTGATCTCTGTGGCCGAGCACCACTCCAATCTGGTGCCCTGGCAGCGGGTGGCGAAAGCAACGGGTGCCAAGCTCGTGTACCTCTACCCCGGCCCGGACGGCCACCTGACCGCCGAGGAGCTGGACAAAAAGATCACTTCCAAGACCAAACTGGTCGCCATCGGCATGGTGTCCAACGTGCTGGGCCTGCGTGCCCCGGTGGAAGAGATCGTGGCACGGACCCACGCGGTGGGCGCTGTGGTGGTGCTGGACTGCGCCCAGAGCGCCCCGCACATGCCCGTTGATGTCAAAAAGCTGGATGTGGATTTTGCGGCCTGCTCCGCCCACAAGCTCTACGCCCCCATGGGCATGGGAGCCCTCTATGCCCGCAAGGAGCTGCTGGATAAGATGCCCCCGTTCCTCAGCGGCGGTGACATGATCGGTGCCGTGCATGAGCACACGGCCACCTGGGCCGAGGGCCCCCGCAAGTTTGAGGCGGGCACCCGGAACGTGGGCGGTGAGGTCGGCTTTGCAGCCGCACTGGATTATATGGACGCCATTGGCTGGGATGCCATGATGGCCCACGAACATGCCCTGCTGGAGCGAATGCTCAAGGGAATGGCCTCCATGCCCTGGCTGACCGTCTACGGCGAACCCGTGGCGGACAAGCGGTTCGGCGTGGTGTCGTTCAACGTGCAGGATGTCCACCCTCACGATGTCGCCACCATCCTGGATGCAGGCGGTGTGGCCATCCGTGCCGGACACCACTGTGCCCAGCCCCTGATGGATTTCCTGGGCATCGGCTCCTGCTGCCGGGCAAGTCTCGCCCTCTACAACACGGAAGAAGACGTGGACGCCCTGCTGAATAATCTGGAAAACGTACGAAAGGTGATGGGCTTATGAACCTGAACGAGCTCTATACACAGATCATTACCGAGAACAGCCGCAGCAAGCAGAACCGCCACCCGGTGGAGGGTGCCACCCACAGCCTGGAGGGCGTCAACCCCAGCTGCGGCGATGACATCACCCTGCAGCTCCGGGTCATGGACGGAAAGATCGAGGATGCCGGCTTCATCGGCACAGGATGCGCCATCTCCCAAGCCTCTGCTTCCCTGATGATCGACCTGGTCAAGGGCCGCACCGTGGAGGACGCCCGCCGCCTCATCGGCCTGTATTTTGATATGATCAAGGGCAAAATCACGCCGGAGCAGCTGGATGATCTGGAAGACGTGGCCGCCCTGCAGGGCATTGCCCATGTCCCCGCCCGCGTCAAGTGCGCCGTGCTGGCCTGGCACACGCTGGAAGAGGCACTGGACGGCGAGGGAAAAATTTGATTTCCGGATACGCAAAAATGAGAGGACTTGCGAGCCCTCTCATTTTTTATATAACCTATCTGCCGGACATTCGCGTCCATGATTTTCGGCACAGCCACGTTTCCCTCTGCATTGAGCTAGGCTACTCCATCGTTCTGGTGGCGAGGCGCATCGGCGATACTGTTCCCATCGTCATGCGGACTTATGCCCATTTGTACCCCAACAAGCAGCAGGAGCTTGTGTCGAAGCTGGAGGCCATCGGCTCCCCCACTTCTA
>OODB01001002.1_pt1 | contig 22696 bp, 15 predicted proteins | sample 1671721 | NCBI WGS metagenome assembly OODB01 (sample SAMN06348185, study PRJEB24527) | human gut metagenome | biome: human gut; feature: ankylosing spondylitis patient; material: feces | host: Homo sapiens | place: China | collected 2015-10
GACTCGGAACATATCATGTAACATGGTCAACAGGCTTGCATGTAAAAATTCCGTTTATCGACAAAATTTCAAAGAAAGTTTCATTAAAAGAGCAAGTGATCGACTTCCCTCCACAACCCGTGATCACAAGAGATAACGTTACGATGCAGATTGACACGGTTGTGTATTTTGAAATTACCGATCCAAAGCTTTATACTTACGGTGTAGAAAGACCGCTCAGCGCTATTGAAAATCTTACTGCAACAACATTGCGTAATATCATCGGTGATCTTGAGCTTGATAACACACTCACATCCCGTGATACAATCAACGGTAAAATCAGAGTGATTCTTGACGAGGCAACCGACGCATGGGGCATTAAGGTAATCCGTGTCGAGCTTAAAAACATTCTTCCGCCCCGTGAAATTCAGGATGCGATGGAAAAGCAGATGAAGGCAGAGCGTGAGCGCCGTGCAAGAATTCTTGACGCAGAGGGCGAAAAACGCAGTCAGATTCTTGTTGCAGAGGGTATGAAGGAATCTGCAATTCTTAAAGCCGACGCTGTTAAGGAGCAGAAAATCCGTGAGGCACAGGGTGAAGCTGAGGCTATTCTCACAGTTCAGAAAGCTAATGCCGACGCACTTAAAATGCTCAACGAGGCTTCTCCTACCGACAGAATTATTCAGCTTAAATCGCTTGAGGCATTTGGTAAAGCCGCTGACGGCAAGGCTACAAAGATTATCATTCCGTCTGATATTCAGGGACTTGCGGGCAATGTTACCGCAATTAAAGAGCTCTGGAAAGATGATGTACCAAAGGCATAAAGGATGTAAAATTTACGGCAATTTTTCGGACACAGAATTCTGTGTCCGATTTGTTACATAAAATTGTGGGGGATAGGAAATGCAATTTTTACTCGACCTGTTGTGGTACTTCGTAATTTTCTCGTTTTTTGGCTGGGTGGCGAGCAGTTTTCGTTCGCTTCTTCTTGAGAAAAAATTCAGTAACAACGGTTTTTTGACATCACCGTTTTGCCCTATGTACGGATTTTCGGCGGTTATTTGTTATACGGCACTCAAACCGTTTGAAAACAGCAAGCTGATTTTATTCATCGGTTCAACCTTAATATTATCTGCACTCATGGTTGTGGTCGGTGTGCTTGTAGAAAAAACTCTCAAATTCAAGCCATGGGATTTTTCTTCGTCAAAATTCAGTATAGGTAATTATATAACTTTTCCTTATGCACTTTTTCTCGGATTGCTCGGTATGCTGCTTGTCGGATTGATAATTCCGGTGCTTCGCACAGCCGTTGAAGCGATTCCTTTCTGGGTAAGTCTAATTCTTGTTCTTTGCTTCTGCGGAATTATTGCAATTGATTATGTTTTTTCAATGATAACAACAATCCGTCTGCTCAGAAGAATTGCAAAGCTTAAAAATTCTTCCGAGCTTATGGATAAAGGTGCAACAGAGGTTGAAATTCAGGAACTTGAAGAAAACTACAACCGACTTTTTACAGAGAATATTTTAAGAAAAAGACTTGCACACGCTTATCCCGATCTCACTCATATGACTTATGTAAAGCAAATTAATGCTAAAATCGAGGAGATCAAGCAGGATAATATGAAAGAATATACACAAACCTTTGAAAGCAAAGAGGACAAGCCGTTTGCCTACGGATTCTGTTTTACGAAGCTTTTTTATCTGTTTGTGATCGGTTCTTTCATCGGCACGATTCTCGAAACAATATGGGCGTTCTGCGTTGACGGACATTTTGAAATGCGTGTCGGCATGGTTTACGGCCCGTTTATTCCTGTTTACGGCGGCGGTGCGTGTTTTCTGACAGCCGCTTTGTATAAGCTTTACAAGCTTAATGATACGCTTGTTTTTGTGATAAGTGCTTTTGTCGGAGCAGGTTTTGAGTATTTCTGTTCGTGGTTGCAGGAGCAGATGTTCGGCACGGTTTCATGGGACTACAGCGACACTCCGTTTAACCTTGACGGCAGAACCAATCTTATGTATGCCCTTATCTGGGGATTCCTCGGTCTTGTCTGGGTGCGTTATCTGTATCCGTGGACAGCAAAGCTTATTGAAAAGATTCCTAAAAGAGCAGGTGCAATTATTACAACATTTCTGATTGTATTTATGGCATTCAATGGCTTTATGTCCGTAACAGCTACGGCAAGATGGACTCAGAGAACAGAGGGAGTACCTGCGTCAAACAGCTTTGAAGAATATCTCGATGAAAAATTCGATAATGAAAAGATGGAATTTCTTTTTCCGGGTATGAAAAAGGCTGCAGAGGCGGGAGTTACAACCGAGGGCGTAATTTCCAATGAAAGACCGTATCTTAATGCTACAGATCCCGATAAAGGCACAAAAATCGAACAAGGAAAAGATGTTTCCGAGATTGATTGATATCTTGAAGTGGCTATGCTTTGCACAGTCACTTTTTGCTTTTTGGCGGTATTTTAAAAATAATTTCGCCTGACTATTGAATTTTAACCGATTTTTTTATATAATTAATTAGTAATGCTTTATTTATGTCGATTCAAAGCATAAATTGGCATATTTGTCCTGACTTTGTCTGCCCACGGCACGGTTTTTGCGGCAATTTATCAAGTGGGCGGAAAGGCTATGAGTAATTATGAAAAAGGTTGCAATTATTATGGGCTCCGACAGTGATTTTCCCGTAGTATCAAAGGCTGTCAGTAAACTCAAAGAATTTGGCATAGAGTATGAGGTTCATGTAATGAGCGCTCACCGTACCCCCGATGCTGCAATTAAGTTTTCGGCAGAAGCTAAAAAGAACGGTTTCGGTGTAATCATTGCCGCAGCAGGTATGGCGGCACATCTCGCAGGTGTTCTTGCGGCAAAAACAACCCTTCCTGTGATAGGAATCCCATGTAAGTCGGCTCAGCTTGACGGTATGGATGCTCTTCTCGCAACGGTTATGATGCCTACAGGCATTCCGGTTGCAACAGTAGCAGTTGACGGTGCGGCTAACGCTGCAATTCTTGCCGTTGAAATGCTCGCACTTTCCGACGATTCTCTTGCAGAGAAGCTTGAAAATATGAAAGCTGATATGGAAAAAGGTGTTGCCGAAAAAGATAGGGCAATGCAGGCTAAGGTGGCAGAGCTTTGATTAAGAACTATGTAGATATTGACACAAAACTTGACAAAGTAAATGACGAGTGCGGTGTGTTCGGTATTTACCGTAATGATGACGATATTGATGTTGTTGCCGCCGCAAATGATGCACTTTACAGTCTTCAACACAGAGGGCAGCAGAGTGCAGGTATCACCGTGAACAAAGACGGTGAATTTACAACTGTCAAGGAACTCGGTATGGTATCCGAGATTTTTACACCCAAAGCACTTGAAAAACTTCCGAACGGTAAGATTGCAGTCGGTCATGTCCGTTATACTTCATCGGAATCACTCGACCGTGCATCTAACCAGCCGCTTGTTATGCGATATATTCAGGGTTCAATCGGTATTGCAAGCAACGGCTCAATTACAAACTTCAATGAAATAAGGCAGGAGCTTGAAACAGGCGGCGCTATTTTTCAGTCCAATTCTAATGCTGAAATTATGGCTTATGTTATCGCAACCGAAAGATGTGTAACAGACACGCTTGAAGATGCTGTTCTTTCTTCAATGAGAAAGCTCAAAGGCGCTTATTCAACTGTAATTTGCGCACCGAGCCGTCTTATCGGCTTTCGTGATATGCACGGATTTCGTCCGCTCTGTATCGGCAAACTCAAAAACAGCTGGATTTTCACTTCCGAAAGCTGTGTTATCGACAGTCTCGGCGGTGAATTTGTCCGTGATGTTGAGCCGGGTGAAATGGTAGTAGTTGACAAAGACGGTTTTCACAGCTATAAATCAAAGCTTTTACCTGAGAAAACATCTTTCTGCCTTTTTGAATATGTGTACATTGCAAGACCCGACAGCGTAATCAACGGTGTCTGCGTACATAATGCAAGATTCAAAGCCGGTGAACTTCTTTATGACGAGTTCCCGATTGAGGCAGATATGGTTTGCGGTGTTCCTGATTCGGGGCTCATTGCCGCTCAAGGTTATGCAAAAGCATCAGGTATCCCGTTCAGCACAGGTTTTGTCAAGAACAAGTATATCGGTAGAACAGTAGGTTCGGGCAAAGATAAAAAGAAAAGACTTCTCAGAACAAGACTTACTGCTTTAAAAGCTAATGTAAGAGGCAAGAGAGTTGTTATTATCGATGACTCAATTGTCAGAGGTGAAACTTCAAAACACATTGTTCGTCTTATGCGTGAGGCAGGAGCTGCCGAGGTTCATATGCTTATAAGTTCACCGCCTTTTGTGTGTCCTTGCTACTTTGGTGTGGACATTCACGATAAAGAAAGTCTTATCGCTAACAAAATGACTGCCAGTGAAATCTGCGAATATATCGGCGCCGATTCACTTGGCTATCTCAGTATAAACAGCCTCAGAAAAATTGCTGAGGGTGCAAATATAGAATTCTGTGACGGTTGTTTCACGGGCAGCTATGACGCTGAAATTCCGAGAACAATCTTTGTAGATAAATACGCTAAAAAAATTAACAGAAAGTAACGGAGTGATTACAATGAACAACAGCTTTTCCGAAAGCTACAAAGCAGCAGGTGTTGATGTAACAGCAGGCTACAAGTCTGTAGAGCTTATGAAAAAGCATGTGGCACGCACAAAAATTGACGGTGTTATTTCAGGCATCGGCGGTTTTGGCGGACTTTTTGCCCCTAATTTTAAAGATATGGAAGAACCTGTACTTGTCAGCGGTACTGACGGTGTAGGCACTAAAATCAAGCTTGCTTTTCTTCTTGACAAGCATGACACAATCGGTATTGATGCAGTTGCAATGTGTGTAAACGATGTAATCTGCTGTGGCGCAAAGCCGCTTTTCTTCCTCGATTATATCGCAATCGGCAAGAACTATCCCGAAAAAGTTGCTGAAATCGTTTCAGGCATTGCTGAGGGTTGTGTTCAGTCCGGCTGTGCTCTTATCGGCGGAGAAACAGCAGAGCATCCGGGTCTTATGCCTGTTGACGAATATGATGTTGCAGGTTTCAGCGTTGGCATTGCAGACAAGCCAAAGATGATTGACGGTTCAAAGCTTTGCGAGGGTGATGTACTTTTAGGACTCCGTTCTTCAGGTGTTCATTCAAACGGTTTCTCACTCGTTAGAAAAATCTTTGACATTAACGAAGAAACAATCAATGCCGAGTATCCCGAACTTGACAAAACTCTCGGCGAAACATTGCTCACTCCTACAAAAATTTATGTAAAACCACTCCTTGCTCTTATGGATAAGGTTGATGTAAAGGCTGTTTCACACATCACAGGCGGCGGTTTCTATGAGAATATTCCTCGTATGCTTACAAACGGCCTTTCTGCTAAAATCAAAAAGGACAACATTCCTGTTCTTCCTATTTTCAAACTTATGCAGAGAGTAGGCAATATCCCCGAGCACGATATGTTCAACACATTCAATATGGGTGTAGGTATGGTAATCGCTGTTGCTAAGAAAGATGCAGACAAGGCTCTTGAAGTTCTTGCGGATAACGGTGAAGACGCTGTTGAACTCGGTGAAGTAATCAGCGGTAATGACGGAGTAGTGTTTGAATAATGAAAAATATTGCAGTTCTTGTGTCGGGCGGCGGCACAAATCTTCAGGCACTTATTGATGCTCAAAATAGGGGAGAAATCAAAAACGGAAAAATCTCCCTCGTTGTATCATCAAATCCAAATGCCTACGCACTTGAAAGAGCAAAAAACAACTCGATTGCTACGGAAGTTATCAGAAGAAAAGACTTTGCTGAATTTGATGAGTATGATTATGCAATAACGGAGCTTTTAAAAAGCAAAGGCGTTGATCTTGTGGTTCTTGCAGGATTTATGACTATTCTCGGAAAGCAGTTCATATCTGCTTTTGAAAACAGAATAATCAATATTCATCCGTCGCTTATTCCGTCATTCTGCGGCGAGGGCTATTACGGACTCAGAGTTCATGAGGAGGCTCTTAAAAGAGGTGTCAAGGTAACGGGTGCTACCGCACATTTTGTAAACGAAGTGTGCGACGGCGGTCCCATTATCATTCAGAAAGCCGTTGAAATTCAGAACGATGACACACCCGAAATTCTTCAGAAAAGAGTTATGGAACAGGCTGAATGGAAGATTCTTCCAAGGGCGGTTTCGCTTTTCTGCGAAGATAAAATTATAGTAAAAGACAATAAAACCGAAATTCTTGACTAACGGAGGAAAAATATGAAACCTGTATCACTTTACAATGACATTGCTTCAACTTCATATCCGGGCAGAGGCATTGTAATCGGCAAAAGTGCAAACGGCTCAAAGGCTGTTATTGCATACTTCATTATGGGCAGAAGCGAAAACAGCAGAAACAGAGTGTTTGCAGAAACCGAGGATGGCATAAAAACTCAGGCTTTTGATCCGTCAAAGCTTGTTGATCCGTCACTTATCATCTATTCTCCCGTAAGAGTTCTCGGCAACAAAACTATCGTTACTAACGGTGACCAGACAGATACTGTTTATGACCTTATGAATGAAGGTCAGACATTTGAACAGTCACTCACAACAAGAGAGTTTGAGCCTGACGGTCCTAACTACACTCCTCGAATTTCTGGTATCGTTGAGTGCGAAAACGGCAAGATGAACTATGCCATGTCAATTCTCAAAAGTGCAGACGGCAATCCCGATTGTTGCGAAAGATACACATTTACATATGACAGGCCGATAAACGGTCTTGGCAGATTCATTCACACATATATGAGTGACGGCAATCCGCTTCCGAGCTTTGAGGGTGAACCTACACTCGTAGAAATCGGTAACGATGATATTGACACATTTGCCGAGAAAATCTGGAATTCTCTCAATGAGGATAACAAGGTTTCACTTTTTGTACGCTATATTGACATTGCTTCAAATAAGGCAGAGTCAAGAATTATCAATAAAAACAACTAATTTATTTTTCGGAAAGGATGAATCCAATGAACGAACTTGCTTTAAAATACGGCTGTAACCCGAATCAGAAGCCTTCGAGAATTTTCATGCAGGACGGCAAAGATCTTCCTGTTGAGGTTCTCAACGGCAAACCCGGTTACATCAACTTTCTTGATGCATTTAACTCATGGCAGCTCGTAAAGGAACTCAAAGCGGCAACAGGTCTTCCTGCAGCTGCGTCATTCAAGCATGTAAGTCCTGCCGGTGCGGCAGTTGCAACTGAGCTTTCTGACACACTCAAGAAAATCTACTTTGTAGATGACCTTGAGCTTTCTCCGATTGCAAGCGCATATGCAATGGCAAGAGGTGCAGACAGAATGTCGTCATACGGTGACTGGGTGGCTCTTTCCGATACTTGCGATGTTCAGACTGCAATCCTCCTCAAGAGAGAGGTTTCTGACGGTATTATTGCTCCTGACTATACTCCCGAGGCTCTTGAAGTCCTCAAGTCAAAAAAGAAAGGCAACTATAATGTCGTAAAAATCGACCCGAACTATGTTCCTGCTCCTATTGAGCATAAGGATGTTTTCGGTATTACATTTGAACAGGGCAGAAATGAACTCAAAATTGACGAAGAAATGCTCCTTCAGAACATTGTAACAGATAATAAGAATTTTACAGAGGATGCTAAGCGTGACCTTCTTGTTGCTCTTATTACTCTTAAATATACTCAGTCTAATTCTGTTTGTTACGCAAAGGGCGGTCAGGCAATCGGTGTAGGCGCAGGTCAGCAGTCAAGAATTCACTGCACAAGACTTGCAGGCAATAAGGCTGATATCTGGTATCTCAGACAGCATCCGAAGGTTATGAACCTTCCGTTTGTTGACAACATCCGTCGTCCCGACAGAGATAACACTATTGATGTTTACATCTCTGACGATTATGAGGATGTGCTTGCCGACGGTATATGGCAGCAGTTCTTCAAAACTAAGCCCGAACCTCTTACAAAGGAAGAGAAAAAGGCTTGGCTTGCAACATTTGATGGTGTTTCACTCGGTTCTGACGCATTCTTCCCATTCGGTGACAACATTGAAAGAGCAAAGCGTTCAGGTGTTAAATTTGTTGCACAGCCTGGCGGTTCAATTCGTGATGATAATGTTATTGAAACCTGCAATAAGTACAATATGACAATGTCATTTACGGGTATTCGTCTTTTCCATCACTGATAGAGGTGCGGTTATGAAAATTTTAATGATTGGTTCGGGCGGCAGAGAGCACGCTTTAATTAAAAAGCTTCTTGAAAGTCCTAAATGCACAAAGCTTTATTGCGCTCCCGGCAACGGCGGTATTTCAAGAGATGCCGAGCTTGTTAATATCGGAGTTATGGATAAAGAAAATATGGTTAAGTTTGCAAAGGACAATGCAATTGACCTCGTTTTTGTAGCTCCTGATGATCCGCTTGCTGACGGTATGGTGGACGCTATGCAGGAGGCTGGAATCAGAGCATTCGGTCCTAATGCAAATGCCGCTATTATTGAGGCGTCAAAGGTTTTCTCAAAAAATCTCATGAAGAAATACGGCATACCTACTGCAAAGTATGAAGTATTCAATGACGCTCAGAAAGCAATTGACTATATAAAGAATGAAAATACCGCTCCCGTTGTTGTAAAGGCTGATGGTCTTGCACTCGGCAAGGGTGTAATTATCGCTCAATCTGTTGATGAGGCTATTGAAGCAGTCAAAGAAATTATGGAGGACAAGAAGTTTGGCGACTCAGGTAACAATATCGTTATAGAAGAGTTTCTTACAGGTCCCGAGGTTTCTGTTCTTGCATTTACAGACGGTAAGTGCGTAAAACCTATGGTCAGCTCAAAAGACCACAAGCGTGCTTTTGATAATGACGAAGGTCTTAACACAGGCGGTATGGGCACAATCAGCCCGAATCCGTATTATACAGACGAGATTGCCAAAGAATGTATGGATACAATCTTTATCCCTACAATTGAGGCGATGAATAAAGAGGGCAGACCTTTTAAGGGTTGTCTGTACTTTGGACTTATGATTACACCGAACGGTCCAAAGGTTATTGAATACAATGCCCGTTTCGGCGATCCTGAGGCTCAGGTTGTTCTTCCAAGACTTAAAACTGACCTTGTAGATATCTGCGAGGCTGTTATTGACGAAAAGCTTTCCGACCTTGACATTGAATGGGACAACGGTGCTGCGGCTTGTGTTGTTATGGCAAGCGGCGGATATCCTGTTTCATACAAAAAGGGCATAGAGATGTTCGGTCTTAATGATAACGGCGGTGTCGATGGTGCAATCGTTTATCATGCCGGCACTAAGTACGAAAACGGAAAGTTCTATACAAACGGTGGTCGAGTTCTCGGTGTTACTGCAACAGCGGATACACTTGATGAGGCACTTGAAAAGGCATATGCCGCAGTAGGAAAAATTTTCTTTGAAGGCGCTCATTACAGACACGATATCGGCAAAACTAAATAATATATTAAGAGCCACCCTTAACGAGCGGCTCTTTTTTTAGCCTGCATTTTTAATCTGCAGTCTTAATTTGTCAGAAATCATGGCAATAAATTCGCTGTTTGTGGGCTTACCTCTGTCGTTGTGAATTGTATATCCGAAATATGAGTTCAAAACATCAATGTCACCTCGATCCCATGCAACCTCAATTGCGTGTCTTATAGCTCTTTCAACCCGTGAAGAGGTTGTTTCGTACTTTTTGGCAACCGACGGATAGAGCTGTTTTGTCACGGCATTGATAATTTCAGGATGCTCAACAGACATAATGATTGAATCACGCAGATAGTGATAGCCTTTGATGTGAGCCGGAACTCCTATTTCATGGAGAATATCGGTCACTTTCATTTCAATTCCGAAAGCGTCAATAACTCTGCCTCTGCCAAAATTGTTTTTCTTGCTCAAATCCGACAAATCGCTGATAATGGTGCTTAATTCGGAAATGTTATACGGTTTCAACACAAAATATGATGCACCCGAATTCATAATTTCACGCTCAAGAACAGTGCTGTGGAATGACGAATATACCATAAACACAGGTACTTTCGTGCTTTCTCGTGTAATACTTCTCATAACACCGATTGCATCAAGCCTTGTCATAAATGAATCCATCAGTACAACATCAGGGTTCTCTCTTTTAATTTTATCGCACAATTCTTCTCCGTCTTTTGCGCAGAAAATAACGGAAATATTCTTACTCTGTAAGATATTAAGATTTTCCTGCGTAAATTCGGAAGCGTCATCGGTTACGATTAGTTTTATTTTGTTGTTCATTGTGATTTCCCCCAGTAATTTTTGTTGTACTAATATTACCACAAAATGGTAAAGTTGGCAATACCTTCCATAAAACTTTTTTGAAAAATTGAGAAAAAAGTTTTATAATTTGCGTTACTAAATCAAAAATGAACAAACCATCATATATTTAGTGTTGATTATTGTAGCGATTTGCCATATATTGTGCAAACACACCGTAACCCTCTTTAGGATTATTCAGAAAAACATGGGTAACAGCGCCGATAATTTTGCCGTTTTGAACTATCGGACTGCCGCTCATACCCTGTACAATACCGCCGCAATTTTCGAGCAATCTGCTGTCGGTTATTTTTATGACAAAATTTTCATTTGATGTCATATCACGGTTGCAAATTCTTTTGATTTCAATTTCATATTCCTGCGGTGTATTTCCTACAAGCGTTGTTACCATAACAGCATTTCCTGTTTTAACTTCATCGTCATTCGCAATCAGATATTTCTTGTTTCTTTTATAATTTTCACTCGTTAAATCTCCGAAAATTCCTAAAGGAGAGTTTACGCTCAAATTACCAAGCCGAACATCTGTAAAATATCCGCAGAAGCTGCCGGCTTTACCGCAGACGCTTTTATCAATTCCGCTGATTTGAGCCTGAACTGTTTCACCTGATTTTAACGGTAACAAAGCAGCCGTGTCACAGTCGCATATTCCGTGACCAAGTGCGGCAAAATAATTATTGTTATCATCATAGTAGGTCATAGTTCCTATACCTGCACAACTGTCACGAACCCACGCTCCGAGAAGATATACTCCCACGGTATTTTTAATCGGTAAAACGGTTTTATTTTCGATTTTGCCATTTCTATCAATTTCAACAGTAATTTCATTGCCGTTAGATTTTTCAATTTCAGACTTTAATTCTTCATTTGTGCTGATTTTAGTATTATTTACTTTCTTTATAATATCGTTTACTTTAAGTCCGCCGTCTTTTGCGGGGCAAACATATTTTTCACCGTCATAGTAGCTTTCGAGCTTGATTATCATTGCTCCGTTAGCATAAAATTTTACTCCGAAAGCCTCACCGCCGATGTAAACCTCATTTTTATCATCAGCGGCATAAGGCGAAAAAGTCGAAACAGTAAATAATAATGTGAAAATCAGGGCAACTGATATAATTTCTTTAAATTTTCGCAAAAAATTCACCTTCTTTCCGTTGCCTTTATTATGATTTGCATTTATAATATAGATTAGTGCGTTGATGAAAATATTAAAAATGTTACTGGCAGAGGATTTTCCGAAAAGGCGATAAACAGCCGTGCATTGTAAATTATTTTCTGAAATTATATCATTTTCTTATTATGAGGTATATATGGAAAACACAAATTCTAACCTTGTCGGTCTTACCGATTCCGAAGTTCAAAAGCGTATAGATGAAGGAAAGGTAAATATTTCAACTAATATTAAAACCAAATCAATCAAAAGAATATTTTGTGATAACATTTTTACGCTTTTCAATCTTATAAATGTAATTTTGCTTGCGGCATTGATTTTTGTGGGTTCGCACAAGAATATGCTTTTTATCGGTGTTGTTATCGCAAATATAATTATAGGTATAGTTCAGGAAATTCGTTCCAAAATAAGCGTTGACAAGCTGACTATTTTGTCTGAGAAAAAAATCAATGTTCTCAGAAACGGTAAAATTGCAGAAATAAGTAAAGATGAAATTGTTCTTGACGATATTCTTGTGCTTTCAAGAGGAAGCCAGATTCCTGCCGACTGCATTGTATGCGACGGCAACTGCAGAGTCAACGAAAGTTTGCTTACAGGCGAATCAAATCTCATTGAAAAAAATGTCGGAGATGAACTTCTCTCGGGCAGTTTTATTGCGGCAGGAAAATGCTATGCTCAGGCTGTAAAGGTCGGAGCCGATTGCTATGCCGCAAAGATAAATAACGAAGCCAAATATATTAAAAAAGTAAATTCTCAGATTATGGAGTCATTCAATTTCATTATCAAAATCTGTACATTTGTACTTTTCCCAATCGGCATTGCATTTTTTATTCGACAATTCACACTGCCCGATGCAACATTGCAGTCTGCTGTAATCAGCACTGTTGCGTCGCTTGTCGGTATGATTCCAAAGGGAATGATTCTTCTTACAAGTTCTGTTCTTGCAGTATCAATTATCAGGCTTTCATCCAAAAAGGTTCTTGTACAAGAGATGTATTGCATTGAAACACTTGCAAGAGTTGATGTGCTTTGTCTTGATAAAACGGGAACGCTTACAACAGACGAAATGACGGTAACAGGTGTCATTCCGTTTGGGGCTGATGAAAATAAAATCAAGAAAGCACTTTCTTCAATTGTAAAAGCGTCCGATGAACTGAATGCAACTTTGTATGCACTGCGTGACTATTCGGATTCCGTTTCACCGTATGAGTGCAGTAAATTCTGCGATTTTTCCTCCGAAACAAAATGGTCGGGAGGTACATTTGAAAACGGCAAGAGCTACATAGTCGGTGCGACTGAATGTATTTTAAAAAGCAGAGAAAAGTATCCCGAGGTGTATTCTGAGATTGAAAAGATAAATCAAACCGTCAGAATCCTTGTTCTTGCCGAAAGCGATTGTGAACCGGACAAAGACTCATTGCCTGATGATTTAAAACCGCTTGCACTCATTCTTATCAAGGATAAACTTCGTGATAATGTAAATGAAACGGTAAAATATTTTAAGGAACAGGGTGTCACCTTAAAGGTGATTTCAGGTGACAGCGTTAAAACTGTTAAAAATATTGCACTTGACACAGGAATTGAGGGTGCAGAAAATGCAATTGATATGTCAACTGTGACAACAGATAAAGAGCTTGAGGATGCGGCAGAGCGTTGTAATGTGTTTGGCAGAGTAACTCCGGCTCAAAAGAAAAAGCTTGTGGTTGCCCTTAAAAAGCACGGACATTCGGTTGCTATGACAGGTGACGGAGTAAATGATGTTCTCGCACTCAAAGAGGCGGATTGCTCCGTAGCTATGGCGTCCGGCAGTGATGCCGCACGAAATGTGTCACAGCTTGTACTTGTCAATAATGACTTTGGCGCAATGCCAAGCGTTGTGGCAGAGGGCAGACGAACAATCAATAACCTTGAACGAAGCTCTGCACTCTATCTTGTTAAGACGATTTATTCGGTTATACTCTCAATTTTCTTCATATTCTTCCGCACAGGATATCCCTTTGAACCGATACAGCTTACGCTTGTCGGCGCATTAACGGTTGGATTGCCTTCATTTGTTCTCGCACTTCAGCCGAATAAAGATATAGTAAAAGGTAATTTCACCGTAAATATAATAGCAAGATCACTCCCAACAGCTTTTTGTATTTCGGCAGATACAATATTACTCGCAATTTTAAAGTATATGACAGATATGCCGCAGGCACAGTTTTCAACTCTCTGCGTATATCTTACTGCATTTTCATGTATGTTGCTTGTAATCAGATTATCAATCCCGTTCAATCCGCTCAGAGCCGTTATGGTCATCGGATGTTCCGCAGGAATAATAATCGGTTCAATCTTCTTCGGCGGATTGTTCTCACTTGCACCGCTTACATTTGAAAACATCGTATTGCTTGTAATCTTTGCTGTAGGCACATTTGTTGTGTTTAATATACTCTACAATATAGCACAGCACTATATAGAAAAATTCAAAAAGGAAAGTCATCTTAAACTGACTGCAAAAAGAAATGCAAATAAACAAAAACGCTGAAAAATTAATCAGACAACTGAATAATCAAGGCTATGAGGCTTTTATAGTGGGCGGTTGTGTTCGTGATTATCTTCTCGGATTGACTCCGCATGATACAGATATTTGTACAAACGCTTTGCCCGAGCAGACAAAAAAATGCTTTGAGGCTTATCATACTTTTGACACAGGTATCAAACACGGCACAATTTCCGTTGTATGCGGCGGTGAAGTCTATGAAATCACAACCTACCGTATTGACGGTGATTATTCCGATAACCGTCATCCGGACAGCGTAAGCTTTACACGAAACATAAACGAAGATTTGCAACGCCGTGACTTTACGGTAAATGCAATGGCATATAACGCTGAATACGGTCTTGTCGATCCATACGGCGGTAAAAATGACATTAAAGATAAAATTATCCGTTGTGTCGGAAATCCCGATACACGCTTTAATGAGGATGCTCTGCGAATCTTGCGGGCATTACGCTTTGCCTCTGTTTACGGATTTTCAATTGAAGAGAACACATCAAAGTCTATATTTAAAAATGCAGACTTGCTAAAAAACATTGCAACAGAGCGTGTGACTTCGGAATTTCTAAAGCTCATCTGCGGTAAGGATGCCGTAAAAATTCTTGACGCTTACCGAGAAACTATTGCTGTTATTATTCCTGAAATTACCGCTATGTTCAATTTCAATCAGAACAACATTCATCATTCGTATGATTTGTGGCAACATACCCTGACTGCACTCGGCACAATTGAACCGAATCCCGTGCTTCGTATGACAATGCTTCTGCATGATATCGGTAAGCCTTCTGTTAAAACCACCGACAACAGCGGTCAATCGCATTTTCAGGGACATCAGCTTGAAAGTAAAAAAATTGCAGACAAAATTCTGCACAGACTAAGATTACCGTCTGATTTTATTAACAAAACTCTTCTGCTTATTGAATATCATGATGTCCGTTTTAATGGCAGTAAAAAGCTTATGAAAAAGGTTATGAATGTACTCGGTACAGACCTTACAAAGCAGTTGTTAGAGGTTGAATATGCCGATATATCTGCCCAATCCGAATATCAGCGAGAGGATAAACTCGGATATCTTGAAACGGCTAAAACACATCTTAATGAAATAATCAAAGATAACGAATGTTTTAAGCTGAGTCAGCTTGATATCAATGGTAAAGATGTTTTAAACCTTGGCGTAAAAGAGGGAAGAGATGTCGGAAATATTCTTGATTATCTGCTAATGCTTGTGGTAGATGCAAATGTTCCAAACAAAAAATCAATACTCATATCAAAAGCCAAAGAATATATTTACGGTAATCAAATAAATAAGTAATTAAAAAAGAGGATTTCAGCGAAAACTGAAATCCTCTGATTTTTTCTTTAAAATTAAAGAACCTTTGATAAAAATTCCTTTAAACGGTCGTCCTGCGGATTATTGAAGAACTCCTGCGGATTGTTCTTTTCTTTGATAACACCGTCGTCAATAAATACAACATCGGTTGCAACTTCCTTTGCAAAGCCGATTTCATGAGTAACAACAACCATTGTCATACCTGCCTTGGCAAGCTCTTTCATAACATCAAGAACTTCGCCGACCATTTCGGGGTCAAGCGCAGATGTCGGCTCGTCAAAGAGGAGAACATCAGGATTCATTGCAAGTGCTCTTACAATTGCAATACGCTGTTTCTGACCGCCTGAAAGCTGGTTCGGATATGCGTTTGCCTTTTCGGCAAGTCCTACACGCTCCAAAAGATCCATAGCGTCTTTTTTAGCCTCATCTTTGCTCTTGCCAAGGAGCTTGACAGGAGCCATTGTAAGGTTGTCAATAACGGTCTTGTGGGGGAAAAGGTTAAACTGCTGGAACACCATTCCCATTTTTTGACGGTGAACATTTATATTAACCTTAGGATCCGTAATATCTGTACCCTCAAAGAAAATGTGACCGCCTGTCGGTTCTTCAAGTCTGTTAAGGCAACGGAGAAAAGTCGATTTACCCGAGCCTGACGGACCGAGAACAACAACTACATCACCTTTAAAAATGTCAATATCAATACCTTTAAGAACCTGAATATCCTTACCGAATGATTTTTCAAGTCCTCTTACGGAGATCAATGCGTTATCTTTCACTCTTTTTCAATCTCCTTTCAAATCTTCTGAGGATGTACGAAAGCACAAGTACAATTACAAGGTAAATCAATGCAACCGTAATAAGCGGGAAGAATGCCTCGTAAGTTCTTGAACGAATCATATTACCAACATATGTGATATCTGCAAGTGCAACATAACCTGCAACCGAAGTTTCTTTGAGAAGCGTAATAATTTCATTGCCGAGTGCAGGAAGAACATTTTTAATTGCCTGCGGAAGAACGACCATTGTCATTGTCTGTCTGTTGTTAAAACCGAGTGAACGGCTTGCCTCAGTCTGACCGATGTCAACAGCCATAATACCCGAACGAACAATTTCTGCAACATAAGCGGCAGAGTTCATGCCAAATGCAATAATTGCGGCAAAGATACCGTTTCTTACAGATGCAAGAATAATGTAATACATAATCATCAGCTGAACTACAACAGGTGTGCCTCTGATAACAGTAATGTAGATGTTGCAAATCGCATTAAAGAATTTCAGAACACAATCACCGAAGCTCCTGCATTTTCTCTTGTCAAGCTGAATATCGTGAGTAGCTCTTACAAGAGCAATGACAAAGCCGATAATAACACCGATAATACCTGCAAACAATGTGATTTCAAGGGTTACAAGCAAACCGCTTAAAAGCTGCTGCCATCTGTTATCTGTGATGAATGTGTTTTTAAAGCTTTCGCCGAGATTGCCGAACAAACTGCCCGACGCACTGTCGTTTACGATAATAACCTGAGTTGTGTTTGCATATGAAGTTGAAAAGTCGATATTTTTTCTTCTTTCCGGTGTGTCGGTCATACCCGCCATACCGAAATCGTCTTTGCCGGTCTGAACAGCAGTGATAACAGAATCAAATTCCATATCATCAATAACAAGTTTTTTACCGAGCTTGTCACAGATTGCTGTAGCCATCATCGGATCAAGACCGACAATTTTACCGCCTTCAACATATTCATACGGTGGAAAAGCAGCGTTCGTAGCCATATGAAGTTCACCGTCATACTTGATATCCTTAGGTGATTCATAGGGTACGGTATCGGTGTTGCCCTCTATGTAATAGCTTTTGATTTTGTCCAGAACGCCCTCGTCTTTAAGCTCTGCAAGAGCCTTGTCAATTTTTTCGGTGAGTTCATGATTTTCCTTTGAAATGCAGATTGCATACTGCTCTTCTGCAAAAGGTTCATCAAGAATTTTTAGTCCTGCATTTGCTTTTACAAATTCCTTTGCCGGTTCACTGTCAATTACAACACAGTCGATTTTATTCTGTGTAAGAGCTACGATAGCGTCGGCACCCTTGCTGTAACGCATAACCTTGGTGCCGTCAGCCTCATAGTCAGATACAAAAGTATCGCCTGTTGTACCTGTCTGAACACCTACGGACGCTCCTTTGATATCATCGGCGGTCTTAATTTCCTTAACCGATGAATCACCGCATCCGGTGAACAGAAAAACAGTGGAGAACAGCATTGAAATCAGTACCAATAAAGTAACTGTCTTTTTCATTGTTTTCCTCTTTTTCTTTCTCTTAAAATATTTATTTGCAAATCTTTATCAGATTCTTGCAACGCCTGATTCAATTGCAGCCTTCTTAACAGCCTCAGCGACAGTTTTGCCGATTCTCTTGTCAAATGCCTCGGGAAGAATATAATCTGCATTAAGTTCTTCATCGCTCACGAGTGAAGCAATTGCAAAAGATGCGGCAACTTTCATTTCTTCGTTAATATCGCTTGCACGGCAGTCGAGAGCACCTCTGAAAATACCCGGAAAAGCAAGTACATTATTAATCTGGTTAGGAAAGTCGCTTCTGCCTGTACCTACAACAGCCGCACCTGCCTTTTTAGCAATGTCAGGCATAATCTCGGGAGTCGGATTAGCCATAGCAAAAAGAATAGGATCTTTAGCCATTGACTTAACCATTTCTTCGCTTACGCAACCCGCGGCAGAAATTCCGAGGAATACATCAGCACCTTTCATTGCATCTGCAAGCGAGCCCTCAAGGCGAGAAAGGTTAGTAATTTCAGCCATTTCCTGCTTAACAGCGTTAAGTCTCGGATCACCCTTGCAGATAATACCCTTACTGTCGCAAAGCGTAATGTCCTTTACACCCATATTGAGAAGGTGCTTTGCAATTGCAATACCTGCCGCACCTGCACCGTTCATAACAACCTTGATTTCGTCAAGTTTCTTGTGAACAAGCTTGAGTGAGTTGATAAGACCTGCGGCAACAATAACGGCTGTACCGTGCTGGTCGTCGTGGAAAATCGGAATATCGCACTTCTCTTTGAGCTTTCTTTCAATTTCAAAGCATCTCGGAGCGGCAATATCCTCAAGATTGATTCCGCCGAATGAACCGCTGATAAGGTAAATTGCGTTTACAATTTCGTCAACATCCTTACTCCTTACGCAAATAGGGAATGCGTCAACATCGCCAAACTCCTTAAAAAGCGCACATTTGCCCTCCATAACAGGCATACCTGCCTCAGGACCTATGTCACCAAGACCGAGAACAGCTGTACCGTCTGTCACAACGGCAACAAGGTTGTTTCTTCTTGTGAGTTCAAAAGACTTGTCATAGTCCTTCTGAATTTCAAGACACGGTTCTGCAACACCCGGAGTATAGGCAAGAGAGAGGTCTTCTGCCGAGTTAATCGGAACTCTTGAAACAACTTCAATCTTACCGTTCCACTCATAGTGTTTTTTGAGTGATTCTTTTCTGATATCCATATCGGTAACTCCTTATAATAAATTCCCTTTCATTATACCCCTTAAAAGCCGTTATATCAAGTAAAAATCACAAATTTCATTTGACTTTTGCACAAAAAAGGTATAAAATAAATGTGCGAGTGTGTTGAACAGCTGCGAGCAGCTGCCGAAAGGTACTGTGCGAGGAAAGTCCGGGCTTCACAGAGCAATAATAACGGCTAACGGCCGCCGGAGGCGACTCCAGGGATAGTGCAACAGAAAATTACCGCCATTATTATGGTAAGGGTGGAAAGGTGAGGTAAGAGCTCACCGGAGGGCAGGAGACTGCTCTGCCGTGTAAACCCTATTTGAAGCAACACCGTGGTAGGACATTATGCGCTTGCTCGGCGTGTCCTTAGGAGGTGGCATCGAGCAGATTCGGTAACGGTCTGCCAAGATAGATGGCTGTTCACGACAAAACCCGGCTTACAGACACAGTCGCATATTAAGGCACCTTTTATGGGTGCTTTAATATTATTGTTGAATCATAGCAATTTGTACAAATATTATGCACATATGCAATTGATTTAAAATAGCATTGCATTTATGCTTATGTTTATTGTACTTTGCTTTATGCTGAAATCTATCGAAATTGATTTAAATTGATTAGTTTCAGTCGATTGATTCGACACATTGCAGAGTTTTGAAATTAATGTGAAAGGTGTGTAAAAATTTGAAAACAAAATCAAAAATACTCAGCGCAATATTGAGCGTGAGCATTCTGTCGGCAAGCTTATCTGCCTTCGTTTCCGGTTCATTCGGTGTGCAGGCGGCAGAAAGCTCGTCATCCGTATCGGCTAATAAGTACAAGCTCAAAGATAACATTCAGGACGGTGTAATTTTGCATTGTTTTGACTGGACTTATAACGATATTAAGGCTGAATTGCCTAAAATTGCAAAGGCAGGATTTACAAGTATACAGACTTCTCCGGCACAGCCAAACGGAACAGGTACTTGGTATTGGTTATATCAGCCAATTTCATTCAGTATCGGAACAAATGGTATTGGCACGAAGGCTGAACTTCAGTCGCTTTGTGATGAAGCAGAAAAGTACGGAATTAAGGTTATTGTCGATGTTGTCGCTAACCATTTGAGAGGCGATCACAACAACATAGACAACGATTTAAAGTCATCCGAGTATTGGCATACCTTCGGCGGAGGTATTGACTGGAAAAACCGTTGGCAGGTAACACACGGCTCGATTGGTATGCCGGACATTGCAACCGAAAATCCATATGTTCAGCAAAAAGTCTGCAACTATGTTCAGGAACTCAAGTCGGTAGGTGTTGACGGACTTCGTTGGGATGCCGCAAAACACATTGGCGTTCCGAGCGAAGGCGACGATTTCTGGAAATCGGTAACACAGTACGGTCTTTATAACTACGGCGAAATTCTCGGCGGTCCCGATGACCGTTCGACAGGCAATGAAGACATTATGAAAGAGTATACCGATTATATTTCTGTCACAGACAGTAACTACGGTAAAGAACTCCGTGATTCGTTTAATTCGGGCAAAGCACCCAATTCAAGCGGAAACTGGAGTGAAAAAGGCATTTCAAACGATAAGCTTCTTTATTGGGGCGAAAGCCATGATACATGGTCAAACAACAAAGACTGGGGCTTTTCAAATGAAATGAGTCAGAATGTTATTGACCGTGCCTATGCGGTTGCGGCAAGCCGTAATAAGGTTACTGCTCTTTATTTTTCCCGTCCTTCTTCAACCAACAAAGACAGTATCAAAATGGGAGAAAAAGGCTCAACTCATTTCACCAGCGGTGAGGTTGCCCAAATCAATAAGTTCCATAATGCAATGGACGGCAAAGCCGATTACTACACAGTGTCAGACGGTTGTTCTGTAATTACCCGTAAGGACGGCGGTGCTGTTATCGTAAAAGGCAGCGGAAGCGGCGAAGTATCGGTAGAAAACGGCGGCGGTTACGCAAAACCCGGCACATACACAGACGCTGTTTCAGGCAACACATTTACAATTACATCAAGCACAATTTCAGGTACAATAGGTTCATCAGGTATTGCTGTTGTCTATGAAGCAGAACCCGAAGAACCTTCAGCGTCGGTAACTCCGGGTTCAACAAACTACGATACTGATGAGCTCACACTTACACTCAATTTCAAGGACGCAAAAAATGCTCAGTATTCAATAGATAACGGTGAATTTGTAAACTATACAAACGGTCAGCAGATTACAATCGGCACAAACCTTCCATACGATACAGTAACCACAGTAACAGTAAAGGCAAGTGACGGCAAGACAACATCCGATCCGGAAACATATACATATACAAAAATAGACCCGAATGCCGTAAAGGTTGTTGCTTATGATAACTCGTCAACCAAGTGGTCAAAGGTCAATGCATATTTCTGGAGTGATGATAATAAAGAAATGACATCATGGCCGGGCAAGCAAATGACCGACAAGGGTAATAATATTTTTGATATTGAAGTGCCTGACGGTGCAGGGTATGTAATCTTCAACAACGGTGACAGTCAGACAGATGACCTCAGGATTGCGGACGGTAATAAAATTTACAGCAACGGTTCTTGGCAGAACTATTCGACTGTAAAACCTACTCAGCCGACAACAGCTCCAATCACAACTGTTCAGCCAACAACCGCAGCACAGCCTGCTACAACTCAGCCTGTTACAACACAGCCTGCCACGACTCAGCCTGTAACCGAACCTTCAAACAGGATTCTTATCGGTGATGTTGATTTAAACGGAACAATTACAATCAGCGATTCAACAGAAGCACAAAGATATATTTCTCACATAGCGACTTTAAGTGATGATGCTCTCATTGCGGCTGATGTAAACAAAGATTCTGTTATTTCGGTTAAAGATGCAACTTTAATTCAGGCTTATGTCGTTAAACTTACTGTTGAAGACTCATACTGCGGTACTTACACAGGCAATATTGAACCTACTCAGCCTGCAACAACCGTGACAGAGCCAACAACCGAACCGACTTCAATTCAGACAAAGAATTATGTTTATTTCAATAATACAGATAACTGGTCAACAGTGAATATTTATGTATGGAGTTCAACAGATTCTAATTATATGAGCTGGCCGGGTGTGGCTATGGAAAGTATTGGTAACAATACATACAGATTTGAACTTCCTGATGGCGTAGATTACGCTATATTCAATAACGGTTCAACACAGACAGGTGACTTAAAAATCCCCGATGTAAATATGATTTACTCAAACGGACAGTGGAGTAAATACTCCGAGTAAAATTAAAATTTAATAAGTTTATCTAAGAGCCGCCCCGCACAATCAAGCACATTTTGCTGTTTTGATTTTTACTGTCGGGGCGGTTCTGTTATTTGTTTAAATCACAATACAAAATAAACGGTTCATCATGATTTTTTGTGGGATGGTGAACGGACAGAAGAAATAGATAGATAGCGGATCAAGGTAAAGAAGAAGTCATCATCACGGTAACCGTAGCCGATCTTGTTGTTGAAACCTTCGAACTTGCCGGTGCTGATTTGATATCATCTAAATAGAGCATAGCTTTCTTTCCTCCATTGTTTGTCTTGTTAACTACAATTTCGGAACTTCCTATGCTCTTTTTCAATACTTACTTTTGACTATCCCACATTTTTTCGTAATGAGGGTAAAAAAGCAATGTTTCCATTTGTTCGGAAACATTGCTTTTGTTAATTTTTTACTTATTACTTTGATTTTGTATCTATATATTCTATGTACGGTTTGCGATTATAAATGCTGTCTTGGTGATTTTTATACCATTCAAATTCTTCTTTCAATCCATCATACAAAGATACTGTATTTGGC
>OODB01001026.1_pt1 | contig 22297 bp, 17 predicted proteins | sample 1671721 | NCBI WGS metagenome assembly OODB01 (sample SAMN06348185, study PRJEB24527) | human gut metagenome | biome: human gut; feature: ankylosing spondylitis patient; material: feces | host: Homo sapiens | place: China | collected 2015-10
AACGCACGGGGCGCGCCGCTTAAGGCTGCTTGGTTCCCCACCTGACCTGGTTCACAGCGGCCCCATCGTACAGGGCCCGCATCCGTATGCCGAACCACGCAGCAGGCGCTGTCCGGCATGGCACATTTTGTGCTTGATTATTATACCATTTTTTCAGCAGCATTGCAAGTAGTAAAAAATGCCCCGCTGCCGTGAATTTCGACAGCGGGGCACTCTATTTTACGTTATTGTCGACCCGATTCGGTCAGTGCGGCCAAAACTGGCACACAGAGCACGACTGAGAGATCAGGACTGGCAGGCAGTAATCAGGCTCATCTTGTAGACTTCGTCAGCATTGCAGCCACGGGACAGGTCGTTGATGGGTGCGTTCAGGCCCTGCAGGATGGGGCCGTAGGCAGCGTAGCCGCCCAGACGCTGAGCGATCTTATAGCCGATGTTGCCGGCCTCGATGCAGGGGAAGATGAAGGTGTTGGCCTGGCCAGCGACTTTGCTGCCCTTGCACTTGACCTGTGCAACTTCGGGAGCAACGGCAGCGTCAAACTGCAGCTCGCCGTCCACAGCCAGCTCGGGGTCCATCTCCTGAGCTTTGATGGTAGCGTCATGGCTCAGAGCAACGGTGCCGCCCTTGCCGGAACCCTTGGTGGAGAAGCTCAGAACTGCGACCTTCGGATCGATGCCGAACAGCTTTGCGGTCTTGGCAGTCTCAACGGCCACCTCAGCCAGCTTTGCGGATGCAGCGATCTTGACCTCGCCGGTAGCCTTATCAACGGTATCGGTGTAATCAATGTTAACAGCGCAGTCGCCCATGGCAATGCGCTTCAGGCCCTCTTCGCCAAAGTCACGGTCCAGAATGAAGCAGGAGCTCACCAGGTGTGCGCCCTTCTTGGTCTTGACCAGCTGCAGAGCGGGGCGGATGGTATCGGCGGTGGAGTAAGTAGCGCCGCCCAGCAGGCAGTCAGCCTTGCCCATCTTGACCAGCATGGTGCCGAAGTAGTTGGACTTCTTCAGCATTGCGGTACACTCTTCAGCGGTCTGCTTGCCCTTGCGCAGCTCGACCATGGTGTTCACCATCTCGTCGAAACCTGCGTAGTTCTCAGGGTCAATGATCTCAGCAGCGGAAATATCAAAATTGCCTGCGGCAGCAGCGGCCTTGCACTCTGCCTCGTTGCCCACCATGACAACCTTCAGAACGCCCTCGGCCAGCAGCTTGCTGGCTGCCTCCAGGATGCGGGGGTCATTGCCCTCGGTAAAAACGATCGTCTTGGGGTTTGCCTTCAGCTGTGCTACCAGCGGTGCGAACATATCAGCCATTGTTGATTACCTCCGAATTAACTATCCAATATTCACATCCGGGTGCCTGTTGGACACAAGGATGCCTTTCTCTTTTATTCTAGCACACCCGGCAAAAAGTTCAAGACAAAATTGGCTTTTTGTGCTATTATTTTAGGAGAAAACCATTTTTATTTGTGAAGAAATTATCATTCAGCTGCAAGGAGATCAAACTGCTATGGATTGGGATACATTAAAGGCCGAGTGCCTTGCCTGCCGCAGATGTGAGCTGTGCACTGACCGCACCCATGTGGTGTTCGGGCAGGGTGTCCAGACTGCTGAGGTGCTGTTCGTGGGCGAAGGCCCGGGCCAGAGCGAGGACGAGCAGGGCCTGCCCTTTGTGGGCCGCAGCGGCCAGCTGCTGGACAAATACCTGTTTGCCATCGATCTGGACCGGAGCAAAAACTGCTACATTGCCAACATCGTCAAGTGCCGCCCGCCCCAGAACCGTGACCCGCTGCCCACCGAGAGCGAGGCCTGTATGCCCTGGCTCCGGGAGCAGTTCAAGCTGCTGCAGCCAAAGATCGTGGTCTGCCTGGGCCGCATCGCCTCCCAGCGGATGATCCGCACCGATTTCTCCGTGACCAAGGAGCACGGCACCTTTGTGCAAAAGAACGGCGTGTGGTTCATGGGCACCTTCCATCCCGCCGCCCTGCTCCGGCAGGCGCAGAACAAACCCGCCGCCTTTGCGGATTTTGTGGCCCTGCGGGAGAAGATCCACGAGGTGTGCGGGCACACATATTAACAAGCTCACCCTCTCCGTCATTGCTGTCGCAATGCCACCTCTCCCGAAGGGAGAGGCCTTGGCAGAAAGATGAAGCTCACAAAAACTGCCAAGGGCTCCCACTTTGGGGGAGCTGGCGAGCGGAGCGAGACTGAGAGGGCAAGGCCGTTTCCAAGTATCATCTTCCTTCATTTTTGCATACCCTAAAGCAAAAGTGAGGTGTTCTGATATGAAAACGATCCAAAGCCGTTCCCCCGATTTCTTTCTGGGGGCCACCACACCGGCGGGCTTCAAGGGTTATTTTGAGCCGCTGCGCCGGGAGCCCGGGATGCAGATGCTTCTCATCAAAAGCGGGCCGGGATGCGGCAAATCCACCCTGATGAAGCATCTGGCCCAGGCCGCCGAGCAGCAGGGCCAGCGCATCGAAAAGATCCACTGTGCCAGCGACCCGGACAGTCTGGACGGGGTCATCTTCCTCGACCAGAAACGCGCCATCATCGATGCCACCGCGCCCCATGTGGTGGAGCCGGACGCGCCCGGGGCTGATGAGCTGGTGGTGAGCCTGTACCACACCATCGATGCCGGAAAGCTGGCTCCCCACCGGGACGAGGTCAAGGCCCTGTTTGCCCGGAATGCCGCCCTGCGGGGCCGGGCAGCCCGGTATATCGCATCGGCGGGCAGCCTGATGCTGGACAGCCGCCGGGCCGAGGCCTGCAGCGCCAACTTTGAAAAGGTGCGCCGCTACGTCAAGCGGCTCTGCACCCGGCTGCTTCCCCACACCGAGGGCACCGCCAGCGAGGAGCTGCGGCTGCTCTCAGCCATCACCCCCAAGGGGATGGTATTCTACCGGGGCACGGTGGAAGCGCTGGCCGACCGGTACGTTGTATTCCGGGATGATTACGGGGCGGTCTCCCGCCTGCTGCTGGAACTCATCCGGGCCGAAGCACTGGCCCGGGGCTACCACATCATCACCTGCCCCTGCGCCATGCACCCTGAAGATCAGATCGACCACATCTTCATCCCGGCCCTGCGGCTGGCTTTTTTGACCGACAACCTCTGGCATCCCATCCAGCTGCCCGGCGTGCAGGCCGTGCGCTGCACCCGCTTTGTGGACCGGGAGAATCTGTCCGGCTTCCGCGCCCGCCTGCGCTTCAATGACCGTGCCGCCTCCGAGCTCATCGACCAGGCTGTCGCCCTGATGGCTCAGGCCAAGAACTGCCATGATGAGCTGGAGACTTATTACCGGGCCGCCGTGGATTTTGACCAGGTGAATGCTGTTGCAGCAAATTGTCAAAAGATCCTGGGTCTCGGGTAGGCCCTGCTCTGTACAACCTGACCGAAGCGCAGAATTTCAAGAGAAAGGAAGTGAACCCCATGCCAACCATCCGTCTCTCTGTCCGGGAGCTGGTGGAGTTCCTGCTCCGCACCGGCAGTATCGACAGCCGCTTTACCGGCTTTGACCGGGCCAACGAGGGCGCACGCACCCACCGCAGGCTCCAGAAGGCGGCGGGTGAAGGCTACGCCGCCGAGGTGTTCCTCACGGCAGAGCGGACGATGGAGGGAATCGGGTTCACCATCGAGGGCCGTGCCGACGGCATTTTTACCGATGAGGACGGCACGGTGGTCATCGACGAGATCAAGACCACCGCCGCGCCCACCGATGCCATCACGGAGGACATGAACCCCTGCCACTGGGCGCAGGGTATGGTCTACGGGGCCATCTATGCCAAACAGCAGGGTTTGAAGCAGCTGGATGTCCGACTGACCTATTACCAGATCGACACCGATGAGATCATCCGCTATACCCGGCACTTCTCTGCCGCTGAGCTGGATACGTTTCTCAACGACTTACTGCGGCAGTATCTTCCCTGGGCACGGCGGCAGCTGGACTGGGTGGAAGCCCGGAACCGGAGCCTTGGGGCCCTGCAATTTCCGTTTCCGGCCTACCGTCCCGGGCAGCGCGCCCTTGCCGGGGAGGTCTATCGCGCCTGTGCTGCGGGCAAGGCAGAGCAGAAGGGCGGTACCCGGCTGTTCTGCCAGGCACCCACCGGCATCGGCAAAACGATGAGCGCCCTCTTCCCTGCCTTGAAAGCCATGGGCGAGGGCAAGGGGGAAAAGATCTTCTACCTGACCGCCCGCAACACGACACAGGCCGCTGCCGAGGATGCACTGGCCCGTCTGCGGGCGGCAGACCCGGCGCTTTCCCTGCGCAGCGTGACCCTTTCGGCCAAGGAGAAGGCCTGCCTGTGCAAGGATGCTGAGGGCCGTCCCGCCTGCCTGCCGGAAGCCTGCCCCTACGCCAACGGCTACTACGAGCGGCTGAAGGATGCGCTGGCCGACCTGCTGGACAGCGCCGTCCCCTATGACCGGGCCGCCCTGACTGAGACCGCCCGGCGGCACAGGGTCTGCCCTTTTGAGCTGGGGCTGGACCTGAGCGAGTGGTGTGATGTGGTCATCGGGGACTACAACTATCTGTTCGACCCCACCGTGCACCTGCGGCGCTTTTTCGATGCGGCGGGCGACTACATTTTTCTCATCGACGAGGCCCACAACCTGCCGGACCGGGCCAGAGCCATGTACTCGGCACGGTTCTGCAAGAGCAGCCTGACCGATGCCAGACGGGCCATCGGCAAAGGAAAAAGCGCACTGAAAACCGCGTTGACAAAGGCAGACAGGGGCTTTCTGGAAGCGCGCCGGGCGGTAACGAAGCTGGCCCCCCGCCGGGGTTCAGCGCCCACCGAACCGCCGACAGAGGATCTCACCCAACAGACCAGCCTTCTGGACACCGAACCGGGAGAAGCCGCTTTCCCGCTGCCGAAGCCTTTGCTGGCGCGGGATGGCACAGTCTTTTTGCAAGAGCTGCCGAAGGAGCTGCTCCGACTGCTGTTCAGCCTGCAGGCCCCCCTGCAGGACTGGCTGGAGGCCAACCCGGAGGCTGATGCCCACGCCCAGCTGCTGGAGCTCTACTTTGCGGTGCAGGATATCACCCGGGCGGCAGAACGGTACGACGCGCATTTTGTCACCCAGCTGACAGCCCGGGGCAGCGAGCTGGAATGGGAGCTGCTCTGCCTTGACCCTGCCCCCTTTGTGGATGCCAGCCTTGCCGCCGGGCGGGCCGCGGCACTGTTCAGCGCAACACTCACCCCGCCGGGCTACTACCGCTCCGTGCTGGGCTGTCCTGATGCCCGGGCTGTGGCACTGGAAAGCCCATTTCCGCCCGAACATCTGGGGCTCTACTGCCTGCCCGGCATCTCCACCCGCTACCGGGACCGGGAGGCCAGCGTTCAGGCCGTCTCGGATGCGCTGGCCGCACTGGCCCGGGCCAAGGTGGGCAACTATCTGGCCTTTTTCCCCAGCTACGCCTATCTGCGGCAGGTGCACGAGGACTTCACCGCCCGTTACCCGGACATCGGGACGCTGGCCCAGGAGAGTGGTCTGGACGACGCGGCCCGGGCGGCCTTTCTGGAACAGTTCGGCCCAAGCCCCGCAAAAACACTGCTGGGCTTCGGGGTCATGGGCGGCATCTTCGGCGAGGGCGTGGATCTGGTGGGCGACCGGCTCATCGGGTGTGCCATCGTGGGGGTGGGCCTGCCTCAGGTGAACCCCCGGCAGGAGATCCTGCGCCGCTACTATGACGAGGCGGGCGGCACCGGTTTCGACTACGCCTACCGTTTTCCGGGCATGAACAAGGTGCTGCAGGCGGCGGGCCGGGTCATCCGCACGCAGGAAGACAGGGGCGTGGTGCTCCTGCTGGATGACCGCTTTGCCCGCGCCGAATACACCCGCCTGTTCCCCCGCCACTGGCACCAGCTCCAATACCTGCGCAGCACCACAGAGCTGGAGCAGCAGCTTGCCGCCTTCTGGGCGCTGAACCAATAGAAAAAAGCCTGTCAGCGCAAAAACCGACAGGCTTTTTCTCATGCTCCGGACATTTTCCGGCTCTTACTTCTTTCTGGGCAGGGATCTGCGCAGTTCATCCCAGGCAGTCATCTCCACCAATGTGGTGGCGCGCAGGGCGGCAAACGCTTCATCCAGATACTGCATCTCGCTCACCGCACGCATGGCGTGATCCGAAATGCACCACTTCCCAACAACCGTCTGCGCCATCCAGTAGACCATCCGCTCGGTCTTTTTCCGCTGTTTGGTGCCCTCGCGGTAGCGGTCAGTGTTCTCCGCATCGTTCACGGGTACACCCGCCGCTTTCAGCATCTCACAGCACTCCCAGGCGGCATCCACGATCATCCTGCGCTGTTCCACTGTGGTGCGGGAAAGTTCCCCATCCACCGCATAGCAGGCATAGGCGCAGGGCAGGATAAAGGCGATGTGGCTCTTGAGCCACTCGTCCATATCACTGTAATAGGTCAGCTTGTAATGAGTCCCCTCAAAGGCAGCCTGCAGCCGCAGGCGGAATGCGCCGGACAGGGGTGCGGTTGCGCCGCCGACGGTCATTCCCATTCCCATGTGCACACTGACCAGCCGGTCATGCTCCCGGCGGCCCGCATTGTTCTGGAAGCCAAAGGCGATCTTATCCACCGGGCGCTGCATGGCCTGCAGCATCTCCTGCGCATAGGGATCATTGCCCACAAAGATGAAGTACTGGCTCCGGTTTGCTTTGAGGATGGGCAGCACATCGGCCAGCTGCCCGGCCTGCACCGTGACAAACACAAGGTCATACACATCCTCGGGGGCCAGCACATCTGTTGTCTGCATCCGATCCACCGTTGTTTTCCGCTGGAGCATGTGGCGGATGGTCAGGCCCTTCTGGTCAATGACTGCCTTCCACTCGCCCCGGGCCAGCAGGGTGACCACATTTTTCTTGTTCTGTGCCAGACTGTGGGCCAGCTGACAGCCCTGAACGCCTGCGCCGTACACCAAGATCCTCATAACGAGATACCTCCTGTTTTGCATGATCAGCCCGGCCAGAAACACCGGGCTGTTACTTTTTCAGGAACGAGAAGAAGCCCTTTTTCTCATAGGGCCGGGTCTGCACGCCGGTCACGGTGTAGCCCGTTTCGGCAATGGCAGCCTTCAGCGCCTCCACGTCCACCGGCTGCTCCGAGATGATGACCGTCTCGCCCTTGGTGTGGGAAGAAGTCACCTTGTTCACCCGGGCGGTCTTGCGCACCACATCATTGATGTGGCTCTCGCACATACCGCACATCATACCATCGACCCTCAGGATCGTTTCTACCATTGTTGTCCCCTCCATACTGTATCTGCGGGCCCCCCTGTCAAACTGCACAAGTCCAGCCCGCTGTTTTCGTCATTTTGTTAGTTTTGGCTAACTCGCTGCGGAAACAAAAAGGCTCCTGCCCCGCACAGCACTGCTCTGCGGAACTTTGCCGGTCTGTTTTCAGTTTTATCATACCATACCGGTGGGCAAATTTCAAGCTGCCCGCAAAACCGGCCGTGGGACTTTTCAAAGGGTCAGTTCATGGAAAACAGCGCTGCTTTCCAACTCTTTCCATTGCATCGTGTTTCCTTCCAGGGTCATGTAGCTGTGGGGGCTGTTCTCCTTGGGGATGCTCACAGAACCCGGGTTCAGGTAAAGATTTCCCTGCCCGAACTCTGTCCAGGCCGAAACATGGGTGTGCCCATGCAGCAGCACATCTCCCGGGGCCAGCGGCGGCAGATTTTTCACATGATAGATATGCCCGTGGGTCGCATAAATGAGCCGCTGCCCCACCGGAAGCACCGCATAATCGGCCAGCACGGGGAATTCCAGCACCATCTGGTCCACCTCGGCATCACAGTTGCCCCGCACGCAGAGCAGCTTCTCCTTTTTCCCGTTCAGCAGGGGGATGACCTCCTTGGGGGCGTACTCTCGGGGCAGGTCGTTGCGGGGGCCGTGGTAGAGCAGGTCGCCCAACAGGAACAGCCGGTCGGCTCCCTCCCGCTCAAAGGCCTCCAGCATTTTGCGGCAGTAGTAGGCCGACCCGTGCAGGTCTGACGCGATCATCCATTTCATGGCAGATCCTCCTTTTGTGCGTTCTGTTCTTATTTTACCGCCGCCGCGCCCCTTGTCAAGGGCAAGGGCCCGCTGTAAAAAGTCATACTTTTATTTTAAAAAGTCCTTGACAAGTATCCCTGTGATGTGGTATCTTTGAACCAATAAAATATCGTGTGGATTTTTACAGCATTCTGCAACTTTTCGCCACACAATGGTACAAAAGCCATTGTGTGGCTTTTGCTTTGCCTTCAAACCCAAATCTGACCCTCAGGAGCAATGAAAATGAACGATACTTTTATGAAAACCAGACCGGTGTTCCCGCTGCTGCTCTCCATGGCCCTGCCCAATGTCATCTCGATGCTGGTGAACAGCCTGTACAACATCGTGGACAGCCTCTTTGTGGCCCAGATCAGCGAGCAGGCCATGACGGCGCTTTCGCTGGTGTTTCCCATCCAGAACTTTGTCAATGCAGTGGCCATCGGCTTTGGCATCGGCATCAACGCCCAGATCGCGCTCTACCTCGGCGCAGGCGACCACGAGAACGCCAACCGGGCCGCCACCCACGGCATGATGTTCTCCCTGCTGCACGGCGTGGTGGGCATGGTCCTCTGCATTGCCGTCATGCCCGGCTTCCTGCGCCGCTTCACTACCGATCCCACTCTGGTGGACATGGGTGTGACCTACTCCACCATCGTGTTCCTGTTCTCGCTGGTCAACATGGCAGACCTCGCCTTTGAGAAGATCTTTCAGTCCGTGGGCCGGATGAACGTTGCCATGGTGGCGCTGATCACCGGCTGCGTGACCAACATCGCCCTCGACCCGGTCCTCATCTTCGGCCTTGGGCCGGTGCCCGCCCTTGGCATTGCCGGTGCGGCCCTTGCCACCGGCATCGGGCAGGCCGTTTCCCTTGTGGTCTACCTCTATGTCTACTGCACCACCGAAGTCGCCGTCCGCTTCTCCCGCCGCTGCCTGCGGTTCGATGCCGCCCTTGACGGCAAGCTCTATGCCATCGGTGTACCGGCCATCCTGAATCTGGCCCTGCCCAGCCTGCTGGTCACCTTCCTGAACAGCCTGCTGGCGGTCTACTCCCAGAGCTATGTGACGGTGCTGGGCATCTACTACAAGCTCCAGACTTTCCTTTACCTGCCGGCCAACGGCATCGTGCAGGGGATGCGCCCGCTGGTGGGCTACAACTACGGTGCCCGGGAGCATGGCCGTGTGTCCAGGCTGTACAACCTGACACTGGGCCTGAGCTCCGGGATCATGGCCATTGGCACCCTGCTCTGCCTGACCATTGCAGGCCCGCTGATGGGTCTGTTCACCTCTAACCCCGAGACCATCGCCATCGGCCAGACCGCCCTGCGGGTCATCTGCCTGGGGTTCATCGTCTCGGCAGTGTCTACCACCTCCTCCGGCGCGCTGGAGGGTCTGGGCAAGGGCGCGCCCTCGCTGGTCATCTCCCTCTGCCGCTATATCCTCTTCATCATGCCCATTGCGTGGGTGCTGTGCGGCCGCATGGGCCCCACCGGTGTCTGGCACGCCTTCTGGATCACAGAGGCCCTCTCTGCTGTGATCGCCTACGCGGTGTATCACAAGGCGGTCCATCAGAAATAAACCTCTTTAACAAAAATTCCCGCTCGATGGAGCGGGAATTTTTGTTATCATCTCTTTTGTGGAAGACTGCGCTCAGATCAGGCCCAGAGTCTTGAACTCCCTTGCCACGCCGTCCTCCGTCACAGCCGGGCAGATGCGGTCGCAGAGCTTTTTCAGGTTGTCAGAGCCGTTGGCCATGCAAACGCTGATGCCTACCACATCGGTCATCTGCAGGTCATTGTCGCTGTCGCCAAAGCCGATGGTATCGGCCAGCGAACGCCCCAGCTCATCGCAGATGGCCTTGATGCCGGTGCCCTTGTTGAACTTGCGGTTGATGAGCTCCCCGTTGACGATGGCCGACGGGGTATCCCCCAGCCGGGACTCGCAGAAGATGAACTGATCCTCATACCGCTGCTTTGCTTCAGCAAGGCAGGCCTCGTTGGGGGCGATGAACACTACCTTGTAAACCGGCTCCCCGTGGTATTCCTCAATGGGCCGGATGGTCATGCCATACTCCATCGTTTTGCGCCAGCGCTCGGCCTCGCTGTTCAGCTGCCCCGGCTTGCGGGGGAATAAATGAGCGAACCGCTCGATCATCCTGATGCCGCCGTAAGTATCATCCCGGGCTTCCAGTGTGCACTCGGCACCTGCACGCCCCAGCACCTCCCGCAGGCCCTCGACCTGCGCAGGCTCCATGGGAAGATCCACGAGAATTTTCCCATCACAGCCTACATAGCCGCCTGCAGAGCAGACAAAGCCATCGAAACCGTAGGCAAGCAGCGGTTTCGTCATGCGCAGGTTACGTCCGGTGCACAGAAACACCTTGTGGCCGTTGGCCCGGGCCTGCCGGATGGCCTCCACGGCACTGGCCGGAACGGTCATCTCACCGGGAGGCAGCAAAGTACCGTCAATATCCAGAAAAATCAGTTTTTGCTTCATGGTTTCCTCATTCTTTCACTGCCAGTTCATGGTAAATCCGCGGATCAGCAGACCCACGGCCAGGATCGCCAGCAGTACCAGCAGAACGGTGCGATTGGCCTGTTTCTGCTTCTGCCTGGCCCGGACACGGCTGTTCCGGCTGCTGCCCTGCTTCCGGTTCTGGGGTCTGCCACCGGAGCTGCGGCCGCTCGTGTTCTGCTTTGCGCTGCTGCGGCGGGAAGCACTGCCGGAAGTCCCCTCTTTCTTCCTGCCTGCAGTGTTCTGGCCGGACTTTGCCGCGCGGGGTGCTTTCTCTTCCGGGGCCGCCGACGCAATGGGCTTTTTGGCCCCGCAGCGGCTCAGATAATCCTCAGCCAGCCGGTAATACTGGCCCAGCTCACTGGTGCGCAGGGGCGCGCCCGCATAGCCCTCTTCCAGTGCTTCCACGGCCTCGTTGAAGAGGATCGCCGCCTGCGCAGCCGCCGTGCGGTCAGAAGCATGGGCCGCTTCATTGCGGGCAGTGCGCACCGCGTTGCAGGCCCGGCGGGCAGCAGCAGGGTGCTCCGTATTGCCCAGCAGATCCAGCTGGTGCGCAGCATCCTTTTCAGGGTCCAGCAGCACCCGCATACACAGGGTAGTATCCAGCTGCTGCCAGCTGTTTCGGCCCGCCAGATCGGGCAGACGGTCATAATATTCGGGGCTCTCCTGCTGGCGGGTACGGATGTGATCCAGCAGGGCTCCCAGGCTGTGCTCCCCGGGCTTGTTCTCCCAGTGCCAGCGCAGCAGCTTGCGGCTGATCTCATCGCAGGTAGTTTTGATCTCAAAAGCGGTTTGCAGTGCTTCGTCGGGCATAACGTTTCTCCTTCGTACAACCAAAAAACGGAGGAAGCGCAGCCTCCTCCGTCATTCATTTACATCATAAACTGATAATAGACGAAGCCCCACAGCGCAATGCCTGCGCAGACGATGGCGGTGATGGGCGGGACCCAGCGGACGAGGGTCTCGGCAATGCCGTCGCGGCTCTCTTCCGCATCGTCCTCCTCATCGTACTGCTCTACCTCGGGTTCCGGCTGGCGGGCCGGGGCGGCACGGCGGGCAGCAGCAGGCATCACACGGGTGCCCTCGTCATCCACAGCCGCTGCACCGCTGCCGGGGAACGCCGCGCGGGTGGCGGCATCCAGCACCCGGGTAGGCTCTGCTTCCGGAACAGGGGTGTGCTCCACCGGTGGTGCAAAGCTGGTCGGTGCGCTGACAGGCTCTGCCGGGCGGGCCGTCTGGACGACCCGGGTGGGTTCTGCCTGCACCGGCGCGCTGGCCACGATGCGGGTCGGCTCTTCCTGCGGAGCGGCGCTCGCCACGCGGGTGGCCTCTGCCGCAGGGGCCTGCTCTGCAGGGGTGGCCTTCTGGCCGGGCTGCAGCAGGGTGTTCAGGGCGTTTTGCAGCAGGATGCGGTCACAGCCGCACTCGGTGCAGTAGACTGTGTCCTCTTCCTTCGGGTGGAAGGAACCGCAGGCACAGTACCAGCCGTTCTCGAACACCTGCGGCATATACTTGAGGCCGCTGCGGTTCATCCGGCTTTCCAGTGCCTTTTCCAGCTCCGGACTCAGGCGGCGCGGGGCCGGCAGACGGACGCGCTTGATGGCATCCAGATGCACGACCTTTTTGCCGCTGTATACGTTCTTCAGGACCACATCCACGCTGGTGATGGCCTTCTGGGTCACGAACACGGCATCGTCCATGCCAAAGCTCTCACCGGGTTTGACCTCGATCTCGCGGTATTCAAAGGCATCCTCACACAGGATGATGCCATCCACACCCTTGCACTTGAAGTGGATCTCCAGTGCAGTCAGGGTGACCTTGGAGATGTTCTTGAAGGTCAGGCAGACTGCGTTCTCGCCGCTGAGTTCGCCCTTGAGCAGCTCCACACAGACGAACTGCACCGGGCTGCCCGGGGTATAATAGTTGGCCCGGGTGCGTGCGACCGGGTTAAAATTTTCCTCCACGACACTCGCTCCCTTCGATCATTCGTTTTCCTGCGGGGCATCCTGCGCCGGGTCGGGCATTTCCTCGCCCAGCACGGCCTGCTCCGCCTGTTCAGCGGGCTCTGCGCTCTCGGCAGGCTCTGCGGTCTCCACCGGGGCTGCCGGTGCGGCGGGTTCCTGTGCAGGCTCGTCACCGTCACGCGGGGGCAGCTTGCCGCCGGCCATCACAGTGTTGAACTCCTGCTCGTTCAGCTTTTCGCGTTCCATCAGAGCCTGTGCCAGCGCATGGAGCTGGTCGATGTGCTCCGTCAGGGTGCGGCGGCAGGTCTCGTAAGCCTCATCGATGATATCCCGCATCTCGCCATCGATCTCGGCAGCGGTGCTCTCGCTGTAGCCCTTGCCCTGGGTGAAATCACGGCCCAGGAAGGTTTCCTCCTGCGAGGTGCCGTAGACCACAGGGCCCAGGCGCTCGGAGAAGCCGTACTTGGTGATCATCTGGCGGGCAATGTTGGTTGCCTGCTGCAGGTCGTTGGAGGCACCGGTGGAGATATCCTCCAGGATCAGCTGCTCGGCCACACGGCCGCCCAGGCTGGAAACGATATCCTCGAACATCTCGCCCTTTGTCACGTAGCTGCGATCCTTTTCAGGCAGATACATGGTGTAGCCGCCAGCCTGGCCGCGGGGAATGATGGTGATCTCGTGCACGCGGGGGTGGTGCTTGCAATAGAAGCCTGCCACGGCGTGGCCCGCCTCATGGTAGGCGGTCAGCTTCTTTTCCTCGGCAGTCACAACGCGGCTCTTCTTCTCAGGGCCTGCCATGACCTTCATGGAAGCTTCCTCGATGTCCTCCATGGTGATGGCCTTGCGGCTGCGGCGGGCAGCCAGCAGAGCGGCCTCATTGACCAGGTTCTCCAGGTCAGCACCCGCAAAGCCTGCGGTGCGCTGTGCGATGACTCTGAGGGAGACATCGGGAGCCAGAGGCTTGTTCTTGGTGTGGACCTTGAGGATCTCCTCGCGGCCCTTGACATCGGGCAGGCCCACATAGACCTGACGGTCAAAGCGGCCCGGACGGAGCAGGGCCTTATCCAGAATGTCGGCACGGTTGGTGGCTGCCATCACGATAACACCATCGTTGGCCTCAAAGCCGTCCATCTCGACCAGCAGCTGGTTCAGGGTCTGCTCCCGCTCGTCGTGGCCGCCGCCCAGACCTGCGCCGCGCTGACGGCCCACGGCATCGATCTCATCGATGAAAATGATGCAGGGCATGGTCTTTTTGGCCTTATCAAACAGGTCACGCACACGGGACGCGCCGACACCGACATACATTTCCACGAAGTCGGAGCCGGAAATGGAGTAGAAGGGCACCCCCGCCTCACCGGCGCAGGCACGGGCCAGCAGGGTCTTACCGGTACCCGGAGGGCCCACCAGCAGAACGCCGTGGGGGATGCGGGCACCCAGCGTGTTGAACTTGTCGGGGCTCTTGAGGAACTCCACGACCTCCTTCAGCTCTTCCTTTTCCTCGTCCTCACCGGCAACGTCGGCAAAGGTCGCGGTCTTTTTGTTCTCGTGCTCGTCCTTCACCTTGGCCTTGCCCACGTTCATAATACCGCCGCCGCCAGCGCCGCCGCGCATCATGGAGAAGAGCAGGAAGCCGGTGCAGCCCAGCATTCCCAGGTAGAACAGGATCTCCATCCAGGGGATGGACTCCTTCAGGGTGGTGTAATCGTACTCCATGGGTGCGGTCGGGTTGGCTGCATCGTAGGAATCGATATACTGCTGGACGTTCTCGATGAACACATAGGCGTAGGGCAGCTTGTAGCGCACCGTCACCGTGCCGTCATCGTTTCTGGTTGCCCCCACGGAAGAGGTGGAGGAGGAGAACATGTTGCTCAGCAGACCGCCGGAGGCCTGTGTGGCAGCGGTGGCACCTGTGGTTTCGGGCAGCTCCTGCTTGCCCTCCTTCAGCGTCAGGGTGATGATGCTGGTGTTGCGGTCCAGCGTAAAGGCTGTGACCTGATTGTTCTCAAAGTAGTGCACCACAGTCGAGTAGCTCATGGTGGAGCCGCCGGTACTGCTGTCGCTGGTGCCCAGCACCGACCAGATCATCAGAACACCGGCCAGTGCCAGCGCCAGGATCAGGGGATTAAAGCGAGGTCGTTTCGGTTGCAAAAGGGATCAACTCCAGTTCTAATTCGTTTTTATTATGCGTAGATTTCCGGTTTCAGCACACCCACATAGGGCAGGTTGCGGTATTTCTCGTCGTAGTCCAGACCATAGCCCACCACAAACTCGTCCGGCACCTGGAAGCCCTCGTAATCGGGCTGGATGTCGGCCTTGCGGCGGCTGGGCTTGTCCAGAATGGTGCAGATCTTCACGGAATTCGGGTTGCGCATCTTGAGCATGGGCACCAGCTTGGAAAGGGTGACACCGGTATCCAGAATGTCCTCCACAATCAGCACGTCCTTGCCGGAAAGGTCGCCGTCCAGATCCTTGATGATCTTGACCAGACCGCTGGTGGTGGTATTGCTGCCGCCGTAGCTGGACACGACCATAAAATCAATGCTGCAGGGGATGGTCACAGCCCGCATCAGGTCGGCCATGAAAACCACCGAACCCTTGAGGATGGAGACGAGGACAAGGTTTCTGCCCTCGTAATCCCTGCTGATCTGTGCACCCAGTTCGGCAACCTTGGCTTTCAGTGCTTCCTCACTGACCAGGATTTCCTTGATATCGTCATTCATGCTCATGGGTTGTTCCTCCATTTTCCAATTCCAACTGCAAGATCTGTACAGTCTCCTCGTCCGGGGCCAGCCCCTCGGCAAAGCCCTCCCCACAGACCCACAGGATCTCGCTGCCCGCCGCCAGCAGCGGCAGGCCCTCTCGTATTCCGGCAGGAATGCCTGCCTCATTCATCCACTTGCGCAGGGGCTTGCTCAGCCCCCGCCCCGCAGGCCGGAACCGGTCTCCCGGTTGACGGGTGCGCAGCGTAAGGGCAGAATATAACAAGGTTATTCTAGCATAATCCGCCCGATTTTTTAAGTCTTTTTTATGAACACCCTGTGTTTTTTCTCGAAAACCGCTTACAAAAAGCCGTGTTTTCAGGGTTTGGCCCCCGGGCAGGGCAAATTCCGCCCCATCGGCAGGGGCAAACGGCAGCGAAAACGCAGGGGCCGCAGCCGCTTCCGGCCGGCTCTTTTCCTGCCAGAGCATCCCGCTGCCTGCGCAGAAGCGGACCGTATCGGTCAATTGCACCGCCCCGCTCCCCTGCTCCACCAACTCTGCCAGCAGGCGGATGTACTTTTCCTCGGCATCCCGCACCGGGGCAACAAGGCTGTGGAGCGCCGCTTCCAGAATGAGCGGGTCAGCGCCCTGCAGCGGCTCCAGCCGCCATGCTGTCTTGGCTTTCGGGGCCTTGCGGGCAGTCTGGGCTGCATCCAGACGCGCGATGAAAAGCAGTTGTTCTGCCTGCCTGGCAAAGTAGGCGTCCGCGCAGGCCGCCTTTTCACAGAAGCGGGCCAGATTTTCCTCTGCCGCGGCGTTGACGCTGCGCAGGGCCGGAACGGCCCCATGGCGCAGACGGTTGCGGGCGTAAGCATCGGACTCGTTCGTCTCGTCCGTCACCCAGCCCTGCTCAAAGGCGGCGCAGAGCGCTTCGGTCTCGGCCCGGGTCAGGCCCAACAGCGGGCGGCAGTAGCCGGGCCGCCTGGGCCGGATGCCCCCTGCCCCGTGCAGCCCGGTGCCCCGGGCCAGCCGGAACAACAGGGTCTCGGCCTGGTCAGTAGCAGTATGGGCCGTTGCAATGCAGTCTATCCCGCCTGCCAGCAGTTGGGCAAAGCAGGCATAGCGGAGTCTGCGGGCCCAGTCCTCCCCGGCATGGGGCGGCACAGCCATTCCCACATCTGCCGGGCGGAAAACTGTCAGCGGCACCCCCAGCCGGGCACACTCGGCCCGGACAAAGGCTTCGTCCCGGTCCGCAGTCTCGCCCCGCAGGCCGTGGTTGACGTGGCAGGCCGTAAGGGGATACCCAAAGGTTTCCCGCAGCTCCAGCAGCACCCGCAGCAGCGCCATGCTGTCGGCCCCACCCGAAACGGCGGCGCACAGGTGCAGAGCCCGGCCCGGCTCCACAGCCGCAAACAGCTGCTCCTGCCGGGCAAAGCGTTCTACTTTAGAGATCAATTTTGATGTTTCGTCGTTCATCAGCGTTTGAAGTCCACATCCATAAAGCGGGTGTGTGCGCCATCCCAGCCCAGCGGCACCGTGCTGGTCTCGCCGTGGCGGTTCTTTGCCACGATGCACTCCGCGGTATCGGCATCCACCTCTGCCCCATCGGGGTTCTGGCTGGCGTAGTAGGAATCACGGTAAAGGAAAAGGACGCAGTCAGCATCCTGCTCGATAGAACCGGAGTCACGCAGGTCCGACAGCTGGGGCCGGTGAGAAGAGTTGTTGCCCTGCTTCTCCACCGCACGGGACAGCTGAGAAAGTGCGATGATGGGCACATTCATTTCCTTAGCCATGATCTTCAGGTTTCGGGTGATGGAGCTGATCTCCTGCACACGGTTCTCGCTGCGCTGGCCGGTGGTCATCAACTGCAGGTAGTCGATGACGATCAGGCCCACATTGGGGCGGGTGGGGTCCTGATTGACCCGGCGGATCTTCGCCTTCATCTCGGTGATGGTGATGCCTGAGGTGTCGTCCATATAGATGGGGGCATCGTGGAGCTTTTCCGTTGCCAGTGCCAGATACTCCCAGTCCTCACTGCGAAGGGCACCGGTGCGGAAAGCCTGGCTGTCGATGCCCGCTTCCGCCGAAAGGATGCGGTTGGTCAGCTGCTCCTTGGTCATTTCCAGGCTGAAAATGGCCACCGGCACTTTTTGCTGCATGGCAACACGGGTGGCGATGTTCAGCGCAAAACTGGTCTTGCCCATACCGGGGCGGGCGGCCAGAATGATGAGGTCGCCGCGGCCAAGGCCGGTCAGGACGGTATCCAGCAGACGGAAGCCGGTGGGGATGCCCTTGTACTTGTCGGCATCCGGGCCGCTGATCTTCTGCAGGTTGGTCAACGTCTCCACCATACTGGAGGAAAGCGGGGTCAACGCGCTGGAATCCCGCCCGGAGCGGATCTCGTAGATGCGCTGCTCCGCATTTTCCAGCAGCAGGTCAGCGTCCGGCTCATCGCCCGCGTCCTGCAGAATGTCCTTGGCAACGCCCATCAGCTGGCGCACCAGATACTTTTCCTGCACGATCTGGGCGTAAGCCTTTACATTGGAGATGCTGGGCACTGTCTCGGCCAGACCGGTCAGGTAGACTTTCGCCTCGTCCGCACTGGGGAAGACGCCATCGGAGATGACGGCATCCAGCAGGGTGACAAAGTCGATGGTCTGGTCCGCCGTAAACAGGCGCAGCATCTCAGAATAGATCTGGGCGTTCTGCCGGGTGTAGAACATCTCCGGCCGGATGATCTCCACCAGATCGGTCAATGTCTCAGGCTTGAGCAGCACCGCGCCCAGCACGCTCTGCTCGGCCTGCATATTGTAGGGCAGATTGATGCCCACGCTCTCCAGATTCAGTTCATTGGAATAATGCCGTTGTTCGTTGGGCATGGTTCATCCCCCTCCATACTGGGCCAGCTTCCCAAAACGCCAAAAACGCCCCCTGAAGGCAGGGGGCGCAGATGGCGTTTCAATCAGGCCTGTTCTACTTCCACCATGATCTTGAAGGAAGCCACGACACCGACATACAGGCGCACCTTTGCGTTGAACACACCGGCATCCTTGATGTCCTTGGTCTCCAGCTCGATCTTCTTTTTATCAATGGGAGAACCGGCCAGCTGGGCCAGAGCCTCGGCAACTTCCTTGCCGGTGACCTTGCCGTGCAGGCGGCCGGATGCGCCGCCCTTGGCCTTGATGGTCACGGTCTTGCCCTCGATCTTTGCAGCCACAGCCTGTGCGGCGGCCACAGTTTCAGCCTCGTGGAAATCCGCAGCGGCCTCCTTGCCGCGTGCGATATTCACCGCAGAAGCATCGGCCACAGCGGCCAGCTTGCGCGGGAACAGAAAGTTGCGGGCGTAGCCGTCGGAGACCTCATGGATCTCATCCTTCTTGCCAATGCCCTTTACGTCCTGCTTCAGAATCACTTTCATGGTGTTATCCCTCACTTCTCACCGGGGAACCGGTGGATTTCTATGGCTAGTATACAGCAATTGCGCGTTTCCGTCAACGGTCGGGGGCTGCCGCATCTCCGGGAGCTTTCTCCCGCAAGTGAAACGGGCCATTCCATCGCCCGCCCTATTGCCGCTGCGCGGCAACAGGGTCCCACCCCAGCGGACACTTGCCGGAGAAACTCCCCTCGTGCGGCGATCAGCAGTTCACGCCAACTCTTTCCCCGCCGCATCCAATGCTGCTTCGATCACCTTATCCATATCATAATACTTGTACTCGCCCAACCGGCCGCCGAAAATGACGTTCGGTTCGACATCGGCCAACTGCTTGTAGCGGGCGTACAGGGCACCGTTCTTCTCGTCGTTGACGGGATAATACGGCTCATCGCCCGGCTTCCACTCGGCGCTGTATTCCCGGCTGATGACCGTTTTGGGCTGGGTGCCAAACTCAAAGTGCTTATGCTCGATGATGCGGGTGTACGGGGTCTCGGCATCGGTATAGTTCACCACGGCGTTGCCCTGATAGTTGTCGGTATCCAGCACCTCGGTCTCAAAGCGGACGCTGCGGTACTGCAGGGCCCCCAGCCGGTAGCCAAAGTAGGCATCCACCGGGCCGGTGTAAACCACCTTGTCGGCCAGTGCGTTCAGGTTCTCCCGGTCGGCCAGATAATCCACGTTCAGCCGCACCTCGATGCCCTCCAGCATCTTTTCCACCATAGCGGTATAGCCGCCATCGGGGATGCCCTGATACAGCGCGTTAAAATAGTTGTTGTCATAGGTAAAGCGGACCGGCAGGCGTTTGATGATGAAAGCCGGCAGTTCGGTGCAGGGGCGGCCCCACTGCTTGCCGGTGTAGCCCTTGATGAGCTTTTCGTAAATGTCCGTACCCACCAGACTGATGGCCTGCTCCTCAAGATTTTTCGGGTCGGTGATGCCCGCTTCCCGCTTCTGCTCCTCGATCTTTGCCTTGGCCTCGGCGGGGGTCACCACCCCCCACATCTTATTGAAGGTGTTCATATTGAAGGGCAGATTGTAGATCTCGCCGTGATAGTTGGCAACGGGGCTGTTGGTGTAGCGGTTGAACTCCGCAAACTGGTTCACATACTGCCACACTGCCTTGCTGCTGGTGTGGAAGATGTGGGCACCATAGCGGTGGACCTGTATGCCCTCCACTTCCTCGGTGTAGATATTCCCGGCAATGTGGCTGCGCTTATCAATCACAAGGCACGTTTTGCCCGCCTTTTTTGCTTGCTGGGCAAACACCGCACCGTAAAGGCCTGCGCCTACGATGAGATAATCGTAATGGTTCATCCCTGCTTCTCCTTTTTTCTGGATTCAGGTTCATTTTTGGAGAGCGGCTTCTTCTGGCTCTCACGGTACTGGTCAATGGCGGTCTGGATGCGTGCCCGGGCTGCCTCGGGGGTAATATGCTTGAGCTGGGCCGCCGCCATGGTCTGGTGGCCGCCGCCGCCCAGGCTTTCCATGATGACCTGAACATTGACCGCCCCCAGACTGCGGGCCGAAATATTCACGCCGCTCCCCACCTGCACGGCCACAAAGCTGGCCTCCACATTCTGGATGGTCAGCAGGTCGTTGGCAGCCTGCGCAATGGCCACACGGGCCTCGGGGGGCACCTCGCCGCTCACCGAAATGGCACAGCTGCGGTACATCTGGGCAGCCTCCACAAGGTCTGCCTTGGCGTTGTACTCCACCATGGTCACATCAAAGAGCTGGCGCACCCGCTCCGTCTCCGCACCGTAACGGCGCAGAGCGGCGGCGGCTTCAAACGTGCGCACACCGGTGTGCAGGGTGAAGTCCCGGGTATCCAGCATAATGCCCGAGAGCAGACCCTCTGCCTCCACCCGGCTGGGCTTGTCGTCCCGGTCGCCCACATACTGCAAAAGCTCCGTGACCAGCTCACTGGCCGAGGAGGAATAGGGCTCGTGGCAGACAAGGTCTGCATGCTCGATGAAGCCCACGCCCTTGCGGTGGTGGTCGATAACGGCCACCTTGCCGCACCTTTCCAGGATCTCCTTACTTTCCACAAGGCCCAGCTGGTATGTATCCACCACCACGCAGAGCGTTTTCTTGGAGATAATGGGCAAAGCCCCCTTGGGGTCGATAAAATCATCTGCCTGCCCGGCCCGGCACAGGGCATCGATCAGGCTGCCCGCCAGCGTGGCATCCCGCCTGACGGCGATCACCGCCGGGACATCGCAGATCTTGCAGATGCGCAGCACGCCCTCGGCAGCGCCGATGGCATCCAGATCGCTCATCCGGTGGCCCATGATGACCACATGGTCCGCCTCCTTGACGAGCCTGACCAGCTGATCGGCCACGATGCGGCTGCGCACCTTGCTGCGCTTTTCCACGCCGTGGCTCACGCCGCCGTAGAACGTAAAGCCGTCCGGTGTCATTTCAGCGGCCTGATCGCCGCCGCGGCCCTGCGCCATATCCAGCGCCTGCACGGCCATATCCTGGGCTTCCCGCAGGGTCTTGGCCCCGCGCCCGATGCCAATGGAGATGGACAGGTTCACGCTGGGGTCCAGGGCACGGATCTTATCCAGCACATCGTAGCCGCGCTGGGCATACTGCTCCAGATGGCGCTCTTCCACCACGGCGATATAGCGGCCGCTGGCAACGCGGCGCAGAAAGCCCGTGCCCCGGCCGATCATATCCTCCAGCACCCGGTTGATGCCTTCCAGCAGGCGGGCGCGCTCACTGTCCAGCATATCGCTGAACACATCATCGTAGCCGTCCACCAGGAACACCATGTAACCCGGGCGGCTGGCCTTGTACTCCGTTTCGATCCTGCGCAGGGCAGTCTCCTCATTGAACACAAGCAGCGTCATGCTCTCGCTGCCGCCCGGCACGGTACTGCTGTGCACATTCCACACACCGTCGGCCAGATTGAGCTGCTGCCCTTCCGGGGTGCGGGCCTGTGCGGTGTCCAGGCCGGGCAGCAGCTTCTGTGCCCTGCCTGCAAGCCGGTCCTCGCCGCCCAGCAGCGCCGTGCGGAAGCGGCTGTTATACCACAGCACTGTCTCGCCAGAAAGCAGAGCCGCCGGCTGAGAGAGGGATTCCAGGCTGTATTGGGTCCTGGAATTTTCAAAGCTGCCGCCAGCCACCCACTTGGCGGTCCAGCGCCGCAGCTGATACCGGAAAACGCAGATGCCGATGCCCCACAGCACCGCCAGCACCGCCAGCGCAGGCCAGCCCGCGGGCCGCTGCACCAGAAGCGCCAGTGTCAGCAGTGCACACAGCACTGCCAGCGCGGCGATCAGCATTTCCAACGTCCATCTCGGTTTTTGTTTCATGGGATCTTCTGCCTCCTGGTCTGCCTGCCCCGGCGGGGCGGCTTCCGGCTTATACCTCCATCAGAATGGGGAGGATCATCGGGCTGCGCTTGGTGCGGCGGTAGATATAGCTGCTCAGCGCCTCACGCACCCGGGTCTTGACGCTGTTCCAGTCGCGCACATGCTCTTCCACGCAGCGATCCAGCGCGTTTTCCACAATGCTCTGGGCCCCGTCCATCAGGCTCTCGTTCTCGCGCACATAGACAAAGCCGCGGCTCACAAGGTCAGGCCCCGCCAGCACCTTGCCGGTCTTGCTGTCCACGGTGGCCACAATGATGACCAGACCGT
>OODB01001093.1_pt1 | contig 21330 bp, 20 predicted proteins | sample 1671721 | NCBI WGS metagenome assembly OODB01 (sample SAMN06348185, study PRJEB24527) | human gut metagenome | biome: human gut; feature: ankylosing spondylitis patient; material: feces | host: Homo sapiens | place: China | collected 2015-10
CTGAGGTAAAGCGGGTCCTGCACTGCGATGCAACAACAAGGGCGGATATGGACGCTCTTCTGTCAGAAACACTTCCTGCTGTTGCGATATTTTCACCCCAACAAATACAAATTTACCTTCCTTACGCAATCTCAAATTCAATTTCTTTTTTTAGAAAGTATTTCTTTACCATTTCATCCCAGGCATGTTCTAAAGATTTATCCATTGTAAAAGTACGGAAAGAAGTTCCGGTAATACAGGTCAGATGCATACCGTCGAATTTCAGATTCAGGTAAAGTCCCTGCACATCTTCCGGGGACATTTCAGGAACAGTCTGCTCCATAAGCCGGACGATATTATCCGGTGACAGACTCAGGATCAAGCGGAAACTCAAAGGTGTCCGCTTTCCTTTGATGAGGGAAAAGCAAAATTCCCGGACATCTTCCCAGCGGGAATATTCTTCCAAAGGAGCGGGAGAAGATTCAGATTCGTATCCGTCCGGTGCATCAAAAAAATCTTTTTGGAGATATCCATCCAGTTTGAACGTGTTAAAAGTTACGATCTCGCCTTCAATAAAAGAAAAGCGGTCGAAAGTCTCTGTCATCAGAAGCTGGGACATAAATTTTTTAACATTCGTCAATGTCAGTGAAATCATAGTTAAAATCCTTTCGGGAAAATAAAGTCTCGTTGCTCCATGCAGATCAGAAAACTTAATAAATTAAGCTTCTTCTTTGTGCTTTGGAAGGATCAGACTTAAGAGCAGGGAGACAACAAAAACTCCTGCAACTGCATTTCCGTTGAAAATATCACCGACTTCAGATGGGAAGGCGGAGAAAAAGTTTCCGGAAGTCTGGGTCAGTCCGACACCGATTGCAAAAGAAAGGGAAACGATGATCATTGTCCGGTCATCGAATTTACATTCTTTCAGCATCTTGATTCCCTCATACATGATCGATCCGAACATCATAACAGTACAGCCTCCAAGAACAGCCTGTGGGAGAGAGTTGAAGAATGCTCCCAGCGGCGGAAAAAGAGAGGCAAGAATCAGGATTAATGCTCCCATCAGGATCGTAAATCGGTTGATTACACCGGTCATGGTCACCAGTCCTACATTCTGACTGAAAGAAGTCAGTGGAAGGCATCCGAAGCAGCCGGAAATGGCACTGGAAAAGCCGTCTACAGCAAGAGAACCCTGCAGTTCTTCCATTTTCAGATCACGGTGGAGAGCACCGGTTGCAACAGCGGTTGTAGCACCGGTTGTCTCTGCGGCAGATACAAGGAATACGATCGCAATCGTGAGAAAAGCCCCAAGATCAAAGACCGGTTTATGATCCGTGAAGAAGACCAGTTTCGGAAGACTGAAATATCCAACCTGGTGGATGGTTGTTCCGATGCTGGAGAAGTCGATCATTTTTGCGACCCCTGTAACTGTAAAAAGTGCAGAAATAATATATCCGACGATCAGTCCGACCAGAATGTTCAGGTTCTTATAGACACCTTTCAGGAGATAACGGGAAACCAGACATACAACCAGTGTGATCAGTCCGATCAGTAAATGATACCAGGAACCGAAGTCTTCTGCACCATTACCACCGCCCCAGGAATCCATTCCGACGGACAGCAGGGAGTAACCGATGGCGATGACCACGCAGGCTGATACCACAGGAGTAAGAAAACGTTTCCAGTATTTGGCACTTAAACCAACCAGGCCTTCAAAAATACCGCCAAGGATGACTGCCCCGATCATTCCTTCATATCCGAGTTCGGGATTAGTACAGATCATCAGAAGACTTCCGAGAAATGTAAAACTGACCCCCATTACAATAGGAAGTCTTGATCCAATCTTCCAGATCGGATACAACTGCATACATGTACCGATTCCGGCAGCAAACATAGCACACTGGAGAAGCTGGGTGATCTCAGCACCTGTCAGTGGCTCACCGGATCCGCGTACCAGTGCGGCACTGCATACGATCAGAACCGGTGCAAGATTGGAGACGAACATTGCCAGTACGTGCTGAAGACCAAAAGGAATTGCTTTCCCCAGTGGAACACGTCCGTTCAGACGATAAATATTTTCCGTGCTGACAGCAGCGACGGGAGTTTCTTTTTTTTCATTTGTCATGATTTTGTCCTCTGTCTTTCCTTTATGATAGATGTCGGGGTCAAAAGCCCCCCGACTTTGATGCCTACGGATTGCTCCGTGCTACGCACTCCCACAATCCTACCCAATCTTCGCATATCGTGGGATTATCATCCCACTTTTATGCTCCTATCGGGGTGGGTCATAAGGTCTTTCACCCACCTATGAGCAAGCACATGTGGGCTTAGATCTTTTGACCCAGGCATCTTATGATATCGTTAATTATAGAATCGGAGAGGGACAGATGTCAAATAATTTCCTGTGGAATCCGGGTGCAAAAGAAAACGGGAAAGAAACAGGGCAGAAAGAGTGGTGAAACGGGTGTACGCAAAGAAACCGGGACGAAACAGGAAGATTGACTTTTATCTGAAAAAACCGTATTATAAATAGTTAGAAATCTCAGTCTTGAAAGAGAGAAAAGAATGGAAAAAAGAAAGAAAAAAATTTCACGAATCTATATTGGAGCAGGCTGTATTACTGTGCTGATTCTTCTGGGAGTCGTGATCCACGGAGTGAAGCAGTTTACAGCAGAAAATGCAGATACAAAAAAGGGAATTGAATATATTCAGTCAAAGGAAAATGAAGAGGTCAAGGTGATCGAGCAGAAGATTGCCAGCCTGGAGGCAAAAGACCCGGCATCAGGGGATACAGAGAGAAGTCTGAAAGATCGTTTTTCAGGTGCAGTGGTGATGGGAGATTCAATCAGCAGTGGATTCAGTGAATATGACGTACTGAATGCCTCAAGTGTTGTTGCAAAGAGGGGGATACAACTGGATGGACTGGACGAGCAGATCAGTCAGGCAAAAAAGCTGAACCCACAGGTCGTGTTCCTGTCGTATGGGATGAATGATGTGATCGCAACAGACGGAGATACAGAAGCGTTTCTTAAGAAATATGCAGCGGTGATCGAGTCGATCACGAAAGAGATGCCGTCCGTCCGTATTTATATTAATTCGATCTTTCCGGTCAGTGCATCTGCGGCTGAAAAAGAACCGGCACTGGCGAAAATTGCAGATTATAATACTGCATTGCAGGAAATGTGCGATGGAAAGCATTTGGGATTTATTGATAATACCGGACTTGTGCAGGAAAATTATTATGAAGAAGACGGGATTCATTTCAAGGCAGAATTTTATCCGGTCTGGGCAACGAATATGGCGGAGGTAGCAACATTATGACAAGACAGAGACAGGGAATATGGAAAGCTGCATCGTATGCGGTGTTCCTTCTGCTTCTCGGTTATATTGCTCTGCTTATGATTTATGTAAGCGGAAGTAACCGCTCTTTTTCAGAGATGGAGAGTTCCATGGAGAAAGTCATTGATACGACCGGAATGAAGAAACTGGACGGTCAGATGCTCAAGAGGAACTTCGGGCTGAACAGTACAGATTATGAGGGTGTGATGTATTATTCTTCTGAATCAAGTATCGATGCCGAGGAAGTCCTGATGATCTGTGTCAAAAAGAGCAGTCAGACGGAGCAGGTGACAGATGCGGTAGAACAGCGGCTGCAGGAGCGGAAAAAAGATTTTGAGGGATATCTGCCGGAGCAGGAGAAACTTTTGGAAGAGGCACAGACCAGTGTCCGTGGGAATTATATTTTTTATGTAGTATCTTCAAAGGCATCTGAGTACAGAACTGCTTTTGACCAGAGCTTGTAGAAGGGAAAGAAGGATGTTATTTAGCAGTCTTACGTTTATATTTTTATTTTTGCCGGTCGTTCTGGCAGTATATTATCTCGCACCGCTTAAGATACGCAACTTACTGCTTCTGCTGGCAAGCCTGATCTTTTATGCATGGGGTGAACCGGTGTATGTGGTTCTGATGATCTTAAGTATTCTTCTGAATTATTGCTGTGGAAGAGAGATTGCGGCAAATGCAGAGGATGAGAGAAAGGCTCACCGGGGAATGATCTTTGCGGTGGTTGTGAATCTGGCTCTTTTGTTTTTCTTTAAATATTACGGATTTTTCCTGGAGCTGGTCAATTCCGTGACTTCAGCGGAACTTACTTACCGCGAACTGGCTCTGCCGGTTGGGATTTCTTTCTATACTTTTCAGGGCATTTCCTATGTGGTGGATGTCTATCGGGGAAAAGCAAAGGCACAGAGGAGTTTTTTGAATTTTGCACTTTATATCGCCCTGTTCCCGCAACTGATCGCGGGGCCGATTGTGCGGTATGAAGATATAGAACTACAGCTTGCACAGAGGAAAGTCTCCGCAAGAAAGCTGGGACAGGGGGCAATGCTGTTCCTGATCGGTCTTGCAAAAAAGGCAGTACTTGCGGATACATTTAAGACAGTATTTGAGGAGATTTCAGCCATTTCAGCAAGTAACCTTTCTGTTCCGATGGCATGGATCGGCTGTATCACATATGCGTTTGAGATCTATTATGATTTTAGCGGATATTCTGATATGGCGATCGGACTTTCGAGAATGTTCGGTTTTGAATTGAAGAAGAATTTTGATCATCCTTATGTGTCGAGAAGTGTGACGGAATTTTGGAGAAGATGGCATATTTCATTGAGTACCTGGTTTCGTGAATACGTCTATATCCCTTTGGGCGGAAACCGTTGCAGTGGAGGAAGGCATATCCTGAATCTGCTGATCGTCTGGACGCTGACGGGAATGTGGCATGGAGCTGCCTGGAATTTTATTGTGTGGGGATTTTATTACGGAGTCCTGCTGGTGATGGAAAAATATGTATGGGGTTCAGAAGTGGATCGGTTGCCGTCACCGCTCAGAAGAATCTATACGGCAGTCTGCGTGCTGGTCGGCTGGGTTTTCTTCTTTAGTCCGAGCCTGGGAGCAGCCTTCCGTTATCTTGGAGCAATGGTCGGAACAGGGGGCGGGCTGCTGGATGCGGGGGCAGGGTATGTCTTCTTTTCCCACTGGCTGTATTATCTGCTGGCGGTGGTCGGAATGTCGGCATTTGGAGGCAGATTGCTGAGAAGGATTATCAGTTTGCCGGAGAGTGAGACGGCACGAACAGTTGTAGCTGGGATTTTATTTTTCGGAATGATGGCAATTTCGGTGGCATTTCTGGTAACAGAGACATATCAGCCATTTTTATATTTCAGATTTTAAAAGAAGAAAGACCAGAGCCAGAAGGTGAATGAAAATGCGTAGCCAAAGGGCTGATTCAGGTGAAAGAGTATGAAGAAAAAGAAGCAGAGAGGCTCATTAGAGCGGGTGACAGGGACAATTTTTATTTTGGTATTGTTTGTATTTCTTTTGATCAATATCATTGTACCGGATAAAGAAAAGTCAGTGCAGGAGAACAGAATGCTTGCATCTGCTCCGAAATGGAACTGGGGAAATGTGATTTCGGGCGATTATATGGAAAAGTTTGAGCGGTATATGTCAGATCAGTTTGTCGGCAGAGATTTCTGGAGAACGATCAAAGTCGGTGTGGACAGACTGGCAGGTGTCAGCAAGGAACATGGAGTATATATAGGAAAAGACGGACAACTGCTGGAGGAGATCGAGCTGCCGAACCAGGAATATCTGGCAGACAATCTGAAATCCATTCAGAATTTTGCTGAGACGAATACGGATCTTCCGGTGAGGATGATGCTTGTACCGGATGCGGCAGGGGTTCTTGGAGCAAAGCTTCCGGCTATGGCAGAAGTGGAGAATCAGACACAGCTCATAAGCATGGTAAAGAAGGAACTGGGAAGTTCCGTTGAATGGATCGATGCAGCCTCAGCCCTGAATAAGCACCGGAATGAAAAGATTTATTATAAGACGGATCATCACTGGACTTCCCTGGGGGCTTTTTATGCATTTCAGGAGGCAGCCCCTTCGCTGGGAATAGAGGGAGACATTTCAGGGAAATATGTATCTTATGCGGTTTCCAATGATTTTAACGGAATGCTGGCATCCCAAAGCGGTGTTTATCTGAGCGAGAAAGAGCAGGTTGATATTTATGTTCCGAGTGACAGTGATACAGATGTGATCGTAGATTATGTAGATGAAGGAAAAAGGACGACTTCTCTTTTTGATTCTTCAAAGCTGGATACAAAGGATCAGTATGATGTCTTTTTGGGAGGAGATTTTTCTGTTGTAGATATTAAGACGGTGTCGACAGAAAGCAAAAGACTGCTTCTGATCAAGGACTCTTTTGCAGACTGCTTTGTGCAGTTTTTAACACCGTATTACCGGGAGATCGTTGTGGTCGATCCGAGATATTATAGTGGCACGATCGAGGAACTGCTCAGTTCCTACAGGATCTCAGAGGTACTGTTCCTTTACAGTGGAAATACATTTTTTACAGATAATAATATAAGTGGAGTGTTGACGGGTGAGTAATCGGATCAGAGAAGAATTTATACAGAAAAAAGAACCGGTAAGACTGAATAAGTATTTAAGTGAGGCGGGAGTGTGTTCCAGAAGGGAGGCAGACCGCCTCATTGAGACCGGAAAGGTGAGTGTGGACGGAAAGCGTGCCGGAATGGGAATGAAGATTTATCCGGGACAGACGGTCAAAGTGGGAAATAAGACCGTATCAAGGCAGGATGAGATGATCGTGCTTGCGGTAAATAAGCCAAAAGGCATCGTCTGCACAGAAGAAAGGCGGGAACGCGACAGCATTGTGCGTTTCCTGAATTATCCGGTGAGAGTGACTTATATCGGAAGGCTGGACAAGGATTCCAGAGGTCTGCTGTTGATGACGAATAATGGAGATATCATCAATAAGATCATGAGGGCGGCAAATTATCATGAGAAAGAATACAAAGTAACGGTGGATCATGAGATCACAGAGGATTTCCTTAAGAAAATGTCCCGGGGAGTGGCAATCCTGGATACGGTGACAAGACCGTGTAAAGTAGAGAAATTGGGGAAATATACATTTAAGATCATATTGACGCAGGGATTGAACCGTCAGATCCGCAGAATGTGTGAAGCACTGGGGTATGAGGTAAAAGATCTTTTGAGAGTCCGGGTGATGAATATTACGCTGGACGGACTGAAAGAGGGGAAATACCGCAAGCTGACAGACCGGGAATTAAATGAGCTGGATCAGTTACTGGAGCAGTCTTCCAGTCTTCCGGGTGGACGGGAAAGCAGGCAGGAGAGAAAAGATGGAGCAGGAAAAAAATAAAATGGAGCAGGGAAAAAGTAAGCAGCAACGGATGCGGGAACTGGTAGAACTTCTGAACCGGGCGAGAAAGGCATACGAGCAGGACAATACAGAGATCATGAGTAACTATGAATATGACAGGCTCTATGATGAACTGGAAGAACTGGAAAAAGAACTGGGAACAAAGATGGCGAACAGTCCGACGGTCAATGTCGGTTATGAGGTGGTCAGTGGACTGCCGAAAGAACGCCATGAGCGGCCGATGCTGTCACTGGATAAGACGAAGGAAGTAGAGCGGCTGAAAGAATTTCTTGGCACGAAGAAAGCGATGATTTCCTGGAAACTGGACGGACTGACCATTGTTCTCACGTATCAGGGCGGAGAACTGGTCAAAGCGGTCACAAGAGGAAATGGAATCGAGGGAGAGGTCATCACGAACAATGCAAAGGTCTTTCAGAATGTACCGCTGCATATTCCGTACCAGGGTGAGCTGGTTCTGCGTGGAGAGGCAGTGATTTCCTATAAAGATTTTGAGGCGATCAATGAAAAGATCGAAGATGTCGATGCAAAATATAAAAATCCGCGAAATCTGTGCAGTGGCTCTGTGAGGCAGTTGAATAATGAGATCACCGCAAAAAGAAATGTGAAGTTTTTCGCATTTACGCTGGTGCGTGCGGAAGAGGTGGATTTTCATAATTCAAGAATGTATCAGATGCAGTGGCTGAAGGAGCAGGGATTTGATGTGGTGGAACATCATCCTGTGACGGCAGAAACGATCGAAGAGGAAGTAGCATGGTTTGCAAAGGCAATCGGGAAAAATGAAATCCCGTCTGACGGACTGGTACTGGTCTATGATGATATTGCCTATGGACAGTCACTGGGAACGACCGCAAAGTTTCCGAGAGACTCTTTTGCATTTAAATGGGCAGATGAGATTCGGGAGACAACGCTTCTTGAGATTGAGTGGAGTCCGTCAAGAACGGGACTGATCAATCCGGTTGCAGTTTTTGAACCGGTAGAACTGGAAGGAACGACAGTCAGCCGTGCCAGCGTGCATAATATCAGTATTATGGAAGAGCTGGAACTGGGAGTCGGTGATACGATCCAGGTGTATAAGGCCAACATGATCATTCCGCAGATCGCAGAGAATCTGACACGGAGCGGTGTAAAAAATATTCCGACAGTCTGTCCGGTCTGTGGTGGTGCGACAAAGATTTCCATGGAAAATGAGACAAAGACGTTATTCTGCACGAACCCGGAATGTCAGGCGAAGCACGTAAAAGCGTTCAGCCTGTTCGTAAGCAGGGATGCGATGAATATCGAAGGACTTTCAGAGGCGACACTGGAAAAATTCATTCTGCATGGGTATGTGAAAGATTTTACGGATCTGTTCCATCTGGACCGGTATGAGGAAGAAATTAAGAGCATGGATGGATTTGGAGAGAAATCTTATCAGAAGCTGCTCAGAAATATTGAAAACGCAAGGAAGACAACGCTGGCACGACTGATCTACAGTCTTGGAATCCCGAATATCGGAAGTGCCAATGCGAAGGTCATCTGTAAAGCATTCGGAGATGATCCAAAGCGTGCGGAAGAGGCAACCGAAGAAGAACTGGTAGAGATTCAGGGCATTGGCGGGATCATGGCAAAGACCTATGTAGAATATTTTGCTGATCCGAAGCATCGGGAGATCTACCGCAGACTGCTGGACGAGGTAGAACTGCAGAAGGAGGTTGTGACAGAGGACAGTCAGAAATTCGCGGGGATCAATTTCGTGATCACAGGAAGTGTGGAACATTTTGCCAATCGGGCAGAGGTAAAAGCGGAAATAGAGAAGCGTGGAGGAAAGGTAACCGGCAGTGTGACATCAAAGACCGGTTATCTGATTAATAATGATGTAAATTCAACTTCTTCAAAGAACAAAAAGGCGAGAGAACTTGGAGTGCCGATCATTTCGGAAGAGACGTTGATCGGGATGCTGGAACAGTAGTGTGGTGTTAAAATTGTGTAAGAGTTCACAGTTTATTTATTTGAATATTTGAAGTGATTGTACTATAATGAACTGCGGATCGTCAGGATTCTGCAAAATGAAACGGAGGTTGGAGACCTCTGGCTGTGATATTTATGAATTTTTCAGGCAGGATACGACGTGACACAGGAAGCAAATGAAACAGGAGAAGAAAGGGAAAGCGTATGTCAGATCAGGATTTCGTTATTGTGGACGAAGAAAAAGATTCTGAGATTCCACAGGAAAAAGAGAACCGGACAGAGGATTCCCGTAAGGAAGTGGTCAAAGACGCTGAAAAGGAGCGTAAGGATGATGACGGTTACGAGAAGATCTGCTTTATCTGTCACAGACCGGAGAGTGTGACCGGGAAGATGATCGATCTTCCGAACCATATTACGGTGTGTCCGGACTGTATGCAAAGAAGCTTTGATGCGATGAGCAGCAGTCCTCTGGATCTGGGAAAAATGATGAATATGCCGGGAGTGCAGTTTCTGAATCTTTCTGATTTGGAAGGAATGCAGCCAGAAGCAAAAAAGATCAAGAAGAAAAAAGAGAAACCAAAGGAATTTCCGGAGCTGGATATTAAAAATATTCCTGCACCGCATAAGATCAAGGCCAGACTGGATGAGTATGTGGTAGGTCAGGAACGTGCAAAGAAGACCATGGCAGTGGCGGTCTATAATCATTATAAGCGGGTGGCAACCAATACGATGGATGATATTGAGATTGAAAAATCTAATATGCTGATGATCGGACCGACCGGAAGTGGAAAGACATATCTGGTGAAGACACTGGCAAGATTGCTGGATGTGCCGCTTGCGATCACGGATGCGACTTCCCTGACAGAGGCCGGTTATATCGGAGATGATATCGAGAGCGTTGTATCAAAGCTGCTTGCGGCAGCAGATAATGATGTAGAACGTGCAGAACAGGGAATTATTTTTATTGATGAGATTGACAAGATCGCCAAGAAAAAGACTTCCAGCCAGCGGGATGTGAGCGGAGAATCCGTACAGCAGGGAATGCTGAAGCTCTTAGAAGGCAGTGAGGTAGAAGTACCTGTGGGAGCGAACAGCAAAAATGCAATGGTTCCGCTGACTACAGTGAACACGAAGAATATTCTGTTCATCTGCGGAGGAGCATTCCCGGATATTGAAGAGATCATCAAAGAACGTCTTCAGAAGAAGACGTCCATGGGATTTAATTCAGAGCTGAAGGATACATATGAACATGACGAGAATCTTCTGTCAAAGGTTACGGTAGAAGATCTGCGTAAGTTCGGCATGATCCCGGAGTTTCTCGGAAGGCTTCCGATCATCTTTACCCTGAAAGGACTGGATAAAGAGATGCTGGTGAAGATCTTAAGAGAGCCGAAGAATGCGATCCTGAAGCAGTACCAGAAGCTTCTGGCACTGGATGAAGTGAAACTGGATTTTGATGACAGTGCATTGGAAGCGATTGCGGAAAAAGCGATGGAGAAAGATACCGGAGCAAGAGCACTTCGTGCAATTATAGAGAAATTTATGCTGGATATCATGTATGAGATTCCGAAAGATGATAATATCGGAGAGGTGACGATCACCAGAGCTTATATTGAAGGAACAGGCGGACCGGTCATCCGTCTGCGGGGGCAGGAAGTACCGGCATTAAATGGTTGATAAAGACCGGTACACTGCAAGAAAAGAGGATTCCATGAGTATGGCAGAACCATGGGATCAGATGACAGCGAATAGAGAAAACGGAAGAGAGTGGAAAAAATGGATGCTTATAGATACTTACTGGATTTGGCAATAATTTTATTATCAACAAAGGTACTGGGTCTTCTGACAAAGAGAGTCCAGATGCCGCAGGTTGTAGGAGCATTGCTTGCAGGACTTATTTTAGGACCTGCAGGATTTGGATTATTAACAGAAACTTCATTTATCCATGAAGTAGCCGAGATTGGTGTAATCGTACTGATGTTCTCGGCAGGTATGGAGACAGATATCAAAGAGCTTAAGGCAAGTGGAAAAGCTTCTTTTATCATTGCATTATTTGGAGTACTTGTACCGCTGGCAGGAGGTTATGCGGTTGCGTGGTTCTTCAATAAACCGGGTGCGATCGAGTCCGATGTGACTTCCCCGGTCTTTTTACAGAATATCTTTATCGGAGTCATTCTGACGGCGACATCGGTAAGTATTACAGTAGAGACACTGAAAGAACTTGGAAAGCTGAAGACCCGTTCAGGAAATGCAATCCTCGGTGCAGCGATCATTGATGATGTCCTTGGAATCATTGCACTGACGATCGTTACGAGTATGGCAGATGATTCTGTAAGTCTTGGAATCGTTCTGCTGAAGATCGTTGGATTCTTCGCATTTTCAGGTATTATCGGTCTGATCTTCTACAAGATGTATAAGAAATGGGTTGATGAAGCGGAAAAAGAACTTCACCGCCATACGATCATTGCATTTGTATTCTGTCTGATCATGGCATTTGTGGCAGAAGAAGTATTCGGAGTTGCAGATATTACGGGAGCGTATATCGCAGGACTTATTATTTCCAATGTACAGCGTTCTACTTATCTGGAGTCTAAATTTGATACAATGTCTTACCTGCTTCTTTCACCGGTGTTCTTTGCAAGCATCGGACTGAAGGTAAAACTGCCGAAAATGTCTATGACGATCATTGCCTTTGCAGTAGTTCTGACAATCGTTGCAGTAATTACAAAGATTATTGGATGCGGACTTGGAGCAAAAGTGTGTGGTTATAAAAATTATCAGGTAAAGAGGATCGGAGTTGGTATGATCTCAAGAGGTGAGGTTGCACTGATCGTTGCCAGCAAGGGTGCGGCACTGGGTCTGATGAGTTCTGCCCTGCTTGGACCAATCATCGTTGTGGTTGTAATTACAACGATTATTACACCGATTATGCTGAAAGTTGTATTTGCACCGGGAACAGCTCCGGCAGCAGAGCAGATCGTACCGGAATCAGAACGGGTTAAGAGTTATTATGAGAACCGTGAGGATAATCGGTAATCCGGGATATGAGATGAGTAATAGTCCATAAAAAGAGAAGCCATGGGACAGCGTCAGAGCTGTCTCATGGCTTCAAATGTATTATAGAGGTTTAACTGGCCATATCCCCATTCACGATTTGGATATTTAAGAAAATCCGGGCGGATTGCTCCGAGGATCAGCAGACTTTTGATCTGAAAGACATCAATACCGGTAATATTTTTCTGTTCCAGTTCCCATTCCAGCATAAGTGCAACAGCTCCGGCAGTGATGGCTGTGGAAATGCAGGAACCGGAACGAACGGTAAAGCGTCCGCCCGGTAATGCCCCTTTTACATTGATACCGGGAGCTGTGATGGAAGGATTCTGAAACTGAGTGCGGGTGTATCCACGGCCGGATGCCTGGGCGAGTCCGCCATTTTTCCCGTCATAATAGGAAACGATGATGGGACTTGGTGCGTTAGCCGGATTGGTCAGGGTGTAATAGGGATCTGATTCGAGAAAATATACTTCTCCATCAAGAAATTCTGTGACGGGGAGCCACATATGAAACTGTCCGTCAATAAGGCGGACCGGCTCGACGACGATCTTCCATATTCCGGCAGCAGGGGTGTTAAACCGGAAAAAGACAAGTTCAGAATTGGTCTTTTCCACCATCAGCCGGTAATTGACATAAACTTTTGTTTTTTCAAAAAGAAAATCCAGTTCGACATTTGAGCCAACACGGAAGGAAATCCGGGAAGAATTTTCACCGGAGGGAGAAATGATGGAAATGGATAAAATGTTGGGAATCATGACCCAGAGTTCAAGCATAAAGCCGGAGACATTTTCCCCGACCCGGATCTCAACGGTCTTGGTGTCGCTGAGATTCTGGATGGTATTGTAATAATGATGGCGTTTGTCGGCTTCATTTCCTGTCCCGATGACTGCGATCCGGTTGGCTACAAGACTGTAAGCCCCGAGCTGGCTGGGAAGGGGGAGAGTCCCTACGTGTCCGCCCATATTTGTCCCGACGGTAATGCACATGACAAGCGGAAGATCAAGGGCGGATGCAAGGTCATTCAGATATTTCACTCCCAGCAGAAGGTCCGTTTCCTGATAGCAGACAGCATCAGAGGCGATACAATAGTATTCCTTCAGATATTGCTTGGCAGTTTTTAATTTTACCATTGCAATGGTACATTCAGGGGCGGCTCCGAGAAACTGTTCGGAGATATCTGCACCGCCTGCGGCGAGGCTGGCAACAAAAGTCCCGTGTCCGGTGTCATCAACGGAAGGAACAAGAGATGCAGGATCTTCAGAAGAAAGGGCGGCATTGATAGTTTCCCGGGCATATTCTGTTCCGTAAGCAAATCCCTGCGGGGGCGTTCCGCTCTGGATCGTCTGATCCCAGATGGCGGCAATTCTTGTCGAGCCGTCAAGATTGCGGAAAAGGCGGCTTGTATAATCAATACCGCTGTCCAAAAATCCGATCAATACCCCCTGTCCTTTTAGCTGGAGCGTAGGATAATTCTGAACCGGAAGGATTCCTGCCTGGTTCAGAGTTTCCATACTCAGGGGCGAAAAGCACTGGGGGATAGAATTATAGGAAAAACGGGAAAGCGTGATTGGTTCTACGGATTCTTTTGGAAAATAATAGCAGGTGTATCCACCACCGGCATCCTGTTCACAGGGATTTTGAAGGAGAAGTTCATTAAAAAGAGGTGTGCGAGTCCGGTTCTCGATAAAATCACGGTAATCTTCAGAAAGGATGTTCCGGCGGCAGGTTTCTAAATCTGGCATGGCACATTTCCTGACTCTTTTTCTGTCAATATATGAACTTAAGAATTTCTTTATAACCCTAAAAGATCTATAAATTTTTGCCCGTCAGTCTTCACAAAGGAAAAGAATGAGGTATAATGAATTTAATTTATGACCGCAGGAAAGCAGGAGTCGGAGACAATGATCCATGGCTGTGATGAGAAAGATGGTCAGAGGAAATGCCCATGGGTGTGATGAAAATAGCAGTCAGAGGAGAAGATTGGCGGAATGGTTACGGAAAGGAGAAGAAAAAAGATGAAAGATTTTTTTGAAGAATTAGGAAAATATATCGGGGAGACAGCGACGACAGTAGGAAATAAAGCCGGAGAGGTAATCGAGACGCAGAAGCTGAAATCGCAGGTGAGAAGCCTTGCACATGAGAATACAGTTGATCTGCTGGAACTTGGACGGGGAGTCTATGAGCAGTATAAGAACGGAACTGCTCTGGATGAGAAGGCAGAAGGACTGTGCGAGGCGATCAGCTCAAGAGAAGAGAGCATTGCAGAGTTTGAGGAGAAAATCTCAGCTATCAGAGGAGCAGGAAAATGCCCGAATTGTGGAAAGACGGTAGCAAAGGAGATGGTCTTCTGTCCGTATTGTGGAGAAAAGATGCCGGCGGTAGCAGTGGATGATGAAGATGTTTTTGCAGATTATGAAGAGTTTGCGGGAGAAGAGGCAGAGAAAACTGTGGCAACAGCAGAGGCAGAAAAGAGTGCGGCGGCAGAAGAGGAGCATCTTGCAGATGAGACTGAAGATATAAAGCTCCGGGAAGAAGATGCGTCTTTATTTGAAGAGGAGGCAGTAAAAGGAGAGGCAGCCCGTTCACAGGAGGCAGCAGAAGAAGAGGCATGATCCAGGATATAGGAGAGCATACATTTGATAACCAGTATCATCCGTGTCCGCCTGACCGGGAGTCTTATGCACTGTATTATGAAGACCATGCGGCTCTTGTGAGAAAATACCCGGATCGGATCGAGTTCCCTAAGTTTCGGGACATCGAGCGACTGAATGAAGATATCTATGAAGATGCAGTGTATCTGTTCAGTATTGACGGAGAACGGTATTATCTTGTAGAGGAGATCAACCGGGAGCGGCAGTCGCATTTTACAATGGAAAATACAGAGATTTTCCGGTATGCAGAGCCACAGTACCTTGCATTTGCCGGGATTACGGGATATCAGCTTCATAACTGGTATCAGAGCCGGAGGTTCTGTGGAAAATGTGGCAGGAGAATGAAAAAAGACAGTAAGGAAAGAATGCTGTATTGTGAATCCTGCCATAATATGGAGTTCCCGAAGATCTGTCCGGCAGTGATCATCGGAGTGACGGATGGTGATAAGATCCTGATGTCAAAGTATGCTGGAAGAACGTATAAAAAGTATGCATTGCTGGCGGGATTTACGGAGATTGGTGAGACTCTGGAAGAGACAGTGCAGAGAGAAGTCATGGAAGAAGTAGGGCTTAAGGTAAAGAATATCCGTTATTATAAGAGTCAGCCCTGGTCTTTTACTGATACGCTTCTGATGGGATTTTACTGTGATTTAGATGGAGGAGCTGCCATTACGCTGGATCGGGAAGAGCTTGCCATGGCAGAATGGTTTCAAAGAGATGAGATCCCGGTTGAGCCAGAGCGGGACAGCATCACCAATGAGATGATCATCCGATTTAAAAATGGTGAAGTATAGCTGCTGAATTGCAGGAAAGAAAGAGCAGCTCAAAAAGAATAAGAAAAGAGTTATAAAAGATAAAAAAGAGACATCCGGGACAGAGCCTTAAAAAGGTCCGACACCGGATGTCTTTTGCGACTGAGCGATAAGCCGATCACAGCATTTTCAGATACTGGACACTGTAAGCCGGCATGGAAAGCTGTCCGTTCAGGGTCTGTGGAGCGGTTTCTGATGAATCGCCGGTCTTCAGCAGGTCAATATAAGATCCCTGAAGTTCTCCATTTCCTGCGGTGAAGTCAGAATCAGAAGCGTTGATGGCAACAAGGATGCGTTCTGTTTCTGTGCGGCGTTCAAAGATAAGCTGATGATTCGTAATGACAACATTTCGGTAAGAACCGTTGCAGAGAGCATCACTGGCACATCTTACTTCGATCAGCCGGGAGATAAAGTCGGTCAGTTCATTTGGCTTTGGGGCATCAAAGCACGGGCGGAGAGCATAGTCATTATCGGGAGCTTTCACTCCTTCTTCACCCCATTCACTTCCATAATAAATACAGGGGATTCCCGGCATTCCAAAGAGGATTCCGTAACATAACGGTAAGTGGTTCTTGTTCGTCAGAATGCTTGCGATTCTTGTGACATCATGATTATCCACAAATGTCATAAGATGCTTTCCGCGGTAAATACACCACTGTTCCGGTCCGAACTGACGGTTCAGGGAATGTGCGATCTCGAACAGATTCATGCTGTTGAAACTGGAATAAATTCCCTTATAGCATTCATAATTCGTGCAACTGTGAAGCATCTCATCATTGACGATCAGATTGTAGTCACCAAAGAGGACTTCTCCGATCAGTGCAAACCCTGGTTTGATCGATTCACAGAAGCTGCGGAGGCGTTTCATAAAATTATGATCCAGACAATAGGCAACATCCAGACGGAGTCCGTCGATGCCGAAGTCTTCGATCCAAAGCTTTACACAGTCCAGCAGATAATCTACAACAGCCGGATTCTGAAGATTCAGCTTGACCAGTTCAAAATGACCTTCCCAGCCTTCATACCAGAAACCATCATTATAACAACTGTTTCCGTCGAAACTGATATGAAACCAGTCTTTATAAGGAGAGTCCCATTTCTTTTCCTGGACATCCCGGAATGCCCAGAAGCCGCGTCCGACATGGTTGAAGACACCGTCAAGGATTACTTTGACATTCTGTGAATGAAGTTTCTTACATACTTCACTGAAATCTTCATTTGTGCCGAGGCGGCAGTCAATTTTGCGGAAATCTCTTGTATCATATCCATGATTGTCGGATTCAAAGATCGGATTGAGAATGATCGATCCGATGCCGAGATTTCCGAGATATTCCGCCCAGTCCCCGATCTTTAAAATGCGGTGTGCGGGAACTCCGTCATTGTGAACGGGAGCCCCACAAAACCCGATCGGATAAATCTGATAAAAAGTTTCATTATAAGCCCACATAGATGTACCTTCTTTCTGCTTTAGTTCACTGCGTTGGAAATATGCAGTGAGGCTACTGTCTTTTATTATAGCATTTGGAGGAAATTTGAACAACGTAGAATAAAAATGAAAATAAAAAGAAAATAAAAATGAGATATGACGGAGAAAAAAATCAGCAGAAAAATGAGAAGAAGAACGAAGAAAAATGTTGACATTCAGAGAGGAAAGGTCTATAATAGTACAGCATGACATAAGGAGAAACGATATACACCAAAGCCCCGGAGTATATTGATTTCAAATAAATAAGCAAGAACATTGATGATTATTTACAGGAGGAACACCCATGAAAACTTATATGGCTAACCCGGATAAGATTGAAAGAAAATGGTATGTGGTTGACGCTGAAGGTGCTACATTAGGACGCCTTGCATCTGAGATCGCTAAAGTGCTCAGAGGAAAGAACAAACCGGAATATACACCGCACATCGATACAGGTGATTATGTAATCGTTGTGAACGCTGAGAAAGTAAAAGTAACAGGAAAGAAATTGCAGCAGAAAGTTTATTATAATCACTCCGATTATGTTGGAGGAATGAGAGAGACTACACTTGCTGAGCTTCTTGCAAAGAAGCCGGAGAAGGTAATCGAGCTTGCTGTTAAGGGAATGCTTCCGAAAGGACCTATGGGAAGAGACATGATCAAGAAGCTTCATGTTTACGCTGGCCCAGAGCATGCAAATCAGGCTCAGAAGCCGGAAGTTCTTACATTTTAGGTAGAGGTTGAAAGGAGGAAATAACAGTGGCTAACGCAAAATATTACGGAACAGGAAGAAGAAAAAAATCAATCGCAAGAGTATATCTTGTACCTGGAACAGGAAAAATTACTATTAATAAGAGAGACATTGATGAGTATCTCGGACTTGAGACTCTGAAAGTTGTTGTTCGCCAGCCGCTCGTGGCTACAGAGACAGTTGACAAGTTTGATGTCATCGTTAATGTATGTGGTGGTGGATATACAGGACAGGCAGGAGCTATCCGTCATGGAATCGCCAGAGCACTCCTTGAGGCTGACGCTGATTACAGACCGGTTCTTAAATCTGCAGGTTACCTGACTCGTGACCCACGTATGAAAGAACGTAAGAAATACGGTCTCAAAGCAGCTCGTCGTGCTCCACAGTTCAGCAAACGTTAATTTCAGTTACGCAAGAGATAAGCTCTCTGTTGCAGGACAGACAATTTCAAATAGCATTTTTACAACTCCTCAGGATTTCGGTCTTGGGGAGTTTTTCTATGTATTTTTTAATAAGATAATGGTATACTTTGTTATAGGAAAACGTTCGATGCTATTGTATGCGAAAACCAGATGGATTGGAGGGAGAAGAATGGTGCTTCAAACAAAAGGATTATGTAAGTATTGTGGAAAAGAGTATACAAAAGGCGGTATGTTACGACATTTGCAGACGTGCAAAAAGAGAAGTGCAAAGCTTGCTGAGGAAAAAGGAAAAAGAAGATGTCGATATTTTCAGGTTGTTATTACTGGCAAATATCAAAAAGATTATTGGTTAATTGTGGAAGCAAGCGAGAATACTACGCTAAAGGAACTGGATGTGTTTATCCGTGACATATGGGTAGAATGCTGTGGACATCTGAGTGCATTCACGATTCATGAAGAACAATATGAAAGCAATCCAGATACGGATGCTTTTTGGGGAATTCCTTCCAGAAATATGAATTATCGATTAAAAGACGTTGTGGATGTCGGCGATAACTTTTTATATGAATATGATTTTGGTTCAACCACAGAATTGGTATTAAGTATACATAGCTGTCGCGATGGAGAAAAAAGAATAATGAAATTGTAATTTTATCAAGAAATAATCCTCCTAAAATCCTTTGCAGTAACTGTGAACAAAATGAGGCGAAATGGGTTAATCCAGAAGGATATTATGAAGGAGAGCCTTTTTGGTGTGATGAGTGTTTAGAGGCGGAAAACGATGAAGAGGGAGAAGATTATGAACTGGAATTTTTATTGCCAGTTAGTAATTCTCCAAGAATGGGTGTGTGCGGATATGAGGGCAGTGACAGTTATCCAGATCAATTTGAGCCAGATGAACAATAAAATCTTTGAGATGAGGTGACATAGTGCAGGATATTATTTGTGAATTACAGGATATGAAACATCTGGACTGGGCGGCAAGAAAAATGTCACCGGGAACTCCGGGGTGCTTTCTGAAAGCGTATGAAGAAGTGAATGGGAAAAGATTATATTACAAATATAGGAATAAAATCTGGGAAATGATTTGGAAAAGGTGGTGCTTTTTTGAACAGGTACGCAATCAGGAGAAATAATAGAAATAAAATTGTCGGAATATTAAATTATGATGAGAAAGAAAAGAAATACACAATTGAGATTCCGGAAAATGTTACTCCCAAGGAAGCTCCGTTTATGATATCGTTATTTTTGAAAAAAGGTATCCGAACCATGAATTCAGATTGGAGTATGCGTTGGGTACAGAGTAGAATCATTCCAAGTAGCAGACAGAATATAGGAGAAATACTTCGGGTGAATGGAATGCGTTCATATGATGAGCATAAATTACTATTAAAAAATGAGGGGCGGAGTTGTCAGGATGAATTTTATATTGAACACATGTAGTTCTGAGATGTGGTGAGGAGTAATGAGAAGCATTGCGTTTGTAACGTGTTTGCAACACCACATTCCAAGAATCCAGTAAAATCAAGCGTTCCCAGTTCAGCAAGCGTTAATCTGCTTTACTATTCAGAACGAGATTTATTTACTCCCCAGAACGAGATTGCTCTGAGGAGTTTTTATATACGCGGGCAACGGATCAGAGTCTGTGCCGGCACAAGCCGTTGGAAAGCTGCTGGAAAGATTCTGGCAAGATTGTGGAAAGACCATGGCGGACTGTCAAGATAACCTGAGTGACTCAGAATAAAGAAGGAAAGTTAAGATGAAAGAAATATTAATGGCGATTGCCCTGCTGGTACTCGGGGTTGCGTCATCCATCAGTCCGATTGCATTTTTAATGGAAAATGTTGTTGATATTGTGATTCTTGTCGGCTTTAGTATCGTTGTATGGCTGATGGCGTGGACAAAGAAAAGGCTGAGCAGAAAAGAAGGCATTATCATGCTGTTGCTCTATTTAGGTTATATGGTGTATATCTGTATGAGATAGCTTGAGAGAAATGGGGAGGAAAGTCTGCTTTGATCTGTAGATTGTTACAGGATCAAAAGCAGATTTTTTAGTATAAAATCAGCCCGGGGCTTTTGCTCCGGGCAGTAATATATGTAAACTGTTCGTAATTTTTAGGCGAAGACCGGCAATCATAAAAAGCAATTAATACAATCGCCGTCTTCTTTATTTGATGATTTTATTATAATAAACGAAGGGTCTCTTTTTGATTTTTATTTGGTATACAATTTTTAGGTTCTTATCTTTATCCATTTTCATAAGCTGTTTGCATCATGGAAGTGATATAGTTCACAGAAATTGCAGCTCCGCCAATTTTTCTGGAAACGCCGTCCTCCAAAGCCCATTCCACATCGCCCTTCCAGCCCTGATTACAGTTTATAGTGAAATGTCCTTTCTCTTTCAGGTCATGGAAAACCTTCCAGATTTCATCTTCACTGGAAAGCGTGTCATTTGTAGGTTCATAAAGCTTTTCGAAGATTTTTTTACATAATTCAATGTGCTGACTTCCTGAATAAATGGCAGTTCCGCCGCCTTTGGAGACAACAGTGCAAAGGGGCTGATCCTGATCGTTGGCTGGAAGAGGAAAGGCTCCCAGGTTTTCTCCTAAGGCGTTTAATAAAGTAGAGTAATTAAAATTGCCGCTGAAAAGCATTGCAGCTTCTCCATTACAAAAACGCCTAATTGCTTCAGCAGAACTCATTGTAAGGGAATGAGCCTCCACGTAATTATTTTTATAAAGAAGGAGATACTGGTCAATGACCTTATCCCAGGTGCCAGGGTCTGAAAAGGAAGCTGTTCCGTCAGCAAGCTGGGTATTAAAGTCCGGGTTTTCCGAATAGACCTGATTTGCTGCAATCTGATAAAGCCCGAATTGGAGAGCATAGGAATCTTTATTTCCAGAAATAACAGGTGTAATTCCGGCATTTTTCAGCTTTTCACACATATTCAGAAATTCTGCCCAGTTTTGAGGAATGGAAAGCCCG
>OODB01001126.1_pt1 | contig 20588 bp, 20 predicted proteins | sample 1671721 | NCBI WGS metagenome assembly OODB01 (sample SAMN06348185, study PRJEB24527) | human gut metagenome | biome: human gut; feature: ankylosing spondylitis patient; material: feces | host: Homo sapiens | place: China | collected 2015-10
AACCTGATCGTGCAGCCCACCCATCTGATGCACGGTGCCGAGTACGACGAGATGATGGAGATGATCGACTCCTACCGCGACAAGTTCGAGAGCGTTGCCGTGGCCGAGCCCCTGCTGGGCGAGGTCGGCTCTGACGCCACCGTGATCAACTCCGACAAGGAAGTGGTTGCCAAGGCCGTGACCGAGGCCGCCGTGAAGGATGCCGGTTACGAGAGCCTGGACGCCGCCGCTGCCGAGAAGGTCGCCTTCGTGTTCATGGGCCACGGCACTTCCCACACCGCAAAGGTGAGCTACAGCCAGATGCAGACCACCATGCAGACCCTGGGCTATGACAATGTGTTCATCGGCACCGTGGAGGGTGAGCCCGAGGAAACCGCCTGCGAGAACGTGATCGAGGCTGTGAAGGCCGCCGGTTACACCAAGGTCGTCCTGCGTCCCCTGATGGTAGTGGCAGGCGATCACGCCAACAACGACATGGCCGGTTCCGACGAGGATTCCTGGCTGAGCCAGTTCAACGCTTCCGGCGCATTTGAGTCTGTGGACTGCCAGATCGCCGGTCTGGGCGAAGTGCCCTCCATTCAGGAGCTGTACGTTGCCCACACCAAGGCTGCCATTGATTCTCTGAACGGCTGAAAATAACTGTCAAATTGCCCGGAGGGAGTGATCTTTTCGGGCAATTTTTCTTTTTGGCAGGATTGTGGTATACTGAGACCTGCAGGGAGTTTCTCCCTTTCTGATTCTGAAACATTGAGGTATTTTTCTATGCGCTGCAAACAGATGCTTTCCCTTTCCGTTGTCACCGTGCTGCTGGCCGCTTCTCTGGCAGGCTGCGGCACTTCTTCCACCGCTCCGTCGGCCGTCTCTTCCGAGGCCCCTTCCAGCGCGGCAAGTTCCGCCGCATCCGAAGTCACGGAGACCGCCGCTCTGCCGGACGGCGTATACACTGCCGAGTTTGATACCGACAGCGGCATGTTCCATGCCAACGAGGCCTGCGACGGCAAAGGCACCCTGACCGTTAAGGACGGCAAGATGACCTTCCACGTCAGCCTGGTGTCCAAAAAGATCGTGAACCTGTACCCCGGCCTGGCCGCTGATGCCGAGGCCCACAAAACGGACTGGCTGCTGCCCACCACCGACACTGTGACCTACTCCGACGGCACCAGCGAAGAGGTGTACGGCTATGACATCCCGGTCACCGCATTGGATGAGGACTTCTCGCTGGCCATTCTGGGCTCCAAGGGTACCTGGTACGACCACACCGTGAGCGTGCGCAATGCCCAGCCCAAGACCGAGGAGACCTCCGAGACCCCCGCAGACGGCGAATACACCGTATCCGTGGCACTGGAGGGCGGCTCCGGCCGTGCCACCGTGGACAGCCCCGCCACTCTGACCGTGGCCGACGGCAAGATGACCGCCACCATCGCATGGAGCAGCCCCAACTATGACTATATGGTCGTGGACGGCGAGAAGTACCTGCCCACCAACACCGAGGGCAACTCCACCTTTGAGATCCCGGTCGCTGCCCTGGGCACCCCGCTGGCCGTGACCGCCGACACGGTGGCCATGAGCACCCCGCACGAGATCGAATACACCCTGACCTTTACTTTGGAGTAACCTTCCATGAAGCTGACCCGCGCTCAATTTTTAAAGGCACTGCCCGCCGCGGTGCTGGCGCTTGCAGGCTGCACTGCCGCGCCTACTGCACCGGCCGATACGGACGAGCTGGTGTTTGACCACGCCTACCCGCTGGACTACGCCACCCAGTTTACCGCCGACTGCTATGCGGACGGCTCTACCCTGCTGACCATCCCGGACGCACAGGCAAAGTTCCTTGTCCGGCCGGAAGGCGCTGCCACCCTGCGCACTGTGCCCGAGGGCGTGACCGTTTTGCAGCAGCCGCTGCAGAACCTCTATCTGGTGTCCACCTCGGTGATGGACCTGTTCCTTGCACTGGACGCACTGGACTGCATCGCCCTGAGCGGCACCCGCGCCGAGGGCTGGTATCTGGACGAGGCCCGGCAGGCCATGCTGGACGGGCGCATTGCCTATGCAGGCAAATACAGCGCCCCGGACTACGAGCAGATCCTTGCCGCGAATTGCGGCCTTGCCATTGAGAACACCATGATCTACCACACCCCGGAGGTCAAGGAGCAGCTGGAGCGCTTCGGCATCCCGGTGCTGGTGGAGCGTTCCAGCTACGAGAGCGGCCCGCTGGCCCGCATGGAGTGGATCAAATTCTACGGCATCCTGCTGGGCAAGGAGGAACTGGCACAGCAGGTGTTTGACCGACAGGCGGAGCGCATCGCTCCCCTGCTGGACCAGCAGTCCACCGGCAAGAGCTGCGCGTTCTTTTCTATCTCGGCCAACAATCTGGCCAACGTGCGCAAGGGCGGCGACTATGTGGCCCGCATGATCGAGATGGCCGGGGCCGACTATGTGTTTGCCGATCTGACCGACAACGGCAACAGCCTTTCCACCATGAACCTGCCGCTGGAAGACTTCTACGCCGGTGCACGGGACGCCGACTTCCTGATCTACAACAGTACCATTGAGGGCGTTGTCTCCACCACTGACGAGCTGGTGGCCAAGTGCTCCCTGCTGGCGGACTTCAAGGCTGTGCAGAATGGGCATGTCTGGTGCGTTGCCCAGAGCTTTTTCCAGCAGAGCATGGAATTGGCCGATTTTATCCTGGAGCTGCACCGTCTGTTCACCGAGGATGCGCCGGACGGATTGCAGTATTTCATTCACGTTGAGTAAGGAACCGCTTATGACCCGCAAAAACCGCTATCTGTTTTCTTATCTCCTGCTGGCGCTGGCGCTGGTGGTTCTGTTTGCTGCCAACCTGTTCTGGGGCAGTGTTGCCCTGACCCCCGGTGCCGTGCTGGCGGCCCTGACCGGCCGCGGGCAGGACGCACTGTCGGTGGGCATCATCACCCAGCTGCGCCTGCCCCGGGCCGTGATGGTGGTGTTGCTGGGCGCGGCACTCTCTGCGGCAGGCTATCTGCTGCAGACCTTTTTTGCCAACCCCATCGCCGGGCCTTTTGTCATGGGCATTTCCAGCGGAGCCAAGCTGGCCGTAGCACTGGTGATGGTGGTGTTCCTGAACCACGGCCTGCTCACCAGCTCCCTCACCCTGATCCTGGCCGCCTTTGCGGGGGCTATGGCCGCCATGGCCTTTGTGCTGGCGGTGGCCCGTCGGGTGCAACGCATGAGCATTCTGGTCATCTGCGGCGTCATGATCGGTTACATCTGTTCCGCTGTCACCGAGTTCGTGGTGGCATTTGCGCAGGACTCCAACATCGTCAACCTGCACAACTGGTCACAGGGCAGCTTTTCCGGCATGACCTGGGGCAATGTACAGGCGGCGGCACTGGTGGTGCTGCCTGCGCTGGCAGCAGCCTTCTGCCTCTCCAAACCCATGAGCGCCTACCAGATGGGCGAAGCCTATGCCCAGAGCGTGGGCGTGAACGTGAAGCGTTTTTCCCGGCTGCTGGTACTGCTTTCCAGTCTGCTGGCGGCCTGTGTCACGGCCTTTGCGGGGCCCATCTCCTTTGTGGGCATCGCAGTGCCGCATCTGGTCAAGCATCTGCTGGGCAGCGCAAAGCCGCTGGTGGTGCTGCCGGGCTGCTGCCTGGGCGGGGCCGCCTTCTGTTTGCTGTGCGATCTGATCGCCCGCAGCTTGTTTGCTCCCACGGAGCTTTCCATCAGCGCGGTCACCGCCGTGTTTGGTGCGCCGGTGGTCATCGGGCTGCTCATCCGCCGGAACCGGGAGGGTGCACAATGAAGGAATTTCTCTGTGAAACGCAGGAGCTTGCCATCGGCTACGGCAAAACGCCGCTGGCCTCCGGCATTGCACTAAGGGCAAATCCGGGGCAGATCCTTGTCCTTGTCGGCCCCAACGGTGCGGGCAAATCCACCCTGCTCAAAACACTGGCCGGGCAGCTGGCCCCGCTGGGCGGTGCTGTATTGCTGGACGGACAGGACCTGACCGCCTACACCGGCACGGCCCGGGCGCAGAAGCTGGCCCTGATGCTGCCCCACACCCGCCGCACCGAGCTGACCACCTGCTTTGAGTTTGCCGCCGCCGGGCGCATTCCTTACACCGGGCGACTGGGCATTCTGTCCGACGCCGACCGGCAGGCCGTGCAGGATGCACTGGAAATTGCCGGAGCTGCGCATCTCGCGGACCGGGACTTCAACTGCATCAGTGACGGCCAGCGTCAGCGCGTCCTGCTGGCCCGCGCCATCTGCCAGCAGCCTAAAGTGCTGCTGCTGGACGAGCCCACCTCCTTTCTGGACATCAAGGGCAAGATCGAGCTGCTGACCATCCTGCAGAAGCTGGCCCATGAACAGGGCCTTGCGGTCATCGTGAGCCTGCATGAGCTGGACATGGCACAGAAGATCGCGGACGCAGTGGTGTGCGTGTTCCCGGACCATGTTTCCGGCGTGCTGACCCCGGATGCCGCCTTTGCCCCGGACAACATCCGCGCGCTTTATGCGCTGAGCAAAGAACAGTATACGGCCCTGTTCGGGCAGGCAAAGCCCCAAAAGCCCACGTTCGAGCACTACGTCCGCAGCGGGCAGAAGCTGCTGCGCTGCGGCTACACCACCGGCACCTGTGCGGCGCTGGGGGCAGCGGGCGCGGCCCGGCTGCTGCTCACCGGCCATGCGCCGGAGACGGTGGCCCTGCGCACCCCAAAGGGCATCGTGGTGGAGGTAGCACCCCTGTTCTGCCGCCGCACCGACACTGGGGCCGAATGTGCCATTGAAAAGGACGGCGGCGACGACGTGGATGTGACCACCGGCTTGCCGGTGATCGCCACAGTGGAGCTGCTGCCGGGCTGCACGGACATCCGCATCGACGGCGGCAGAGGTGTGGGCCGGGTGACCAAACCCGGCCTCGACCAACCCGTTGGTGCCGCCGCCATCAACCATGTGCCCCGGCAGATGATCGCCGAGGCCCTGCGCCGGGAGGCTGAAGCCGCCTGTTATACCGGCGGCTTTGCGGTGACCATTTCCATCCAGAACGGCGAGGAAGTGGCCCGGCGCACCTTTAACCCGCACATCGGGGTGGAGGGCGGCCTTTCGGTGCTGGGCACCAGCGGCATCGTGGAGCCCATGAGCCAGCAGGCCATCCTGGACACCATCCAGCTGGAAATGAACCAGGCTGTTTTGCGGGCCGGTACCCCAAAGCGGCTCATCCTTGCCCCGGGCAACTACGGGCTGGACTACCTGCACGACACCTACCCGGCCTTTGCGGCCATCCCGGTGGTCAAGACCTCCAACTTCATCGGAGATACGCTGGATATGGCAGCTTCGGCCGGGTTTGAACAGGTGCTGCTGGTGGGCCATGTGGGCAAGCTGGTCAAGGTGGCCGGCGGCATCATGAACACCCACTCCCACACGGCCGACTGCCGCACCGAGCTGTTCTGTGCCCATGCCGCCCTCTGTGGAGCAGGCCGGGAGCTGTGCGCGGCTTTGTACGCCGCCGCCACCACCGACGCCTGTCTGGAGCTGCTGGACGCCGCCGGACTGCGCGCCCCGGTGCTGGAAAGCCTGCTGGATGCCATCCAACTGCACCTCGACCGCCGGGCGGGCGAAGCCTTCCGGGTGGGTGCAGTGCTGTTTTCCAACCAGCACGGGCCGCTTGGCGCAACACAAACTGCAAAGGAGCTGCTTGAACAATGGAACAACGCATGACCGGCATCTTTTACGGGGTCAGCGTCGGCCCCGGCAATCCGGAGCTGCTGACTTTGCAGGCCGTGCGTCTGCTGCGGCAGTGCCCGGTGCTGGCTGCGCCGCAGACCGCTTCCGGGCAGATGCTGGCGCTGGACATCGCCCGCCGGGCGCTGGGCAGCGAGCTGGACGGCAAGACCATTCTGCCCCTGCAGTTTGCCATGAGCCGGGACGCCGCCGTGCTGCGTGCCTCTCACGAGACCGCTGCCAGCGCAGTGCGGCCCTTTCTGGATGCCGGGCAGGATGTGGCCATGCTGAACCTGGGTGACGTGTCCATTTATGCCACCTTTGGCTATCTGCAGGAGATCCTGCAGGCGCAGGGCTATGCCACTGCCATGGCGGCGGGTGTGCCCAGCTTCTGCGCGGCAGCAGCCCGGCTGAATCAGCCCCTTACCGGCGGCATGGACGCTCCGCTGACCATCGCCCCCGGCAGCCGGGCCGACGAGGTATTGGACGCCCCCGGCACGAAAGTCCTGATGAAAACCGGGCGTCAGCTGCCCGCCCTGCTGGACACCCTGGACGCCCACGGTGCGTTGAGCCGCAGTGCCCTCGTGTGCAGCTGCGGCCTGCCGGATGAAACGATCTTCCCCGACCTTTCGACTGCGCGCCCGCCGCAGGATGGCAGCAAGGCCGGATATTTTGCAACGGTACTGGTAAAGGAGTAACTGCTATGGTACACTTTGTAGGCGCGGGGCCCGGTGCCCCGGACCTGATCACTCGGCGGGGCGCAGCCCTGCTGCAGGAGGCTGATTGCATCATCTACGCGGGCAGTCTGGTCAACCCAGCCCTGCTGGGACTGGCCAAACCCGGCTGCGCCATTTACAACAGCGCCGAGATGACGTTGGAACAGGTGCTGGATGTGATGCGCACCATGGAGGCAGACGGCAAAATCACCGTGCGCCTGCACACCGGCGACCCCTGCCTGTACGGGGCCATCCGGGAGCAGATGGATGCACTGGACGCCGACGGCATCGCCTACGATGACACGCCCGGCGTGTCCAGCTTCTGCGGCGCGGCGGCGGCACTGAATGCCGAATACACCCTGCCCACCGTGAGCCAGACCGTGATCATCACCCGCATGGAAGGCCGCACCCCGGTGCCCGAGCGGGAAAAGCTGGCCAGTCTTGCCGCCCACGGGGCCACTATGGTGATTTTCCTGTCCATCGGTCTGGTGGACAAGGTGCAGGATGCTCTGCTGCAGGGCGGTGCCTACACGCCGGACACCCCCGCCGCCGTGGTATACAAGGCCACCTGGCCGGAGCAGAAAACCGTGCGCTGTACCGTGGGTTCTCTGGCGCAGAGCGTGCACGACGCCGGCATCACCAAAACAGCGCTCATCGTGGCAGGCAATTTCCTTGGCACCCGGTACGAGCGCAGCAAGCTGTACGACCCCGGTTTTACCACCGAGTTCCGCAAGGGGTCCGACCAATGACCCGGGCCTATCTGGCCTTTACCGACACCGGTCTGGCACTGGCCCGGCGGCTGGCAGACGCCCTGCCCGGCAGTGTGGACCGCTGCGGCAGCGGCGGCGTCTCCCTTGCCGGGTGGACCGCCCTGCAGTTTGCGCAGAGCGACGCCCTTGTTTTTGTGGGAGCCGTGGGCATTGCGGTGCGGGCCATTGCGCCCCACTGCCGCAGCAAGGCGTCAGACCCAGCGGTGGTGGTACTGGACGAATGCGGCCGCTTTGCGGTGCCGGTGCTGTCCGGTCATCTGGGCGGTGCCAATGACCTGGCCCGTGCACTGGCCGCCGTGTGCGGAGCCGTTCCGGTGATCACCACGGCCACCGACGCCCACGGCATTTTTGCGGTGGACGAGTGGGCAAAGCACCAGAACTGCACGGTGCTGGAAGCGGAGCGCATCAAGCATGTCAGCAGCAAGCTGCTGGCCGGGCAGTCGGTGCGGTTTGCCGCTGAGTTTCCCGTGCAGGGCACCCCGCCCGCCGGGGTGGATCCTGCACGGACCCCTGCCGAAGCCGATTTTGCCCTTACCCTCTCCCCTGCCGGGGACGCTTTGCATCTGGTGCCCCGCATCGGGGTGCTGGGCATCGGCTGCCGCAGGGGGACGTGTGCCGAGCAGTTGGAAGCCGCCTTTGCGGACTTCTGTGCCCGGCACAGCCTTGCCCCGGCGTGCATCGCAGCGGCGGCCAGCATCGACCTGAAGGCCGACGAGGCCGGGCTGCTGGCGTTCTGCCGGGCCCACGGCTGGCCCATCACATTTTATTCTGCGGAGCAGCTGCGGGCACTGCCCGGGCCGTTCACACCATCTCCCTTCGTGCAAAGCGTCACCGGGGTGGACAACGTGTGTGAGCGGGCCGCTGTGCTGGCGTCCGGCGGCTGCATCCGCATCCCGAAACAGGCGGGCGGCGGTGTGACCTTTGCGCTGGCGCTGTGCCCCTATGCCCCGGACTGGAGGTGGCAGAATGGCTGATATCGTATATGTGGTCGGGCTTGGCCCCGGCGACCCGCAGTTTTTGACCGCACAGGCGCAGAGCGCCCTGGAAGAAGCCGAGGTGCTGTGCGGCTATCCGGTCTATCTGGATCTGGTACGCCCCTATTACCCGGAAAAAGAATATTACGCCACCGGCATGACCAAAGAACTGGACCGCTGCCGCTGGGCACTGGAAACTGCCCACAGCGGCCGGACCGTGGCTCTGGTGTGCAGCGGTGACGCCGGAGTGTACGGCATGGCCAGCCCCCTGCTGGAGCTGGCCGAAGGCTGCCCGGACGTGACCGTGGAGGTGGTGCCCGGCCTGACTGCCGCCCTGAGCGGCGGCGCGGTGCTGGGTGCCCCGCTGGCCCATGATTTCTGTGTGCTCTCTCTTTCCGACCGGCTCACCCCGTGGGAAGTCATCGAAAAACGGCTGGCCGCAGCGGCCATGGGCGATTTCTGCATGGCGGTGTACAACCCTTCTTCCAAGGGGCGGCCGGACTATCTGGCCCGGGCCGTGCGCATCCTGCTGCAAAACGGCAAGGCCCCGGACACCGTCTGTGGGCTGGTGCGCAACATCGGCCGGGACGGCCAGAGCGCTCAGGTGCTGACGCTGGCCCAGCTGGAGCAAACGCCCGTGGATATGTTTACCACCGTGTACATCGGCAACCGCAACACCCGGGTGCTGCAGGGCCGCATGGTCACGCCGCGGGGGTACCGCGTATGAGGGCAGTGGTGTTCAGCGGCACCACCGAGGGCCGCATTTTTTCCCGGCAGCTGGCCCAGCTTGGGGCGGACGTTCTGGTGAGCGTGGCCACCCCGCTGGGCAGCGAGGAACAGGGCAGCTTTGCCGGCATCACGGTGCACTGCGGCCGGTTGACCCCGGACGAGATGACCGCCCTTGTGCAGGGGGCCGACCTGTGCGTAGACGCCACCCACCCCTATGCGGTGGACGCCACCCGCAACATCCGCACGGCCTGCCGCACCGCCGGGGTGGAATATCACCGGCTGCTGCGGGCACCGAGTGCCCTGCCTGCCGGGAGCATGGTGTTCCAGTCGGCGGCACATGTGGCGGATCTTCTGGCCCAAACGCAGGGCAATGTCCTGCTGGCCACCGGGGCCAAGGAGCTGCCTGCCTTTGCGCAGCTGACCCCGGAACGACTGTACCCCCGTGTGCTGCCCACGCTGGACGGCATTGCCGCCTGCGAGGCCGCGCACATCCCCCACAAGAATATCCTTGCTTTGCAGGGACCGTTCTCCTACGCGCTGAACCGGGCCCTGCTGGAGCAATTCTCCATTCGCTTTCTCGTGACCAAGGACGGCGGGGCCGCCGGTGGCTTTGCCGAGAAAGCGCAGGCTGCCGCCGACACCGGCGTCCAGCTCATTGTGATCCGCCGCCCGGCCGAGACCGGTGAGACGGCAGACCAGATCCTGACCCGCTGCAGGGAGGTGCTGAAAGGATGATCACACTCATTGGTATGGGCTCCGGCACCCCCGGCAGCCTGACCGCACAGGGTCTTGCCGCCCTGCAGGGTGCCGACCGCATTCTGGGTGCAAAGCGCCTGCTGGCTGCTCTGCCGGAGGGCTGCACCGGAAACCGGCAGGCCCTGTACAAACCGGACGAAATTCTGGCCTGTCTGGCCGCGCACCCGGACGAGGAAATTGCGCTGGTGTACAGCGGCGATACCGGGTTCTACTCCGGCGCATCCCAGCTGCTGCCCATGCTGCGGGCCTTTGGCATCTCCTGCCGGGTGCTGCCCGGCCTTTCCAGCGTACAGCTGCTGGCCGCCGCCGTAGGCCGCCCCTGGCAGGACTGGACTCTTGTTTCTGCCCACGGCTGTGCCTGCGACCCGGTGTCTGCCTGCATGAACCATAAAACCGTATTCTTTCTCACCGGCGGGGCCGAGACCCCGGCCACTCTGTGTGCCGCGCTGACCGCCGCCGGGCTGGGCGATGCCCACGCCCTTGTGGGCGAAAACCTTGGCACGCCCGACGAAAAGATCCACTTTGGCACCGCGCAGGAACTGGCCGGGCAGGCCTTTGCTTCCCTGAGCGTCCTGCTGGTGGAACATGCCGTACACCCGGAACGCCGCACCCCCGGCCTGCCGGATGAGGCCTTCATCCGGGGCGAGGTGCCCATGACCAAGCAGGAAGTGCGGGCCGCCGCGCTGGCCAAACTGGCCGTGCGCCCCGCCGACACCCTGTGGGACGTGGGGGCCGGTACCGGCAGCGTGAGCGTGGAGCTGGCACTGGCCGCCCCGCAGGGGCATGTGTATGCGGTGGAGTGTGAGCCGGACGCCTGCGCCCTCATCCGCCGGAACCGCGAAAAATTTGCGGCGTGGAACCTCTCCCTCATTGAGGGCCGTGCCCCTGCCGCACTGGAAGCCCTGCCTGCCCCGGATGCCGTGTTCATTGGCGGCACCAAGGGCAGCATGGCCGCGGTGGTGGACACGGTTCTGGCCAAAAACGCCAATGCGCGCATCTGCATTGCCGCCATTGCGCTGGAATCCCTGAGCGCCGCCATTACAGCCCTTACGGCTCATGGCCTTTCCGCTGAGGTGACCCAGCTTGCCGTGAGCCGTACCAGACCGGCAGGCAGGCTCCACCTGCTGACCGCCAACAACCCCATTTTTCTGATCACGGGAGAACGCAAATGATGCAGTTCGTCATCGCCGCACCGCGTTCCGGCAGCGGCAAGACCACCGTCACCTGCGCCCTGCTGGCCGCGTTGAAAAAGCGGGGCATGGCCCCCTGCGCCTTCAAGAGCGGGCCGGACTACATCGACCCCATGTTTCACCGGTCGGTGCTGGGGGTGGAGAGCCACAATCTGGATCTTTATCTTTCTGCCAAAAATATGGTACGGGAACTGTACGCCCACTATGCTGCCGGGCACGGGGCTGTGGTGTGCGAAGGGGCCATGGGTTTTTACGATGGGCAGGGCCTGACCACCCGCGCCAGTGCCTGGGAGTTGGCCGATGCGCTGGACCTGCCGGTACTGTTGGTGGTACAGCCCAAGGGGGCCAGTGTGACGCTGGCCGCAGAGATCCAGGGCCTTGTGCATTTCAAACCGGAAAGCCACATTGCAGGCATCCTGCTGAATGACTGCTCCGAAAAGCTCTTCCGGATGCTCAAGCCCCTGCTGGAAACCAAGACCGGCCTGCCGGTGCTGGGGTATCTGCCCCGCCTGCCGCAGGCGGTGGTGGAGAGCCGCCATCTGGGCCTGAAAACCGCCGGAGAGATTACCGATCTTGCCCAGAAGATCGGCCTGCTGGCCGATGCGCTGGAAGCAAATCTGGACTGGGCAACGCTGGAAGCGCTGACCGAACGACCGGCTCCTGCCCCGGTGCCGCCGCCTGCTCTGCAAACGGCGGGCGTCCGCATTGCTGTGGCACAGGATAAGGCATTCTGCTTTGCCTACGCCGAAACGCTGGACTGCCTGCGCACTGCCGGGGCAGAGCTGGTGTTCTTCAGTCCGGTGCACGACACCACCCTGCCGGAGGACATCTGCGGGCTGTATCTGCCCGGCGGCTACCCGGAACTGTATGCCCGGCCGCTGAGCGAAAACAAAACCATGCGCGATGCCATCCGGGATGCCGTAAATGGCGGCCTGCCCACGGTGGCAGAGTGCGGCGGCTTTCTGTATCTGGGGCAGACGCTGGAAGATGCCAGCGGTACCGCCTGGCCCATGGCAGGCGTTCTGCCCGGCAAAGGCGTCAAGGTGGGGCGGCTGGTGCGGTTCGGCTATGCCGACATGACCGCCAAAGCCGACAGCCTGCTGTTCCATGCCGGAGAGCATTTGTATATTCACGAATTCCACCACTGGGATTCCACCGACAATGGTTCGGGCTTTTCCGTTTGGAAAAGCGAAAAAGCACAGTGGGAATGCGGATTTGCAAGCATGAGTTTGTACGCCGGTTTCCCGCATCTTTACTGGGCAGGCACTCCCCTGCCCCGCCGCTTTGTGAGCGGTGCAAAGTTCTATCAACGACAAAAGAGAAACACACATGACTGAAACGGAACTGAAAACTTTACTTTCCGGCATCACCCCGCCGGATGAAGTTGCCCGCGCCGCCGCCCACGCCCACTGGGCCGGGTTGGCCAAACCTCTGGGCGGGCTGGGCGCACTGGAAACTTTGCTGGAAGATGCCGCCGCCCTCACCGGCAGTGCGGCGCTGGATGTTTCCCGCCGGGCTGTGCTGGTGCTCTGCTCCGACAACGGCGTGGTGGCCCAGGGCGTGAGCCAGACCGACCAGAGCGTGACCCGCGCAGTGGCGGAGAATCTGGCTGCCCGGCGTACCAGCGTGTGCCAGATGGCCCGTACTGCCCACTGCGATGTGGTGCCCGTGGACATGGGCATGGCCGGAGACCCGGTGCCGGGGGTGGCAGACTGCCGCATTGCCGCCGGTACTGCCGATTTCACGCAGGGTCCCGCCATGACCCGCGCCCAGGCTGTGGAGGCCGTCGGCCGGGGCATCCGGCTGGTGCAGGAGCAGAAAGCTGCCGGTGTGCAGCTGCTGGCCACCGGCGAAATGGGCATTGGCAACACCACCACTTCCAGTGCGGTGGCAGCGGTGCTGCTGGGCCAGCCGGTGGAACGGATGACCGGCCGGGGAGCCGGCCTTTCGGATGAAGGGCTGGCCCGCAAGGTGGATGCCATCTGCCGGGGCATCCTGCGCAACGAGCCGGACCCCACAGACCCTCTGGACGTGCTGGCCAAGCTGGGCGGCTTTGATCTTGCCGGGCTGTGCGGCGTCTTTCTGGGCGGTGCGCTGGAAGGCGTGCCCGTGGTAATGGACGGCTTCATCAGCGGCGTGGCGGCACTGTGCGCCGTGCGGCTGTGCCCTGCCGCGGCCAAAGCGGTGTTTGCCAGTCACTGTTCCTCGGAGCCTGCCGCCCGTCTGGTGCTGGATGCACTGGGCAAGGCCCCGCTTCTCACCGCCGGGCTGCATCTGGGCGAGGGCACCGGCGCTGTGGCCAGCCTCCCGCTGTGGGACATGGCACTGACGGTGTACGACCACTGTTATTCCTTTGCGGAGGGCGGCATCACGCCGTACACCCCGCAATGCTGACGCTGGTGATCGGCGGGGCGGCCAGCGGAAAAAGCGAATACGCCGAGAGTCTGGTACTGCGCAGCACTCTGCCGCGCTATTATCTGGCCACCATGCAGGTGTGGGACGCCGAATGTGCCGCTCGGGTGGAAAAGCACCGTAGAATGCGGGCGGCAAAACAGTTTGAAACAGTGGAGTGCCCCCTGCATCTGGACGCCGTGCATCTGCCCGCCCGTGGTACCGCGTTGCTGGAAGATCTGGGCAACCTGACTGCCAACGAGCTCTATGATCCCGCCGGGGCCGGGCCGCAGACCGCGCAGGCCATTCTTTCCGGGCTGGACGCCGTGTATGCCCAGTGTGAAACCCTGATCGTCGTCTCCAACGAGGTGTTCAGCGGCGGGGCCGACTACGCAGGCGACACCGACCGCTATCTGCTGGCGCTGGCGCAGGTGAACAATGCACTGGCCGCCCGGGCCGACGCCGTGGTGCGGGTGGTGTGCGGCATCCCTGTTTATTATAAAGGAGTGGAAAAATGATCGTTTTGCAGACCGTTGCCGTGGCGTTCGCCATGTTTTCGGCTGTGCCGGTGCCGCAGTTCAACTGGACCGAAAAGAACATGCGGTATGCGATGTGCGCCTTCCCGCTTATCGGGGTGGTCATCGGGCTGCTGTGGTTCCTGTGCGGCGTGCTGCCCCTGCCGGGTGCGGCGCGGGCGGCGGGCTTCTGCCTGATCCCGGTCTGGGTCACCGGCGGCATCCATCTGGACGGCTACGCCGACACCTGCGACGCACTTTCGAGCTACGGCGACCGGGAAAAGAAGCTGGAGATCTTAAAGGACCCTCACTGCGGGGCCTTTGCCGTGATCCGTCTGTGCAGCTACTTTGCGGCCTATCTGGCCCTGTGCGCCTGTGTACAGTTCACCCCGCAGGCAGGGCTGCTCTGGATGATGGCATTGGTGCTGGAACGGGCGCTCTCCGGCTATGCGGTGGCGGCGTTCCCCATGGCAAAGAACACCGGCCTTGCCCACACCTTTGCCTCGGCAGCCGACAAAGCCACTGTACGCCGGGTGCTGGCCCTTCTGGCCGCTGTACTGTGCTGCGCCATGCTGGCACTGGGTGGTTGGGCGCTGGTGCTGGCCGCACTGGCTGTGCTGTGGCGGTACCACGCCGTTGCCTGCAAGCAGTTCGGCGGCATCACCGGTGATCTGGCCGGGTGGTTTTTGCAGAAAACCGAGATCTGGATGCTGGCGGCACTGTGTGCCTGCCAGTGGGGAGGGCTGTTATGATCTTTATCACCGGGCCGCTTTACAGCGGCAAGCGCACCTTTGCCAAGACCCTGCCCGGACGGTGCATCTGCGATGTACAGGAGCTGGCCGTCGGGGCCGAAAATCTGGAAAAACTCGCGGACGAGCTGTCCGCTTACGATATCGTGCTTGCCACCGAGGTGGGCGGCGGCGTGGTACCCATGGCCCCCGCCGAACGTGCCGGACGCGAAACCGCCGGGCGGCTGGCCTGTCTGCTGGCCGCACGGGCAGACTGCGTTGTGCAGATGTTCTGCGGCATCCCCACCGTTCTGAAAGGAGAACTGCCAACATGCTGATCTATTTCCTGCGCCACGGCCTGACCGAATACAATGCCGAGAAGCGCTATCAGGGCCAGCGGGACATCCCGCTTTCTGCCGCTGGCCGCGCGATGCTGCGCAAGGCAGACATCGAGCCCAAAACCGTGTACATCACCCCGCTGTGCCGCACCCGGCAGACCGCTGAGGTGCTGTTTCCCACTGCAAAGCTGGTGGTGGTGGACGGCCTGAAGGAGATGTGCTTCGGCAGCTTTGAGGGCCGCAATTATATTGAGATGGAGCATGACCCGGACTATCTGGCCTGGGTAGCCGCCAACTGTGAGAGCCCTTGCCCGGACGGCGAGACCAAGGCCGCTTTTTCTGAGCGCATCTGCCGCGCCTTTTCGGCACTGGTGGACAAGGCACTGGCTGACGGCGAAGAATTGCTGGTCATCCTGGCCCACGGCGGCACCCAGATGGCCGCGTTGGAGCGCTACGCCCTGCCCCATAAAGACTACTACGAATGGTGCGGCCCCAACGCGGGCGGCTTTGTGCTGGACGCCGCCGACTGGGCCGACAAGCGGGTGCTGCACTTTGTAAAGACCGTGCAGTACACCAGGGAGACCGACGTATGACCGGGCTGGCCGTTCTGGGCGGCTTTGTGCTGGACACCCTCTTCGGCGACCCCGCGTGGCTGCCCCACCCGGTGGTGCTCATGGGCAAGGCCATCTCCGCGCTGGAAAAGCGCCTGCGCGCCCGCCTGCCCAAAACGCCCCAGGGCGAACTGCTGGGCGGCGGCATCGTGGCTTTTTGCCTGCCGGTGGGCACCTTTGTGTGCACCGGCCTTGTCTGCCTGGGCGCAGCAAAGCTCAGCCCGTGGCTGGGGCTGGCCGTGCAGATGTTCTGGTGCGGGCAGGCACTGGCCGCAAAGGGCCTTGCGCAGGAGAGCATGAACGTGCACAAAGAGCTTGTAAAAGGCGACCTGCCTGCAGCCCGCAAGGCCGTGAGCCGCATCGTAGGCCGCGACACCCAGAATCTGACTGCTGAGGGTGTGACCAAAGCCGCCGTGGAGACCGTGGCCGAAAATGCCAGCGACGGCGTGATCGCGCCGCTGCTGTATATGCTCATCGGCGGGGCACCGCTGGCGCTGACCTACAAGGCCATCAACACCATGGACAGCATGCTGGGCTACAAAAATGAAACGTACCTTTCTTTCGGCCGCATCCCCGCCAAGCTGGACGACGCGGCAAACTATCTGCCCAGCCGTCTGGCGGGTCTGCTGTGGTGCGCGGCGGCGGCCCTGACCGGCAACAGTGCCAAAGGGGCGTGGCGTATCTGGCGGCGGGACCGGCACAACCATGCCAGCCCCAACAGTGCCCAGACCGAGAGCGCGTGTGCCGGAGCACTGGGCGTGCAGCTGGCCGGGCCTGCCTACTATTTTGGGGAATATTACCCCAAGCCTACCATTGGCGACGCCCTGCGTCCCATTGAGCCGGAGGACATCCGCCGCGCCAATAAAATGATGTATGCCGAAAGCCTGCTGGCCCTGCTGCTGGGGCTGGCGATCCGAGGGGTGATCTTATGACACAGCTGACACACGGCGGCGACTGGGCCGGATATCGGGCACAGTACGGGCACGACGCGCTGGATTTTTCGGCCAACGTGAGCCCGCTGGGCCTGCCGCAGGGCGTGGCGAACGCCATTGCTGCCGCCCTGCCTCACGCCGACCGCTACCCCGACCCCCTGTGCCGGGCACTGCGGGCAAAGCTGGCCCCGCACGAGGGGATCCCGGCAGAATCTATCCTCTGCGGCAACGGCGCGGCAGACCTGATCTTCCGGCTGGCGTGGGCGGCAAAGCCCCGCACCGCGCTGGTGACCGCCCCCACTTTTGCCGAGTACGCCGCCGCGCTGGAAGGTGCGGGCTGTGCGGTGCGGCGACATTTTCTGCAGGCAGAGGTCGATTTTGCCGTGACGGATTCCATCCTCTCCTCCATCACGCCTGAGGTAGACATGGTATTTCTCTGCCAGCCCAACAACCCCACCGGGCAGCTCACGCCGCTGCCCCTTGTGGAGCGCATCCTGCGCCGGTGCGAAGTCTGCGGGGCACTGCTGGTGGTGGACGAATGTTTTCTGGATTTTCTGCCCGACTGCGACGCCCTGACCGCCAAAGCCCTGCTGGACAGCAAAAATCTGCTGATCCTCAAGGCCTTTACCAAGCTGTACGGCATGGCCGGGGTGCGGCTGGGGTACTGCCTGTGTGCCAACACGGCCCTGCTGGAAGCCATGCAGGCCGCCGGGCAGCCGTGGGCGGTGTCCAGTCTGGCGCAGGCCGCCGGGCTTGCCGCACTGGACGAAACGGCCTATGTGGCACAGGTGCGGGCACTCATTGCGCAGCAGCGGCCCCGGCTCACGGCCGGGCTGCGGGCACTGGGCCTGCGGGTACTGGACGGCCGAGCAAACTACCTGCTGTTCCAGGGGCCGGAAACGCTGGGCGATGCCCTGCGGCAGCGGGGCGTGGTGCTGCGCAGCTGCAGCAACTACCCCGGGCTGGACGGTAGCTGGTACCGCACCGCCGTGCGTACCGGGCCGGAAAACGATGAACTGTTAAAGACCCTTGCGGAGGTACTGGCATGAACAAAGCAACCTGTATTATGGTGCAGGGCACCATGAGCGGTGCAGGCAAAAGCCTGCTGTGCGCTGCACTGTGCCGCATTTTTGCACAGGACGGCTACCGGGTGGCTCCTTTCAAGAGCCAGAACATGGCCCTGAACAGCTTTGTGACCCGGGACGGGCTGGAAATGGGCCGGGCGCAGGTGGTGCAGGCGCAGGCCGCCGGGATGGAACCGGACGTGCGCATGAACCCCATCCTGCTCAAACCCAGCAGCGACACCGGCAGTCAAGTGATCGTGAACGGCGAGGTGCGGGGGCAGATGCCCGCCGCCGCCTACTTTAAAATGAAGCGGTCGCTGATCCCGGACATCCTTGCCGCCTATAACAGTCTGGCCGAAGAGGTGGACATCATCGTCATTGAGGGAGCTGGCAGCCCGGCCGAGATCAACCTGAAAGCCGACGACATTGTGAACATGGGCCTTGCCAAGCTGGTGGACGCCCCTGTGCTGCTGGCCGGAGACATCGACCGGGGCGGCGTCTTTGCACAGCTGTACGGCACGGTGGCCCTGCTGGAGCCGGACGAGCGGACCCGCATCAAGGGGCTGCTCATCAACAAGTTCCGGGGCGACGTGGAGATCCTGCGTCCCGGCCTTGCCATGCTGGAAGAAAAAACGCAGCTGCCGGTGCTGGGGGTCATCCCCTACCTGAAGGTAGACATTGAGGATGAGGATTCTCTTTCCACCCGGCTGGAGGCAGGGCGGGCCGTCAAACCACTGGATGCGGCCATTCTGCGCCTGCCGCACATCTCCAACTTCACCGACTTCATGCCGCTGGAACAGCACCCGCTGCTGGGGGTGCGCTATGTGCAGAGCCCCCGCCAGCTGGGCACGCCGGATGTGGTGATCCTGCCCGGCACCAAAAACACCATAGACGACCTGCTGTGGCTGCGTCAGTGCGGGCTGGAAGCGGCGGTGCTCAAGCTGGCCGCGCAGGGCACCCCTGTGCTGGGCGTGTGCGGCGGCTACCAGATGCTGGGGCACACTCTTGCCGATCCGGACGGCGAAGAAAGCGGCACCCCCTGCACCCTGCGCGGGCTGGCGCTTCTGCCCACGGACACCGTGTTCAACGCCGAAAAGCAGCTGCGCCAGACCCATGCCACCGCCGAGGCCATCCCCTTTGTCGGGGCAAAGCTGACCGGCTACGAGATCCACGCCGGGCGCACGACAGTGCAGGGCAGCCCGTTCTGCATTCTGGCCGACGGCACGCCGGAAGGGTGTGTGCAGGCCAATGTGTTCGGCACCTACCTGCATGGGCTGTTTGACACCGGCGAGCTGACCGAAAAGCTCACCGCATTTTTGTGCAAAAAGAAGGGCATCTCCCCCGCCGACGCACCGTTGCTCTCGATGGAGCAGTACCGGCAGCAGCAGTTTGACCTGCTGGCCGACGGCGTGCGGGCCGCGCTGGACATGGATGCCGTATACGCCGCCATGGGCATGGACCGCAAAGGAGGGAACCGCGTATGACCCCGCAGCATCATCTGCCCGCCGACATCGAACGGACAAGCCTTTCCATCATCACAGCCGAGCTGGCGGAACTGGACCTGACGCCTCCGCCGGAAACTGCCGCCGTGGTCAAGCGGGTGATCCACACCACCGCCGACTTTGACTATGCCCGGAATCTGCGCTTCACCCCCGGTGCCGTGGCGGCCGGGGTGAAGGCCCTGCGGGCGGGCACTCCCATCATCACCGACACAAACATGGCGCTGGCCGGCATCACCAAGCCCGGCCTTGCCCGCCTGGGCGGCACGGCCCTGTGCTACATGGCTGACCCGGAGGTGGCCGCCCTTGCCAAAGCAGGCGGCACCACCCGGGCGGTGGCTTCCATGCAGCGGGCCGCGCAGGAGCACCCCGGTGCCGTGCTGGCCGTGGGCAACGCCCCCACCGCCCTGCTGACCATCGCCGACCAGATCGAAGCCGGGCTGCGTCCTGCACTGGTCATTGGCGTACCGGTGGGGTTCGTGAATGTGGTGGAGAGCAAGGAGCGGCTGTTTGCCACCTGCGAAGCCTTTGGCGTACCCGCCATCGTGGCCATGGGCCGCAAGGGCGGCAGCAACGTGGCCGCCGCCATCTGCAATGCTCTGCTCTACTCTGCCGCCGAAATGCTGGACCCCGCGGCCCGGGGCTGGCGGTGACCTATTTTTGACCGGAATACGCAAAAAGGACAGAACTGCCGCCATGCAGTTCTGTCCTTTTTCTTGTATTCGTTCAGGGGCTCACCGGGTAAATCTCGGTTGACGGTCTCTCATTTTTTTTTGGGGGGGGGATAACAAAGTACTTCCGGACAGCACGCTCCAGCACCGCAATGTCCACCGGCTCGGACAGATGCTCGTCCATACAATAATTCCGCCCAATCCCATAATCTCGTCCTCTATTTTTTTAACGTAAAACCAAATGCCCGATCTCACTGCTCTTATAAGGCTTCGTTCTAACACTCCTCAAAAAGAAGTGGTCGTAGGAACAACTTTTTATCGAGCCTATCTGGTTCAGCATAGAAGAGTATAACGAAAAAACGGTGACGTTCCGCATTGTGGAAAGTCACCGTTTTCTCTTATGCTGTGCAGTGGTCGTTCACTGCACAGATTGATAAGGAGAACTTAAATTTCATACCATCTGATTTCATTGGCATCCAGATGCAGGTCAAAGCTGTTGCCATCCGTCGTATAAACTGTGGTATCTTGCGGCTCGTAAGTGTTGTTCACAACGCAATACTTGCCATTTTTGACATAAGCATGGACTTCCACATTGTAGTTGGAACTGAACCAAGTGTGCAGTTCATCCTCGCTGTGGGCACTCCACAGGATAGCACGGTACAGGGTACGGCTGTTGGCAAAACTGTAAGGCACACCGCTGATGTACACGGCACGACCCTTGCCGAAGTCGTGTGCCGCCATCTGCACTTCTTTGTTTCGCTGCACCAGCACTTCGGTGCCTTCCAGGGCATAAATGTTCTTCTTTCCCTCACCGAAGTCGATGGGTTTGTCAGCATCCTGCAAGATGAAATGATTCGGATGCTCTTCCCAGTTGTACTTGTCGTAGTTGAGGGTAAAGCCATTTTCTTCCTCCACGCCCAGCACGCTGGCAAGCTGGAGAATGTGGCCCTGATACGGGTGACCGGAAGGCTCACCCACGCCGATAAAGCCGCCGCCGTTCC
>OODB01001131.1_pt1 | contig 20497 bp, 21 predicted proteins | sample 1671721 | NCBI WGS metagenome assembly OODB01 (sample SAMN06348185, study PRJEB24527) | human gut metagenome | biome: human gut; feature: ankylosing spondylitis patient; material: feces | host: Homo sapiens | place: China | collected 2015-10
TGACCCGCGAATGGATGCGGTTCTGGTTTGAAAAATTCCGCAAGGGTGACATGAGAGACATGGAACACCAGCGGCAGATCATTGATACCTTTGTCAACTCGGTCTACATCTTTGATGACCGGGTCGTACTCAATTTCAACTTCACGGATGATGCCAAGACGGTTACCCGTGAAGAGGTTTTAGGTTCGAGTGCTGTGGACAATGCTCCACCACAAAAATCCTCAGACATTCGTCTGAGGATTTTTTGTTTGCGGTGGGCGGTACAGGACTCGAAAGCACGGCCCTGCCGCAGGCGGGGCAAAAAACAGTCCGGTGGACTGTTTTTTAGTGCGTGGTTGGGGGAGTCTAGGAATGTCTACCGGGATGACTGCGGTTCGGTGGGCGGTGCAGAACTCGAACAGGGCGGCTCTGACGCGCAGCGGCAGAGGAAGCAATCAGCCCAGTGGGCTGTTGCTTAGCCCGCGGTTCCTGGACCCGTAGGAATGTCTACCAAGGTCGTACGAACCCGATTCTCTATGAGAAAGGGTTCGGGTACGTTTTTTGTTTACAGGAGGTTTTGAGAAAGGGCTACTCGGCCCATAAGCCGGAATGTGAAAGGATGAGAAGATGATCTTTTTAGAAACAAATCGGCTCAGACTAAGAAATGTAAGTCCTAAAGATGCGATTCAGATGGTTGATTATCGAAATAACGAGCGATGCTCGAAATATCAACGAGGCCAGACGAAAGATTATAAGGATATTGTTGCTTTGATCGAGCGTAATAAAGACAATGCCCTGAATATCGCATCGCCGACTATGATTAGTGTTGCATTAAGAGAAACGGATGTCATGATTGGCGAAATCGTCGTTATGCCTAACGAGGGTACAATTTCTTTAGGGTACACATTTTCTTATAAAGTTCACCGAAGCGGTTACGCCTATGAAGCCTTGTCCTCTTTAATTGAGTATTTACACAAGCACTATCCTCAGTGGGATTTTATCTGTTTTACTGAAAGAGAGAACATTCCAAGTATGAGCCTTTTGAAGAAGCTTGGATATACGAATTTGGGTTATCTGCCGTCAAAGAATTCTCAAGTATTTGGAAAGTGGCTTCGCCAGGACACATTAGAAGAAATCACAAGTGCGGTTCGATAACTCCTGGTTTGTCGCAACCTCAACAGCAGGGTTTGGGGTACCGCACGCCCCAACAAGAAGCTGTCCCAAGGGGCAGAAAATTTTCAGCAATTGAAAATTTGTGGCCACGGGACGGTTCTTGCCCTCACCGTCAGAATCATCCGCCTTGCGCTCGTAGTCATTTTGTGATACAATCATCTTGATAGGAGGTGTCTCGTATGATGCAGACATTCGTTCGCCCTTCCCGGGATCTGCGCAACCATTACGCCGAAATTTCGGAGATGCTCAAAGATCATGACCATGTGATCATCACGAATCATGGCCGTGGAGAATCAGTTCTCATCAACATTGAGGACTACGCCAAGTACGAGGAGTTCCTGCACCAGCGGTATGTAGCCGAGGAGCTTGCAAAAGCAAAACAGCAGGCGGCTGACCCCGACACGCAATGGGCAGACCACGAAAGCGTATGGGAGACGCTGAGCAAGCAGTATGACGTATAAAATTAAATATCTACCCCTTGCTGTGCAGGATTTGAATGAGATTGCCCGGTATCTGTCTGGCTTTTATCCTAAAACGGCCAGCCGCGTACTGAAAGAGCTGCGGGAGAAGATCACAAAATTAGGCGATACCCCGAAAATGTGCGAGGTCTACCACCTTGACCCTGCTTATCGTAGGATGGTCGTTGACCAATATTTGGTGTTTTACCGAGTCAACGATGAAATAAAGACTGTGGAAGTCCACCGTGTGTTGCGCGGTGCTTGGAATTTGCCGCAGTATCTGGAATGAACCTTTCGGGTTCGACTGCTGTGGACGATGCTCCACTTGATGAAAGAGAGTCTCCAACGTAAGTTGGCGGCTCTCTTTTTTGTTCCGCCCCTGACTTACGTTGGAACGATGTGGACGGTACAGGACTCGAACAGGGCCATCACGTTTTCTCTTCCCCTTGGCAAGCTCCATTTTCATGATATAATAAGATTGATCGTATGTCCTGTTTTCGCCGAAAGGAGCTTGAACGACTCGACCGGCTGAATACGATCCCGCAATTCCAACTGGATAAAGTCCTTGCATCAGGAAATGATTTTTCATACATTTTATTCCCTGACGGCGAAAGGAGGCTTCCCATGAACATTCCGGAAATTCTGGTCGCAAATGGAACCGGTATCATCCTTGTGGTCTTTCTGTTCCTCCTCCGCGTCCGGAACAGTGAGACAAAACAGACCGGTGCCGTCCTTTACGATGGGATGTTGGCGGTCACGCTGGTCGCGCTGGTCACCGAGACCATCAGTTTCCTCATTGACGGGCAGCCGTTCCGGGGCTGTCACACGCTCGTTGTCCTTACCAATACCCTCTGCACCGGTTCCACTGTTTTGGTGGGCTTTTTGTGGTGCCTGTTCGTGGATTTCCGTATCTACCGCAGCACCCGGCGGCTGCACCGGAAAATCCTGACGCTGGGCATTCCGCTCCTCCTCGTACAGCTTCTCATGGTCATCAACCTGTTCGGCACCGGGCTCATCTTCCACGTCTCGGCAGAAAATGTCTACTCTCGCGGCCCGCTGAATTTTCTCCTTTATGCCACGCTGTTCCTTTACTTTGCCGAGAGTATTTATCGAGTCACCCGCTCCAAACAGACCGGCATTACCATTGAGTTTTTCCCGGTGTTCTATTTTGTCATCCCCTGCATCCTGGGCACTGTCGTCCAAGGCATATTCTACGGCCTGTCCACAGGCTGGCTGGCCGTAGCGGTCGCGATGGTCTTCATCCACATCCAGCTGCAAAACATCAACACCTTTGTGGACGAGACTTCCGGCCTGTTCAACCGCAAATACATGAACTTCTATCTTGAGAAAGCTCACAAGACGAACCCCCGCCAGCTGTACGGCATCATGATGGACGTGGACGATTTCAAAAAGATCAACGACCGCTACGGCCACTCTATGGGCGACCGGGCCATTCGGGAGATCGGCAAAATCCTTTCCGCCTCCCTGCCGGAGGACGCTGTTGCCATCCGGATGGCGGGCGATGAATTCGTCATCCTGCTGAGCCGCGGCAATGGCAAAATGCTGGAAGATACCCGGGCCGCCATTGAGGATGGCCTGCGCCATTTCAACCAGACCACAACCGCTCCGTTCAAGCTTTCGTTCTCTATGGGCCTGGCCCGGTACAATGGCCGCTCCACCGAGAGTTTCCTCAATGAGCTGGATCAGAAAATGTACGCCGAGAAAAAGGCCTATCATCAGGAGCATCCGCGGTGAACCCGCCGCCGGAAAGGAGCGTTCTTATGCCATCCACCATCCGAGCCGTGATTTTTGATATGGACGGTGTGCTCATCGACAGCGAACCCGTCTACCTCGGGATGCAGGCCCGCAACCTGCAAACAAAATACCCCTGGGTCACTCTGGAGAGCATGTACCCCACCGTGGGCATGTCCAGCCAGGAGTACCCCCGCTTTATGGCCAAGCTCTGCCGGGTGCCCTTTACCCCGGAGTTTGAAAAAGAGCTGATGCAGGCCGACGAAAACGAGCCCATCCACTTCCCCGAGATCCTCCGCCCGGAAGCCCGCCCCATGCTGGAGCAGCTGCGGGCCATGGGCTTGCAGCTGGCGTTGGCCAGCTCCAGCCCCATGAGCAACATCCGGCAGGTGCTGGGCGAGTGCGGGCTGATGGAGTTTTTCCCCGTCATCGTCAGCGGGGAGCAGTTTGAAGCCAGCAAGCCCGACCCTGAAATTTATCTCCACACCATGGCGCGGCTTGGCCGCCGCCCGGAGGAATGCCTTATCGTGGAAGACTCCACCTACGGCGTGCAGGCGGGCGCGGCCGCCGGGGGCCTTGTGGCCGCCCTGCGGGACGAGCGCTTCCCCTTTGACCAGAGCGCGGCCCGCTTCCACATCGGGAATCTGGGCGAGATCCCCGCTCTGGCGGCTTCCATCCAGTAATTTCTTTTTGTTTCGATACCGGGAGGCGATTTTTATGAACAAGCGCACCCTTGTGGTGGACCAGCTGTACAATCTGGCTGCCGGATTCCTGTATGCCCTCAGCATCTGCTACTTTGCCCGCGGCTCAGACTTTGCCCCCGGCGGCATCTCGGGCCTGGCCCTCATCGTCAACTACCTGTGGCACCTGCCCGTGGGCATCACCACGCTGGTGTTCAACCTGCCTCTCGTGGCCCTGAGCATCCGCTTTGTGGGCCGGGCCTTTCTGGCAAAGTCGCTGGTGAGCATGGTGTGGTGCACCGTTTTTCAGGATGTCGTCTTTGCCCGGGTGGGCTGCTATACCGGCGACCCGCTGGTGGCAGCCCTGTTTGCAGGCGTCACCTGGGGCTTCGCGCTGGCCCTGCTCTACATGCGGGGCTCTTCCAGCGGCGGCACGGATTTCCTCACCATGTCCATCAAGGTGCTGCGGCCCCACCTCTCCATCGGGGCGGTCACGGGCGGCATTGATCTAGTCGTCATCCTGCTGGGCTGGCCCGTGTTCGGCACGGTGGATTCCGTTCTGTACGGCCTCGTCACCACGGTCATCACCTCGCTGGTCATTGATAAGGTCATGTACGGCAGCTCTTCCAGCAAGATGCTCACCATCATCACCACAAAAGGGCAGGAGATCGCCGACGAGATCTCCCGCGAGTGCGAGCGCGGCTCCACCATGCTCAAGGCCATTGGCACCTACACCAACACCGAGCGGCAGATGCTCCTCTGCGTCTGCGCCCGGCCCCAGGTCTACCGCATCCGCACCGCCGCCTACCGCATCGACCCCGGCTGCATGGTCATGGTCACGGAGGCGGGCGAAGTGTACGGCGAGGGCTTTATTGACCCCGGCAAGACCTCTTCTTTTTTATAACACAAGGAGGCTTTTCTCCATGAACTTTGGTTCTGCTCTGGAACAGGTGCACCGCCGCGCCCCGCTGGTGGACTGCATCACCAACTTTGTCACCGTCAACGATTGCGCCAACATCCTTCTGGCCGTGGGCGGCTCCCCCACCATGGCCTCGGACATCCGGGAAGTGCAGGAGACCGCTGCCGCCGCCAGCGCTCTGCTGTGCAATCTGGGCGCCATCGACAAAGTGGAGTCCATGATTTTGGGCGGGCAGGCGGCCAACCGGGCAGGCAAACCCGTGGTCTTTGACCCTGTGGGCGCCGGCAACACCAGCCTCCGCCGGGCGGAATCGGCCCGGCTGCTGGACGCCGTGCAGTTTGCGGTCATCCGGGGCAACGCGTCGGAGATTCGTGCTCTGGCCCAGCGCCGGGCGGCGGGCAGCGGCGTGGACGTGAGCGACGCCGACCAGATCACGGAGAAGACCCTCCCCCGCACCGTGGCTTCTGCCAGAGCGCTGGCCGTGCAGACCGGGGCCGTGGTGGCCGTTTCCGGCCCCATCGACGTGCTGACGGACGGCAGAGAAACCATTCTGCTCCACAACGGCTGCGCCACCATGTCCCGCGTCACGGGCAGCGGCTGTATGCTCACCGCCCTCATGGGCGCGTTCTGCGGGGCCATGCCCGGCCAGCCCTTTGCGGCGGCCTGCGCGGCAGCGGCGACGATGGGGGTTGCGGGAGAGCTGGCCGAGGCCCGCCGCCTTGCCCACGGCACCGGCAACGCCACGTTCCGCACCGACCTCATTGACGCCGTGTTCAACCTGACCCCCGCCCAGCTGGACGCCTCTGTCCGCTGGGAGTCTTATTCAAAGTAATATTTCGTCATGATACCACAAAACGTCCCGCAGGGTTCAGGCCCTGCGGGACGTTTTTGTGGTTTTGATTCCGTTTCAGCCCCAGCTCACATGGTGAACTGGATGGCGCAGAACGCCGCATAGATGCAGAGCAGCAGCACGCCCTGCACCCGGGAGAGCTTGCCCCGCACCAGCGCCGGGACACACATGAGCACCATGACGGCCAGCATCACGGGCAGGTCCAGCACCAGACTGGAATTGATGCCAAACAGGGTGGAGCTCTGGGGGATGGTGAACGGCGCAATGGTCACGGACGCGCCGCTGACCAGCACCAGATTGAAGACGTTGGCGCCCACGATGTTGCCCAGCGAGAGGTCGCTGCAGCCCTTGACAAGGGACGTGATGGCCGTGACCAGCTCGGGCAGCGAGGTGCCCAGGGCCACAAAGGTCAGTGCAATGACGGACTCGGGCACGCCCAGCGCCTGGGCAATGAGGGTACCGTTGTCCACCAGCAGGTTGGCACCCACGGCGATGAGCACGGCACCCGCCACCAGAAGCACCAGCGTTTTGGTCAGGGTCATTTCTTCCTCGGCAGCCTCTGCTTCGGCCTCGGCCTCAGCGCCCGCCGGGGCGTTTTTCATCTGGAGCACGTTGGCCACCATATAGGCCACGAACAGGGCCAGCATGATGAGGCCCATAGGCCGGGTGAACTTGCCAAAGCCGTAGGCTGCCACGCAGTAGATCGCTGCCGCCGCAAAGAAGAACGCCACTGGCATCCCCAGCGTCTTACGGTCCACCTTGCCTGGGCGGACGGCGATGGTAATGGCCGCAATGAGCGCCGCGTTGCAGATGACAGAACCAATGGCGTTGCCGTAGGCGATCTCACCATGGCCGGACACCGCCGACATGGTGGAGACCATCACCTCGGGCAGGGTGGTGCCGATGGACACCACCGTGGCACCAATGAGCAGCTCCGGCAGGTGGAACCGCCGGGCCAGCGCCGAAGCGCCATCCACAAACCAGTCGCCGCCCTTGATCAGGCAGAGCAGGCCGATGATAAATAAAACAACCGGAATCAGCATGGCTTTTCCCTCCTATACAGATACAATGCGAAACGTCTTTTTATCATACCAGATTTTTGATTTTATTGCAATCTTTTGCCCATTTTACCCCCACCCCGCAGAAAATTGTTGCACAGAAGCCGAAAACGATTTCTAGTAAAGAAGAGACCACCCTCCCCGGCTACCCCCATCTGCACCTTTCGCTGAGCATCGGTGCGGTGCTGCAGGGTTCTGCGGACCCGCTGGAAGAGGCCGTCCACCGTGCCGATTCCCTGATGTACCAGGCAAAAGCCAAAAAGAATGCCATCGTGCTGGTGTTGCTGGATATCAACGTGCCCGTGAAAGATGGCTTTGCCGTGCTCCAGAACATGACCCGCAACCACGCCATTGAGGACATGAGCCCCTGCTGCAAACCGCCTACGACATCGCCCGCTGGCACCATGAGCGCTGGGATGGCCGGGGCTACCCGGACGGCCTCAAGGGCAATGACATCCCCATCAGCGCGCAGATCATCTCCCTGGCCAATGTGTACGACGCCCTGACCAGTGAGCGCTGCTACAAAGAGGCGTTCTCCCACGAGACTGCCATGCGGATGATCCTGAACGGGGAATGCGGCGCGTTCAATCCCCTTTTGTTGGAATGCCTCACCGACATCCAAGCTGAGCTCCAGAAAAAGTCACAAAACATCGCTGTAAATCGTTAAAATTTCACACATGCAAAAAGCAGTGACCTGGTTCGATTGAATGAACAAGGTCGCTGCTTTTGCTTTGCGGAGAAAAAATAGTATTCTGAGCATGTCGGAGAAGATGTTCTGTCCACCCCAGCCGTTACGTTTTTGGATCACCCCCGCGTATGCGGGGAAAAGAAACCCTCAGACACTTGCGCCCACTGGCTCATGGAATCACCCCCGCGTTTGCGGGGAAAAGTGTTCGTAGACGGTGAGGTCTGACCGCTGCATAGGGTCACCCCCGCGTGTGCGGGGAAAAGTTGATAGGACGGCTGGCAAGGCTCGACGGGCTGGGATCACCCCCGCGTATGCGGGGAAAAGCCGAAGTTTGAGCTGGACAAGCTCAACAGCGTAGGATCACCCCCGCGTATGCGGGGAAAAGTTGGACAGACGGCGAAGAACGGAGTCGGCGGAAGGATCACCCCCGCGTGTGCGGGGAAAAGTCCTCCAGAATCTGATTTCGCAGGGCATCGTTGGGATCACCCCCGCGTATGCGGGGAAAAGGCTCCCAAGGTGGTTGAGCTTGCGGCCAAGGAGGGATCACCCCCGCGTGTGCGGGGAAAAGTTCATGTCTGCCATTGCTCTTTGGTATGCTGTAGGATCACCCCCGCATGTGCGGGGAAAAGGCCCGACAGGGCAGCGGCCTTAACTTGAGACTAGGATCACCCCCGCGTGTGCGGGGAAAAGTCCGTGGCTTCAACGGCGGTCAGTTTGAAGAGGGGATCACCCCCGCGTGTGCGGGGAAAAGGTACATCATCGGCATCGACAACGGCCTTATTTAGGATCACCCCCGCGTATGCGGGGAAAAGAGCATGCCGATGAAATTCATCACCTGAGCCCGGGGATCACCCCCGCATGTGCGGGGAAAAGAAGCTGTCCTTTGCGTATCCGCTCGGGACATGGGGATCACCCCCGCGCATGCGGGGAAAAGGAAATCGAAGTTTGTCCGGCGGCAGCAGCGCGAGGATCACCCCCGCGCATGCGGGGAAAAGGCGGCAAACTTCCGGGCCGAGTGCGGCCCCAAGGGATCACCCCCGCGCATGCGGGGAAAAGGCGATTGCCCCAGCAATCGACGCTTTGCCGTCGGGATCACCCCCGCGTATGCGGGGAAAAGGACGAGCCGAGCATGAGGAGGGATCACCCCCGCGTGTGCGGGGAAAAGGGAAAAAGGCGGGTTCATGATGATCGCCGCGTAGGATCACCCCCGCGTATGCGGGGAAAAGTTTCCAGTCAGGCTATTGAAGATTTTGAGGAAGGGATCACCCCCGCGTATGCGGGGAAAAGTGGCACCGTGCCGCGGCCCGATGCACTCAATGAGGATCACCCCCGCGCATGCGGGGAAAAGCAGTTTTCTTGCATCGTACCGCTCGGCGTGCTGGGATCACCCCCGCGCATGCGGGGAAAAGGATGGGCCGGAAGCCCATGGGGTAGCATTTCTGGGATCACCCCCGCGCATGCGGGGAAAAGCAGTCCAATGTTGTCTGTCCACTTTCTAGCAGGGGATCACCCCCGCGCATGCGGGGAAAAGCATGAGAGTCTATGTAGGAGTCACAGAAATATGGGCGATCGAGGAAGGATCACCCCCGCGCATGCGGGGAAAAGGCCGCCTTTTCCATGCCCTCGGGCACTACCATGGGATCACCCCCGCGCATGCGGGGAAAAGTTGCATTGCAGTGCGCATTTCCCAAGAACAAAAGGATCACCCCCGCGTGTGCGGGGAAAAGCTGATTTTGTATACTGACCGTTGTGTGAAACCGGGATCACCCCCGCGTGTGCGGGGAAAAGGAACCTCAACCAGATGGAGAGAAACAGCAGGCAGGATCACCCCCGCGTGTGCGGGGAAAAGCGTCCACCCACTCCACAATAGCGTCATGCACGGGGATCACCCCCGCGTGTGCGGGGAAAAGCACGGAATCGCAATGTTCACAACGTGAACCTTGGGATCACCCCCGCGTGTGCGGGGAAAAGATATTTTTGGTATTCTTGGCAATGTCTGCGGTGGGATCACCCCCGCGTGTGCGGGGAAAAGTGGCTTCCCGTATGCACCCCAGTGGAACCCCTGGGATCACCCCCGCGTGTGCGGGGAAAAGCGCAATTTCAGTGACGCCGTTCATGGAAAGCAGGGATCACCCCCGCGTGTGCGGGGAAAAGCCGCTCCGGCAACGAGCTGCGGGTGGAGAGCCGGGATCACCCCCGCGTGTGCGGGGAAAAGACCCTGCTCATCAAAGAGGCCGACACCGTCCAGGGATCACCCCCGCGTGTGCGGGGAAAAGGAAGCCCACGCTCCCCGCAGAAAGGCAAACAAGGGATCACCCCCGCGTGTGCGGGGAAAAGTAGGAATAGCCGCCTTGTGTCGGGTTTATCAGGGGATCACCCCCGCGTGTGCGGGGAAAAGTAGAAGATGAAATCATCAACATCCAAGATGAAAGGATCACCCCCGCGCATGCGGGGAAAAGGGCTTCAGCCAGTCCCGCGCCGAGCGTGCCTTGGGATCACCCCCGCGCATGCGGGGAAAAGGACTGTTGGGATTTGGCCCTCTCGGTCGTAGAAGGATCACCCCCGCGCATGCGGGGAAAAGGTCAGTGTGGAGTTGTCGCCCAGCGCATACGAAGGATCACCCCCGCGCATGCGGGGAAAAGCAAACTATGGAAAAGGCGAAAGATTCACACAAGGGATCACCCCCGCGCATGCGGGGAAAAGTGCCAAGTCCTCAGAAAGGCGAACCGACGTTAAGGATCACCCCCGCGCATGCGGGGAAAAGCTCCACCCTCTCCGTGCTGTGTTCCTTGGCTGGGGATCACCCCCGCGCATGCGGGGAAAAGCTTTTGTAATGCCTGCTGTTTCTCTCCATCTGGGGATCACCCCCGCGCATGCGGGGAAAAGTAAGAATGTGTACCGTTCTGCGATACGGTCGTAGGATCACCCCCGCGCATGCGGGGAAAAGAGGTGGAGCAGACATGACGCAAATGCCAGAAAAGGATCACCCCCGCGCATGCGGGGAAAAGAACACCATTCACAGAAAATTCGTTCACAAAGAGGGATCACCCCCGCGCATGCGGGGAAAAGGAGAGCGAAAACGACGCAACTGCTACCCGCTTGGGATCACCCCCGCGCATGCGGGGAAAAGTATTCTGTTTTCTGCGTCCATGCAGTTGTGTTGGGATCACCCCCGCGCATGCGGGGAAAAGAATTGCGGCTGATTTTGTACTGCCAGTGTTCTGGGATCACCCCCGCGCATGCGGGGAAAAGACTAAAAAGATCCCGTAGATGCGTCGCTTCCGCAATTATTTTACACCCGGTTCATTCAGTTTGCAATAGACCTGCTGCACCAGACGGCAGTCCGGCAGGGCGCGGTGCTCTACTTTATCTGCCAGCTGGAAATGCTGCGCCAATGTCAGAAGTTTGTAGTTTGGCACTCGGGAAAGCCTGCGGCGGGCCAGCTGCATCAGGTCGGTGCAGTGGCTGGCTGGGGCGGGGAGCCCCTGCCGTCGGCAGGCTGCCCGGAGAAACTCCATATCAAACGAAATGTTATGCCCGACGAGCGGGTCGTTCCCGATAAACGCCAGAAACTGTTCCAGTGCAGCCCGCTCTTCCATCCCCTGCTGTAAGTCCTCATCCCGGAGGCCGGTCAGCTCTGTGATGACGGCGGGCAGCGGTGTCCCGCACCGTGCAAGGAGGCTCAGTTCTTCCGCCGGGGCACCGTCACGGACCCGCAGGGCTCCATACTCAATGATCGCATCGGACGCTGCCTGCAGGCCTGTGGTCTCCAGATCAATGACCGTGTAGGTTTCTTTTTTCGGGGTGCGAGGCTTGCCTGCCCGGCGGGCATACTGCTGCTGTGCAGCCTTGCTGAATCCGGGTTTCAGGTCGATCTGATTTTGTTCGGCCTGCGGCAGAGGCCGCCGCATCAGCTTGATTCCGTCAAAATCAACGGCCTCCCAGGTGGTGTTGTGGGTGCGGAAATCCATTCGCTGTTCGCCTGCCGTGGTGAACACCAGCGTCGCCTGCCCGTTTTTCAGGTTCTGACATACCCGGTCCCACAGAGCGTCCCGCACGCGGCTGCTCACGTTCCCCACATAAACGCCCGTGTTGATCTCGCACAGCCACTTGGACAGGTCGCCCCGCAGCCGGGGCGGGCAGTTGGTCATGGTCAGCACTACGATGGCCCATCCCCCGCTTCCTGATCAAAATAGTTGATGCCATTGGCGACGGTGCCCAATTGATTGTCCCAGAGGTAGACCGCTTCTTCCGCCTCGCTCTGCTCCTCTTTCGTCAGGAGCAGATACCGGATATCGTGCACCATGCGTTCCAGAATGTGATGTTCCACCATGGCATCCCGCACCCGGCGGCGGACTACAGCGGGCAGGTCTTCCGGGGCCTGCGCTGCCACCTCAAAGGCGATGGGAATGGTCACCTCAGCCTTGTACAGGTCTGCGATATCGTAGACAAAAGAGCACTCGTGCCCCACATGAACAAAGCCAAGACCCGGGGCGCAGCCCAGCGCCACAATGACCGCATGGGCCAGCCCGTACAGACAGGCGTGCCCAGCCGAAAGCGCCTGATTGACTGCATCGCCCGATGCAAAATCCTCCGGGCGGTAGAGCCGCCCGTTCCAGGGCACGCCCGTGCCCTGGGAAGCCTTGCGGTACACCTGCCGCACCCGGCTGCCTTCCCGGCCCCGCAGCTGCTGCATGGTCAGCTTGGAAACATCTTCCTCCGGGAAACGCAGCTGGTACATCTTGCGCACCACTTCCAGATGCTTCCGGGTGTTGGTCACCAGTTCTGCCTGTCGCAGCAGCATCCGGGAGTGGGTGGTCAGCGGGCGGCCATGGGCGTAGTAGCGCACACCGTGCTCGCCCACCCAGACAGCGCCCACGCCCGTGTCGCCCATCAGCTCCATGGCACGGTGAGTCACACGGGTGCCCGGCCCCAGCAGCAGGACGGAAATGCCCGCTGCCGGGATCTGGACCACCCCTTTTTCGTCCGTGACCGTGATGGCTCCATCCTGTCGGCCAAGGGTACAGTGTTCGAGGTACAAAAAGGTCATCCGGTCTTTCACCTGCGGCAGCGCCTGCAGGTCTGGCCGGATCATGCCCGGCATCTCCGCCATGGTCTTATCCTCCACGCATCACTGTCAGCAGGCCAAGGCCGTAGGCTTTGCCCCGGCCCATGCCCTGACACAGCAGGTTCCGGAACGCCTCAGGGTCCGTCACCTGCAAAACGCCCTCATACGTCACCGCCAGCAGCGACACCGGGCGGGTGCCGCGCTTGGCAAAGTGGTGCCACTGCACCCGGGTCACGGTAAAGGAATCCTCCGTCAGGGCAAAGCCGTGCTTTGCGGCGCGATCCAACAGCCACTGCTTCTGGTACTGTGTCGTGCAGTGTGCGGCCACGGTTCCCCGCGCTGCGGGTTTTGAGGCGTCTTTGCAGCTTTTGGTGGGGTTGGCCGCCAACCGAAACTGCCAGCGGCTGCCCGGTGTGATCCGTGCCAGCAGCGGGTCATAATTCCGGGACTCTGGTGCCGCTCCGGTGCCAAACTGCTCCACAACGCCGGAGAGGTCCGGCATCTCCTCGCTGAGGAGAAGCAGATACAGCTTTTCGCCCAGCCGGTCCAGCCGCCACAACCGACGGCGGCGCTCCCCGGAAAAGGCACTTTCCACCGCGCCATGGAATTTCTGTGGTGCCGCCAGCGCCGTCATGGTACTGCGGCGGGTGGGGTCAAGCTCTACACGGGATAAATACATCTGCACTTCACCTCACAATTCACAGAATGGGTCATGGGCGGTCGGCTCCGGGGCCCCTGCGGGCTGCCGGAGGGAGATCTCCCGGGCCGAGCGGTAACCGTACTGCCGGTGCCGCGGGTCGTAGGAGAGAGGCACATCCCGCTGCGGGACAGCCCCCGGCTCCTGCGGTGCGGCATCCGCCACGATGCGGGTCGGCTTGGGCTCGCCGGGGCAGAGTGCGGGCTCTGCCTGCAAGGCCTCCACAAGGCCCTGCTCCCGCAGGCCCAGGCAGAGCGGCAGAGTGGGCGGGCAGGCACGGCGGCCGAGATACAGCGGAAACACCGGGTGGGTCAGCGCCTCTTCCAGTTCCTGCAGCAAAGCGGTGTCTTCACTTTCCAGGCCCACCAGAAAAACAGCATCTTCGAGGTAATGGCGGTAGGTGACATAGGAGCGGTCTTTCTCCTCGTTACGGGCCATGTGGAAATCCACCAACAGCTGGCCCTCCCGCTCCACCCGGACGCCAAAGCGCAGCTGCGCCAGCCGGGTCAATGGCTCGGTCTCATCCCGCCGCAGGCCCAGCGCCGCGGCCAGCAGGCCGATGACGCCGCTCTTGGTAGGCTCCCGAGCCGTTTTCCGGGTCTCGAATTTGGAATCCGCGCCCCATGCCTGCAAAGGCGCTGCCAACCGAAGCAACAGTGTTGCCATCATTCCACCTCGTTTCCGGTCAGGTTCTCCTTAACAGCTTCTTCCAGTGCATCCAGCATGGTGTTCAGCGGCTGGGCCGGGGCCAGTGCTTCCAGCCCGGTGCCCACGGTAAAGCTCTTTGCAGGGGCCTCCGCAAAGCTCTGATACAGCTGCTGTGCATAGGCCTGCAACGCGTTCTTGGAGGGCTCCGCGTAGCCCTCCGCACTCTTCCGCACCGCCCGCTCAAAAGCACCACAGAGGTTCACGGGCTGGTCCTCCCGGATGGTCACATAGACGGCATCCGGCAGAGTGCGGTTGGCAAAGGTGTTCTGCTTGCCCGTGGGCATGGAGCGGATGAACGCCTCCCCAAAACTCCGCACCACTTCGGCTGCTTTTTTCGCGTCCAGATGGCGTTCAAGCTCCATCACATTGACGGTTGCATAGCGGTACAGGGTTGCAGAGTTGTACTCCACGGTGTCCAGATGGCCTGCGCCCGCGTTGTCGCTATCCGGACAGTCGTCTACAGCAGTAAAGTAGTCGTATTCGTTCTGCACCGCATGAGTAGAGATGCTGTGGGCCACCTGTGCGGCGGCATCGTAATTCAGCGAAGCTGCCTCAGCCACCATTCTGCCAAACAACACCATATCTACCGAAGGAGCTGCACCCAAAGCATCTTTATACTTTTGGGCCTCTGTACAACCCTCAATTCCAAGTTCCGCCAAAGCACTTACTTGCGCCTTACTCAGAAAAATCAGCGTTTTGAGCTTTTTCTCATCTTTCTTCTCGTTAACTTTGAGCCCTGTGTTTTTTACTACTTCCTTTGCCAGCTTGGCAGCATCTTTTTCCGGGGCAAGGGCGGCGATCTCCTTTTCCACCAGCTCCGTCACCTTTTTGGTGCGCTTGCCCACATCCTCTTCGTCCAGCAGGCTTTCCTCTTCAAAGGCCTGCCGCATGGCGTGCTTCCACGCCTGAGAGGAGACCCGGGCGCGGGTCACGCCGCCGTAAATGGCCGTTTTGGGGCTGCCCGTATCGTCCCGGTTGATGCAGCTGGGCGGCACAGTCTGCAGCACATGGAAGTCAACATACAAACGCTTTTTCATAAGTCAGTTCTCCTTTTCCTGCGTCTCGGACGATTCGTTCTTCTCGTAGCGGTAGAGGTCCTGCCCCCACCGCAGGCGGATGTTGGCGGGCAGTTGTGCCAGCTGCGGGGCATCGCATTGCAGCCCGTACAGGTCAACAGCCAACCGCGGGTAATCCAGCGGGATGCTGTCCGGCTTTGCGGCCCGCAGCAGCTGAATCATGCCCCGCAGATGATGGCTGATCTCGGTAATTTCTTCGGCGGTAGCCAGCGCGTTGAACCGCCGCAGAATGCTGCTCTCGGTCCAGTCCTGCCCACTGGCCACGGTCTGCTCCGCCAGCCTGCGCACGGCCCGGCCCAGCGTGCAGCCGAGCTGGCTCACGCACACAGTATCGTTGCTCTGCTGGTGCAGGGCATACAGGGTCAGTGCCAGATAGACCGCCCACTCTTCATGGGAGGGGCCATTTGTGCCGTAAAAGCTCGCAGGCATCCCCTGCAAAAGGCCGCCCCACAGGTCTGGAAGCTCCCCGGGTGCATGTCCGATGCCCCGGCGCAGCTTTGCCAGCTCTGCACGCCGCTGGTTCTCCGGCAGACCCCAGAGCCATTGAATCTTGCCGTCCACATAGCCCCTGATGGCCTGTGTGCGGCTCTCGTTTTTCTCACTCATGCCGTTCCTCCCTCATCGTTTGTTTTCAGGTAAAGTTTGTACAGCCCCGCCCGGAAGCGGTTATAAGCTTTGGGAGCTGTGTACAGCTCCATCCGTTCGGTCTTTTTCCCGGCGTCCAGCTTGACCCGGTGCCCTACCAGTGCGGCGCTGCCAGCCTCCAGCACCATCTGCTGGCCCAGCTGCTCTGCAATGCCGCGGGCGATCACCTGCCAGCGGGCTGTGGTTTCGGTCATGTCGTCTTCTTCCGGGTCGATGCTCCGCAGCCACTGCCGGAACGGCTGGTCTACTGCAAAATAGAACTGGGAACGGGCCGGGGCGCTGGCATTTCCGTTTTTATCGCCCGCGGCAGTGGCAATATCCTGCGCCAAGTGCCCCACCAGAGAGGCTGCCTGCTCGCACCGGCTAATTTCATCAGTGATGCGGTTCTGCCAGCCACGGCCCAGCTCGTCCAGCAGAACAGCCTGAAATGCCAGACTATCACTGAACGAATCATTCACGAAAAAGTCTTTGTCCCCGTATTGCACCGCTGAGATACGGAAATTGATTCTTCGTTTTGGGCTCAAAAACCGCAGCTGCTGTACTTTTTCTACCCAGCGCACCACGCCCGGCTGATGAACATTGCCCTCGCCCTTGCAGAACACGGACGGAAACTCCCGCCAGAACTGCTTTGCCGCATCATGGCGGCAGGGCACAAACACCGGCGGCTCATTCTTTTTGGTCGTAGCATTACGCCAGATGGTCATTTGCTCCACAAAAGCACTTTCGCGCGGGAAGAAATCGCCGCCCAGCAGAGAAAAACCATCCACTTTTCCATTTTCCCGGTGGAGGAGCAGCCGACGGGATTGAAGTGTGAGCAGCTGTGCCGGATTGTCCGGCTGTAAAATCTCTGTTCGCTCTGCGCTCTTGGGCGCATCCAACTCCCAGCAGGGCTTATTTTCACCCCAGCATTCAGTGCCGTCTTTCAGCAGAGTCAAATTCAGCATCAGCGTCTCGAACAGATTTTCGCCGCTGGCCTGGATATAGCCGATTTTGCCCAGCCAGCCTGCACCTACCGAGGGCAGTCCTTTGCCCTTTGGCTTTGCCGAGGTGTCATCATAGCCGTTGACACTCAGCAGCCACCGCACCGCTTGCGCATAGGTCATCTCTGTTTTGCCCGCCCCGGCATAGAGTGGGAACAGCCGAATCTTATTGCTGCTCTCCGACATCTCGCCGTTCAGCTTTGCCGCGCCGTACTCCGTGCCGATAGCCGCCTCCGGCACCTGCCAGAATGGCCGCTCCGGGTGGAAGAGCCAGAAGCGGTCTTTCCACTGCTCCAGATAGTCCCGGATGGGCTGCTCCGGGAAATGTTTCAGCTCCCACAGCGCTCCCCAGCGCTCCAGAGCGGTTTCTTCGTCTTCCAGCGGCTCCGGCTCCCCCACTTCGTTCACGCGGGAAAAGACCGTAAACAGCACCGCCAGCAGCAGCCGCAGCATGGCCGCATCCTGGGTGGGCATCTCTCCTGCCAGGTCCATGTACTCCTGCGCATGGACCAGTGCATCCGTCAGAGAAACTTCCTGCACGGTATTGTCCGGCAGACGGACGCGGACCCAGGGTTCCGTTAACAGGTTGAACTCAATTTCCTGCATCAGCTTCCTCCTTTTCATAAATCAGACCATTCTCACGGTCATAATGGAGCGTCATCCCCGCCAGATGGGCCGTCAGCGTTTCATCCAGCAGCAGCACCAGCTCCCCGCGCAGCATCGGGGAGAGCTGCCATTGGGCCAGCAGACGGCGGTTGTCCGCTTCCAGCTCGTCAATGACGCGTTTCACGTTCCATTTCTTTCCAAACACTGCCGGGAGCCGCAGTTTCTGCCGTGCGATCTTCAGCGCCTCCTCCGGCTGCGGCGGGCAGTCGGACGCTACTGTCCGGCCTCCCTCCTGCCACGGCAGGAAATGGATGCTGCCATCCCGCCTCTGCACCATGACCAGCACCTCAACAGACGGGTCGCCGTCACGGACAGCCGCCCGGGCCGCCGGGTCAGAACAGGCACCCTCGTCTGCCATCCAGCCGTCCAGCGTATTGAGCCGGGGGAATTTTTTATACACCTTCGGGTGATGCACCAGATAAGCCTCTGCCCGGTCCTTTCGCTTTCCCTGTTCCAGTTCATAGTTATGGCACAGCTTCTCACTGGCGGCGTCTTCGGGCAGTTTGTCCTCCGCCGCCCAGCCATACACCTGCTGTACCAGCGGGGAGATCTCTTCCGGCAGGCGGATGGTCTGAGGCAGCAGTTCCCGTGTCCGCCAGAGCAGCCACTTGCCGTAGACTGCCGCGCTGCCCTCATCAAAGGCATCCTCTCCGGTATCCAGCACCGCGCAGACGGCTGCCTGCATCGGCTGTGGGCGGCAGCGCCAGGTGTGGCGGTGCAGACGGCCAATGCGCTGTAGCAGCAGGTCCATCGGGCAAAGTTCCGTCACCATAACGTCAAAATCAATGTCCAACGACTGTTCGAGCACCTGCGTGCCCACCACAATGAGTCCATCCCGCTGGGCCGGAGTCGAGTGCTTGCCGATCCGCTCCATGAGCTCCTGCTCCCGCGCGGCGCGGTCCGGCATCAGGAATTGTGCGTGGAACACCTGCACTTCTTTTTCCGGCAGAGCTTCCCGCAGCATCCGGGCCACGGCCTGTGCCTTTTTAACGGTGTTGACGATGACACCCGCGCAGCCGCCCGCCAGCATCTTTTCGCGCAGGAAACCGGGCAGGCCATCTTCCGTCAGCGGAACCGTCTGTACCGTCCGGCTGGGCGTATCCAGCGGAATGGTCGTCTGGCGGACTTCCTCCCCATCCGTCCAAGTCAGGAGCGGATAGCCGCAGCTGGTCTTCCACGGTGCGTCTGGTGCGGAGGTTCGCTTCTGCTGGTAGGCTTCCACCAGCTCCGCCCGCCGCCGGGCCGGCAGCGTGGCCGAAAGTAAGATCACCGGCACCCGATACCAGCCCAGCCATTCCAGCGCCCGGTCAAGGTAGCGGTTCATGTAGGCATCATAGGCATGGCACTCGTCGATGATCACCACCTTGCCCGCAAGGCCGAGGTGGCGCAGCATCACATGCTTTTGTTTGAGCGCCGCCATGAGCAGCTGGTCCACCGTGCCAATGACAAAGCAGGCCAGCAGCGCCTGCTTGCTGCCCCGGAACCACTGGTGCACCTGCACCCGGTGCCCGTTTGTCTCGGAATCGTCCCAGTCGTCTTCTACCGGAACGGTCTGCTCCTGTAAGCGGATATACTCTTCGTTCAGTTCTGCCATGCCGTGGGCCAGCCGGATGCACTTTAGCAGCCTGTCCGGCTGGTTGTCCGCCCACTGCACCAGCCGCCCCAAAATCCCGTTTGCCGTTGCCTGCGTAGGCAAGCCAAAGAAGATTCCACCCGCGCCAAACCGCGCCGCCAGAATTTCCGCGGCTGCCAGCGCAGCCTCCGTCTTGCCTACACCCATCTGGGCCTCTAAAATCAAAATTCCCGGGGCGCTCACACTGTTGGCTGCTTCCACGGCAGCAGCCTGTACCGCGTTGGGCGGGAATCCAAAACGCGCTTTGAACTCCTCTTCGTCCACAATAGAAGTCTGCGCCTCCCAGGGTGCCGTCAGGTCTTTCTCATCCCATTTATTCCAGGCCCGTTCCGCACGCTCCGGATAAGCCACTTCGTTTCCCAGTTCTTCTACCGGGATCAACGGAAAATACTCGGTATTGCTGGCGATCCAGTCCGCCATGATAAGCAGTCCTGTCAGCAGAATTTCTGTAGGCGGAGTCAAGTCCGGCAGCTCTGCCGGGTCGTCGTAGCCGCAATCTTTCAGCGCTGTCTCAAACAACTCATCCCAGCAGCTTTCCCAAAATGCCTTTTCTCCCTTGGGGTAGTAGTTGCATGTCCAGCTCACCAGCTGAGCTTCCACTTCTTCCTGCTCCTGTGGCTTGCCGTGGTGGGCCCCCGCAATGGAGGCGATTCCTGGCGGACACTTCAGCTCTACCAGAATCGCTTCGCTCGCCCGGGCGTGAGGTGTTTTCTTCCGATCCTGCTCCGGGCAGGTCAAGGTGGTAAAGCGCTCAATTCGCTGCTTTGCCTCTGGCAGCAGCGGCATCAGGACACTCTGAAAGGCAACAACACTCTTACCAAGATCATGTGTCCAGCCCAAAAAGCGTGCCAGCGCGATCAGAGCTTCTTCGTCCAGGTCGGTTGCTTTCTTCACGCTTTCCGGCAGCCACTTCCGCACCAGCAATTCCATGATCTCTGCCGTATCCCGCAGATGCATCCAGAGCGGCAGCCAGAGGCTCGTGTCATTCGAATCGGTTTTGCCCGCCAGAAGCCTTGCGTAGGTCAGTTTCATGCCGCGCCTCCTGTTCGTCCGGTGTGTGTTATTTTCCGAGATAGATATAGCATTGTGCTTGTACTATAAGATGGACTTTTTCAATTTTAAAGTATTTTTTGCTTTATTTTTTCAAAGCTAGCACCGATTCCCCGCTCTTGTCAATTATTTTTCATCGTTTTGTAGGGAAGCACAAAGTTTCTACTCGCTTTTTGTGCACAAAACCGCCCCGGCTTCCTGTTACGGAAACCGGGGCGGTTCGCTCGCATTATTTGTGCTTTTTCAAGCGCTCACGCAAAACCTTGCGGGGGTTCTTGATCGCAGCCTGAGCGGGTGCCAAAATTACAGAGCGTTCGGAGTAACGATGATACGTTATTTGTGAATTTCCAGTGTGTTTTACCCCATCTCCGCAATGATCTTCTCCAAATTTTCTTCCTGCAAATAGAATTCCGGCAG
>OODB01001146.1_pt1 | contig 20269 bp, 14 predicted proteins | sample 1671721 | NCBI WGS metagenome assembly OODB01 (sample SAMN06348185, study PRJEB24527) | human gut metagenome | biome: human gut; feature: ankylosing spondylitis patient; material: feces | host: Homo sapiens | place: China | collected 2015-10
AGCCGATCTCCTCCTGTGCGCGGCGCAGCTGCGTCTGCCCCGAGCCGATGAGCCCATCGTGCGCATAGCCGATATTGACCATCTTCCGCCAGCTTGGCCGGATCGGCGTGCAGGCGGCCTGCTCGGCAAACCGCACGCTTTTGCGCACGAGCACCGGCGCGTCTCCCACAGGCAGCGGCGCACCGTCTGAATATTGCAGCAGCTCCTGCAGCCAGTCGGCGACGTCCTCCTGCGGCGCGGCGCTTTTCTCGCCGCTCTCCTTCGCCTGCTGCCGGAATTTGCCCGGTGTACAGCCGTATGCCTTTTTGAAAAAGTCGATAAACGAGTTATCGCTCTTGAAGCCGTTGCGGTATGCGGTTTCGGTGACGGACAGACCGCTATGCAGGTCGGCTGCCGCGTGCGTCAGCCGCAGCTCCACCAGATATTTGGTAAAGGTCTTGCCGAGGTACTTTTTGAACAGGCGGGACAGATAGCTTTCGGATACATAGAGCTGCGCCGCGACCTCGGGCAGCGTGACCGCCTGTTTCCAGCGCGTATGAATGGTCTGCAGTGCGGATTCCAGCAGCTTGAGCGCGTTGATGCTCTCCTCCGGACGGGCAGCCTCCACCGCAGCAAATTCCCGGCGCAGCAGCGCTGCCAGCTCGACTGCCTGCCGCATCAGCTCCGGCTGGTTGGTCTGCTGAAAATACAGCCGGAATACCGCTGCACAGCGGCGGCGTACCTCCTGCGCCAGTGCGTCCTTGAGACTGTCGCGCGTCAGATAGCAGGAGATCTGCTGTTTTTCCTGCCATTCCGCCCGCTGCAATATCTCGGGCGACAGCATGATCTGCAGCAGACCGGCGTCCTCGCCGCCCAGTACGCGGTACAGCGTAAACGGCGAGACCGCGTACACCTCGGAGGCATGAATCGCACAGCTTTCGTGTGCGGTCGCGATCGTGTACTGTCCATGCAGACCGAAAAACAGCGATACACCTGCTTCCATCGTGATCGCAATGTCCTCGCGGTGCAATATGCGGAGGGTGATCTGTTCCTGCGTCATTGTTGTCTCTCCTGCCATAGCGTGTTGTTGGTATCAGCATAGCACAGTCTGCGCGCTATTTCCACGAATTTTTTCGTTTTCCGCGTTGGCACTCCTGACATGCGAACCAATCCGCGCGCATACTCGTGCAGCGCACGGCAGACAAGGGTCTGCTCCGCGTGACGCCTTCGCCGCGCGATGCGCGGTGCAAGCTGGTCGCACTCACCGCCGAGGGCGATGTGGTTTCCATGACGCTAAGCGAGCTGAAAGCGCTGATTTCCGCTTAAAGCCTGCAAAAAACAGACCGACATTCACTCTGTCGGTCTGTTTTTTGCGATTTACAAATAATACTTCAACAGCTTGAGCTGCGTCAGCGGACCTTTCGCTGCAATCACCATCGCCCAGATCACCGCGAGGTGCAGCGGATACGCCGCATAAAAGGCTTTGTTCAGCTTCGGGTGCGGTTTCCGGCTGCGCTCGCCGTTGTACAGCAACAGAAGGAGCGCTGCCGCCGCCGTGCCGCAGATCTTACCCCAATCCGGCATACCGAGCGAGGAATAAAACAGCGCACCCCAGAGTAAAACAACAAGCGCGCGGCTCCATCGGCTCTCGGCATACGACAGGCACAAAATCAGCAAAATTCCCCATACACCGGAGTCGATGTTGCACCGGAGATGCGTAAGCGGATACCGCTCAAACAGCAGCACAGCAAACACGAGCACCGCAAACCGCGCGAGCCAATCCCGCAGGGCAAGGTGCTTTCGCCAAACGTGCAGCAGCGCGACCGCGATTGCCGAGGCAAGGAGCAGCACGGTGCACAGCCGGCGGAAGCGCGAGTCAAACTCCGGCTCCGCCGTATAGACCGCGAAGCCGCCGCAGGCGAGCAGGAACACCGCAAACCCTTTGGACTGAATCACCCGCGCCAGCGGCTTTTTATGGAAGAAAACCAGCAGAACCAGCCCGATAAACAGCGTAAACAGAATATTTAAGTTTCGGAACGCCCGACTCGGATCGGCGGGAAACACCTCTCCGAACGCGGGCTCGAGATACCCGCGGTTGAGCGTAAACGCATACGGAAGCTGCGAGATGACCCCGAGCAGCAGCAGACGCCCGCCGTATCGGCGGAGATCATGGCTGTGGCGGAATCCTTCGACCAGACAGAAGGCATAAATCGGAAACGCCATGCGTCCGATTGCTCTGGAAATCATATACACCTTGCTAAACGCCGGAAAAAACACCCTGTCCAGACGGCACGCCGCCGCATGGTCAATCACCATCGCAAGGAACGCGGCAAGCTTCAGCATCAGTTCGGTCATAACAGTCCCTCCTTTCCGACTGTTGTGGAAAGCGGCATCCGGAGGAGTATTGACGCTGATCGAATGCCGCTTTGTTTCCTATGCTTTTACAGTTCTATTATATCGGTTTCCGAAGATTGTCACAAGATGGAATTCCCACAAAGTCGGAGGTCGGTTGTCGTGCAGATTGGATAAGAAAAACGCCGCCTGCCCACATCATTCCTTGATGTAGCGCAGACGGCGCAGAAACTCTTCGTTATCGGTTTTTTCGCAGATGGCGTCAATGCCGGAGGAGATGATCCAGACCGCCATGCCGCGCCGCGCGCACAGCACCAGCATATCAATGATCATCTTGTGATGCGCCGATTCCTGTCCCGCGAACGGGAAAAAGCAGATCAGCAGCTTGGGATTGAGCAGATACCACCGATAATACGAAAACCGCAGACGATCGGGCAGTGACCATGCGCTGAGCGGACGCAGCAGCATTTCGCGCGGGAACCAGCGAGTCGCCTCCTCCAGAATACTGGAGACGAGCTTTTTGCGGATCAGCCGCTTGTCTGCCTTAGGGATCAGACAGGTGCACAGATTGTCGAGCGCGGTCATGTTGTCAAACAGCACGCCGCCCGGCCGGTCGGGCCGCTCGATCTGGATGCCGATCTCGGTGCCGATGATACGGTTCAGCTCGCTGTGGTCGTAAATTCTGCCGTCCAGCCGGAAAATGCCGCTCTGCCAGCCCCGATTCCCCAGAAAGCAGTCGTGCAGACGACGTCCGGTGCTGTAATTCTCATCGTGCAGAAAGGCGATCTCGCCGGCGCATACCTCGAAGGACAGCGGCGGCAGCGGCGGCAGGGACAGCTCAAATACGGAAAGCACCGTCTTGCCCTTTGTGAGCGCTGTGCGCTCCATCCATGCCGGACGGCTGGCACGCTCCCAGCCGAGCAGCTCAAACAGGCGCGGGCCGTATTCCTCGGGATACAGCCGGAAAAAGGTGCGTCGCTCCTTAATCACATCAATGCGGCCGGCATAGCGGAACATGAACATCTCATCCATGTCGAGAAGGAGCACCGCCATGCCATGCCCGAGCAGAAGCTGTACGCACTGCATCAGCCGGTCCAGATCCTGCCGGCGCAGTGCCTCTGTCAGCCGGTCGAGGACGAGCAGCCGGCTTTCGGTGAACCATGCGCGGAACACCGAAAGCCGGTAATAATCCAGCACCGAAAGATCGGCAAGGCGCGTCTCCCACGAATGCTCCAGCCCAAGCTGCCGCAGCATATCGGTCGCGGCAAGCGATTTCAGCCGTGCCGCACTGCGGCTCTTCTGCCGGTACGAGGTCGTTCTGCCAAGCGCCAGCACAAAATCGCGCATGGTCAGCTCCCTGCCCGCAAAGCGGGATTTGTCCACCAGCATGGTGTTCTGCCGGATCCAGTGCTCGATCACTGCGGCGCCTGTCTTGCTGCCGCAGCAGAAGGCGCGTCCGTCCGTCAGTGCAAGGCGTCCCTTGAAAAGATCCAGATATGCAGTACCGGAGGTCAAATGCTCATCCACATATACGCCGATGCACTCGCCGCAGGAAATCGAGATATCAAACCGGTATTCGCCGGTATCGCCGCGGAATACACCATGCTCAATGCGTATCAGTTCTTCCTTCATGTCACTCCTCCTGCAGCAGCAGCGGCAGCGTAACGCAGCATTCAGTACCGATCCCCTTCGCGCTGAATATCCGCAGACCGTAATTTTCTCCGAACATCAGCCGTATACGGCTGTTGACATTGCGCAGCGCAATGCCGCCGCGTTTGCGGCTGACGGCGTTCGCGCTGCCATGGGCGAACTCCTCGTTCAGCCGCTCCACCTCCTCCTCGGAAATACCGATCCCATCATCCTTGATACGCAGAAACAGCGTGTTTTCGCTGTTTTCCACCGAAATATGTACGGTTCCCTGCCCTATCTTGCCCTCCAGGCCATGCACGACGGCGTTTTCCACCAGCGGCTGCAGGATCAGCTTGGGCATACGCGCCTCGAGCAAGTCCTCGTTTTCCATTTCCAGCTCCATATCCAGCTTGTCACCGAAGCGGCAGCGCTGGATGGTGAAATAGTTCTCGGCGTTGTCCAGCTCGTCCGAAAAGGTGACGTACTCCTGCACATTGGAGATGGTGTAGCGAAAAAAAGTCGCCAGTGCCTCGGTCGTCTCCGCGATGTCCTCGCAATCCGCCAAGAGCGCATCCGAACGGATCGCCTCAAGCGCATTGTACAGAAAATGCGGATTGATCTGGTTTTGCAGCGCCAGATACTCCGCCTGCTTCTGCCGCAGGCGGGTGATCTCCTCGCCGTGCAGACGATCCTCAATCTCGTGGAAAAAGGCAAAAACATCGCGGCAGCGGCTCCAATCCTCGTGCAGCACCGCGTCCAGATTGCCGTCCCGCCGATAGCGGCGCAGCGCCCGGCGCAGCTTCCATTGTGTTTTTAGCCACATGCCCTTCACCTACCTGTACAGCTTTTTATAGTCCGACGGACTGATTCCGGTAGTTTTCTTGAATAGACGGGAGAAATATTTCAGGTCGCGGTAGCCAACCTGTTCGGCAACGTCCTGCACCGAGCATTCATCGCCGCACAGCAGCTCCTTCGCCTTGTTCATGCGCAGCTCGGTCAGATAATCCATGAAATTCTGTCCGGTCTCCTTTTTGAACATGGCGGAAAAGTAGGTCGCGTTGAAGCCGACCGCATTGCTGACGTCCTCGAGCCGCAGAGATTCCTGATAATGCTGCCGGATAAAGCGCTTTGCGTCCGTAATGGGACGCGCTTCGCGTTGGGAGCGCTCCCGGTGCAGGCGGTTCAGCTCACCGCTGACGCCGTCCTGCAGCAGCCGAAGCAGCTCTTGTGCGTTGGTACACTGCCACAGTCCGTCCTCCATGCGCTGATAGAACTGCTCATCGGCGCTGCCGTCCTGCTGCAAGCCGTAGCGCACCGCAGTTAGTATCTGCCGGAACCAGTCCTCCAGCATTTGTCCCCAGAGCGGCTGCATAGACATAACTGCGCGGTAGCTGTCCTCCAGCTCCTCGGCGTACTGCTCGGTGTTCAGACATTCGGCGGCCTCCTGAAAGCGGCGCTTCTGCGCGCCGTCCAGCGTATAATGCAGGGAAAAATCCGGTGTTTCGGCTTCGGCGTCCCGCCAGTTCGGTGTGTGGCACAGACCGTCGATGCACAGCCAAAGCGCCTCCTTCAGCGAAACGGACAGCTTTTCTGCGGTGCTCTGCCGGCTGCCAAGGCAGACGGCGGCGCGAATGCCCCAGAACAGGTCGCGCTGCTTTTCGATCGCCTTGCGTATCTTGGTGAAGCACCGCTTGACCTCGACCGGCTGATACTCCGGCGTATACACGGCCGCCACGATACCCTCGCGGCGTGCCGATGCCACAAAGCCGCAGTCCATCTGTCCCAGCTCCTGCCGGACGATCTCGAGCGCGTGCTTCTGCATGGCACGGAAGCCGTCCTGATTTTCTGCCGCGGACGGAATATTCGGCCTGATAACAGCCGCAAAGTAGCTGCCGCCTTCGGGCAGACCGCGCTCCAGATCAAACGAGCGCACGGTGCTCGAGGTGCGTACACCGCCGCGCACCTCAGTCATCAGAGTGTCGATGATGCGCTCCTGCTCGCGCTCGCTGCTCTTTTTCAAGCGGTACTCTATCGCTGCTTCCTCGCCCATCTTCTCCTTGAGGCTGATCAGCAGATCGACCATTTCCTCCTGCTTGAGCGGCTTGAGCAGATAGCCTTCTACGCCGTATTTGAGCGCATTCTGCGCATATTCAAACTGGCGGTAGCCGCTGACGATGATAAAATGCAGTCCCGGCTGAATCTGCTTTGCCTGCCGAACGAGGTCAATGCCGTCGCAGCCGGGCATACGGATATCGGTCACCAACAGGTGCGGCTTCTTTTCGCGCACTTGATCGAGTGCGCTTATACCGTCGCTCGCCATGCCGACAATCTCAAAGCCAAGATCTTCCCAGTCGATCAGCTTGCGCATCAGCAGCAGGACCTTTTTTTCATCATCCGCCAGTACGACCCTTAACATACATATTCCCCTTTGAAGGTATTTTTAGAAAAACGGATTTTGCTTGTTGATAAGAAAAAGGGAAAACGTATCCGTTTTCCCTTTTTCTTATTCATAATAACACTGTTTACACGGATTTGCAAAGTGTTTCCGAGAGATTACTCGTAATCGCCTACGTTGCTGGAGTCGATCCAGGTATTGTCAGTTACGATCTCGGTGGTGTCGAGGGTTTCACCCTTGAGCAGCTTAACAGCAGCCTCGATGCCGTTTGCAGCCATAGCGCCGCCGTTCTGAGAAACGGTACCGGTGATGCGGCCGTCCTGAATAGCCTCAAAGCCGTCCGGCGTGCCGTCAACGCCTGTGATAACGATACCGGAGTTTGCACCTGCTGCGTTGCCGGCGCCTACTGCCATGCCGTCGTTCTCACAAACGATAGCATCCAGATCATAAGCGGACAGCCAGCTCTCAACAGTGGACTGTGCACTTGCGGTATCCCACTGGCAGTCAGCCGGAGCAACGACCTGCTTGATCTCGGGGTAGTTCTTCAGAATGTTCTCGTAGCCTTCCATACGCTGCAGACCGCCTGCGTCGCCGGACGGGCCGGTCAGGATAGCAATGTTGCCCTTGCCGCCAAGGAGCTTTGCAACCTGCTCCATCTCGGTTTCGCCGGCCTTTACGTTGTTGCCGTAGGAAACAGCGGAGATACCATTGTCCTGCCAATCGGTGCAGGCAGAGATGATGTTGATCATAACAACGCCGGCATCAGCTGCGGACTTTGCAGCGTCAGCGAGGCCGTCCGGATCAACAGGCTCGAACAGGATGGCATTATAGCCCTCGGATACGCACTGCTCGATCTGGCTGATCTGGGTAGCGGCATCCTGATCGGCACTCAGAATGGTCAGGTCAACGCCCAGCTCGTCAGCCTTGGCCTCAGCAGCCTCGGATACGGCAATCTGGAATGCGTTGGTCTGGTGCTGCTGGATGAGGGCGATCTTGTAGGAATCGCTGCCGGAATCAGCACCGGAATCGGTGCCTGCATCAGAACCGGTGGAAGTACCGCCGCAGGCAGCCAGACCCAGAGTCATGGCACCGGTAAGCAGCATAGCGAGAAGTCTCTTTTTCATTTTCTTTTTCCTCCTTAGAGAAGTTGTGGTTATGATAGGAGGAGAGAGGAGCGTTCGCACGCTCCTGCGGTCCTCACAGTCAACAACGGAAATCAGTTTTTCTTGGTCTTGCCCTTTACGTCGATCAGAACGGCTACCACGATGATAACGCCCTTGACGATCTTCTGCCAGTGGGACGATACGCCCATGATATCCAGACCGTTTGCGATAACGGTGATCAGCAGACAGCCGATGACAACACCCCACGGCTTGCCTACGCCGCCGGTCATGGATACGCCGCCGACTACGCACGCGGTGATGGCGTCCATCTCGTAGCTCTCAGCTGCGGTCGGCTGGCCGATGGTGACACGCGAGGTCATCAGGAAGCCGCACAGACCAGCCAGCAGACCTGCAATAGCAAAGGTGGAAATGCGGATCGCGGTGGTGTTGATGCCGGAAACGCGGGCTGCCTGCAGATTGCCGCCGCAGGCGTAAACACGCCGTCCGTAAACCGTTTTGGATAAAACAAATGCACAGATGATGATAACGATTACAAGAAAGATGGACAGCATCGGAATGCCTGCGATAGAAGATGCAGCGACAGCCTTGTATTCCTTGCTGATACCGGTGATCGGCTTGCCCTTGGAGGTCAGCAGCGCCAGACCGCGCACAGCCGTCATCGAGCCGAGTGTCATAATAAACGGGGGCAAATCGCCAATGGCAACGCCGATACCGTTTACCATGCCGACTGCCAGACCGGCCAGCATCGCAACGACCAGCGGCACGATCAGCGGCAGGTCGCCCTTGCCGAGCAGCGCTGCCAGAATGCCGGTGAATGCTACGGTAGAGCCAACCGACATATCAAATCCGCCCGCAATAATGACGAACATCATGCCGAATGCCAGAATACCGTTGATGGAAGCCTGCTTCAGGATGTTTACCAGGTTGGTAGGACCGATAAAGCTGGGCTTCAGGCAGGTCAGAACGATGACCAGCGCGATGAAGATCAGGAAGATGAAGTATTCACTGATCAGTCCTTTAAGATTTTTCTGTTTCATGTTGTTCCCCTTCCTTTATACTTCAAGCGCGGATGCCAGCGTCATGATGCGTTCCTGCGAGAACTCGTCGCGCTTCACCTCGCCGGAGAGATTGCCTTCGCACATTACCATGATGCGGTCGCAGACACCCATCAGCTCGGGGATCTCGGACGAAATCATGATAACCGCCTTGCCCTGCTGCACCAGCTTGCCGAGCAGCAGATAAATATCGCGCTTAGCGCCGACGTCGATACCGCGGGTCGGCTCATCGAGAATGATGACGTCCGGATCGTTCAGCAGCCACTTGGCGATAACGATCTTCTGCTGGTTGCCGCCGGACAGGTTGCCCGCGATCTGGTCGCCGGAAGGAGTTTTGATATTCAGCTTTTTGATGTACTCCATGGAAGCGGCGCGTGCCTTGCCCTTGTTATAAAGACCATGGCTGAGCAGCTTCTTGATCGCTACCATGGCGATATTGTCGTTTACCGAACCGCTGAGGTTCAAACCGGTGACCTTACGGTCCTCGGTGATGAGGGCCACGCCCTCCTTGATGATATCCTTCGGAGAGTGGACCTTGACCTGCTTGCCCTTGACGAAGATCTCGCCGGAGGCCAGCTCGTGCATACCGAAGATGCCCTCGACCAGCTCGCTTCGACCTGCGCCTACCAGACCGCCGATGCCGAGAATCTCGCCGCGGCGAACCGAAAGGCTGACGCCCTTTACCTTGTTGTCGGCGCGGACGATGTTCTTTGCTTCAAAGATCACGTCGCCGATCTCCGCGTCCAACTTGGGGAATACATCGGTGATTTCGCGGCCGACCATCATCTTGATAAGCTGCGACTCGTCCAAATCCTTGGTATCGCCCGAGCCGATGTACTGACCATCGCGGTAAACGCTGACGCGGTCGCAGATGGAGAAGATCTCGTCCATGCGGTGCGAAATGTAGATGATCGCAACTCCCTTTGCCGTCAGCTTGCGGATATGCTCGAACAGCAGTTCAACCTCACGGTCGGTGATGGCGGCGGTCGGCTCGTCCATGACAATGACCTTGGCGTTGATGGAAATTGCCTTGATGATCTCGATCAGCTGACACTGTGCAACGGTGAGGTTGCGCAGCTTTTCCTTCGGGGAAACGTGCAGACCGCACTCCTTGATGAGCTTTTCCGATTCTGCGATCTCTGCCTTTGCATCGACCAGACCGTTTTTGCGGAGCTCGCGTCCGACGAAGATATTTTCATACACGGACATATCCAGAATCGGGTTCAGCTCCTGATGGATCATGGCAACACCATGGTCCATGGCTTCCTTCGGGTTAGAAACGTGATACGGCTGACCGTTGAAGATGATCTCGCCGCCCTCGTCCTTGGTGTAAATGCCCATCAGAATTTTCATCAGGGTGGATTTACCGGCACCGTTCTCGCCCATCAGCGCGTGAACCTCGCCCGGCTTCACTTGAAGCTGCACATGATCAAGCGCCTTTACGCCGGGGAAAGACTTGCTGATATCTTTCATTTCCAGTACATACTCCATGCTGCTCTTCCCTCCTCATGTGTCATTTCTTTGTGATGATTTTATCAAAGCCGCCGAAATTAGAAAACACACAATCTTCACATTAGGGGTGATGATTTTTAGTTTTTTACAAATACAGCACTTCGCTCAAAATACTGCATTCCAAATTGTGCAGATTTACAATATCTTTTGCGTGCACCGATGCAAATGCACGCAGAACAGCAGGTCCCTGCACAGTGCATTTCCTGTGCAGAGACCTTGGGCAGCACCGCATAATTGAGCTTTCCAAAAAACAGAAAAACGTCCAACCCAAAAGATCGGACACATTCCAAAATCTGCTTGCAATGCACGAAAACATGGCGGAGATACACACCTCCGGCGGCAATGTCTACAAGAGTTTGATCTCGCTGGAGCGGCCGGAAAGCACACTGGGCGACTCGTCCCTCAAGGTGCACCGCAGCCGGCCGGTATCGGTGATGGCGATACACGACATTACGGACAAAGTAAACCTCAACAACGGAGGACAGCGGTGACGCACACAACGCCAAGCTGCGATATTTCGCTAAAATACCGGAACAGCTTGTCTGATTGCTGCGAAAGCAGCCGTTTGGCAACAGCGCGGGCATCAAGGGCAATCTGTATAATGAGACCAATAGCGGTATGACCGAGCGCGGCTCGGTCGTGATGGTGCTGTCCAAGAATGGCAATGACCGGAATACCGTCTGGTCCTATCAGTTCAGCCATGTGCTTGCCGGCAATCAGCCGGACAACAAGTACGATGCAAGCTGGCATCTGCGCGCAGCGGCAAGCCGCGCGGAGGATATCGACCATGACGGCTCGATGGAGATCGTCACCGCCGGTGTCGGCGAGGAGTCGAAGACCACCACAAAGGAGCTTACCTTTAATATTGATGCCAAGGGCGGCGGCGGTCTCGGCGGATTTAAGTTCGGTCTGAGCGGCGGCTCGTCCTCCGGCAGCAGCGCGAGCAGCATTTCTACCGAGGGAATCGAGCGCAGCGGCACTGTGCACGACCTGCCGACCGTCACAACGGGATACAGCTTCCAGTGGCAGTTTGTCGTCTGGGAGACCACGCTGACGACCGGCGGACTTTCGTACAATGTTCCGGTGCTGAGCTATCTGGTGGCAAACGTAAAGCAGCCGCCCAACAAGCCGCAGAATCTGGAAGCCAAGAACGGAAAGTACACGCTGACCGATACCGAGGTACAGCCGAGCACAGTATCAGTATGTGCTCAAGTCGGTCGGCATGGACGGAACATCCACGCCGCCTACCAGGACGGCTCGCGTATCCCTGTTACTGGGTGGACTGCTAACAATACGCTTGTTCCGGGCACCTATCGCATTACTGCCTCTGAGGGCAGCAAGGTGATTTTCACCGCTACGCCGGCAAAAAACTATCAGGTTTGGAAGTGGACGGTCAAATCCGGCGCTCAGGTGCTGACTGAAAATACAGACTACACCCTTTCCACAGATAAGAAAACGCTGACGGTTTCGAGTTTGCAGAAGAATCTGGATGTACACGTTGAATTCTCCAACCAGTTCTACACGGTGTCGGCGCAGAGCGATACCTACGGCTCTGTCACCGCCACGGCAAACGGCAATCCGCTTGCAGCGACCTCTGTGCTCAGCGGAACCGAGGTTACCTTTACGGCAGCGCCGAAGAAAGACTATGTGGTAAAGCAGTGGACGGTTACCCGTGACGGCAAGGTGGAAACGCAGAAGAACACGGACGGCACTGTTTTCAGCGGCAGCGAGCTTAAACTGACGATCACTGCGAACACGGTTGTCAATGTCACATTCGAGCAGACGGCACAATTTGAAGTACATTATTCGGCGGTCGATCAAGAGGATACGAACAAGGAAATCGCGCTGAACTTTGAGACCACCGGACTGACCGACGGTAAGGGCGAAAAGGGCTCTACGGTTACGCTGACCGCAAAGCCGTCCTCCGCGATGGGCATTGCCGGCTGGCAGTACAAGACCTCCGAGAGCGATACATGGATTAACTCAAGCGTTACCGGACTGAGCTACACGATTCGCAATCTGCAAAGCAATATCTGGGTTCGCGCACTGGTGAACGACAACGCAAAACCGACGACAGTAAACTTCGGTGTTGTGGACGAGAACGGTCATGCTGTCGAGGGCGGCACGCTGACTGCAAAGAACGGCTCGAATACGTTCGACTCCGGCGCAAAGCAGCCTGCCGGCTTGACCATCGTCTTTACGGCAACGCCGAAGGACGGTTATCAGGTCGAGGGCTGGTATACGGCGGCTAACGGCTCGACCGCAATCACCGGAACGGCATCCGAGCAGAACAGCTACACCCTTACCAATCTGACCAACGCGGCAAATGTCTATGTGGCATTTGAGAAAATCCCGACCTATGATATTACTGTCGATACGACCGGTCGGGGTCGTGTTACCGCGACGGTAAACGGCGCGAAAGCGGATATTACAGACGGCACATTCCGACCGAATGCAGCCGTCACCCGTGAGCAGGCGGCAGCAATCCTGTACCGCTGCGCACAGAGCAAGAACATCGACGTTAGTGTAGGCGAGAATACGAACATTCTCAGCTTCGCAGACGCGCAACAGGCAAGCGAGTACGCAATTCCCGCATTGCAGTGGGCTGTCGGCGCAGGCGTGCTGAGCGGCAAGAGCGGCAACCTTCTTGCCCCGACCGGCACCGCAACTCGTGCCGAGATCGCCGCAATCATGCAGCGCTGGTGCGAGAAGATCGTTCAAAAGTAAAACCAAATACGCCGGATGGCATGAAAAAGGAGCAGTCTATGACTGCTCCTTTCAGATTGTCGAAAAAACGAAGTTTTTTGACAGTCTCGGAGCGTATAGCATGAATTTGCTATACGCTCTTTTTATGGTCTTGCAATCTATTTGAAAAAAGCATGAATTTTTACACATTTCCGCGGAATTTAATCGTAATATCCGTCATATTCATGCGCTCTCTGGGAAACTGGTGCCGCTCGAGGTAGTCGTAGAGCAGGCGAATCGGGAGCGTGCCCTGTGTTTTGACGTCCTGCCCGATGATGAAATCGACCGTGCCGTTTTTGACCATTTTGATGTTGCCCTCGGTGATGTCGTGAACGACGATGTGCAGCTTTTCGCTGCGGTGTGCGGCGTGCACGGCGCGGTAAACGCCCTCCCGTCCCGCGGAGGTCAGATAGATGCCGCGCAGCTCGCTGTCCGACTGAATGGCGCGCATAGCGATGCGCTCGGAAAGGCTTTCGTCGAGAAAAGAGCATTCCGGGTGTAGGACCCGGATATCCGGAAAGCTCTCCGCCATTTCGGTGCTGAAGCCGGTAAAACGCTGCGAGTCGGCATAGTGACCGCTGCGCTGACCCAGAATCGGCAGCACGCTGCCGTGCCCCTGCATGACCATGCCGAGCAGTGCGGCGGCGGCGCGGCCGCTCGCGATGTTGTCCGTGCCGACATAGGCGATACGGTTCGCGTCGGTGATGTCCGTATTGAACGTCACGACAGGGATGCCCTGCTGCTCGCTGAGCGTGTTGATCTTGTCTCGCACGAGCGTGTTCGCGAGCGGCATGAGCGCGAGACCGTTGATGTGCTCGGTCGTTACCAGCTCATCGATCAGCGTCAGCTGATGCTGCACATCCATATCCTGCATCGCGCGCACGATGACCGTGATGTTCGGGAGAAGCTCACGCTCGGAAAAGCTCTCGAACAGCTCGCACAGCATCTGCACGAAGGGCGAATGGCCGGAGTGGAGCACCACGCCGATCTTCCACTGCTGCGTCTGCTGCATGACGAGGCGGTTTGAGATATAGCCCATTTCGCGCGCCGTCGCGCGGATGCGCTCCGCAACTTCCTCGCGCACGCCCTCCTTGTGGTGCAGGGCGCGGTCCACCGTTCCGCGCGACACCCCGCAGCGGTCAGCAATCTGCTGCATCGTTACCATAAAATCACTCTCCTGCGTTATCTGTACTTATACTATATCATAAAATACAGCCGTGCGCCAGATGTTACATCTGCACGAAAATGTTGTGCTGCACATTTCCTGCGATACAATGATAGCGCTATTTTTGTGCATAATATCATAAATATCCGCAGCATCAATATACATATTCACGATATAATGCACGGATAAATGATAGTGCGCTCAAGCTATTGCAACCGGAAATCCGCTGTGATATTCTGTGATTGTCAAGTGAACAAGGCCATTCACAAAATCGAAAAACCCCCAAAAGAGAGTGAGAGAAACAAAATGTCATTTTTCAGTTCCATGATCTGGATCGCGCTGAGCTTCCTGTTTTTCACCGTCATGGTGGCAGTCATTTCAGCGTGGAAGACCAGAGATGACAAGCTCGACACCGCCGAGGGATACTTCCTCGCGGGGCGCGGACTGCCGGGTATTGTCATTGCAGGCTCGCTGCTGCTGACCAACCTGTCCGCAGAACAGCTTGTCGGCACAAACGGTCAGGGCTGGGCTTCCAATATGAGCCCGATTGGCTGGGAGGTCGGCGCACTGTTCACGCTGTTTGCGCTGGCGCTGTGGTTCCTGCCGACCTACCTCAAAATGGGCACGACCACCATCCCGCAGCTGATGGAAGCACGCTTTGGCCGCGGCACCAAGCTGATGTTCTCGTTCGTCATCGTTGTGATGTACTCCATCCTCAATCTGCCGGTCATCCTTTACTCCGGTGCAGTTGTATTTGAGAATATCTTCGATATTTCCGGTATCTTCGGCATCAGCAAGTTCCAGGCTGTTGCAATTCTGTGTGTCGTCATCGGCATTATCGGCGGCTGCTACGCCATCTTCGGCGGTTTGAAAGCGGTTGCCGTATCCGACACCATCAACGGTATCGGCCTTATCATCGGCGGTCTGATGATCCCGTTCCTCGCGCTGGCACTGCTGGGTCACGAGACCACCGGCGGCGGGCTGGTAGAAGGTGTCAAGTACCTCGTACAAACCGAACCCGAAAAGCTCAACGCATGGGCTTCGTGGGATGCTGCTGAACCGGCTCTGCCGTGGCCGCTCATCTTCACGGGAATGTTCTTCAACAACCTGTATTGGTGGTGCACGAATCAGTCCTTTGTACAGCGCGCACTTGCTGCAAAGAGCCTAAAGGAAGGTCAGAAGGGCGCGATCTACTGCGGCTTCCTCAAGACCATCGGCTTCTTCTATCTGGTACTGCCGGGCGTTATCGCTTACCACCTGCCGTCCATTCAGGACAAGCTAGCGGCGGCCGGTTCCTCCGCGATCGACTTTGCTTATCCGGCACTGGTTTCCGCCGTTGTTCCCAAGCCGGTCATGGGCTTCTTCGCTGCGGTTCTGTTCGGCGCGATCCTGTCCTCGTTCAACTCGGTGCTCAACTCCGCATCGACCATGTTTACCCTCGACCTGTACCGAACTGCCATCAATCCCAAGGCTTCGGATATGCAGTGCGTCAAGGTCGGCAAGATCTACGGCACCTGCGCCGGTGCAGTCGCTATCTGCGTGGCACCGTTCGTTATGTTCGCACAGGGCATCACGACCTTCCTCAACTCTATGAGCCAGTTCGTTTCCCTGCCGATCCTGTTCACCGTACTCGGCGCGCTGATCTTCCGCAAGGCACCGAAGTACGCGCCCAAGGTCATCACCGCTGTTCACGTTATCGCTTACGGCGCGTTTATGATCCTCAAGCCCTGTTACCCCACCTCGGGTGAGCCGATTCATTATCTGTACGCCATCGCTGTGCTGTTCGTCGTTGAATTTGCCATCATGTGGTATCTGAACAAATACCGCGGCACAGAAGAATATGTTCCGGCCGATGTCGGCGCAGTTGATTTGACCCCGTGGAAGTATCGCCATATCGTATGTATCATTGGTATCATTCTAGCGATCGGCATCTACATTCTGTTTTCGCCCATCGGCATTGCCGCATGAGTATAATAAAGTCTAGCCAAGAACTTAATTGAGAAAAGAAAAGGAGAAATTTACTATGAAACTCGGATTTAATGAAGCAAATGACCGTTTCTGCAAGAACCACAGTGTTATGATGGACCTCGAGCTGTGCGAGAAGTACGGCTTCGACTGCATTGACATTCAGTCGGAGTGCCTGAACCGCGATCTGGAAGCCGGCAAGATCACCCTCGAGGAGATGGGCGCATGGTTCCAGAGCCACCACCTCAAGATGCTCTCCTACAATGCGCTGTGCTTCTTCAACATGAAGCAGACGCAGGAGGAGAAGGACGCGGTTATGGCAGAGCTCGACGAAATCATCCGCCGCTGCGACATCCTCGGCTGCAAGATGATCGTCGTCGTTCCGAGCAAGGACATGAAGGAGCGCGGCCTGACCCCGACCCGCAAGGAGATCCGCGAGGATGCGGTCGCCGTTCTGAAAGAGATGGTCAAGAAGTGCGAGCCGCACGGCATCCGCCTGAGCCTTGAGTTCTGCGGCGAGCCGTCCATGACCATCAACCGCTTCGAGGACGCTTACGCCATCGTGGAAGCCGTGGACAGCCCGTATGTCGGCGTCACCCTCGACCAGTACCACTTCTACGCAATGGGCTCCGGCTGGGACACGCTCGAAAAGGCGGACGGCAAGAAGATTTTCGTATGGCACCTGAACGGCACCGAGGACATGCCCTGCGGCGCATACTACAACAACGACGAGAAGCGTCTGTGGCCGGGTGCCGAGGGCGACTGCCTGCCGCATGCACGCTACGCCGATACGCTCAAGAAGATCGGCTTTGACGGCGACTGCTGCACCATCGAGATTTTCCGTCCGGCATACTACGAGATGTCGCAGGAGGAGAACGTAAAGAAGTCCGCAGAAGTCACCCGCGCACACGTTGAAAAATACGCACAGTTCTAATATCGTAAAATCAGCAGTATCTCACAGCATATTCCCCAGTATTTGTCACATTTTTTGATCTGTAAAGGAGAATTTATTATGAGCTATCTGAAGAAAATCGGCGCACTGTTTGTTTCCTCCGCATTGATGGCATCCATGCTCGCAGGCTGCGGCTCGTCCTCCGATTCCACCGGCGGCAACGGCTCTCAGGCTGAGGGCGGCGATGGAAATTACAACATTTCCATCGTGTTCAAGACCACTTCGAACGAATACACCCAGTACATGATGGCAGGCGCTGAAAAAGCGGCGGCTGAGACCGGCGCGGTGCTCGACATGAAGGGCGCGACCTCCGAAACCGCATACGATGAGCAGCAGAATATGATCGAAACCGATCTGCACGCGAGCAAGTACGACGCGATGATTATCGCTCCGCTTCAGGGCGATATGGCGACGACGCTGGTGAATGGCGCCGAAATGCCGATCTTTGCGATCGACACCGACTTCAACGCTCCCGAAAAGATCTCCTTTATCGGCATCGGCCAGAAGGACGCTGCGGCAAGCGGCGGCGAAAAGGCTGTCGAGGCGGCGAAGGCAGCCGGCTGGGATAAGATCGAAGCAGCTTATATTGCGGGTGTTCAGGGTGACTCCACCGCAGATGCACGCCGCACCGGTTTCCAGGAAGGCATTGACGGCGCAGGCGGCACGTTCCTCGCAGACGAGGTGCAGTACGCTGATGCGGTAGCGGACAAGGCAACCCTCTGCATGGAGGGCATCATGCAGAGCCATCCGGAGGGTCTGGCGATCATCGCCTGCCACAACGACGACTGCGCAATTGCCGCGGCCCGCGCAGCAGCGAACAATCCGGCTTATGCAAAGACTATCTTCATCGGCTTTGACGGCAACATCACCGCAGCACAGTCCATCCTCGATGGCGGCGAGACCATGACCGTTGCACAGAGCGGCTACGATCAGGGCTATCAGGCGGTTAAGACCGTCGTGGCACACCTGAACGGCGAAAAGGTAGACAGCTTTGTTGACTGCGGCACCAAGGTCATCGACAGCACCACCGCCGAGGACTACATGGCAACCCTCAAGAGCCAGATGGACGGCAAGGCAGTTGCACAGTAAACCGTAATACCATGCGATGCACTTGCAGCAGTAAGTGCAGCGCATCTATTAAAAAATCACGTTTCTACAAGGAGAGAAAACCAATGGGCATTCTGAAAATCGGCGTAGTTGGCTGCGGCCGTATCGGCAAGCTGCACATCAACAACCTGATCAACTCTGTACCGGGCGTACAGGTAGTCGCAGCAGCAGATCCGATGCTGGATAAGTCCGGCGCACGCGAGTGGCTGGCAGAGCGCAAGATCACCAACGTTTCCACCGACTTCATGGACGTTATCAACAACCCGGAAGTAGACGTAGTATTCGTTTGCTCCTCCACTGACACGCACTGCGATGTTTCCATGGCAGCAGTTCAGGCTGGCAAGCACGTATTCTGCGAGAAGCCGATCGACTATGATATCGACAAGATCAAGAAGCTGCTCGCACTCGTTGAGGAGAAGGGCGTCAAGTTCCAGGTAGGCTTCAACCGCCGCTTCGACCACAACCACAAGGCAGTTGCAGACGCAGTTAAGGACGGCACGATCGGCGATCCGCATATCGTTATCGTTTCCTCCCGTGACCCGGAGCCGCCCCCGGCTTCCTACGTTGCAGTTTCCGGCGGTATCTTCTACGATATGATGATCCACGACTTCGATATGGTTCGCTACGTAACCGGTTCCGAGGCTGTTGAGATCTCCGCTGTTGGTTCCTGCCTCGTTAACCCGAAGCTGCAGGAAGAGTCCGGCATTCCGGACGTTGACACCGCTGTTGTTACCATGAAGATGGCTAACGGCTGCATCGCTGTTATCAACAACTCCCGTCAGGCAGTTTACGGCTACGATCAGCGCGTAGAGGCTTTCGGCTCCAAGGGCATGGCTTCTGACGCTAACGATCTGGTCAACACCACCACCGTTATGACCGTAGACGGCGCGAAGTCCGAGAAGCCGCTGTGGTTCTTCCTCGAGCGCTACAACCAGGCATTCATCAACCAGGTTATCTCCTTCGTTGATGCGATCAACAACGACAAGCCGGTTGCTGTCGGCGCTGTTGACGGCCTGCGTCCGGTTCTCATGGCTAAGGCTGCTACCGAGTCCTGCCGTAACGGCGGCGTATACGTTAAGGTTGAGGAGTAATTTCTCCGCTTAACAAACCAAAGTTGCATAAAAAGGAATCCTCGAAAGAGGGTTCCTTTTTTGTTGTGGTAATTGAAAATTGAGGATGGAGAATGGAAAATTAACGTGATGGTCAAATTCAACTCACTGCAATTACATAACCGCATATCCACACCCATTTAACATTGATGCGGGAGCACAATGCACTCCCCTGCGGTTTGATAGTGCAAATGAATTTACAAACGGCGGGGATGAGGTCCCCCCGCCGTTTCTCTCCGAATCGCATCCATCAACCGCCACGTTCACTTTCAATCCTCCATTTTCCATTCTCAATTTACCCTTGACTTAGAGTACACTCCAAGTGCTACACTAAACTCACCAAAGGAAGGTGACTCCCATGACCATCGCAGAAGTGAGCAGACAGTTCGACATCACGCCGGACACACTGCGCTACTACGAGCGCATCGGCCTGATCCCGCCGGTACCGCGCACGAAAAGCGGCATCCGCGATTACGACCAGACCTCGTGCAGCTGGATCGAGTTTATTAAATGTATGCGTGCGGCCGGTCTGCAGATCGAGGCGCTCATCGAATATGTGGCCCTGTTCCAGCAGGGTGACAGCACCATCGGTGCCCGCAAGGCTTTGCTCCTCGAGCAGCGCGACCAGCTCGAGGAACGCATTGCCACCATGCAGCAGACGCTCGAACGGCCGCTCGCTACCCTGCTGCGCGAACCGGTTGCTCTGACGGGCGCCGGGCGTACCGACACGGGGGTCAATGCGGCCTATTACGTGGCGCACTTCGACTGCGAACGTCCCGTCGCCGATCCTGCGCAGACGGTCTACAAACTCAATTTCCTGCTGCCGGGCGACATTGCCGTGGGCAGCATGACGCCCGTGGCGGAGGATGCACACGCCCGCTTCCACGCCCGCGAACGGGAGTACCGCTACTTCATCGAGCCGCGCAAGAATCCCTTTACGCGGCACGAGACGTGGCAGTATTACGTGCCGCTGGATGTCGGGCGGATGAACGAGGCGGCGGCGATGCTGACCGCGTACGACGACTTCACCTCTTTCGCCAAGCTCAATTCGAACAACAAGACCAACATCTGCCGTGTGAAGGAGGCCGTCTGGACGATCGACTCCCGCGGCACGATGTGTTTCACGATCCGTGCGGACCGGTTTTTGCGGAATATGGTGCGGTCGCTGGTAGGCACGCTG
>OODB01001180.1_pt1 | contig 19805 bp, 14 predicted proteins | sample 1671721 | NCBI WGS metagenome assembly OODB01 (sample SAMN06348185, study PRJEB24527) | human gut metagenome | biome: human gut; feature: ankylosing spondylitis patient; material: feces | host: Homo sapiens | place: China | collected 2015-10
GCGGGGGAGGGGGCGGCGGGCGGCGCGGGCGCCGGGACGCACGGCCCATGCTGTACCAGAACATATTGTTGCCAAAGCTGCTGCCGCCACCGCCGCGCGGGGGGCGCGGGCCGCGGGGGCGCATCAGGTAGGTGATGAGCCAGATGACCAGCAGCACCGCCACAACCAGCAGAACAAAGCCCATAACATTGGGCCCTCCTCTATCGGGGGCGCTGGTATCGGTATAGCTGCTGTTCAGCGTTACGCCGTAGATGCTGCACAGCCGGTTGGCCAGCGCCTGCACGGTCTTTTGGGTGCCGGTGTCGTAATCACCGTTGACCCAATAGGGTTCCATGTACTCGTCCAGCAGCGACCCCAGCGTGCTGAACGACAGCTGGCTTTCCAGCCCGTCGCCGCGCATGATGTAGTAGTCGCCGCCGTCGGCCTCGTTGGGGGCCAGCAACAGCAGCACGCCGTTGTCCAGGTCGTCTGAGCCCAGCCCCCAGGCGTTAAAAACGTCGTAGGCAAAGCCCTCCATCGTCGTGCTGCCCAGCAGTTCATCCAGCGTGTAGACGCCGATCTGCGCACCGCAGGCATCGGACAGCTTGATTGAAACGTCATTGACATACTGTTCTGTCTCGTCGGACAGGATGTCCGCATGGTCGGCCACGGCGTTTGTCGTGCTGACCTGCACCTTGGGCGCGGCCAGCGCGGGAAGCGCCGCCAGCATCAGTGCGGCCAGCACCGCACCGGCAGCCGCCGCGCGTCTGGTAAATGTTTTCAGTTTCATAATTTCCCCTTGTTATCGTGGTTTATTTGGTAGCAAAGCGTTCCGGTGCCTGCGCACCCCACAAACCGGAGATCAGATTGGCCGGGAACTGCGAGACAGTTTTCTCGTAGTCCTCCACCCAGAGGTTGTATACATTGGCGGCGCGTTCTATCGTCGCCTGCGCCGAAACAAACGCATTGTACTGGTCATCCAGCGCCCGCTGGGTGCTGTCATCGACCTTGTTGTTCAGCGACGCATACAGCGTATCCACCGCATTGTACAGCCGACGGTTGGCCGCGTACTGCACCGCAGGGGAATCGTCCGTATCATTCCACGTGGCCAGCGCGTCCTCGGCTTCCTGTAAAGCAGCCGCCGGGGTGCTGTCCACATAGCCCGCCTGTTTGATGAGGTTCGCCGCCGCGTCAGCCTGCGCCTCAAAATCTCCCTGAATGCTGTGGCCGTACTCGTCCTGCGCGGAGGTGTAAATTTCCGCCGTTTCCCTGTACACGCCCTTCAACTTTGCCCCGCCGATGCCCAGCACCGACACCAGCGCCAGTGCGGCGAGTACAATCGACGCTGTGCCGCGCTTTTTGGCAGATGCGGGCAGCTTTGTCTCGATCTCGCCGAGGATTTCCAGCTGCGGGCCATGAATGGTAAAGTTTTCCTGTTGTTCAAGCTGCATAGCAAATACCTATATTGTGCTGTAGGGGCAGATGCAAGCATCGCCCCCTACAACGGCAATCAGTTGTTGATCTCCAGCATCTTCTGGCGGAGCTCGCCCTCGATGCGGCCCAGCTCCTGCTCGGCGTTGGCGCGCTTGGCCTTGCCGTCGGCGCGGATCTTATTCAGCTCATCCAGCGTCTCGATCAGCTGCTTGTTCGTCTGCTGCAGCGTCTCGATGTCCACAATGCCGCGCTCGGACTCCTTTGCAATTTCAATCGTGCCCTGCTTGAGCGTAGCAGCGTTCTTTTTCAGCAGCTCGTTCGTGGCGTCGGTCACGGCGCGTTCGGCCTGCATAGCCTGCTGGCTGTGGGCGATGCCCAGCGCCAGCACCATCTGGTTCTTCCACAGCGGGATCGTGTTCACGATGGTCGTCTGGATCTTCTCGGCCATCATCGTGTCGTTGGACTGGATCAGGCGGATCTGCGGGCCCATCTGGATGGACACATTGCGGGTCAGCTCCAGATCGTAGAGCTTCTTCTCAAAGCGGTCACACAGGTCGGCCAGGTCGCGGGCGGCCTGGGCATCCTCGGGCAGCTGGGTGCGCTGGGCCTTCTCCTGCGCGGCCTTCAGGTCGTTGGCGCGGACCTCGGCCAGTTTCTTCTTGCCGGCCAGGATGTACATCGTCAGCTCCTTGAAGTAGACAAGGTTCAGCTCATACATCTTATCCAGCATCGTGATGTCCTTCATCAGGGTGACCTGGTGGTCCTCCAGCTGGGCCTTGATGCGCTCGACGTTCTTGTCGGCGCTGTCGTAGCGGGTCTTGAGCTGCTCAATGCTGTTGGACGTCTTTTTGAAGAAGCCGAAGATGCCCTTGGGCTGCTCGGTGGCGGCGTCAAAGCCCTGCAATTCAGAAATCAGGTTCGTGATGAGTTCGCCGGTCTCGCCCATGTCCTTGGTCTTGACGCGGGAGAGCGCGGTCTCGGAGAAGTCGCTCAGCTTCTTCTGGCTGGCAGCGCCGTACTGCAAGACCATCTGGGAGTTCGTGATGTCGATTTTCTCGGCAAAGTCGTTGACCATCTTCTGCTCCTCGGGGGAGAGGGGCGTGTCCTCGACCTGCACGGGGGTCGCTTTTTTGCTTTCCGCGATGACTTTCTCATCGGCGGCGGGGTCCAGGGTCAGCGTCGGGGCCGCGGGGGCGGCATCCAGCGTCAGAGAGGGTGCGGCGGGTACGTTCAGGTCCAGTTCGTTGTTCAGGTCAGCCATAGTGATCTTCCTTTCTTGTATCCTTTATTTACTTGGCAAGGTTCTGGCTTTTCAGGATACTGTCCAGCACCTCAATATCGGTAGAAATATCCATTGCCTCGGCGCTGTAGAGCGCATCCAGCTGGTTTTCAAAGGCTGTCGCCGTCGTCTCGGCGTTGCGGCGCAGCTCGGCCTCGATCTGGGCGGCGTTCTCGCCCCTGACGCTGTTCTGCTCCAGCGCCGCGTAGGTGCCCATCAGCTTGACGACCTCGGGCAGGTAGTAGCGGGCAAAGCGGTCCACGCTGCGCGCCTTGTCGGGGGTTTTCTCCACAACGGCGGCAATGCTGCGGCCTGCCTTTTCCATGCGGTCCATGGCCCGGGAAAGCTGCGGGTCGGGGATTGCCTCGTTCAGTTTATGCAGTGCATCGAGGTTTGCGGCAATGCCGTTCAGCATGGCATCCACGTCCTCACTGCCTGTGGCATAGGGCACGTAGGTGCGCACCACGCGGGTAGGGCAGAGCTTTGTGCCCGCAAAGTAGGCGCCCGCGCTGACCGCGGCGGTCAGCACCAGCCCGCCCAGCGTGTAGATGGGCACCAACAGGGCCATAATAGGCCACACCAGCGCCGCCATATAGACCGGCAGCACCGGGCGTTTGGTTTTTTCCTGCCATTTGCTCATGCAGGCACCTCCCGTATCATCATTCCGTAGGGGCGGATTCCATATCCGCCCGTTCCGTGCCGGGCTGCCTGCGGGCGGATATGGAATCCGCCCCTACGGGAGTCTGGCACAAATTCATTATAGAACAAAATCCGTTCACTTGCAACCATCCGCGCGCAAAAATGGTGCCAAAGCAGCGCCCCATGCCGCCTGCAGCCGCGCGGGGGACCAGGCGGCGTTGGCGGGGCTGGTGCTGGGCAGCACGGCGGCGGGCAGGTGGGTCAGGGGCTCTGCATATTTCGCGTAGATACGCCCCGACGCCGCGCCGTTGCAGAACACGGCCCGCACGCCCAGCTTTTGTATCAGCGCGGCCACATCGTTCGGCACGGCGTTGCGGATCGACGCATCCGACGCGCCTTTGATGTCGCACGCGCTGATCGTGTCCCACACGGCCAGCCCGTGCTTTAAAATTATGGCCTTTTTCGCCTCGATGTCGGCCCAATCGGGTACCGGCTCACCGGTCACGGCGGCGATCATCGGCCAGAAGCGGTTCTGCTTGTGGCCGTAGAAAAATCCCTGCTCCCGGCTCTTGGGGCTGGGAAAGCTGCCTAAGATCAGCGCGTTGGCCCGCGCACCGTGCAGCGGCGGCAGACCGGGGCCGACATGGGTGTACTCGGCCATTTAAAACGCCTCCGGCCAGAGCGCACGGCAGAGTTCGGCAATGCCGTGGGGCTCGGCGTCGGGGCCGATGCGGTCCGCGGCAGCCTTGGCGGCAGCGCTGCCGCTGCCCATGGCAATGCCGAGACCTGCCGCCTTCAGCATCGCAACGTCGTTATCGCCGTCACCCACGGCCACGCAGTCCGCCGGGTCGATGCCCGCCAGCTTCGCCAGCTCCCGCAGACCTGCGCCCTTGTCAATGCCCTGCTGCAAAATATCGCAGCCGTCGCTGCCGGGGTAGGAGAACAGGAAATTCAGCCCCAGATAGCCGTATTTTTCCTGAAATCTGTCGGCCATCTCCTGCGAGAGAAAGCCGAACGCACCGAAGGGCATCTCCTCCAGATGCTTGTCCTGATCCTCGCCGTCCACGATGTTCAGCGCCAGATTCTTCTCCCGCTCGCGGCGGGCGAACTCCTCATAGCCGAGGTAGGCGTAGTTCGCGTCGTGGTAGGTAAAGCGCAGCGGCAGGTCGTAATCCTCAAAAAAGTCCACCAGCGCGTACATTTCCTCGGTGGTCAGGCGGTGCAGGGCCAGGTCTGCGCCCTTGTAGTCCACCAGCTGCGCACCGCCCGCGCAGACCCAGTAGTCTGGCCGGATGCTGCGCAGCAGGCCCTTGCCCACGCCGATGCGCCCGCGGCCCGTGGCAATCGCGATCTTGACGCCGGCCTTCTGCACGGCGCAGACGGCCTCGGCGTTTTCCTTCGGCACACGCTCACAGCTGCCGGGCCGCAGCGTGCCGTCTATATCGAGTAACAGGAGCTTGTATTTCATAAAAGTTGACCTTTCTTAATTTGTAGGGGCGAACATGGTTCGCACGCGGTCGTGTGCGGCAGCGGAAAATGTCTGGGCGGATAGGGAATCCGCCCCTGCGCTGTAGGGGTCGATGTTCGTCATCGACCCGGGAACTTTGCGGCTGCCACTGCGTTCCGCGGGCGAGCAATGCCCGCCCCTACATGCGCTGTATTCTTTCTGTATTATACCAAAGTCTAACCCCATCCCGCAAGGCATATTCTGCCTTGGGGTGATGTTTGTGCAGCTGGATCTTTCATGCCGCCGCAGGCGGCGTTGGCGCTGGGCCGTGCCACTGGTGCTGGCCGCGCTTTTGCTGGCCCTGCCGCAGCTGGCGGCACTCCGGCCCGCCGCGCTGGCTCGGGTAGACCGCATTGTCGGCGGGCACTACATGACCCGGCTGGACGCCCTGCAGCAGGAAAATTTCACGCTGCATCAACAGCTGGCGCAGTCTGCCGATGCGCTGGCCGAGAACGCCGCCCTGCGGCAGCTTGTCGGCTGCGGGCGGGGCATCACTGGCGTCACCCCGGCGCGGGTCGTGGCCCGGGGCGTCGGCGGCTTCACGCTGGCCTGCCCGGACACTGCGCCGGGAAATGCCGTCCTCGACGCGGGCGGGCGGTACGCAGGGGTCGTCACCCGCACGGACGGCGACACCTGCACTGTGGAATTTTCCGCCGCTGCCGGGCTTTGCGGCAGCTATGCCGGGTTGGTCACGCCGGGGCAGTGGGTCCTGACTGGTCTGCCTGCCGACTGCGCACTGCCGGCAGGGGACATCGTGACCACCGCGGGCGGGGACTGGCTGGGCACACTGGCCGCCGCGCCCGTCCCCGACGCCGACGGCCTGACCGCGCAGGTCCCACTGACCGACACCGCCGATTTGTGGGGCACGGTCTATTTCGTGAAAAAGTAATTGCTTTTTCGTCGAATTTTGGGTACAATAAATAGGCAGCGCGGTTTGTAGGGGCCCGCGCAGTGAATAGCTGCCGCAAACCCCTACATGTCCCATCTCCTAACAAACAAATCCATTTTTTACCGAGGTGATCCCATGGCCAACCGCAAAAACTCCCACCGCCGCCGCGTCCGCGTGGCGGTGCTGATGGTGCTGTGCGGCGCGGTGTTTGCGGCGTTCTTCGCGCGGCTGGCCTGGATGCAGTTCGTCCGCGCCGACTACTACGCTGACAAGGCCGCCGAGGCCAGCTCCGCCAGCTACACCGTGACCCAGCACGCCGCGCGCGGGGCCATCGTGGACAGCGCCGGGGTCGTTCTGGCCCGCGACACCACCGTGTATGACGTCTACCTGCGCATCCCGGCGCCGCCGGGCACCGACCTGCGCGAGACCGTAAAAGCCATAGAGAGCCTGACAGGCAGCAAGGATGTGGAAACACAGCTTGCTGCCTTTTTTGCTGCCGCGTCGGCGGGGGAGCTGCCCGTGGCACAGGGCGTCGGCAGTGACGTTCTGACGTCGTTTTACAAGGCCGATCTTGTGCAGAGCGGCGCAGTGCGGGCTGCCGCCCGTGGCGTGCGCACCTGGCCGAACGGCACGCTGCTGTCCCATGCGCTGGGCTTCACCGGGCCGATCACGGCAGAGCAGTGGCCCACTGCCCGGCGGCGCGGCCTTGCGATGGATGCTGTCATCGGGCAGAGCGGGTTGGAGGCCGCCTATGACGACCTGCTCCGCGGGCAGGACGGGCGGGTGCTCGTGAACACCGGCTTTGACGGCGCTGTGCGCCGCACCGTGCCCCTGCGGGAGGCTGCACCCGGGGCCACGCTGGTGCTGACCGTGGACAGCGCTCTGCAAAAAGAACTGCAAAACGCGCTTTTATCCCAAATCGAGGTTCTGCGCACCACCAAGGCTGCCGGGGCCGGGCGAGAGTGCCGTGCCGGGGCGGCGGTGGTCGTGGATGTGCAGACCGGCGGCATCCTGGCCGCCGCCAGCGTGCCGGGCTTCGATCTGAACCGCTACCGCGCAGACTACGCGGCGCTCTCCACCGATGCTGCCGCGCCGCTGCTGGACCGCGTCTGCCAGGGGCTGTACGCGCCGGGGTCGGCCTTCAAGCCCGCCGTGGCCGCGGCGGCGCTGACCGCGGGCATCGACCCCGCCGCCACGGTCAACTGCACCGGGCGGTACGGGTTTTACAGCGGCTACCAGCCGGGCTGCCTGCAATACGGCCACGGCGGGCCGGTAGACCTGCGCACGGCGCTGGAGTACAGCTGCAACATCTTCTTTTACGATGTCGGGCGGCAGCTGGGCGTGGATGTGTTTTCCGCGATGGCACGCCAGTTAGGACTGGCCACGCCCACCGGCGTTGAAATCACCGAGGCACAGGGCCGCCTGACGTGGAGCAGCGACGAAAACTACCAGGCCGGGCTGACCCTGATGGCCGCCATCGGGCAGGGCAACACCGCCGTGACGCCGCTGCAGCTGGCGGCCTACGCGGCCACACTGGCCAACTGCGGCCAGCGGCCCGCCCTGCATTTTGCGGACCGCGCCGTGAACGCCGCCACCGGCGAGACCGTCTGGCAGTACGCCCCGACGTTCACCACGGTTCCGGGCGGCGAGGGCGTGTTCGGCCCCATCCGCGACGGCATGAAGCGGATGGCCCGGACAACCCGCGTCCTGCGCGAGGCCCCCGTGGCCTGCGCGGCCAAGACCGGCAGTCCCCAGCTGGCGGACACCCTGCCCGGCGGCGGGCACTATGTCAACTCGGTGCTGATCGGCTATGCGCCCGCGGACGACCCGCAAATCGCCATGGCCGTCGTGCTGGAATACGGCGGTGGCGGGTCCAACGCCGCGCCCATCCTGCGCGCTGTGCTGGATGCCGTCTTTGGCAGATGATTGCGGAGCGCCGCTCAACCCCCATCGGGTGCGCTTGGGCATTCTGCCGATTTAGTGCATCAAAAAGTTTTCCTTATCGTGATTTTCTTCGAAAAGAACATGTCACATTTTGACAAAAAGCCAGTTGCAGTCCAGCCGGAAGTGTGATAGAATATATGCGAGATAGTGTTAATGCAACTGTGGAGAGGAGCCGACATGAACGCACAGTGTATCATGGTCTGCTCCGGCAAGGGCGGTACCGGAAAAAGTACCGTCTCGGTACTGCTGGGGGCCTGCCTGGCACGGCTGGGCCGCAAGACCCTGCTGGTGGAGCTGGACTCCGGTCTGCGCAGCGTGGACATTATCGCAGGCGTCTATGGCCGCACCGTTTACGACATTGAGGATGTTTTGTGCGGCAGATGCGAGGGGGCCAAGGCCGTTGTGCCCAGCCCGCTGTACCCCGGGCTGTCCGTCATCAGCGCCCCGTATGAGGGCGGCGCGGTGGAGGCGGCCCCGCTGGGACGTCTGCTGACCGCTATGCGGCCCTATTTTGATTTTATCCTGCTGGACACCGCTGCCGGCATGGGTGCGCCGTTCACAGCGGCCTCCACCGTGGCGGACAAGGCCCTGCTGGTGCTGACGCCCGACCCCGTGGCCCTGCGCGACGGCAAGATCGTGGCGGACCGGCTGCTGGCAGGCGGACGCCCGCAGAGCGCCGTGCGCCTGGTGATGAACCGCGTCCGGCGCGAGAGCTTCGGCAAAAACGCTGCCGTGGCTGATCTGGACGAGTGCATCGACACCGTCGGCGTGCAGCTTTTGGCGGTCATCCCCGAAAGCCGCGTTCTGCAGCTGGCCGGGGCCAACGGCACGGTACCGCCCGCTGCGGATCCTGCCGTTGTGGCCGGACAGGCCATGGCAAAGCGTTTGTGCGGGCAGCGCGTCCCGCTTACCTTTTAATATATTGTACTCTGCTGCGAAGGATGGTGGCATTTACCTATGACGATTGCATTGATAGCCCATGACTCCAAAAAGGAGTTGATGGTGCAGTTTTGTATGGCGTATCGCCATATTTTGGAGCAGCACCGTCTGCTGGCAACCGGCACGACCGGCCGCCTGGTGGAGGAAAACGCCGGGCTGAAGGTCACAAAGTTCCTGCCCGGCGGCCACGGCGGTGCCGAGCAGATCGTGGCGCGCATCGCCTGTGAGGAAGTGGACATGCTGCTCTTCTTCCGCGACCCCATCAGCGCCAAGCCCAGCGAGCCGAACGAGATGAACCTGCTGCGCATCTGTGACGTGCACAACGTTCCCGTTGCCACAAACATCGCCACCGCCGAGGTCCTCATCCACGGCCTGGAGCACGGCGACCTCGATTGGCGCACGATCATCAATCCGCAGCGGTGAGAATTGTACATTGATACAGGGCGTTCACCGAAGGACAAAGAGACAAGTTAAGAATCCACACGCAGGCCCCTCCGCCATCCGGCTCTGGGGCCTGCTTTCTTTTTTGTTTCCAATCCTCTCTCATTCTGTCCCATGCGGGAAAACATGAGATAATGCGTTGATTTTGCTTGGTGTGGACTTGGAATGTTCTTGGAGTTGGCTTGGAGATTAGGCGGATTGCGAGCGGAACGGAGTGGAGCGAGCTCCTATGCGCTGTCTTGATTTTCTCTGCGCCTTTCTGGATTTTTTCGTGTGCCCGCGCATATAGTACGGTCAATGCAAAATCGGAAAATGTGGAATCCGTCTTTGCCTCTTAGTAGCACTTTACGCCATCGCAACGATAAATCCATGAGGCAAGCAAAAATTCAAGATTTTCCAAAAGGCACACTGAAATTCCACTTTTTCCAAATTTCGCTCTTTTCAGTTCTATATTTGGAAAATGTGGAACGGAAGTTTGCCCCAAAAGGGCACAGCTGATTTTCCTTTTTCTTCGGTGAACGGACGCCCCAAATTTACAACAAGGAGCGTCAAGGAAATGCGAAAACAAGTCCAAAAAGAGCGCTGTACCAAAATCATGCTCACCAAATGTAAGGCCGTCTGCTGTCTGTATGACAAAGTGCAGCTTACCGCCGCGAAAATGCTGGATGCAGAACCGGCAATTTTTCAATTTGAATGTAATGTTCCTATCCTCTGCAATGATATTCCTGCCAACGACTTAAATCTTCCCAGCGAGACCTACACCACAGATTTTGTTCTGCACTATGACGATGGGCACACGGCAGTCCGTGAGGCTGTCTTTCGGTCTTATTTAAGCCGCCCCTCGGTTGCTGAAAAGCTGGAACTGTCCCGCCGATACTGGCAGCAGCAAGGCATCTCCGATTGGGGTATCATCATCGACAAGGAGGATACCAGCCATGAGGAATCTTGACATCCTTGCCGCTGAAAGCGGCGAACACGTCCGCGTTTTGCTTTGCAGAGAAGAGCAGAGCTATGTTGTCAGCTGCCAACACTTTCGGATGCCGTACCCCGTTGCATCGGATTTGCTTGCAGAATTACAGCCCGTCCCTGCCGAAACATACTCTGTTTTTGTTCTGGACGAGGACATCACCAACCGCCAGCGCGAGGGGCGCAATCGCAAGCTCGACCTGATTGCGCCACTGTTGGAGGATGCCTGTATCTATGATAAATCCCATCGCAACGAGGTTGTCCGCCAGATTGCTGCCGAGCATGGCATTGCCCGCCGCACGGTACTCCAATACCTTTGGCGCTATTGGGTATACCAAAGTAAAAATGCACTTTTACCCGCAGAGCGTCCCGCGCCAGAACAACATGAGCTTACTGCCGATGAAAAGGCCATCCGCTGGGCACTGAACAAGTATTACTACACCCCACAGCGGCAGAGCTTGCAGACTGCCTACAAGATGATGCTACGGGCGAAATACTGCGACACACACGGCACATTGAAGCCGGAATATCCCACGTTCTGGCAGTTCCGCTATTTCTTTCGCAAGAACCGTGACCCCATCAGTGAGACCATCAGCAGACAGGGGCTTAAAGCCTACCAGCGCAATCACCGTCCGTTTACCGGCTCGGTCTGCGATTACGCGCATACTATTGGTGTGTACATGACTGATGCCACCATTGCCGACATCTACATTGTCAGCCGCCTTTCCCGCAAACCCATTGGTCGACCTGTCATTTACACAATGGTCGATGCCTACAGCCGCCTGATTACTGGCGTATATGTCGGTCTGGAGGGCGGACAATATGCACTGCGCCTGCTGCTCCAGAACACTTTTACGGATAAGGTCAGTTTTTGCCATCAGCACGGGATAGACATTGACCCGCAGGACTGGCCGAGCCATCATCTGCCCACCAAAATTATGACAGACCGAGGCAGTGAATTCATCAGCGGCCCACTGGAAAACCTGTGCGAGAGTTACCATATTGAAATTGAAAATCTTCCCGCTTATCGGCCAGATTTAAAAGGTGTAGTTGAAAAACTGTTTGATTTGGTTCAGAGCACCTACAAGCCGCTACTTAAAGGCAAGGGTGTCATCGAATCCGATACGCAGGAACGCGGTGCACCGGACTATCGCAGGCAAGGCACACTGGATTTGGAACAGTTTACCGCCGTTGTTCTGCGTTGCGTCCTGTTCTACAATGCGAAATCTGTACAGACAGGTTTTACCCGTACCCCTGCTATGATAGAAGCCAACACGCCGCCGCTGGCAGCAAGTATCTGGTCGTTCTGCGAGACACAGGATGATTGTCCTGTGCATGAGGCCACAGATAAAAAGCTGCTTTATACGCTGTTGCCCCGTGTCGAGGGAAAAATCACGCAACGCGGTCTGGAAATCTTCGGTCTGCGTTTTTCAAACTGCACTTTTAAAAAGCGTTTTGTCGCTGCCGGTCTCGGCGGGCGGGAGACTGTACAGGTTGCCTATGCGCCGGAATGTATGGATACCGTGTGGTTGTATGAAAACGGTACTTACTCAGCTTTTGACTTGGTGCAAAAAGCCTATCTGAGCAAATCGCTGGCGGAAATTGCAGATGCCCAGCAGCAGGAAAAAGTAGAACGCACCGATTGGAAGAAGCAGGAATTGCAGGCACAGCTTGACCTTATGAGCGATATACAAGCCATTGCTGACCGCTCCGAACGCACAATGCCAGACCGCAGCAATATCAGCAAGCAGATACAACGAAACCGCAGCACAGCCCGCAAGCAAGAAAGCGTATCTCTGATGGATTTACTGGCCGAGCAACAGGAGGACGATTTCGATGCACGCTGATTATATTGCAAATCCGCTCTACGACAATAATCCTTTTATTGAAGCCTTGCCTCCGATGCTGTCCGGCAAAGACTTGATTCATGCTTTGGCAGTCATCCCACCCTATAACGATAGTGACCGTGACCGCAGCACCGGGGAACGTTTGCAGCTGTTGTCCTCGCTATATGAGTTTTACCAGCCCCTATCCATGACGATTGACTTATACTGTGAAATCTACACTGCTATGCAGCATTGCTATGGGCAGTATTCAATCCACAGCGAAGCTGCCGCCATGCAGAACGGTTACTCGCTGATGCACGGCAATGCTCTTGCCGCATCCATCGGCGGCGGCAATTCTTTCTCTGTAGTCGGCGTGTCGGGTCTTGGCAAGTCAACCGCCTTGCAACGTGTATTATCGTTATATCCGCAGGTCATTGAGCACACTGAGTATCATGGGCAAAAGTTCTACTGCCACCAAATCCCGTACTTGGTTGTGCAGACCCCGCACGATGCGTCCATTAAAGCACTGATACTGGATATTTACCTGCAAATCGACAGTTTGATTGGAACCACCTATCAAAAAGATGCCCTATCGCGCAGGTTGAGCATTGATGTCCTTGTCAGTCAGCTTAATCAAATCGTGCGGGTCAATCATATTGGGCTACTGGTGATAGACGAGCTGCAGAACATTGCCTACCGCAAAAGCGATGGCGGTATACGTTTCTTAAATTTTCTCGTCCACCTTATCAACGGGGCAGGGGTAAGCGTCTGCATAGTCGGAACACCGCGCGTATTGCAGGTATTGCAGCAGGAGTTTCGCTCTGCACGGCGTACCACCGGGCTTGTCTATGACCGGCTGCCCAACGATAAGGAATTTTCGTTACTCCTGCACGGGCTATGGCATTACCAATACACACAGTATGCCACCGACCTGACACCCGAGCTTGCAAACTGGCTGTATCGCAAGACACAGGGCATCCCGGATATACTCTCCAAATTGCTGTATAATGCCCAAAAGCAAGCCATCCTTGACGGACGCGAAAAGCTGGACTTAGAGGTTTTTGAAAGTGCATTTATAAAAAATCTGGAGATGGTGTCAGAATACATAAGCGAGCTTTCCGCCAAGCCCATTGTTAAGCGGCAGGCAAAGACCACGCCGGAGGTATCTGTAGGTTCTGTAGCCCCCACCAAGATTGTTGGAAACGATATACGGGTGCTGCTCAAAAAAACGAAAAAGTGCGGCGAATCACCTGTATCTGCTTATGCTGAGTATATCAAGGGCGAGGTGGCAATATGATTAGCTTCTTTCCCTCGCCGTACCCTGATGAACTATGGTACAGCGTCATTTGCCGCTACCATGTTCACAGTGGCAACTACTGTGCTAAGCACACCCTGCGGCAGCTATATGGGGACAATTTCTGTGCTCCCAGTCTAATGCTCTGCGGGCCTATAAATACGCTGTTGGCACAGCTTCCGCAAGGGTTCTTGTCTGCAAAGGATGTTGTAATGCAGCACACATTTTATCCCTATTACGCGCGGTTTTTCCCTACGCAGCGTAAGCGTTCCACCTATGCCTATGTTGTCAATGGCAATCCTTTAACCGTACATCGGATGGGCATTTCACGAGCCAACGGAAATCATTGCTCCGTAATGCGCTATTGCCCCGTCTGCTATCAAGAGGACTTGCAGTTGCATGGTGAGCCTTATTGGCATCGCAGCCACCAACTGCCGGATATGCAAATTTGCACCAAGCATCGCTGCTGGCTAGTCGATACCGATGTCGCATACAATAGCACACGACAGCAAGAACTATTTCCCGCATCATTCACTATGCAGCTAAAAAAGCAGTCAGCAGAACCCGTACCGGGCTGTCTGCTGGCGTTAGATTCATTATTGCATGATACTTTAGATTCAAGTTTTGATTATCGTGACGGCTCTGTTTACCACGCCGTCCTTGACTGCGCATTACGTTCCCGTGGCTGGCGCTCCCTGACCGGGGGACGTACATACGCCACCAAAATCGAAAATGCACTTTTAAACCTATATGGCAGTTATGTTCCTGCGACTGACATATCCGCAAAGCAGCTGCACGCCACACTATGCAACAAGTCCGTTGCGCCGCGATATGTTCTGCAACTTGCCGTTCTGCTGAGACTGACTCTCTATGACCTGCTGCACGCACCCGATGCCGTGCTAGACTATAAGGCCGAGATGAAAGAAATGTATCAATCAGGAGCCAGCATGTACCATATAGCGCAGCTGTACGGCACGGACGCAAAGACTGTGGCAAGATGGGTGAAACAGTAAGGGCAATGATTCTGTCGGCCATAGTTTATAATGGCAGCTACATATCTATGCTGCCGCTTTTTCCTTATCTGCCTCCTTTCTTTTACTATTTTTACGTGCTTTTCTCTTCTCATCGTATTCCCTTTGAATCAAGATGAATTTATCCATCAGTACCTTTTCTTTACTACGATTTCCCTTGATTACCATTGATGGGTTAATCAGCCAAACGCCATCAAGTTGCATTGCCACAAACCCCTTATCCGCAAGGGAGTCCATCGCTCTCTGTACGGTGGCTTTCGAGCTATTGATATTTACTGCAATCTTTTTCATTGTTCCAACGTACATATTGTTACCGCTCTGCATTGCACATACCAGAAAATCCAGCACCAGTGATTCCTTTCCGCCCAGTCCGGAAACAACTCCAAAAAATGAATCATACACTTTAAAAAAATTCATTTTTACATTGCTTATGCTTTCTGGTGTCGAATATTCTCGCGGCAAAAATAACGGGTCATTGCCATCGCCATCCGTTATAAGTAAATCACTTAACGGGCGGTTAAGCAGAGTGTCATATTCCGACATTAGCCGTGCTTGCACATAAATGTCGCCTTTAACAAGCAGCCTTGGATTTATCATCCAAACTCTTTCATCCTCAGTCTTTGCCAGCATATCACTTTCCTGCATCTTTTTCACTGTATTACGTACTGTTACGACATCGCAATTCAATTTTCTTGCTATCGTTTTGTACGCCCCAACGAATTTATTTTTCGTCGGCTGTGTTTCCTGCAAGATGTATGCCAACACCTTGCTTTCCGCAGCAGAAAAGTTTGAAAGAAGTTCAAAGAACTTAGCATCGGCTTTCCAAAAGTGCTTTGTCCCGTATCCAGTGTTGTGACACTCGTGCTGGATTTTCTCAGCCACGCCAGTTTTAGCGTTTTTCAGAACAATCGTTTCAACATTTTGTTTCTTCATTACATTACTCCTTTGATACTTAAGGGGTGATTCCATGATACTTTTTGTTTCATTTCCATATATTTCCATGCAGAATATACGGCTATATATCGCTATATTTTTCAAGTCTTTCGTTCACAAATGCCAAGTCTCTCTTCTTATCTATTCAATGTTAATTCATTTCATGAAATATCATTGATAAAATAAGAAATGTCGCGGGAAACATACAGCCAACCCGCAGAATCTCTGCTGTCAGTTTGTTGCCTCTTATTTGCTCCTATATAAGTTCGCGCCTTGCGGGGGAAGATAGGAATAAATAAGAATCGCCAGCAGAACTCTTATTGTCTCCTATGATTCCGCGCTCCGCGAGACAAATAGGAAACTATAAGTAATCTGCCGAAGTAGTAGTTACCGCTTTGTCTTGCCGTTCTGGCTTGCTGAATATGCTTACCTTACCACCAAAAGTTTGCGGCTTTCCCGTAACCATTCTACAGAGGGCAGGGCCTTCCTTTGGCCGAAGTGAAGCACTGCTTGCGGGAGAAGTTCAGACCGTCCCGTAAAGTTGCGGCAGTGGGTAAGTTCCTTTCGTTCTGGAGACTGAACGCCAAACTGCCGTAAGCGTTCTTCTCGGCAACGGAAGTTAGCGCCTTCCGGCAAGTTGAGCCTTGACATGTTGCAACCATTTTGCGATTGTCAGCCATCTTAGGGTTGCCGATGCTGCTTGTTATTTTGTTTTCAAGGTACAAAAAAAGGAGCCAGTACAAACGCTGCTTACACTATCCCCGTAGAGATAATGTCGCAATTTTCGTACTGGCTCCTTAGAGCTTTACCATTCAGTATGATTATTCAGTTTTAGATTAACGGACACCCAACAAGTCTTTATACACTTATCGAGTTTATGTTTATATTATACCACAATTTTGCACAGAACGCAAGTGCGTTAAAAGAATTACACAAGCCCGAAGTATTTGTCAAAGAACGCTTGCAATTTTGTAATAATGCCATCCTTTTTAGCCGTTCGGTTGCCTCCGCCAAAGCGCGAGACCGGCGGCAGGATGCGGTCAACATCTGTGCCGGTAGTCTTTAATACACCATCCCGGAAAGAGTTATCCACAAACTTGCGCGTTTCGTCCGGCTTGAGCTTTTCCTCCACGATAAGTGTATCAAGGTCGGTTTTCTTTTGCTCGGTGACGAACTTTATCCAGTCGTCATCTACCTTGGTGGCCGTATTGACGGTTGCGATAAAGTTTTCAATCAGGTCCTTCTTGCTGCGCAGCTGCATACTGGAATCCACGGCCTTGCGGATGTCAACAAGGATTTCTTTATCCTCGCAGTTGCTATCGTGATACTTGGCAACCAGCATAAGGATATAGTCAATGTTGATTTCCACCTGACGAATAAGTTCCATCTCAAAGACTATATCGTCATTGATGACTTCCTTATCCGGCTTTGGTGACCGCAGCTGTTGGTACAGGTCAATATAGTTGCTCTGGTAGTCCTGCATATCGCGCGGGGAGAGCAGTTCATTGCCCGCAAAGTCGTCAAACGAGGTAAGGATATTTCGCAGCCGCAGGATTGCGCCAAACAGCGCAATAAAGTCCTTTTGGTTTTGTTCTCCAACAATGGGCTGACCCAGCGGGAACTTTGCTTGCAGCTTGGCAATCAGGTCTTCGTAGCCGTCGTGGTGTTTGCCGTCCTCGTCATAGCCATCGTAATAGGCTTTATAGTTTTTCAGCAGAACGATACTACCCGCATTGCGGTCACCAAACAAGGCAATGGCTTTGTTAGTTTCCTCCTCCAGATTGCGGAAGCAGACAATGTTGCCGTATGTCTTTACGGAGTTTAAGATACGGTTCGTGCGCGAGAACGCCTGTATCAAGCCGTGCATAACAAGGTTTTTATCCACCCAGAGCGTATTTAGCGTGGTAGCGTCAAAGCCCGTCAGGAACATATTTACGACAATCAGGATGTCCACCTCGCGGTTTTTCATCCGCAGGGAAAGGTCTTTATAATAGTTCTGGAATCTGTCGGCCGAGGTGTCATAATGCGTCTTAAAAAGTGCATTATAATCCTTGATTGCAGACTCCAAAAAGTCCCGCGAGCTTGCATCAAGCTGGCTGGTATCATCGGAATTTTCCTCGCCCAGCATGCCGTTTGCATCTTCCACGTCCTCGTTGGGGGCGTAGCTGAAAATCGTTGCCACACGCAGACGCTTTGCTTCGGGCAAGTCCTGCATCTGGCGCTTAAATTCCAGATAATACGCCTTTGCCATCGCAATCGAGCTGACCGCAAAGATGGAGTTAAAGCCCGACAGACGCACACTGTCCTTGACTTCTGCGACCTGCCCGCGTGTTTTATCGGTTGCCACTGCCTCGATATTGCGCAGCGCACGGAAAGAATACGTCTTACCGTTGCGTTTTGTTTTCTGGTCGAAATGCTCTAAGATGTATTTGACGATTTCCTTTACACGGCGCGGGTCGGCAAGTGCTTTTTCGGTGTCGATGGCCTTGACCTGCTTATCGCCGATGCCTGCTTTGCGGTTGACCGTATCTACATAGTCAATTCTAAACGGCAGAACATTGTTATCGTTAATAGCGTCAACAATCGTATAGGTATGCAGCGGCAAGACTTTTTTGCCGTTTGCATCAGGCTCACCGCCAAACGCCTGCGGTGTAGTTTTCAGCGTGGGCTTGCCGCGCGTACTGGCATTGGCCGCAAAAATCGGCGTGCCTGTAAAGCCAAACAGGTGATAGTTCTTAAAATATTTTGTGATGTCCTCGTGCATATCGCCAAACTGGCTGCGATGGCACTCGTCAAAAATCAAGACAACGTGCTTTTGGAAAATCTCATGTCCCTTATTGCGGGATACAAACAGCGCCAGCTTTTGAATCGTTGTAATGATGATTTTATAAGTATGCGGATTGCCTTTGGCATCCCGGTCTTCCAGCTGGCGTTGCAGCACCTGCGTGGAGGTGTTTCCGTTGGCCGCGCCTTTTTCAAAGCGGTCATATTCTTTCATGGTCTGGTAGTCCAAATCCTTGCGGTCTACCACGAACAGAACTTTATCAATGTAGGGGAGGTTAGAGGCCAGCTGCGCCGTTTTAAAAGAGGTCAGCGTTTTGCCGCTGCCCGTGGTGTGCCAGATGTACCCGCCTGCGGCCAGCGTTCCTGTCTGCTTGTAATTGGTCGAAACCTCAATGCGGGACAAAATACGCTCAGTGGCCGCAATCTGGTACGGACGCATCACCAGCAGCAGGTCTTCGGACGTAAAGACGCAATACTTCGTCAGGATGTTCAGCAGCGTATGGCGGGCAAAGAACGTGCGGGTAAAGTCCACCAAGTCGGGAATGACGCGATTTTTCCCATCAGCCCAAAAGGACGTAAATTCAAAGCTGTTGCTTGTCTTTTTGCCGCTCTTTCGGGTCGTTCCGGCGCTCTCTTTAATGTGGCTGTCGCGGGTCGTGTTGGAGTAGTATTTCGTGTTCGTGCCGTTGGAGATAACAAAAATCTGCACATACTCATACAGCCCGCTGCCAGCCCAAAAGCTGTCCCGCTGGTAACGGTTGATTTGGTTGAACGCCTCTTTGATGGGCACCCCGCGCCGCTTTAATTCCACATGAACCAGCGGCAAACCGTTTACCAGAATTGTGACATCATAGCGGTTATCATAGTTGCCGCCGTTCTCCACATACTGGTTAATGACCTGCAAGCGGTTGTTGTGGATGTTCTTTTTATCCAGCAACGTGATATTGACCGTAGAGCCGTCCTCACGGGTCAAATTTTGAATGTTGTCCTCTTGGATGCGGCGGGTCTTTTCTTTGATGCCATCGTTTGCATTGGCGATTTTATCTCGAAAGAAAAAGTCCCACTCTTTATCCGTGAAAGTATAGTTGTTCAACAGTTCCAGTTGGCGGCGCAGGTTTGCCACAAGGTCAGCGTTATCATGAATAGGGAGGTAAGCATAGCCCTGCTCCTCCAACATCTTGATAAATGCCTGCTCCAGCGCAGCCTCGCTTTGGTAGGCATCAGAACGTTTGCTTTGCGGTTCGTATTCTGTTACAACGGTACTTTCGTTGCTGGCAGCAACTACATTGTAAGTGCTCATGCACCCAACTCCTTAAATGTTAAGAGCTTGTCCCGATAGTATTCGTATTGTTTCTGCCGTGACTCGATTTCGGCAGGGAGGCCGGTGGTGAGGTCGTTGCAGAGGGTGTCAAAGCGGTCAAGGATGGCAACGATTTGTTCTTGCTTCTCTACTGCTGGCAACTGCACCAAAACATCTCCCAGCATTGCTCCGCTGATATGGGGAACACCTGCACCACGTTTCATTGAATTTAATTCTTTTTCTTTGCACTTCAAAACATAATATAAATACTTTGAAATCACGACATTTTCTCTTGCTTCATATCCAAAACCATCTGTCACAAAAATCGGCGCATTCCAATATCCAACAAATCCTGCCGATACGCCACTTCTTGCAACCGTTACGATTTCTCCTGTATGGTTTGCTTTGTCAACATAATATGCTGGCTCCTGCCCGCCAAGAATAACTGGAATGTTTCCTCTTGCTATGCTATTTTTAGTAATATATTCTCCTCGGAACAAGTTGGCTGTTTCCTTTAGCGGAACTTTCACATAACCAAACACATACTGCAAGAGCTTAATTATGCTCTGTCTGTCTGTCTGTCTGTCTGTCTGTCTGTCTGTCTGTCTGTCTGTCTGTCT
>OODB01001186.1_pt1 | contig 19735 bp, 20 predicted proteins | sample 1671721 | NCBI WGS metagenome assembly OODB01 (sample SAMN06348185, study PRJEB24527) | human gut metagenome | biome: human gut; feature: ankylosing spondylitis patient; material: feces | host: Homo sapiens | place: China | collected 2015-10
GACCCGCACAAGGTCCACCTGTTCGACATCGAGACCGAGCAGACCATCCTGAACTGATCAGCACTTTTGGAAAAGATCATTTTTGATCCTCCTATCATAAGGAAAAGCCGCCAGGTGAGAGCCTGGCGGCTTTTCTTGTGCGTGAAAGAATGAGGGGAACGAATCTCGGGAATGTTCAGCGTCCTCCGCGGGAGATTATTTTACCGTTCCAGATATTTCTGAATCGCTTCTTTAGACGAGGACAAAATCTGCCGCAGGGTCAGCAGCTGCTCTTTGGAGCAGCCATCCAGCTCCAGAGTGATCTCTTCCAGCAGCTCATCCTTGCCGAGGGTATCTTTGTCAAAAATCAAATCATCCGTCCGGACGCCCAGTGCACAGGCAAGATCCACAAGGACGGGGAGGCTGAGCTTGGTGTAACCGGTTTCAATATGGCTCATGTGGACGGCTGAAATGTTGACCATCTCAGCCAATTCCTCCTGTGATAAGCCGAGACGTTTTCGTTCTGCGCGAATATGTTTGCCGATTGCAGAGTAATCCATAAGCCCTCTCTTTTGTCTATGTGGTTTAAGTTTTGACCACAGAGTTTATCCTTTCCTTGCATTATATAGAGGATTATGATACAATCGAACAAACTATATAGACTGAAAAAGTCTATGTAGTTTATAAATTACAAGGGAGGAAAAACAAATGGGCGAGAAATTTTCCCGTCGGGATTTTCTAAAGGGCATGGCGGTTGTGACGGCTTCCGGTTTGCTGGTGGCCTGCGGCGGTGGGAATGGGACGCCGGTAAAGCTGGCTTTTGTTGCAATGGATAATTTCTATGACCAGGACGAAACACTGAATAGTTATGTTCTGTGCCAGGGATTTCAGGTGAAAAATCTGTCTGCATCGGATATCACGCTGGATGGGCTTCTGGATTTTAAGACCTACGACAAGAAAGAGCGTGAAGTTGGTGTCGAGGAAGCGATCCGGGCACTGGCTGGCTCCTCCAAAACGATTACAGCCAAAACATCTGCAGGTGCAGTGACGTCCATTGCCGTGCTGGACCCTGCTTCTTCCAAAACGTTGAAGCCGGGTGAGAGCGCAAAGGTCTGGTTCTACGCCATTGCGCCCACCAATGAGACAACGCTGGATATCCTGTATCAGGGGGTGCACCAGTGCTATCTCAGTTATGGAAAAGATTTACCCTCGCATGAACCTGGCGGTGGTGGCAGCAGTTCGGCCAGTAGTGCAGTAAGCAGCAGTTCCGCGACGTCAGAGTCAGCTTCGACGTCAGAGTCAGCTTCGGCGTCCACGGCCGCATCGGAGGTTGGCGTAATGGAATCCCCGAGCTCCGTTGACAGAGAAGCATCGGCTTCCCGCTGAGAAATAACAGAAAAACCTCTCCCGATGTTCCTGTAAAATCAACAGGAAACCGGGAGAGGTTTTTGTTGTCTGAGTCAAAACGCAGTGCTGCCCTGATGCATTTTTTTCTGCTGGTACATGGCGGCATCGGCCTCCGAGACGGTGAGGATGATCTTGCCGCTGGCTTCGTCCACATCCTCAACGCAGAGCACACCGATCCTGAACTCCTGCATTTTCTGCCGCAGTTGGCCGATAAACTGGTCCATTCTCGGCACATCCTTTCAAAAACAGAGCGATTAAAACCAGCGGCATAAAGACGCCCACCGCCGGTAAAGATTTCTTTGCTGTTAGACGGCCCTAAGTATACCATATCTGCCCAAAGTTATCCACCGGAAAAGCGCGCCGTTCCCGGAAAGAACGAAAAAGAAAGTGCGTGGCTTAGTGCGTTTTGCTTTATAAACAAAAAAACTTGGAAAAATTACAAATTAGGGCTTGCAATTTGGCATGGCTCATGCTATAATAATCACGTTCCGGTTCGGAGGATTAGCTCAGCTGGTTAGAGCACCTGCATCACACGCAGGGGGTCTGGGGTTCGAGTCCCTAATTCTCCACCATACAGTTCGTACTCGAACCCGATTCTTTATGAAAAAGGGTTCGGGTACGTTTTTTGTTTACAGGAAGTTCTGAGAAGGCACTACTCGGAACAGTGGACAGGAACGAGTAAAAGCAGGGCATCACCATGAAGGTGGTGCCCTGCCTTTTGCTTTGCATCAAGTTCGCAGTCTGAGAACTTGATACTGTCTATCCCCCTATCCTGTGCGTTTCGGGTCAATCGCTGCGTACGTCCGTACACAGTCCGTACGCACGTACGCAGGAAAAAGGGCAGGGTCTGATATATAACAGTAGTCTTTTATTGTGTAATATGATATACTCAAGTCAACATGACAATTGTGAACGAGCGCAATTTCAAATGGACATCAATCGTATTTTAAGTGAACGAGCTATCTAAAAAAGGAGGTATTTGCTATGAAAAAAGCATCGAACATTTGGGTTCGCAGAGGTCTTTTGCTTCACCGTTTGCATGGACAGGAATTGGCATTAGCTCTCCTATTAAAGCAAAAACCGATGTCTGCTCCACAAATTTACTCGTCTCTTTTGGAAAAAGAAATACGCTTTGACCGCAAGAAGATTGGAAAACTTTTGGCAGACCTTGAATGGTGGGGAGTTGTCTCTAACGATAGTGGTGTATATAGCTGCCAATGTGCTGTGCTGGATAACTGTCAAGAGAGCTATAACGAGAGCCAGTTGATTGATTTGATTGGGTTGACTCAAAACACTGTGAATGGCAAATCTTTTTATAGTTCTATGCCTCCGATGAGCGTCAGTTCTCGTGGACCCAGTGGTGCATAATTGTGTGATTTCCAAATAGTAAGAAACAGGGTTTGGGGCAGGCACGCCCCAACAAGAGCACTTCAAAAACGCGGGAGCGTTGCAGAAGTGCAGTCCCGGATGGGCAAGAATTTTTCAAGAATTGAAAATTTGTGGCCACGGGACGATTCTTGCTCTCACACTTTCACTCTCTTTGCGATTTTCTTTCTTGAAAGTCTATCGTTCTTTCGTTATAATAAAACTGAAAGAAGGTGGGCATTATGACTTTGCAATATTTTGTCACAGCATCCGATACGGGCAATAGGATTCCGATTGAGGTTGACAAGTCAACTCCCGCTGACCTTGCTGCAACCAAAGAAAGCTGGCAAACCGACTGGACAAGTGAGTTCATCGGTGACCCCGCACTGGAAAAGTACACGGCTAAAACCGAAAACGGCGAAATCGTAGCATTGGGTGCTTACCGCGAAACAGAATCCAGCATGTTCGTTTATATTGAGTACATCGAAAGCCACCCGGAGAGCAACCCAACGCTGACCATTCAAAAAAAATATCTGGGCATCGGGCGTATGATGATCGCGTTCGGCATCCAGCTTTCCATTGATTCCGGTAAAAACGGCGTCGTCACTTTTGAAGCTAAGACGGATGAACTTGCAAAACATTATATCCGGGATTTTGGCGCGATCCGGGTCTTTGCCAAACAATCCGGCGGGCCGATCATGCTGATGCTTGCCGACAATGCGGCGCTTTCGCTCTTCAATACGTATCTTTCCTGAAAGGTGGTGCTCCCATGGATATTGAAGTCAAACGAATGTCCCCTACTGCTATTGAAATGCTTGACCAACTCAGCGCAGTCTGCAAACGGTTCGGCGTTGATTACTATGCAGCTTCCCAAAATCAGCGTGATCTGCTGGACAGCATTGCCCTGCACGAATATCAACTGAAAAAAGCACACGAGCAAGGGCTGAAGCGTTCCGAAGTGCCTCCGTTTCTCGGTTTGAAGCGCTCTGACCGCAGCAACGATATGCCTGCCTAAAGGTTCGACTGCTGCTGACAATGCTCCACCAAACGTGAGTCACCAACTTTGGTTGGTGGCTCTTTTTTGTTGTATTCTCGTTCGTAAGTCTGTGCGTGGAGAATTAGGGACTCGAACAGGGCGGCGGTGCGAAGCACCGTAAGCAATCAGCCCAGTGCAACGACGACGACCACTGCCTGCGGCAGAAACAGGGAGGAGTTGTTGGGGCCGCGTTCTGATTTTTCAAAGCCTCGCCAAGAGGCTGTGGAAAAATCAGCAAACGCAACCCGTCGCTGTTGCTTAGCCCGCGGGTCCTAGACCAGTAGGAATGTCTACCGGGGACACAGTGCTTGCCAGAGTGCCTTTTCACCAAACGTAAGGCCGTTTACCTGAAAGGGTAAGCGGCTTTTTGTTTGTTTTTATTTGTAGGGATAGTGATTGTTCCTTCTTGACATGAAAATACCCCCAGAGTATTCAGAGTTTTGTTTTTACTCTGTCTACTCCAGGGGTAGCATATCAAATCTTCTCGCAGGAAGCAGAGGGGAGTTTTTGCGCTTATCAGCCATTGAGGAGCAGCAGCTCCCAATAGGGCACGCCGTCGGCATCCACGGCGTAGCCGATGCCGATCTGTGTGTACTGCGTATCGAGGATTGTTTCCCAGTCAACACCGCTGCGGCGGGTCTTCAAGTGTGAAACGAACTCGGCAGGGGTGGCCTGGCCGGATGCGTATAATTCCTTGGAAACAAAGCCGGGAAGATTGCTCCCGGGCAGGAGAGAAGTGTAATCTTTGCCATTGGGGCGTTTGTGGGAGAGCCTGCCCGTCTGCTGCAGCTCCTCTGCACGGGTTTGCGCGGCGTCGGACAGGGCGGAAGCCGGTGCGGAAAATGGAACGGTGCGCCCGGTGTTGAGCAATTGCAGCACCTCGCTCCGGTAAAGGGCCAGCCGCTGTTCCGGCGTCAGCTCCGATTCCGAGGGCGCGGGCGGCTCCGAAGATGCCGGGGAACTGGGCTCCTCAGAACTGCTTTCCGAGCTGGAGCTCTCGGGCGTGCTGCTGGAACTGCCGCTGCTGTCCGAAGCACTGCCGGAAGAGTGGGAGGGCTGGTACGGCGGATAATACGGGTAAGAATACCCGCCGCCCAGGCCGCCGCAGGCGGTCAGAAAGAGGGCGGCCGTGACAACACCCACGGCACAGGCTTGCAGAACGAACGAGCGGGACTTCATAAGCGGCACACTCCTTGATCAAGACGGGAACGGGGCGACTTCGACGCAAAACGACGCTCTCTTTGACACAAAACGACGCTATTCTGTTCTCAGTGTACCGGATTCCGGGCAGGCTGTCAATTACTTTTTGCGAGGACCCGCGCGAAAAAGACAAAGTACCTCGGGGAAAGAGCGGAACGAAAGAAAATGTAAAAGTAATACTATTTCAAAAAGTTTAACAAAAACCTGCGTTGCAGCCTTGAATCCAACAAAGGCGTGTGGTATCATAAGTCGAATGCGTACAAAACACACGATTTTATGAGGAAACAAGTGAGGAGACGTATGGAAAATCATAAGAATAACAGCGGCGCGGCACTGGCAAAGAAAATGGCAGTGTCGCTGGTTTGCGGCCTTGTCGCGGGCTTTGCGTTCATGATGCTGCGCGAGAAGCTGAATGCTTCCGGCAACAGTGCACTCTGGAAGACCATCAACGATCTGCTGTTCCAGGATATCACGGCAGAGGGAGCCGAGCAGGCGTTCGGCATCTTCTATATCATCGGGCAGCTGTTCATCAAGGCGCTGCAGCTGGTCATCATCCCGATGGTGTTCACCTCCATCTCGCTGGCCATTGGCAGCATCTCGGATACCCGTACCATGGGACGGATTGCTTCCAAGACCCTCTTCTGGTTCCTGCTGAGTTCTTTTCTGGCACTGCTGCTGGCAGGCGTTGTGGGCTATACCACGTTCTCCATGGGCCTGTTCAATGCACACATCGAGGGCCTGGCCGAGGCTTCCGGTTCTACCGGCTCCAACCCTCTGAATGTGGTGCTGAACATCATTCCTTCCAACATCATCACGGCCTTTGGCAGCAACGGCGCGGTGCTTTCTTCCGTTTTCCTGGCGATAGCCACCGGCCTGAGCATGAATGTGCTGGGCGAGAGCCGTACCGCCACCATGCGCCGCCTGATGGGGGAAGTGAACGACGTGGTGGTCGTTTTCCTGAACTTCGTCGTCACCAAGTTTGCGCCGTTTGCAGTCTTTGTGCTGCTGACCCGTACCTTTGCCATCTACGGCGTGGATTACCTCAAGCCGGCGCTGGTCTATGTGGTGACCACCGTGATCCTGCTGTTCGTGTTCCTGCTGGTGGGCTACCCGACCATCGTGGCGGTGGGCGCAAAGCTGAACCCGTTCACGTTCATCAAGAAGATCGCAAATGTGGCGGTCTTCGGTTTCTCCACTTCTTCCAGTGCGGCCACCCTGCCCCTGAGCATCAAAGTCTGCACCGAGGACATGGGCGTGGATGATTCCATTGCTTCCTTTGTCCTGCCCCTGGGCATGACCATCAACATGGATGGCACCGCCATCATGCAGGTGATCGCCACGGTCTTCATCGCGGGCTGCGCGGGCTACGACCTCACGCCCATGGAGCTGGTGGTTATCGCCCTGCTGGCTCTGCTGGCCTCGGTGGGCACGCCTGCCGCTCCCGGCGCGGGGGCTGTCATCCTCTTCACCATCCTGTCCGGTGTGGGCTTCGTCAATGACAAGGCCCTGCTGGCCTACTCCCTGATCCTGGCCATCAACCGCCCCATCGAGATGCTGGTCACCTCCCTGAACGTGGTGGGTGACGCGACTTCCTGCATCTGTGTGGCCAAGAGCGAGGGCATGCTCGACGAAGAAAAGTACAACGCGTAAGATCATAAGATAAAATGACAACCCCCGGGAACCAGTTTGGTTTCCGGGGGTTGTTTTTTACACACCTTTCCTGTTCTTTACACTGGGCCGCAAAATGCCGCGCCAGTTTTACCAAAGCTTTGCGCGGGCATGGTTTCGCAGCGGTGGGCGGGGCGATAGAATAAAGGCGTCCCAAGCAAGTGAATTTGAACAGAGAGCCGGGGTCGGCTCTGGAAAAGAGAGGTTTCGTGTTATGAAAGAGAGTAAAATGTCCCGCCGCAATTTCCTCAAGGCCGGTGCGCTGGCTTCTGCTGTCGGCATGATGGCCGCTGCCCCGGTGGCCGCCAATGCTGCAGCTCCCACGGCTGTGCAGGCAGAGGATGAGGAAAATGGGATGCTGGACGTTTTTGGCAAAAAGCCCAAGTATGTGTTCCTGTTCATCGGCGACGGCATGGGCACGGCTCAGATCCAGTCTGCCCGGTTCTATCAGGGCACTGCGACCAACAACGGTGCAGTCACCGAGGCGGAGCTGAGCTTCACCCAGTTCCCTGAAGTGGGCAGCGTGACCACCTACGACAGTACTTCGTTCTGCCCGGATTCGGCTTCCACCGCGACTTCCATCGCCACCGGCCACAAGACCGAGAGCGGCGTCATCAACATGTGCCCCTGGACCCGTGATGTGCCCTATGAGACCATTGCCGAGAAGCTGCACAAGCAGAAAGGCTATAAGGTAGGCGTCGTGTCCACCGTCAACATCGACCATGCGACCCCGGCTGCTTTCTACGCACACCAGAACAGCCGCAAGAATTACTATGACATTGGCGTGGAGCTGGCAAACTCCGGGTTTGAATACTTTGCAGGCGGCGAGTTCCAGAAAGTGAACGGCGACGGCACGGTCCCCAACAACCACGAGGTGGCTGCCAAGGCAGGCTACAATGTCGTCACCACGCAGGCGGATGCCGCCGCACTGAAAGCAGGCGCAGGCAAGACCCTCATCATTGCCGAGAACCTGGCAGACGGCAAGGCCATGAACTACGCCATGGATGCTGCCGCAGGGGAGTGGCAGCTGACCGACTATGTCCGCAAGGGCATTGAGCTGCTGGACAACAGCAAGGGCTTCTTCTTGATGGTGGAGTCCGGCAAGATCGACTGGGCCTGCCATGCCAACGATGCTGCCGCTTCCATCCACGATGTGCTGGAGATGAGCAACGCCGTGCAGGCCGCGGTGGAGTTCTACAATGCTCACCCCAACGAGACGCTGATCCTCGTCACGGCCGACCATGAGACGGGCGGTATGGGCATCGGCTATAAGACCACCAATTATGATACCTTCCTCACCAACCTGACCCACCAGAAGATGTCCTACGCCAAGTTTGATTCCACCTATGTGGAGGGCTACATTGCCAACAAGACCCCCTTTGAGGCAGCCATGGCCGACGTGAAAGCAAACTTTGGCCTGACCCTGCCCACGGACCCGGATGCCGCCAGCGCGGGCAAGCTGCTGCTGACGGATTACGAGGTGGAGAACCTGCGCAAGGCTTATGAGCGTACCCTGAATGTGGGGGCCGATGCGCAGAAGAACATGAGCCAGGAAGATTACGAGCTGTACGGCACTTACATTCCGTTCTCCATGGCAGTCTGCCACACCATCAACCACAAGTCCGGCATGGACCACACCACCTATGCCCACACCGGCGCTTCGGTCAACATCTATGCCAAGGGCGTGGGTGCCGAGAAATTCCGCGGTGCCTTTGATAACACCGAGATCTATCACAAGCTGGCGGAGCTGACCAGCGTCCAGTAAAAAAGCAGAAAGAAAAAATCCGTTGTGGTTTTCCACAACGGATTTTTTTGCATGTTGAAATCAGTCGTTGATCTCCGGGAAGCCCTCGAGCTTGGTGGTGCAGTGGGGGCAGCGGACTGCCTTGATGGCGATTTCGCTCTGGCAGTAGGGGCACACCTTGGTGGTGGGCTCTGCCGGGGCCTCGGGCTCGGCGGGCTTTTTGTGCAGGGCGTTGACGGTCTTGATGACCATGAACAGCACAAATGCCACGATGAGGAAATTGATGATGGCGTTGATGAACGAGCCCACGCCGATGGTCACATCGCCAATGTGGATGCCGACATTCGAGAAGTCCGCATTGAAAAACAGGCCGATGGCGGGGTTGATGATATCATTGACCAGAGAGTTCACGATGGCGGTGAACGCCGAGCCGATGACCACACCGACTGCCATATCCAACACGTTGCCGCGCATGGCAAAGGCTTTGAATTCCTCGAAAAACTTTTTGATGCCCTTGCTCTCTTTTTCTGCCATAGCAATACCGCTCCTTTTACGCCTGGTGGGCTATTTTTACTACCTATTATAATAGCGGATTTGGAGCGGTGCGTCAATATCAGACCTGATGCGCGGCGATCCACTGGCCCATCTCCTGGGCAATGGCCTTGATGGAGCCATCCGTGAACGGCACTTTCAGGCCGGCAGTCTCGCACAGCTCGGTGTAGCTGGCCAGACCGGCCCGACGCACCAGCTTGAGATAGCGCTGCCATGCATCCTTGTGGTCCTTGAGGCTGAGCAGGAAGAACTGCAGGGCAGCCATGGTGGACAGGCAGTAATCGATATAATAGAACGGGCACTCATAGATGTGGAGCTGACGCTGCCAGCCGGCACCACGGCCATAGAACGGCAGGTTGTCAAAATCCACCCAGGGGCGGTATTTGTGCTCCAGCTCCAGCCAGACGGCGTTCCGCTCGTCGGGGGTCAGGTCCGGGTTCTGGTACATCTTGTGCTGGAACTCGTCCACGATGCAGCCGTATGCCAGGAAGAGGAAGCTGTCCTCGGCGTGCTGCAGGGCGTATTTATCCACGTCCTTGCCAAACAGCAGCTTGTGCCAGGGCGCGGTGAGAAACTCCATGGCCATGGAGTGGATCTCAGCACTCTCCATGCCGGGGCACTCGAGGTCGGCGGGGACATGGGGGTCCCGCTCGGCCACGTAGCCCTCAAAAGCGTGGCCGCACTCATGGGTCAGCACGTCCACATCGGCGGAGGTGCCGTTCCAGTTGGCAAAGATAAAGGGGGCCTTGTAGCTGGGCAGGCTGGTCATATAGCCGCCGTTCATCTTGCCGGGGCGGCTCTCCACGTCAAACAGCTCATTGTCCTGCATGAAGTCGATGAACTCGGCCGTCTCGGGGCTCAGCTCATGGTACATGGTGCGGGCAGCAGCCATCCGGGCCTCATAGCCCTCGATGGGCTTGGGGTTGCCGTCCCGGAACGAGACGGGCAGATCACAGAACGTGGGATGCTCGATGCCCGTCCGTTTGGCCTTGAGGGCAATCACTTTCTGCAGCTCAGGGACCACATCGTGGGCCACCTGGTCGCGGAAGCGCTGGATCTCCTCCGGGCCGTAGCCGATCCGGTTCATCCGCACATAGGAAAGCTCGCTGTAATCGTGGTAGCCCATGAGCTTGGCCTGGGCGTTGAGGTTTTTGACGATTTTGGTGTACAGCTCGTCCAGCTCGGCGCGGTGGGCGTCAAAGTAACCGGCCTCAGCCTCATAGGCGGCCCGGCGGGTCTTGGCGTCCAGGCTCTCCTTGTAGGGGCCCAGCTGGGGGATGGTGAGCTGCTTGCCGTCCAGTTCCACCAGAGCACCGCCGTAGATCTGCTGGTACTGGCTGACGAGGGTGTTGTACTCTTTCTGCAGGTCCAGTGTCCGCTCGTCCATGCCCAGCACGGCGTTCTTCATGCCGGCCACGCAGGTGGTGCCCAGAGCTTTGGTCAGGGCGTCCACATGGGGGTTGGAGAGGAACGCGCGGCTGATCTCCACGCTGGCGTTGGAGACAGCAGGACCGTTGGCGTCAAAGAAATCCTGCTCGGCTTTCCAGTAGGCGTCACGGGTGTCGCAGGTGTAGTGGATGTTGGCCAGGTTGGAGGCCGTGGTGTAATCGGCAAAGGCGCGGCTCTGCTCATAGTAGGTCTCGACAATGGCTTCGTCGCTGTCAGCGGCAGCAGCCTTGGCGGCCAGCTGCTTGCACTCGGCCAGCAAAGCGTCGATGTCGGGGCGGGTATAGGTCATCTCATTGAATTTCATAGAGAACGTCCTTTCTTATCACATGTTAGTCCCATCTTATCACGTTTGGCGGGAAAAAGAAAGACCACTGAGCACATCATCTAAAAATCGACTCAATAAATTGGTGAATCTGTTGCATCGTGCGATTGAAAGCAGGCAGAAAAAGGCATATAATAACAGTATCAACAGAGTAAGGCCATGTGCGTTAAGTGCCGCATCAACGGGGAGTTGTGCTGCGGACGAAGGGCGACCCGCGGTGCATGGCCTGCATCCCGCTGCTGCATGGACTTGGGTGCAGGCGCGGGCCGCTTGCGGCTCAGTGCCTGGAAGTGAAACTTGTTGGATTCACGCCCTCCTTTGTGCGGTTTGTCACACGGGGAGGGCGTTTTGTTTTTGGTTCTGCCCTCTCCTTTGAAAAGACCCTTTCGAGGGGAGGACAATTGATATGAAAGAAACAAAAACTTCCACCCGCACCCTGACAGTGCTGGCCCTGCTCATCGCCATGAGCATCGTGTTCAGCTGGGTGCTGAGTATCTCCACGGGCTTTGTCCGGTTCAACCTGGGCAGCCTTCCCGTGCTGCTGGCGGGCATCGTGTTCGGGCCCGGGGCAGGTTTTGCCGTGGGCGCGCTGGCGGATATAATCGGCGGTATCCTGGCGGGCTACGCCATCAACCCGCTCATCACGCTGGGGGCGGCCGCCATTGGTCTGGTGGGCGGTCTGCTGTGGCAGAAACTGCCCCACGCCCTGCGGCTGGGCCAGCGGCTCCTGCTCAGTGTGCTGGCCGCCCATGTGGTGGGCTCCATCGTCATCAACTCGCTGGCGCTCCGCATTTTTTACGGCTACGCCTGGAGCGTGCTGGCGGCCCGCATCCCCAATGCGCTGGTGCTCACAGCGGTGAACACCGTGCTGCTCCGGCTGCTGATGGAGAATAAGGCTGTGATGGCAGCAGTGAAAAAGTAAAGAAGGCTTATGGTATGAATTACGAATCGGCATTGGAATACATCCACGCGGTGCAGTGGGCGGGCCACAAACCCGGTCTGACCCGTACCCGTACTCTGCTGGCGGCGCTGGGCGACCCGCACAAACAACTCCGGTTTATCCATGTGGCGGGCACCAACGGCAAGGGCAGCACTGCCGCCATGCTGGCCTCCTGTTTGCAGGCGGCCGGGTACCGCGTGGGCCTGTACACCTCGCCGTTCATCAACCGCTTCAATGAGCGGATCCAGGTCAACGGCCAGCAGATCCCGGACGAGGAGTTGGTGCGGCTGGTGGAGCGGGTAAAACCCGCTGCCGATGCCATGGCCGATGTGCCCACCGAGTTTGAGATCATCACGGCACTGGGAATGCTTTACTTTGCCGAGCGGCACTGTGACATCGTGGTGCTGGAGGTGGGTCTGGGCGGCACGCTGGACTCCACCAATGTCATTGACCCGCCGGAGTGCGCGGTCATCACGGCGCTGGGCATGGACCATGTGAAAGAGCTGGGCCCCACCATCGCGGACATTGCCGCGGCCAAGGCGGGCATCATCAAACCGGGGAGCCCGGTGGTGAGCTACGGCGGTGTGCCGGAGGCGGATGCCGTCATCCTCCGGGTGGCAAAAGAGCGGAACGCCCCGCTGACTGTGGTGGATTTTGACAAGCTGAAATTCGAGGGCGGTGATCTGGATGCCGTGACCTTTGATTTTGATGGCCTTGATGGCGTGAAGCTGCCCCTCATCGGCAGCTATCAGCCGCGGAACGCGGCCGTGGCCATCACGGCCTTGCGGGTGCTGCGGGGCAGGGGATGGAATATCCCGGAAGAGGCCATCCGCAGGGGTCTGGAAACGGTGAGCTGGCCGGGCCGCTTTGAGCTGCTGCGGCATACCCCGCCGTTTTTGCTGGACGGCAGCCACAACGCCCACGGGATGCGGGCCACGGTGCAGAGCCTGAAAGACCGTTTTCCCGGGCAGAAGTTCGTCTTCCTGGTGAGCATCATGGCGGACAAGGATGTGGACGAGATGCTGGCCCTGCTGGCCCCGCTGGCAAAGCGGTTTGTAACGGTAGCGGCCCACACTCCCCGCGCGATGCCCGCCGAGACGCTGGCCGGGCATATCCGTGCCCGGGGCTGCAAAGCCGAGGCGGCTCCCAGCATTGAAGCAGGCGTGGCCCGGGCCGTGGCGTTGGGCGGGGATGGCCCGGTGTGTGCACTGGGAACTCTCTACTTCTCCGGCGACGTGCGCACGGCATTTGAAAATTTGTGATTCCGCAATTTGGCTCCCCTGATAGGAATGACTCCCTCCGGCCGGAGGGAGATGTCGCGCTAGCGACAAAGGGAGGACGGCTGGACGCGCCAAAGCGCGGCCTGAGAGGTTTTATTTCCAATAAAAATGCAAAAAGAAAAAGCGATGGCCCTTGCAGGTAGGCCATCGCTTTTCTTTGTCCCTACGGGGGACAACAGGGTAAATGATAAGAAGGTAAATGAAGAAAATAGCAATATATAAGAAAGAAGAAAGAACACAGAAACAGGGATGGAACGTTGTGTTCAACAGCCTGTCCTGTTGGATACAACAATAGCACGCTTGACGGAAAAATGCAAGAGGTTTTTGAAAAATTTTTCTTACAGAAGTAGAAAAATCACACTTTTCCATAAAATGTTGCAAAGAGTGACCGGGGAAAGCGGTGCGTGGGAAACAGCACTCTCGGCGGGGAGCCATGTACCTCAAAAGCCGGGCGGGCTTTGCAGTGGGAAGATGCATCCAGCGCTTTACAAGCACCGGGCGCTGTGCTAAGATAAACCTGTATTGCATAAAATCAGAGAGCATATTTTAGAGGGAACAAAACCCATGGGGGAAAAAACGAAACAAAGTACAAAAGCGCCGCTCTTTGGCGGGCGAGAGCTTTTATTCAGCCAGCGGGAGTTGTTGCTGCTGGTGGGGCCGCTGCTGGTGGAGCAGCTGCTGGAAGTGACAGTGGGCATGGCGGATACCATGATGGTGTCTCGCTGCGGCGAGGCGGCCATCTCGGGTGTCAGCCTGGTGGATATGATCAACAACCTCATCATCGTGCTGTTTGCGGCACTGGCCACCGGCGGCGCGGTGGTGGTGAGCCAGTATCTGGGAGCACGGGAACAGAAAAAGGCCGACGCAAGCTCCGGCCAGCTCATCCTGCTCAGCGCACTGCTGGGCGCGGGTGTGGCGCTGTTCTGCTTTGTGCTGGCCCGGCCCATGCTCCGGCTCTGCTATGGGTCCATTGAAGCTGACGTGCTGGACGCGGGCGTGCTGTACTTAAAGATCACGGCCCTGAGCTACCCCTTTTTGGCGCTGTACAATGCGGGCGCGGCCCTCTTCCGCAGTATGGGCAACTCCAAAATTTCCATGCAGATCAGTGTGCTCATGAACATCATCAACATCGTGGGCAACGCGGTCTGCATCTTTGGCCTGAAAATGGGAGTGGACGGTGTTGCCTGGCCCAGCGTCATTTCCCGCGTGGTGGCGGCGGCCCTCATTCTGGCCCGCTGCTACCAGAAAGGCCACGCCCTCACCGTGCCGAAGACCCTCCGGCTGGACGGCAGCATGGCAAAGCGCATCCTGGGCATCGGCATCCCGTCTGCCTTTGAGAATAGCCTGTTCGAGGCCGGGCGCATTCTGGTGGTGAGCATGATCTCCACCTTTGGCACGGTGCAGATCGCGGCCAATGCCGTGGCCAACAACCTGGACGGCATGGGCTGCATCCCGGGCAAGGCGCTGGGCCTTGCCATGATCACGGTGGTGGGCCGCTGCATCGGTGCGGGCGACAGTGAGCAGGCCGTGTACTACACCAAAAAGCTGCTGGTCTGGGCCTACCTTGCCATGGGCGTGTTCAACGGGGCCATTCTGCTGTTCCTGCCGCAGATCGTAAGCATCTATGCGCTGTCCAGTGCAACGATGCAGCTGGCCATCCTGCTGGTGCAGATCCACGCCGGGTTTGCGATCCTGCTCTGGCCGGCCTCGTTTGTGCTACCCAACGCCCTGCGTGCCGCCAACGACGTGAAATTTACCATGGTGACTTCCATCCTCAGCATGGCCATCTGGCGGCTGGGTTTCAGCTACCTCATCGGCGTGCATATGGGGCTGGGTGCCATTGGTGTTTGGATTGCCATGGTGGTGGACTGGGTCTGCCGCGTGGTCTGCTTTGTGCTGCGGTTCCGCAGCGGCGTCTGGAAAACGAAATACATTGCGTAACCACAACGTGAAAAATTACAGATTGGAGCAACGGACATGAAACTCATCAGCTGGAACGTCAATGGCCTGCGGGCCTGCCTGACCCACGATTTCGCCGCGAGCTTTGCCGCGCTGGATGCCGACGTCTTTTCGGTACAGGAGACCAAGATGCAGCCGGGCCAGGCGGATTTCGCGCCGGAAGGCTACACAGAATATACTTACTCGGCGGAGAAAAAGGGCTACAGCGGCACGGCCTGCTGGTGCAGGACCCAGCCGCTGGCCGTGACGACGGGCATTGGCATCGACCAGCATGACCACGAGGGCCGGGTGCTGACGCTGGAATATCCGGAGTTCTATCTTGTCAACTGCTACACCCCCAACAGCCAGGACGGCCTCAAGCGGCTGGATTACCGGATGCAGTGGGAAGACGATTTCCGGGCCTACCTGTTGGGGCTGGACGCAAAAAAGCCCGTCATCCTCTGCGGCGACCTGAACGTGGCTCATACCGAAATGGATATCAAGAACGCCAAGACCAACCGGATGAGCGCCGGCTTTACCGACCAGGAGCGGGCCAAGATGACCGAGCTGTTGGCGGCTGGCTTTACGGACAGTTTCCGTGCCCTCCACCCGGACGAGGTAAAGTACAGCTGGTGGAGCTACCGTTTCCATGCCCGGGAGAAGAACGCGGGCTGGCGGATCGACTATTTTATTGTCTCCAACCGCGTTGCCGATAAGATCAAAGTGGCGGAGATCCACAACGAGGTGTTTGGCTCGGATCACTGCCCGGTGGAGCTGGTCATTGACCTGTAAACAAGGAGTATTTTTATGATAAAGAATTACATTCTGGTCTTCCTGATCTCGATGTTCCCGCTCGTCGAGCTGCGCGGTGCCATCCCGGTGGGACTGGGGCTGGGCCTGCCCATCCTGCCCACCTACCTCGTCTGCGTGGTGGGCAACATGATCCCGGTGCCGTTCATCTATCTGTTTGCCCGCAAGTTCCTCATTTGGGGCTATCACAAGCCGGTCATCGGGCCGTTCTGCCGCTTCTGCATCAACAAGGGCGAAAAAGGCGGCCGCGCGCTGGAAGCCAAGGCCGGGCGTGGCCTGGTGGTGGCGCTGCTGCTGTTTGTGGGCATCCCGCTGCCGGGCACCGGTGCCTGGACCGGTACGCTGGCGGGCTCCATCCTGGATATGAAATTTAAAGATGTGCTCATTGCCTGCATGGGCGGCGTGCTGCTGGCGGGCATCATCATGGGTCTGGCCAGCGCCGGGCTGCTGGGAGCTGTGAGCACGCTTTTTGCAGTGAAATGACTAGCAATCTGCTATGAAATATGCTAGAATGAATACGATGTGTCGCTTACGACAAAGAAAGGACGAACCAACATGGATCAGGCATTGAACCAGAAGATCGACGCGTTTATTGCGGCGAACAAAGAACAGATCTTGCAGGACATTGCAGCCCTCGTTGCCATCAACAGCGTGGAGGGGGAGCCCGCGGAGGGTGCTCCCTACGGCGTGGGCCCCCGTGCAGCCCTGGATAAGACCCTGGAGCTGGCGGCAGGCATGGGCTTTGCCACCCGCAACTGTGAAAATCACATCGGCTATGCCGAGCTGGCGGGCGCGGACCCGGAAAAGTATCTGGCAACCATCTGCCATGTGGACGTGGTGCCTGAGGGCAATGGCTGGACGGCAGACCCCTTTACCATGCAGATCAAGGACAACTACATGATCGGCCGCGGCGTGGCAGACGATAAGGGCCCCATGGTGGCGACCCTGTATGCCCTGAAGTTCCTCAAGGAGGAGGGTGTCTCCCTGCGCTATCCCATCCGCGCCCTCGTCGGCGACAACGAAGAGACCCACATGCGCGATGTGGACTACTATCTGGAGCACTACAAAGCTCCCGTCTTCTGCTTTACCCCGGACGCGGAGTTCCCCGTCTGCAACGGTGAGAAAGGCCAGTTCAACGGCAAGCTGGTCAGCCCGGTGTGCAATGGCGAGATCAAGGAGTTTGTGGGCGGTGTCGCCAACAACGCGGTGCCGGACCGTGCCAGCGCTCTGGTGGAGACCGATATCACCAAACTGAGCAATGCCCCCAACATCACGCTGGAGCCGGAGGGCAACGGCGTCCGTATCCGCGGCTGGGGCAAGAGCGGCCACGCCGCCATGCCGGAGGGTACCGTGAACGCCATTGGGCTGGTGGTCAACTACCTGCTGGACAATAACCTCTGCAACGACGCCGAGCGCGAGTACCTGAAAGCCATCCAGAAGCTGCACAGCTCCACGGCCGGTGAGGGCCTGGGCATCCAGTGCGCTGATGGCCCCTTTGGCCCCCTGACCATCATTGGCGGGCGTATTTATATGGAGAATGGCCGGATCGTCCAGACGCTGGACAGCCGTTTCCCCACCTGTACCGACGGCGAGACCATCGAGAAGCAGATCAAGGCTGCCATTGGCAGCGGTGCCGAGCTGACCGACATCGGCGTGAACAAGCCGTTCTACATCGAGGCGGACACCCCCGCCATCAAGGCCTGCATCGACACCTACAATGAGGTGACGGGCGACCACGCCACCCCGTTTACCATGGGCGGCGGCACCTATGCCCGCCACTTCCCCTATGCCGTCAGCTTTGGCCCGGAGCACGCGGAGCTGCCCATCCCCGAGTTCGGCGGCCCGATGCACGGTGCCAATGAGTCCGCTCCCATCGACAAGCTGCTGGAGGCCCTGAAGATCTACATTCTGGCCCTGCTGCGGCTGGAAGAGATCGACTTCTAAGCCATGCGGGTGCTGGTCATTGATGGACAGGGCGGCGGCCTGGGCCGTCAGCTGGTGACGGCCATCACGGCCCTCTGCCCGGAGGTGGAACTGACCGCCGTGGGCACCAACAGCATGGCCGCTTCGGCCATGCTCAAGGCGGGTGCCGCCCGGGCGGCTACCGGCGAGAATGCCGTGGTGGTCAACGCCCGCCGCGCGGACATCATCGTGGGGCCCATTGGCATCGTCATTGCGGATGCCCTGCTGGGCGAGATCACTCCCGCCATGGCGGCGGCCATCTGCCAGGCGGATGCCAAGCGGGTGCTCATCCCGGTGAACCACTGCGAGAACTTCGTGGTCGGCGTGCCGGAGGGGCCCGTCAGCCAGCTGGTGCAGACTGCGGCTCAAAAAGTAAAAGAGCTGTGCACCACAGGCTGTAAATAAGCTGAAACAACAAAAGCAGGTGCGTTTGAGGAAACTCAGACGTACCTGCTTTTTGCATCTTAAAATAAGGGTCAATTCTTCCGGCGTTTGGCCAGCTGCTCGGCGGTAGGGGGAGTGTCGCCCTGGGCGGCGCGCTCGATGGCGCTGATGCGGCGGTCCAGCTCGGTGAGGCGCTGGGCGGTGACATCGGGCAGGTCCTGCTGGTCGAGGTCGTCCGAGGGGACGATGGCCTTGTTGTTGATGCGGACCACCTCGGCGGGGACGCCCACGGCGGTGCAGTTGGCGGGCAGGTTGCGCAGCACCACGCTGCCGGCACCCACACGGGCGTTATCGCCGATGAAGACGGGGCCCAGCACCTTGGTGCCCGCGCCGATGAGGACGTTGTTGCCCAGGGTGGGGTGGCGCTTGCCGGTGTCCTTGCCGGTGCCGCCCAGAGTCACACCGTGGTAGATGGTGCAGTTGTCGCCGATCTCGGTGGTCTCGCCAAAGACGATGCCCATACCGTGGTCGATGAACAGGCACTTGCCGATCTTGGCACCAGGGTGGATCTCGATGCCCGTTTTGTGGCGGCCATGCTGGCTGACCCACCGGGCCAGGAAAAAGTGCTTGTGCTCATACAGCCAGTGTGCTACCCGGTGATACACCAGAATATGGAAACCGGGGTAGAGCAGAATGACTTCCAGCACGTTGCGCGCGGCGGGGTCTTTGCGCTGGATGTTGCGCGCGTCCTCCAATAAGCTCATGGAAGAGCCCTCCTTTATATACAATGTTCCCAATGCAACGCCGCCCGTCTCTTGGCGGCCCTCTCTTTTGTGCTCCTTTATAATAGCACAGGTAAACTTTAATGTACAGTGAAATGGTAGGAATTAGACCGGATTTTTTGCGGTTTGCCTGCCCGGCGGGGGAGCGTGGTGGATTTTCGGTAGAGTAGCTAAAAATCCGGGCAATGAGCGGCAAACCTTTTTACAGGAAAAAAGCGCAGAAGCATTGACACATTTTGCGTTTCTATGATAAAATATATCGAAATAAATCGCAAACTTAAAAGGAGAAAACACGATGCAGGCTAAAATGATGCGCGCAAAACTGAAAAAGCAGTTTGCAGCCGTTTTTGCTGTGGGTTCGTTGTTTCCTTTTTTCGCATTTTGAACTTTTCCGCTGTGGAAAAGTTCTTTTTTTTGCCCGTCCGCGGGCAGTCCGCCCATTGAAACCGAAACAGGGAGGTAAATTGAGATGCTGCTCATCAATGCTGTGAACACCGAGGGGCACCCCCTCGAAATCTACATTCGGGACGGCAAGATCGCTGCCGTCGGCCAGGATCTGAGCGCGCTGGCCGGTGAGGGCGAGACCGTCCTCGATGCAGGCGGCCTGACGGTGCTGCCCGCCTTTGTAGACCTGCACTGTCACTGGCGCACCCCGGGCTTTGAGTACAAAGAGGACATCGAGACCGGCAGCCGGGCGGCTGCGGCAGGCGGTTACACGTTCGTGAACCTGATGCCCAACACCAAGCCCGTCTGCTCCTCGGCGGCACAGGCTGAGATGGTGGAACAGAAAGCCGCCGAAATCGGTCTGTGCGACGTGAACCAGACCGTCTCCATCACCAAGGACTTTGACGGCAAGACGCTGGACCACCTCAAGACCCTGCCCGCCAGCGTGAAGTTCATCACCGAGGACGGCCACG
>OODB01001187.1_pt1 | contig 19718 bp, 12 predicted proteins | sample 1671721 | NCBI WGS metagenome assembly OODB01 (sample SAMN06348185, study PRJEB24527) | human gut metagenome | biome: human gut; feature: ankylosing spondylitis patient; material: feces | host: Homo sapiens | place: China | collected 2015-10
TCTCCACCTGATGGCTTATCTCCGCTTTCGTCTCCACCTGATGGCTTATCTCCGCTTTCATCTCCACCTGATGGCTTATCTGTGCTTTCGTCTCCACCTGATGGCTTATCTCCGCTTTCGTCTCCACCTAATGAGGTATTATCGCTGTCGTTTCTTCCTGCTGGTTTATTATTCTTATCCTCGGCAATTGTTCTCTCATTAGCTGCTGTTGTCTCTTCCCTGCTGCTAGTGCTTTCTGCTACTGAAGTTCGAGATGAGTGTGCTGCAGTTGAACTATCCTTACTTGTCGCAGTCTCCTTAGGTGCTTTGGTTGTATATTCCATCGGTTTCCATTCATTGCTGTTATTCTTATTATTGGCTTTTCTTCTGTTACCACCAGCCATTGCTGCTATTGACACTATAAGGATAATCACTACAAGAATTACCACCATTGACGCATATACAACATTACGTCTTCTTGCTCTTGGTACACCCGGAAACACTCTTCCAACAAATGCTGTAAGCTTGTCCATAAGTGAAACACCCCTTACAGGGACATCATCAAAATCATTGTTCTCATATCCATTCATGTCATATTCAAATAACACACCTTCATCAGAATCCTCATCGTCCGATTCATCATTTTCTATCCCTTCGTCTGATTCATTATCAGGTAAATCTGCATTTTCAGGCTCATAAGCCTCGTACTCGTCGGCAGCTTCTGTTTCCGCTGCTTTCTGCTCTGCACCATATATCTTAATATCAGAATCATCTGTCTCTTCTTCATCAAACGAAGCATAATCTGACATATTCTCTACAACTGATGATATACCGAGTATATTATCCTTCATCATTGCAATAAGCTTAAGAATAAATGCACTGTCTATATCGAGCAAAGTTTCTATCTCGTCAACTGAATGCATCTCATATCCGTAAAGTTCCATCATAATAGTCTGGACTCTTGATAATGACTTAATATTATCAGGTGCATTGTCATACGCCTTAAAATCTTTAAATATTCTGGAATTATCTTTTATTATGTCAAATAATTCCTTATCTTCCTTAATTCTGCCATACTCATACTCGTAATCATCATCTATCTTAATAGTAGAATTATCTATAAGATTAAACATAAACACTGAAACTCTTGTTGCAATCTGACGCATAATATTCTTATTAACATCAATACTATCAAGATTAGTACATATATCAATAATTGCTCTTGGAGAAAGTTTCTTGTAATCCTCTCCAAAAACCGGATATATAAGACAATTTACATCTTTCTGTATCTCCTTGCATAAGACCTCTTTATCAGTCTTTCCAGTCCTTACATCATTAATCAGTTCCTTCATCTGTTCTTGATTCTTACTCATATTTTATCTCCTCGTGAATATACATTCCGATTGATTATACCACTCTGTTAAAGAAATGTCACGATTTTTCAGTTGTTTTATATAGTCACATCATTTAATGCTTCCATGCACTCATGTCAACATTACCTGATATACCATTCACACGTGCTTTCTCAGTAAACTGCCACATTGTAAATGGTCCTGTATATGTACATTTGCTGTTATACTGTGCAAGCCATACACTACAACCTACATTCCCTGCATATATACGGTTATTCATCCAGTCCTTGTTAGCATACAGTATTGCTGAGTAACCGCAGCTTCTTACTGTCTGTGCAAATGCATTTATAACGGCTGTTCTTTGTGATGATGATATCTTATCTCCTCGTCCGCTTCCATTACCTGCACTCTCAACATCAATTGCCAAAGGAAGTGAAATATTATATTCACTGCAGGCTGATACAATAAAGCTTGCTTCTTCAACCGCTTCGGTAGTATCCACTGCCTGGGTTACAATATAAGCTCCAACTTTAATTCCTGCCGCTGTTGCCTGGCTCATATTGCTATGAAATCTTTTATCAAGTACAAGTCTTGCCGTTTCATATCCTCTATATCCAACTCTTATCATAGCATAATTAATACCAGAAGCTTTTACACTGTTCCAGTCAATATCTCCATTATAAGTAGAAACATCAATAACAAGCGATGACCCCTGTGAACCGTCAGCATTGAAATAATACTGCACTCCATCTATATTCTTCCAGCCTGTTACAGCGTTGGAATTTTCAAAATAATAATTTTTTCCTTTTATATTCTGCCATCCATCAGCATATATATATTCAATCTGTGCCTCAACCTCCATAACTATATACGAAACTGTTTTTATTTCAGTTGAAGTTTCTGTCTCAGATTTTGAACTTTCTTCTATATTAGAGACACTTTCTTTTTGTGAATTATCAGGTGCCTTTGCAGAAGTACTTTCTTCCTGCTTTGTAGAAGTTTCTGTATTGTCATCTTTTATAAGGAATTTGGTTACAACATTTTCAGAGCCACCTGTAACACTTACAGTTCCAGTTTCATATACATATCCTGTATATTGCTTCTGTGTTCCGTTTTCTTCAACAAGAATAGTGCCCTTGCTGCATTTATCAAGCTGGGATGCCGTGAAATCCTGTATTTTTCTGCCTTTTAAGCTGTATATAACATCTGATCCTGACTTCTTTACTGATGAAACACTTACACTTCCTGAAACTGCATTATCAACATATAACACAGGCTTTATAACTTCACCAGCTGTTGCATTATTTCTGTTTTTCAAAGGATCTTCCTTCTGAGTCACAGCACTGTCAGTAACAACCTTTTCCATGATATTATCAATCACTTCAAATGTTTCTTCTGTAGATTCCTCTTCTTCCGTCTCCTCCGGCTCAGTACTTTCAGGCTGTGTATGAGTCTGCATTTCAGTCTGGGTCTCTGCTGCTTCTACAATCGCCGGCTGATGTTTAGAGGCTTTATTTACACTTATACCGACTACAATCCCTGTTATCACTCCTGCTATAATAACTGCTGCAGATACTGATGTCACAACAATATGACTCTTAACCTTGAAGAAATCGATAACCTTTTCCCTGAAATTTCTCTGAAGTTCCTCAACATCAAGAATCTCATACTGCGGTTCTTCTGGCAAGTCCTTCTTCTCACAGTCTTCTGTCTCTGTAGATGCTTCGTCATTCTCCACATTTTCTTCTGTTTTTATGTCTTCTACTTCTTTATCTGAATCACACATATCTGCTTCCTGTTATTCCTCTGCACCTCTGACAATAGCTGCTTTCTTAATAACTTCTCCTTCTCCTGGCACATTAAAAGCATACTCTGCTACATAGGTGTACTTATCAAAGTCGTACTTTTCTTCTATTGCCTGCTGCTCTGTCAGTACATCTTCTTCCTCTGTTTCTATATTAACCCTCTTTATTACAACTCCGGTTAATTCAGCTTCCTGTCCAAGATTATTCTTACAACTGACTCCTGTCCTGAAATTATAATCCTTTGACATAGTGTTATTCTTTACAACGATATCATTTCCTGTAAATTCCTCTGTTATAACCTCAATCTCAAGCTTTGCTGTGTTCTTTATCCAGCCAGACTTAGGGTCTTTAAAACGGTACTCTACTGTGTATTTCCCGGCCGTTGATATTGCTTCCTCCTCGCTGTATTCATTGCCTGATTCATCATATATTGAATACTCGATATCCATATCATATCCGATAGTATTAATTCCCTTAACTCCGTCAAGCAGGTTAAGTTCCTCTGTCAGTCTTCCGATTCCATCGCCGTATGTGCGCTTAATCTCCTTGTTAGTAACCGTAAGCACAGCGTCCTTAGTATCAACATGGTAGTTAGCATAGCCAAAAAATGCTATATCTACATCTACCTGTCCACTGATACCATCAACATAACATCTTGAACTATACTGCCACATATCATAATGATATCTGAAATTTGGAAGATCATCTCCATAAGTCCATCTTACTGAATCATAATAAAACTTACCAAAATATGCCGCCATCCAAACTTTATACTTACTTGCAATCTTTTCCCCATCAAAATTGTTATACCATCTGTTTCTGTTAGAATAAACCATAGGCTGATATCCATAGCTGGATATAACATTACAAAACGTCTCACAGGCTTCTGTTACTGAATCATAATCACCATCCAGTTCCCAGTCAAATGCAACCGGATATGTTATCTGGTAATCCCTTATAAGACTTATACAGTAACTTGCTTCATCGTATGCTTCTCTTGCATTAGAAGCACCTGAATAGAAATACACACCTACCTGTATACCGTTAGCAAGTGCTCCTTGTATATTCTGCTGAAATTTCCTGTCTTCATATAAACCATCATCTCCGCCACCGCATTTTATCATTGCAAATGTGATGCCATCAGCAGCAACTGCTGACCAGTCTATATCTCCCTGCCATCTTGAAACATCTACACCATATGTCAACTGGCTGATTTCATATACATCATTCGAGCTTGGCTGATCTGGTTCAGGCTCCTCAACCTCAGTCTCCTCTCTTGATGGTTCTGACGAATTATCTTCTACTATCTCAAGGTCCTCAACATCTTTAACCGGAATCGGTGCACTGCTGTTCTCTGCTGCCTTATCAATTATCTCATATAATTCTTTACTGCTTGTATTCTCATCTGCAACAGCCTCTTTAACAAGTTCTGCTATCTCTTCCTGTGTTGCAGTCTCTATCTCTGTCTCTGATTCTGTTTGTGTTTCGGTAAGAATCTCACTCAGCTTATCAAGATTACTGTCTGTCTCAGTCTCTACTTCTGTCTCCTGTGCCTGTACCTGCATTTTGCTACTATGATGATGAACATACTCTACTGTTGTTACAGTTGCTGCACTTCCTGCAACCACGACTGAGCCTGCAATAATACACGCCTTTGCATGTGCCACAAATACAGACTTACATATTCCTGATAATTTTCCTGCTATGGTATTTAATAATTCTTTCATCCTACATGCATCTCCTGATTAGTCATAATAATGTTTGAAGTAAACTCTCCCGAATATTGCCCATGTATCGCAGAATGCCTGCCATATATCCTTCATCCCTATACGCTTTACACCGGAATCTCTGACATATACAACCTCCACAGGCATCTGTGCTATCGAAAAACCCCTTCTGTGAATCGCCACTAAAAGTTCTATATCATAAGCAAACCCTGATGTTCTTATAAGATGTGCAACCGGTTTGATTGCCTCAACCCTGAATACCTTAAGCCCGGTCTGCGTATCCTTAACATTAAGATGGAACAAGACTAGAAGCATTATATAATAGCCCATGCTTATCACTTTCCTCTTAAACGGATAATCAAGCTTGGAATCCTTAAGGAACTTACAGCCTATAACAACATCTTTATTATCATCAAGCATTTTCTTAAGATAACCTTCTAACTGTGATGGATTAAGTTCAAGGTCTGCATCAACAAATGCGACATACTTTCCTTCAACCTGCGACACTCCGGCAATTATTGCATTACCCTTGCCTCTGTTCTTTTCAGAACTTACCATACGCACACGGCTATCCTGCTTGATAGCTCTTTCTATCTCAGCTTTGGTATTATCCTTACTGCCATCATTAACCGCAATAATCTCCAATTCAGGAACAAACTTTTCAACAATTCTCAAAGTTTCCATAATACTGTGATATATAAGTTTTTCCTCATTGTAAGCCGGCATAACAATAGACAGCATACCATTTAGATTTAACATTTATACTCTCCCTCTGTTGTTTACACACCTTTTAATATTACAATGCTATGCCGTGTTTTTCAAGTATAGACAGGGAATTAATGCAGATAATATCTTATATAAAAACTATCTTATATATTATAATGAGGTGAATTTATGAATAACTCAGAAAATCTTCCAACAGACAACAACAATAAATCTATCGTAAGAGGGAAAACTATGTATAATTGGGAAACTCATGATAATCAGGACAAAGTGATTCTTGACAGCATTAATGCAATCGAAAGAAGACGTGAGCATATGACTGACGAACAGTTAAGAAAAGCATATGCAGAATTACAGACAGGACTTGGTCCTGATATATACAGTCAGTTATGTGACCGCAAGGCAAGTGACAATTTTCAGGGGTGACTTTATTATGGGTCACCCCCACCACCTGCAATTATATATTATTTGCGGCACAGTCAAGTGCTGCTGCCACAACAGCATCCATGTCATAATATTTATACTCACCAAGACGTCCGCCGAATATAACTTTCCTTTCAGCGTCAGCAAGCTCCTTATACTGTGCATATAAAGCGCCGTTCTTCTCATCATTTACAGGATAGTATGGCTCATCACCCGGCTTCCACTCAGAGCTGTATTCACGGCTGATAACAGTCTTAGGAATGTCGTCGCCATTCTCATCCTTACCGAACTCAAACCATTTGTGTTCAATAATTCTTGTCCATGGAGTTTCGGCATCAGTATAATTAACTGCTGCATTACCCTGAAAATTAGGAGTATCCAGAGTCTCTGTTTCAAACCTTACTGAACGGTATTCAAGATTACCAAGCTTATAATCAAAGTATGCGTCTATCGCACCTGTATATACAACCTTTTCAGCCTGACTGTCTAATTCTTCCTTAGCATCAGCAGATGCAAGATAATCAACGCCAAGTCTTACCTCAATGCTTCCGGAAAGCTCGCTATCATTAAGCATATTGGCGACCATCTTAGTATATCCGCCCTCAGGGATTCCCTGATAAAGCGCGTTAAAATAATTATTATCAAATGTAAGTCTTACAGGAAGTCTCTTGATAATAAATGATGGAAGCTCATTACATGGTCTGCCCCACTGCTTCTGTGTATATCCCTTAATAAGCTTCTCGTATATATCAGTTCCGACAAGACTTATAGCCTGCTCCTCAAGGTTCTTAGGCTCTGTGATTCCTGCTTCCTTTCTCTGCTGCTCAATTCTTTCTGCAGCCTCCTGTGGTGTCACAACGCCCCACATCTTATTGAAGGTATACATATTAAATGGCAGTGAATACAGTTCCCCCTTATAATTAGCAACAGGTGAATTAGTGAATCTGTTAAATGTAGTAAACTGTGAAAGATACTCCCACACCTTCTTATTATTGGTATGAAAAATGTGCGCACCATATACATGCACATTAATACCTTCCATCTTCTCTGTATATACATTACCGGCAATATTATTTCTCTTATCTATTACAAGAACCTTCTTTCCTGCTCTTGCTGCCTCATGTGCAAACACTGAACCGAAAAGTCCGGCTCCTACTATTAAATAATCATACATAATCCTGTTCCTTTTCTATCTTAAATAATGGGATGATGCCGACGCACCATCCCATTAATTATACTTATTATATTACATTATTTCAACACAAAAAGTAATTAATAATCAATATCAGATATATAATCTTCTGTCCTTGTATAACCATCTAACTGTATAATAGCATCTGCCAGAACAGATTTACCGTTGTCAGGATTATACTTTTCATAATTCAATACAATACAAGGATTATCTGCATTTATATTTTTATTAAAATTCTTCTTGTCAAGGGACTCTATAAGCCCATTTAATACTTTTTGTGCTCTTTCTTCATCTTTTCTTACATACGAATCCAGGTCAATATATGTTCTGGTATCATTATATACAAGAACTGCTGAAAGACTCTCATATTCACTGGTATATTTATCCCATGTTCTGGAACTGTTATTTAAATACTGCTTTAAAATGTCGCTCATTGTCCCAAGCTCTTTTTCATTATTCCTAATGGCATATTCATTCCGTATACTAATATACTTATTATAAGATTGTGGCATATTCTTACTGATTGGAAGAACCATATCATAAGTAACGCCATTTTTTGAAAACCGTACTGACATCAAGAATGTATCAGCATCTGAAGTAACTATCTGATACCATTTCTCAAAACCAATCTGTTTAATTTCACTTGTAATTGTTTCATATATATCCTTACAGTCAGAATCCTCCATATTACCTTTTATATAATTAACAGAAATCTTGTCACTATCCGGAAGTTCCATATAAGCCTTAACAAAATTCTCATCCTTCTTTAACAGACTTGCAAGTTTATTGGCATCACTGTCTGTAAGCTGAATCCTTCTGTAATGTGTAACACCGTTCTGTCTGAAACCAACCTTATAATTAGTCACTGAACCTCTGCCGTTATAAATATAATTATGAACACCATTTGATATACATTTATCTTTATATGCCCCAAATTTCTCCGATACATATTTGAGAATCTCTTCATCTGTAAACTGAACCTTCGATGATATAGAACTAAAATATCCGTTATCTGAAGCATAGTACATATCCATTGACTGAATTGATACATATGCAAGTTTTGAAGCATCCGGTTCGTACGATGCCTCATATTTGCCAAATGAATTAGCTCCTGTTCCAATTACCACTGCAAGAACATATCCAAGAAGAATTGATGGAATACACTGCTTTATAACATTCATCTTCTTACTTACTATACATTCATAAACAAACACAACCAATGCACTTACAATAAACAGCACAATAACTGCTATTGTCTCATCATTGTCTATACTTGTATATGCTATCATTACACCTATAAACGCAATTGAAAAGCCGATAAGTGTTCTGATAATCATTGGCAGAACCTTACCATTAGCTGCTTTTCCCGCTGTTTCACTTTTTCTCTTTACAAAGAGAAGTGCGCCAAGCGCTATATATATAAGTGCAAGCACGAGTGTATATAAGTTACTTGTAAGGCTGAGAACCATATCTGCTATTCCTGATGGACCATTGTATATATCAAATACAGAAAATACCCAGCCAACAATCATATTGTTGGAAGAATCAAGTAACCCCACACCACTGTTACTTATCATGTAAGTTTCTCCATGAAACACAGTCAGTTCTGTAACCATTAACGCAATAAATCTTGGAAGAAACATTATAAGTCCTGTAACACATATATTGCTTAATATGTTTCCTGTAATGGATATTGATACATTTATAATTGCCATGCATAAAAGGCTGCATATAAATATTGAAAGATACATACGGAACATTGTTGCATAATCAACATTAAAATACTGCCTGTTAGCCATGAATAAAACTGCCTGTGATACATATGACACAACAAGTATTCCGGCAATCCATGTAAGTATTGCTGCCGTCTTGCTAAGATATATGCACAATCTTGTATATGGAATTGAATGATAAAAATCACTGCTGCTTCTCTTATTAAGAAAACTCCATACTATCAATGATATAACAGGTACAACAATTATGAATACTAATACCAGAAAATAATTCCCCGAAATTCCACCTACATTATTAACCTGTTTATATTCTTTAATATAGCTTAATGATGAAATAATCGGTACAACTGATATAAGTGTAATTACCGCCATCATTATAAAGCCTGCAAGCCTTGTCTGCTTCAATGTCTGTAAAAACATATGAAAGCTGAATACTTTCTTATTATTCATGCGTCTTATCCCCCTTCACATCAAATGTATAACCGAGCGCTTCCATCTCATAAGTAAATACCTCTTCAAGTGTAAGCGGGAGGACATCAAATACTACCGGATTCATGGCATTTATAATGTCAATAGTCTGTTCCCTGTCACCACTTACTATCATGTTGGCAACTGAACCCTCCTGACGGTATCTAGTAATCCTAATGCCCTCAAACTTACTCTCATCAAAATCATCCTTAAAAGCTACCTGTACCTTGAACTGACTCGTCTTTAGTTCAAATACATCGCTGTCAAGCACCAACCCGCCTTTATGAAGAAGTGACAAATGATCACATAAGTCTTCTAACTCTCTTAATGAATGTGATGTAACTATAACAGTAGCGTTATTATCTGCAACATCACCACATATTAACTTCTTGACAAGATTACGCATAACAGGATCAAGTCCGTCAAATGTTTCATCAAAGAACATATACTTGGCTCTGGTTGAAAGCGCAAGTATTATAGCTGCCTGTCTCTTCATTCCTTTTGAAAAGTTTGATATACTCTTAGATGGATCAAGTCCAAATGTTTTCGTAAGTTCTGCGAATCTTTCCATATCAAAATTATCATATATTGAGCTATAAAACTTAGCCATGCTCTTCATGTTCGCGCCTGCAAGAAAGAATAATTCATCTGCAACGAACACCAGCTTATTCTTCATGTATGTATTCTCATACACATTAATTCCATCGATTATTGCTTCTCCCTTATCTGCCTTATATATCCCTGACAGGACTCTTAGCAGCGTAGACTTTCCTGCACCGTTAGAACCAACCATACCATATATACAGCCCTCCGCTATATTACAGGTAACATTGTCAAGTGCTGTAAAGTCATCAAATGATTTAGTAACACCTTTTACCTCTATCATATTTTCTTATAAACCTCCTCAATCATATCTGTTATCTCACTCTTACTCACCCCTGCGTATGCAAGCTTTCTTACAATCGCCTTAAGATCTGAAAGCTTTTCCTTAGACTGATTCCCGACAATCTTTAACGCTTCTGCCGATATAAAAGAGCCCTTTCCCGGTACACTCACCAGAATTCCTCTTCTGTCCAGCTCCATGTATGCTTTCTGGATTGTATTCGGATTAGTAGACAGCTCCATCGACAAAGACCGTACCGATGGCATCTTATCGCCTTCCTTCATAATCCCTTTAAGCACCTGGTCTTCCACCTGCTTAATGAGCTGTTCATAGACTGGCACTCGCGACATGACATCTATAGTGAACATGTTCCATTCCTTTCTGTGTTTATTTTAACTGGTTACAAGCTTGCGTAATAACTGTACTATATTGATTAGTACAGTTATAGCATACTATTATAATTAGATATTGTCAACTGTTATTTTTAAGGTTTTGCAAATATGCCAAGTTCAGGCGCACCATACGAGCATGAAACAAATGCTGCTGCCATCACAAAATCAACAATTGCCATAATCCATGTTCCAAGTACAAAGCTCTCATGCCCGGCACATCTTAACACATGATACTCCACAGCGAAACCGATTAGCACTGCCACAAAAAATGTTGCAATATCAAGCCACATTTTTGAAAATCCGAGTACTCCCATATATGTGTAGTACAGAAACGGAATTGCCCATGTTGCCACATTTGCACCAAGAAGAATTGCAAAGCCGCTTGCTTCGTATCTGTCCTTTAATGCATACCATGTATAGATTCCATAAAGGTTCATCGGCAGGAACGCCAGCTTCATATGTTCCCATGTTGATTCATTAGTTGGAAAAAACAGCCCGGCAAATGTATTCTTTCCTGTCCAGTCATACACAAAATGAAATAAGGACCCTGACACCCATACTGCCAGAATCCCTATTATAATTGTTATATTAAGTTTTTTGATTGTCTTGTTCACAATGCACACCTCCATTATTGTTGAATAATAGAAGTATATGCTTCCACCTGTTGTACTATTCCACTTCAACAGTCATTGTTACATCAGACACTTCAATGTATGTTCTTCCATCACTCACATTAATCTCAGTTCCATCTGCATAAGTATACACTGTCTTGGAATAGCGGTCTGGCTTACTCCACTGGATTGGAACAGCATAGCCATTAGTTATGTAATAGCCTTCCCCTCTGCCAACAGTATGAAGATTCCAGCAGTAATTATCATCCATCATGCTGTGTGTAATCTTCTGCACAATAATATTCTTAGTATTAAACTGCTCGCCTGTTTCGTGGTCAATACTTGGCTCGCCACTCGCGAATCTTAAGTAATTGCCTGACGCAGCATCATATGTAAATGTTGTGTACTGATAACTGCTGTAAGGCACATACACAGAAGATGCACTGATTGCATCTTCTCTTTTTGAAAGGTCAACATCTGATACATCATAATTAAGCAGTACTGTGTCCGATGCATTCTCAGCCTCAGCATTGAAACCTTTTTCCTGTACTGCACTCTTTAACCTGTAAAGCGATGTATATGCTGTATGCTCTGTTGCAAGCCCTTCCGGATTACGTCTCCAGTAATATGCACTGTTATAGAAGCCGTTAATCCAGTTAATACCAGTCTTTGCCTCATCACTCTCAGCGTAAGTGCTTCCGCCAAAATGTACAAATATTGCATCTGACTCAAAACAGAAATCCAGAAAATTATGCCTTGCACTTCTTATTGTTCCAATAACCGTATCTGTCTGGCTTACATTGCCTGAACCTACAATCTCCTGTGGTGCTTCATCTGTAACATCTGAATCCTCTACCTTGAACAAGGCAAGTAGTCTGCAGGTATAGCTTTCTGTTGGAAGCTCATACACAATATACGCCTTATTAAGTCCGGTCTGCACCTGTACAGCTACCGGTGTATTGTTAACAGATACTGCAAATGGTCTTGTCTTCGAATTAACGTCAATTATGTCGACCTTATTATCTACATATACAGTAGGTTCTTCTGTCTGTGAAGCAGCCTCTATCGGATTAATATTCTGTGATAAAGCCTCGCCCGTAGGATTACCGCCTCTTATTCTGCTTGTCATCATAATGCACATGGCAGCCGCAGCAACTGCTGCCGCGCCAAGAGCAGATATTATAATAATACGTTTTCTATTATTAATCATTGATTATCTCCCATCATAATAATCTTCCTTAATTGTACGACTTGCACTTCTATATGGCAAGAAAAAAGAGCCATACATAACCATAGTTATGTATAGCTCTTTATTAATATGCCGGCAACGGGAATCGAACCCGTATGGGAGTATAAGTCCCGCAGGATTTTAAGTCCTGTGCGTCTGCCAGTTCCGCCACACCGGCGTAAAGTGCCTGCATAGCAGGCGTATTATTAATACATATGACTTCCTCTGGCGCAGCCTAAGTGTCCCAAATGCAATAACAGATATGTAGTACATCACGACTCTTTACTACCTGCAGATTCAACATATGCAGTGAATGAAGTTTAGCACATTGTTATGTTTATAGCAAGCATATTTTGTCAGTTTCACTATTTTGTCACATAATTTTCATAAACTGCCTGCTCTAACTGTGCATAAGTACCATAAAAAGCGGTACTTTTGTCACATTTGTCAAGAAGAACTGATGCCAGTATATCTGAATATCTGTCGGCAAGTTCTCCAAGCATATGACCTTCTTCATCAAAGAAGTCATCATCTGTTCTTGGAAGTGTATCCATTGTTAACAGATTGAAATCATAATATTCAACACCATATTCTTCACAAAGCCTCGTAAAATATGCTCCTGCCTGTTCCGAATAACCGTTAACTGATGTTGTCGGCGTAATAGGTGATGTAACGCATACCAGTTCAATATTATTCTTCTTACAATATTGAACAGTCTTTTCAAATGAATCCAGAACCTTATCACTGATTCCACTCTCATCCCATGCAACAATATCAGATGGCACGAGGCTGTCCATCTTCATATCTCTATAGAAAAATCCTTTGGCAGCATAAGGTCCTCCGGCATCATGTATCTCAACTGCATCCATACTGTAGTTGCGGTATGCCGCACTGCTCTTAACCTTAAGATTATTCATAATAGCAGACGGTGATATCTCATAAGCCCATCTCTTTGAATATACAGTACGAAAATCCTTTGTGAGCAGATTATCAGCTATATACTTAAGCTTTACATTACTGAAAGGAAGCCATGTATATATGAAACAGTCTTCAAACTCCCTCTCTGCATAATTGCACCAGTACTGATAATCAAGGTCATATATAACTCTTTTTACATTATTATGCCGGTCACTCTCCATTAAAAGATAATATGAATCTGTTACCGTCTCGCCTGGTATTGCAAGATTAAATGCATTGTCAGATGCCCCGGCTTCATCGAGCTTTACTGGATTTATAGCAGATCTTGCATGTGAAGCTCCAATTATTATATTGTCATATCCTTCATCAGTATCTGCATTGTCGGCCTCATGTATAATGTATCTTATATAGCCTGATGGCATCATCGCATAATCCATACATTTGACAAGCCCGGCCACTATGGCAATAAACACCACAGCCCTGACATATTTTAATATTTTATTACTCATTGCCCCTCGCTTTAATTGCCTCTATGCACTCATCATAACTGCTGTAAAAATATTCTGAACAATCATTCTTTTTAAGTATCTCTGTGAGTACCTCTGAGAACTGCTCAGCAAGCTCTCCGTTCATATGACCTTCCCAGTCAGAAAAATCATCATCACTTACATTAAGAATCTCATTCTTAATAAGATTGCCATCTATATACCTTACATTATTCTCATCACATATCTGCTTAAAATATGTATCAGCCTCATTGGCAGCACCCGAAACAACCGACGATGGTGGAATTGGTGTAGTAACACATATAAGCTCAATTCCATTATCCTTACAATACTTAACTATCTTCTGGAAATATTTCTGCACCTTAGGATTAAGATCATCATATGTCCATGGTGATGGATTAAGCTTTCCCTTCTTATCAGTTACCTTGGTTCGATAGAAAAATCCCAATCCCTGATATGGTCCTTCTGTTTCGATTCCGGCAACACCCTCAATCTGGAAATTCTTATATTCATCAGTCTTCTTTATAGCCATATATTTCTTAGCCGTTTTCCAATTCTTGGCAAATGCATATCTTCTGAAATATATTGTCCTGAAGTCTTTATCCATAAGCTGGCTTACTATATACTCCATTTTAAGACTTGTAAACGGAAGCTGTCCATATACAAGAAGATCTCCAAAATCCGAATCACGTTTCAGATTCTTATTCCAGTACTGATAATCAAGTTCAAGAATTATCTTCTTTACGTCATTATTATTGCACGCTTCTCTGATCATATAATAATTATCAATAACCGTGGCGCCCTGAATACACATATTAATTGGATTAACTGCATATTCCATTTCCAGAAAATAATGCGGGTCAATTGAAGCCCTTCCATGTGAAGCTCCCACTACAATACAATCATAATCAGAGCCATCATCTGGATTGTCAACCGTATGGATTATATATCTTGCATACCCCGGCTGAACCATTACATAATTAACTGCTTCAACAAGTATAGTTATAACCGCAAAGAATACTATCACCCTCACATATTTTAATATCTCTTTAAATGCTTTCTTCTTCATGGTATCCTGCACCTCTGATTAGAACTGGGCGTACATAAATCCACCCGATGTATTAGAAATATAGCCAAGCATTGCAACCGACATAACAAGAGCTATGTATACAGCCCATCTGATAATCAGAGGCTTTCTGTCAAGAGCTTCCCTGATTACAATGCCTTTCTCTTTAAGTATGCTTATAATAAGCCATACTAAGCAGCCTGCAAGTAATATAATTAAATCCAGCTGGCTTCCAGACATTTTTACAACGGCGTCCATGCTGAATGATGCATGTTTAAATGTATTTCCCATAAGTCTGAATGCATCTGTAAGAGTAGCTGCGTTATCAAAATACCAGCTTATATTAACAAGTATAAATGTTCTTATTATCTGCCATCCTCTGTACCAGCGTGCATTCTTATTAATATGAGTTATTTTAAACATTTTTTCATAAACAGGTGCCATAATACTGCTAAAGCTCATGATTATACCATTGTACATACCATATACGATATACTTCCATGCTGCTCCATGCCATACACCTACAATAAAGAATATGAGTAAATCTGCCAGACAGATAGGCAATGCCTTCGCCATATATTTACCAAATCTTGTTTTGCTGTGTTTCTTGAAGAACTTACCCAGCTTATTCATAGCTTTACTTAAGCTGAATGGATAAAACACATAATCCTTCATCCATGTACCAAGTGTTATGTGCCATCTGCGCCAGAACTCTCCAATAGAATGAGAGAAGAATGGCTGCCTGAAATTATCATCCAGGTGGATTCCAAACATCTCGGAAGCACCCATAACCATATCTATTCCACCGGCAAAATCTCCGTATAGCTGTGCACAATACGCAAGAACACCTATTATTACATATATTCCATGATACTGACCGGGATTATTAAACACCAGATCAGACACGACTCCGGCACGGTCAGCTATAATAAACTTTTTGAAAAGTCCCCAGGCCATACGCTGCAATCCATGCTGGATAACTGCAAGATCATACTTATGCTCTGCCAAAAACTGTGGTGCAAGTCTGTCATATCTTCCTATAGGTCCTTGTGTTATCTGAGGGAAATATGAAACAAACAAAGCATATTTAAAAATGTTATTACATGCCTTTACTTTGCCTCTGTATACATCAATAACATATGATATCGACTGGAATGAATAGAAAGATATTCCAAGTGGAAGAAGCAGTGTAAATGTTGATATCCTGCCATTACCACCAAATGCCTTAATTATGCCATTAACATTCTCAATCGCAAAATTATGGTACTTAACAACTGCAAGCACACCAAATACCAGAAGAAGAGCAAGTACTACAACTCTTTTCTTATATGTCTTTGCCTTTTCTTTTAAAGCCTTTTTATCTTCTCTTGCCAGTCCTTCTGCTTTAAGACTTTTGTCAAGATTATCCTCTGTTCTCTCTAAAAGGATTCCTGATGTAAAAGTAATGATTGTTGTAAGTAATATGAATACAACCGTCTTATATCCCGAACATAAATAGTAGGCATAGCTTAATATCAAAAGCCATGCCCACTGTGCCTTCTTAGGTATAAGATAATATACAATTACTCCCACTAATAAAAATACCAGAAATCCGGTAGAAACTAGTGACATATTATTTTACCCCGCTTTCCGGATTAATCCTGCAGACGCTGAATCATCTCCCACATAGCTTCTGCTGAATTAAAGTTCTCAGGTACTATATCAACTGGTGTGATATCAATGTCAAATGCATCGTTTAACTCACCAACAAGTGATACAATATCAAATGAGCTGAATATACCATCATCGATAAGAGTATCACATACTTCATAATCCACATCACTGTTAATTTCATTCAAAATGTCTAATAACTGATCCATAATAAACCTCGCAAAATATTAAAATCTATTGATCACACATCTGTGAACAGAAAACATTCTATCTTCTCATTCGCATATAGTCAATCATATTTTGTTACAAAATTGTAAAATTATTGTGTATTACTGCTATTTATTAAAAATGTTTCAATAGGTTTTCTTATAACTCTGTAACCATTTTTCTTAGAATACATCACAATTGCCGGCATTCTGCGGCTTAAGAAAAGATAAATTCCCTCTGTGACAGAATATGCACCAATATTATAAAATGCTATCATATCGCCAATCTTAGCATCCTTTAATTCAAGATTCTTAACAATTACATCGCCAACTGTACATAATGAACCGCATATATTATATGGCTGTACTCCCTGTGAATACACTTCGACCTCATGATCTGCACCATCAGCAAACCCTTCTGTGTACTCCATTGGAATGAATTCACATCTTGGTTTCTTCATAGCCATAGCCTGTCCATAATAATTAATATGATTAATTCCGCTGTCAATAATTGCATATCTTGTTGTGTCATTCATCTTCATATCAGCAATTCTGCTTATAAGAACTCCACAGGTAGCTGCAATATATCGCCCCATCTCAAGAGTGACATTGAATTTTTCGGACATTTCTTTAATCATTCCTGCAAATTCTTCTAACTCGTCAAAGTTAGTATTCATTGCATCACATTTGTCTGTAACGAAGTAATCGACTGAAAGACCTGGTCCATATTCAATCTCATTAAGCTTAACGCCATGCTCTGCCTCACATGTATGTGCTATTGCCTGTAACCATACTACCTCTGACTCTATCTGGCTTAATTTCTTCTTCTGGGTTCCTGAATAGCACTGGATTCCCTCTATGATAATTCCCTTAAGTTCATCCTTTCTGTCAGCAATCTCATATACCTGACGCTCATTAATGCCAAACTGGTTGCCACTTGTAACTCTTATAAGCACCTTAACTTTAATGCCACACTCAACTGCACATGAATTGATAAGTTCAAGCTGGTTAAGCGATTCCACAGTGTAGATTCCAACAGCACCTGTCTTCATTGTGTAGAGGATATCTTTCTTTTCCTTATTAACACCCGAAAGAACAATCTTAGACCTGTCTATACCTTCTTTTTCACATATTGCAAATTCACCCGGAGAACATACCTCGAATTTATCAAGCTTCTTATCCAGCGTACCAATAAGAAAAGGATTCGCCTTCATTGCATAACATACTGTAACTCCACAGCCAAGAATTTCCTGCATCTTATCGATTCTTTCACATAATACATCTGTATCAAAGATATATGACGGTGTACCACATTTTATGGCAATCTCTTTTAATTCATTAACTCCTATCATCCTATGCCTCCTGTTCTTTATATATCTTCATAAGTTCTTTTCTGTCAATCTTACCATTCTTAGTAAGCGGCATCGAATCAACTTTAATAAGCACGTTTGGAATCATCCACTGAGGCACTTTATCTTTAAGAGCATGTGTTACGCCCTTTCTATCAAGCTCACTTGTACTTTCCGTCTCAAAGAACCCAAGAATCTTGTTCTCATCAGTATCAAATATACAGCAGCTTCTAAGCAGTCCCTCTATACCATTCATGTATGTTTCAATTTCGCCCAGCTCAATTCTGTGTCCCATATGCTTAATCTGGAAATCCTTTCTTGATGAGAAGAAAAGTTCACCATCTTCACTATAGTAACCAAGATCACCTGTGCGGTATATAGTTTCCAGATATCTGTCATTAAGAGGATTCTGTACAAATGCTGCTGCTGTCTTTTCAGGATTACGCAGATACCCAAGCGTTACTGCTGTTCCGGATACACATATTTCCCCTAATTCGCCTGGTCTTTCTGCATCAACAAGCTTATCCTCGTCATCTAACAGAAATACTCTTTCGTTGGCAAACGGCTTACCCATAGGAAGTTTCTCGTCAAGGCCAAACTCTCTGTCAATAATGTAATATGTACAATTACATGTTATCTCTGTTGGTCCATAGAGGTTAACAAACATTGCATCCTGATACTGTGCTCTCCATGCGTTAAGATGCTTTATAGGCATAACCTCTCCACTGAACATAATCTTATTAAGTGAAGATGGTCTCTTATACTCGAATCCATTAAGAGTTGTAACAATACATAACGCTGATACAGCCCATATAATAGTTGTAACCTTTCTGTCATCAAGGAAATCAAGAAGCTTTGTTGGAAACGAGAAGCACATCTTAGGAATAAGCTGTAGGGTTGCTCCTGTCTTTAAACTTGAATATATATCCTTAACTGATACATCAAAGTCAAAAGGTGCCTGATTACCTATAACATCCTCATTAGTAATTCCAAATGTTTCCGTAAAACAGTCAATAAAATCTATTGTTGAACGGTGGTTAACTATAACTCCTTTAGGTACACCTGTTGAACCTGATGTAAATATTGAATACAGAGGATCTATATCAAGTGCCTGTTCTCTTATCTTTCCCAGTCTTTCCTGAGCCTCTGAATCCAACACCTGTCCATCATATTCTTCAAGTAATTCATCAAGATTAATAATCTCACCCTGAAATCCTAGTTTTTCTGCTTTCCTGGCAGACTTATTATCTACAACCAGAACATCTGCCTGAATCGTATCTAATATAAGATTAATTCTCTCCACTGGGTGAGTTGTATCAAGCATGCAGTAATACCCGCCTGCATACACAATTCCCATAAATAAAGATAATGTATTACATGTCTTATCCATATACACAGGAACTCCCTGTGTTGGCTTAATCTTAAGTGAGAGACAGCTTCCTATGAACTTTGCCTGATTCATAAGCTGTGTGTATGTAAGTTCATTATTCATGTCCGCACACGCTGT
>OODB01001217.1_pt1 | contig 19169 bp, 14 predicted proteins | sample 1671721 | NCBI WGS metagenome assembly OODB01 (sample SAMN06348185, study PRJEB24527) | human gut metagenome | biome: human gut; feature: ankylosing spondylitis patient; material: feces | host: Homo sapiens | place: China | collected 2015-10
AGACGCTGGACGAGGTGCCCGCCCGTCTGCGCAGCACCGTGGAAGCCCTGCTGGCGGAGGTGGAAGCCGATGCTTGAAGCCTGGTCCCGCACGCGGGACGGCACCCGGAAGCTGAGCGCAAACTTCACCGTGGCCGAGTTTGCCTGCAAAGATGGCTCGGACCCTGTGTTCGTGGACAGCAGCCTTGCCGCCCTGCTGCAGAAGATCCGCGACCACTTCGGCCGCCCCGTAGTCATCACCAGCGGCTACCGCACCGCCGCTCACAACAAATCCGTGGGCGGGGCCGCCTACAGCCAGCATCTGTATGGGCGCGCTGCCGACATCCGGGTGCAGGGCATCCCGGTGGAGCAGCTGGCCGCCTATGCAGAGACCTGCCTGCCCGGCACCGGCGGCATCGGCCGGTACCCGCCCCGGGCCGGACGGGCTGTGGGCTGGGTTCATGTGGACACCCGCCCCGCCAAAAGCCGCTGGACAGGTTAAGAAGGAGGTGAACCCAATGGAAAGCATCCTGTCCGCCCTGATCGCCGGTGCCGTGACCCTGATCGGGGTGCTGATCGCCAACAGCCGCAGTCAGGCCGTGACCGACACCAAACTGGAAGAACTGACCCGCGAGGTGCGCGAGCACAACAATTTCGCCCGCCGCGTGCCCATTCTGGAAGAGCAGATGAAGGTGGCCAACCACCGCATCGCCGACCTTGAGAACCATGAACGAATGAAAGAGAGGAACTGATTTATGGAACTGAGCAACAAGATCTCCGCCGCTACCCTGGCCCGCACCGCTGTGCTCCTGCTGGCCCTGACCAATCAGGTGCTGAGCGCAATGGGCAAGCCCGTGCTGCCCATCGAGAGCACCACCGTGGAGCAGCTGGTCACCGCCGGCATCACCACCGTGGCCGCATTGATCAACTGGTGGAAGAACAACAGCTTCACCGCTGCCGCCGTGGCCGCCGACAGCTACATGGCCCGGCTGAAGCAGAAGCAGTGATCGCCGACTGCCCTATATAAGGTAAGAGGGCAAGGCCCCCGGAGACGCAGGTTTCCGGGGGCCTTTTTCGTCTGCAGCAGAGCGGCAGGAGAAATTCCAGCCGGTTCTTTGCCAGAAATTCCGTCCCTCAAAAAGTGGGTTTCCGCAACAATCCGCACACTCCGCACCAGTACCGCAACCGCATCATTTCACATCCGCAACAGTTTCTCTTTTTTCTGCAACAAATTCTTGTGATTTGTGCAAAATATCCAATTCAGACTTTGGAATATTTTCACAAATCATGCGTTTCTACACATTTTTTCTTGACAACCTGCACCAGAAAATGGTATAAAGGAAGCAGGATAGTATGCCTCGAAACATGTCCATTATATGGGACAGTGGTAATGCGTAAAAGACTTGACACCATTTGAAAGGAGCCATCAATCATGACGAATAAAAAGCTGAAACTCGCTGCCATGTCCGTAGCCCTGACCGCCTGTGTCGCTGCACAGCCCATGGCTGCCCATGCTGTGGAAGGCCCCGACTCTGTCGAGGATAACGCTGCCCCGCAGGCCGAACCTGTAGCCGAGAGTTCCACGCCCGCCCCCGTCGCTGAGGAAGGGGAAAAGCAGGAGAAAGTCGGAGAGCAGGAGGAGTTTACCCCCCCCCGGTGAACGAAGAGGCCAGGAAAGATGATCAGGCTCCCGCGTTCGGCCCCGGCACCAAGACCGATGACATCATCATTGACTATAAACCTGCTGAGAAGCCGGAAGAGCCCGGCAAATCCGGTGAGGACGGCGAAGCCGACGGCTCTGAGGGCTCCGGCGAGACGGACGAGACTGAGAACCCCGACGGCACCTATGTGAAGGGTGACGTGATCGACAACAGCAAGAAGGACGAAGCCACCGGCAAGGACGGCAAGATCGGCGAAGCCACCAAGGAAGAGACCCCCGACAGCTCTTCCAGCACCACTGTCGTGGACCCTGACGCCGAAGTGAAGAAGGGCGACCCCGTGGTGGGCAAGGACGAGGACGGCAACACCACCATCACCACTCCCACCGAGACCACCGGCACCGAGACCACCACTACCACCGGCACCGGCAAGGCCGATTCCTCCACCACCATCACCGACACCAAGAAGGGCGAAGAGATCAACCTCGACGACGAGCTTGGCAAGGATGTGCGTCCGAACTGGAAAACCGATAAGGATGACAAGCTGGGCGGTTACACCGTGGACAAGGTCGAGCCCGCCGAGGACGGCAACTCCAAGGAGCTGACCCTGAAAAAGGCCAGCCCGACCGAAGAAAAGGAGATGGCCGCTGAGGATATCGCCAAGCTGCTGGATGTCCCCGAGGGCGGCGTGGAGAAGAAGGAAGAGCTGGACGAAGAGGGCAACCCCAAGACCACCTACACCCTGAAAAAGGAAGAGACCTCTACCGACGAGAACGGCAACACCGTCACCCGCGTCACCTACTACGAGATCACCGGCACCTCGGTCAAGACCCGCACCGAGACCACACTGAAGCTCAAGGTGGAAAAGGGCACCGACAAGCGCACCGAGATCCTGGACACCCCGATCCAGCAGCCGGACATCAATGACGAGGAGGCCAAAAATGTCCTTCTCCCCTCCGGGAAGCTGGAAAGCATCCTCGAGGACTCCATTAAAAAGGACGACAACACCTACACCTATACCGAGACCATCCCCAATGAGGACGGCATCACCATCCGGGAATACACCATCACAAAGACCGATGAGGCCCGGGACCTTACCTACCAGGAGCTGGCTGAGCGTCTGGGCGAAGGCTTTACCGCCGACCAAGATGGCGTGTACTACAAAGGCGAAAAACTGACCTTTGAGCAGATGGAGGCCAAGCGTCACGCCCTGCGCTATCAGGTCCAGATCAAGGAGACCCACAAGACCTTCGACCAGGTGAGCGGAAAGACGGAAGCCGAAACCGCCGCCAAGACCGAAGCCATCAAGGGTGCTCTGCGGAATGCTGCCAAGAAGTATGACATCACCCTCACTGAGGATGACCTGAAGGACATCAAACTCACAGGCGGCGACCTGACCGTTACCCGGGAGGGCAAGACCTATACCTTCCACTATACTGAGGCAGGTGTCGAATATTCTACTCCCACCTCCACCGGCGAGACCACCGTGGACGGCAAGGAGGCCGAGGACGTAAAGGAGACCACCGTGACCGGCACCGCCTACGTCACTAAGGGCACCATCTCCTGGTCCAAGACCGATCAGGAGGGCAGCTTTACCCAATCCGTTGTTGACAATGGTTCCAGCCTCGAGGCCATGCCTCAGCGGCCCGACATCAATGACCCCAGTGTGAAGTACGTTAAAAAGGATGACGGCACCGAGGTCTACACCGTGACCACCAAGAAGGACGGCATCACCACCGAGACCATCTATACCTTCAAGACCGAAAAAGATGTCACCCTCACCGATCCAGAAAAGGAAGCCGCCGCTTGGAAGGCTCTTGCCGAGGCAGAGCACAAATCGGTCGAGGATTTGCAGAAAGAGGGCTACAAGATCGACAACTCCACCTTCAACAAGATTACCAAAACCTCCTGGACCGTGGAGACCAAGACCCACAGCACCAAGGAGACGAACGAAAGCCTCAACCAGAAGATTCTGAAGGCCGAAGGGGACCCCACCTGGACCCTGGAGGGCACTACCCTCAAGATCAAGGACGGCGATACCTACAAGGACCTGAAGAAGAACGCTGACGGCACCTACACCGCTACCAAGGAGGAGGACGGCAAGACCATCACCTACACCTTTACCCTTGGGGTAGATAAGTCTCTGGACGGCGATACCATCAAGGCCATGCTGGCTAAGGAGTTCAATGTCAGTGTCGATGCCATTGAACTGAAGGACGGCAAGGCCACCTACAAGGACGGCGAAACCACCGTTACCATCGACTACAGCAACCTGAGCAAAAAGACCCTGAAGATCGACAAATCGGTCAGCGAGGCCGTCTCCGTGACAGATACCATAAAGACCGACCAGGACCTGAAGGACGCACAGGAAAGGCTGTACCAGGAGCTGAAGAAGAAGGTAGAATCCATTCACCTGAACGAGGGCGAGGAGCTTTGGATCGGCGACCTGCACATCAAGGACATCAAGACCCAGAAAGAGGAGATCATCGAGCACTTTACCACGGCTGTGTCCCACGAAAATATGTCCCAGCAGGCCCTCATCGCCGCCCTGAACGCCCAGGCTGAAGAATCAAAAACGACAAAAGTGACCGTGAACAAGGGCACCAAGTATGAGGAGACGCTGAACAACTACTACTCTGGCGATAAGAAGTTCGAGCACAGCCCCAAGGATCCTCCCTGGTACAGAGAGCCGGGGAAGGGAGACAACATCACCCACCTGGACCTGGCCTCCGGTGCCAAGATGGACAAGCTGCCGGGTAAGGACGGCAAGGTGACCACGACCGACTGCGTGCTTCTCGCCAAGAACCAGAAGCTGGAATGGAACTACGACGCTGATAAACTGGTAAAGGGCGATGGCAACACGACCGTGGGCCTGAAGAAGTACATCTCCAAGGACACCGAGGACGGCACGGGCTATCACTACGAGTATGACCGCCTCAGAGGTGAAGGTGAAAACAAAAACCCCGAGAGGAGTGCCTTCTACAAGCTCACCGGCACCGTGGCCTATGATGCCGTGAAGGACAACAAGACCGGCAAGGTCAAGACCTACTATGACTACGGTTCCGCTCTGGATGCCTACCTGGAGGCTACAGGCAAGACGAGGCAAGATTTCAGTGATGACGAATGGGCTGCGATCTACGGTACCTATGTGGTGCCCATCACCTCCCCCGGCTTCCCTGTGGATCACACCAGCTACCAGGTCTACACCAAGACTGCCGAGATGACCTCCTACGGCTACATGACCCGGGACGCCAACACCTGCGTCAACGCCACCTTTGGCCGCCAGTACGAAGACTCGTGGTTTACCGATGAATGGGACTATGTGGGCGGCTACGACCTGATGATCAGCGACCTGGTGCAGGTCAGCGAGGGCAAGGTGGTGGGCCAGACCCAGTCCAGCATCAAGACCCTTTGGGCTCCCCTGGCCATCCGCTCCACCCAGAGCCTGGAGAACAAGAGCCTGCAGCTGAACGCCAAGCACACCAGCACCCCTGTGACCACGATCCAGAATCTGGGCAGCGGCTACGAGGAGGAAGGCAGCTTTACCTACGACGTTTCCTATAAGCACACCGATACCTACACCGACAACTGCAACAAGGGCGTCCAGGGTACCGGCACCGGTAAGTACAAGACCTTTACCCAGCTGCTGAAGGAGAAGTTCTCCGGCAAGGGCGAGACCAGCTACGATGAGGGCAAAGTTTCCTACACCCACCGCACCACGGACAAGGTGAACACCACGCCAGTGTCCAAGGAGACCGTGACCACCACCGACGCCCATGTGGGCTACAACTATACCTCCATCGAGACCCGCACGGTCACCGTGAACGGCGAAGAGACGGTCATCGTCCCGCCCGTCACCCCGCCGGAAACGCCCGTGGAGGACGAGACCCCGGACGAAGTGGTCATGACCCCGGAGACCCCCGAGCTGCCGCCCGTGCAGGACGCCACCCCGGACGCTCCGGTCCTGCCGTCTGACGCGGTCCTGCCCGCTGTGCAGGATGCACTGCCGCAGACCGGCGTGAACTGGATGGCCGCTCTGGGCATGGCATTCAGCGGCATGCTGCTGACCATCGCAGGCGCATTCGCCAGCCTCAAGTACAAGGAAAAGCACTGATGCTTTTCCCTTCCAACGTGATCCACGTCAAGTCGTAAACGCATAGAAAGGGCCTCCCCATTCCGGGGAGGCCCTTTCGTGTTGTGTTCGGCTTATGCTTCCGCTTTGGCAGCGCGGTACCACTGTACCAGCTTTTCGGCGTCCTGCCAGCCCTTGCGGTACATGGCTTCCAGGCTCTGTTCGTCCTTGGTCAGGGTGGACATGCCCTCGGAGGTGTAGCGGTAGAGCTTTTTGCCCAGCCGTTCCACGATGCTCATGGCCGGGAGCTGGGTCGTCACATCGTAGACTCCCAGCCGCTCGTAGGTGACATAATAGGCCAGATTATAGTCCGAGAGTTTTGCGATGGTGCAGTTTTCGGTATTGGTCACGCTGAGGATCTGGCAGTTCTGCTCCTTGAAGCGCATCACATGGCCGATGGTGTCGCGGGACTCGCCGGACACCGAAAACACGATCACCAGCGAATTTTCCACGAATCGGCTCTCGGTGGGGTAATGGGGCTCGTCGATGTACAGGCAGAACTTGCCCATGCTGGAAAAATAGCGTGCCCCGTACTTGGCCACGATGCCAGACATGCCGCTGCCCACAAAAAAGATGTGCCGGGCCTGAAAGATGACCCTGGTCAGCATGTCCAGCTTCTGCTCAAACTCCGCCGAGCAGGTCTTTTTCAAAAAGTCGATGACCTCCGACACATCGTCTTTGACCGGCGGCTGCTTTGCCTGTTCCAGATGCTGGCGCAGCCGGATCTTGAACTCCGCGTAGCCGTCGCAGCCCGCCTTTTTGCAGAACCGGAGGATGGTGGAGGTAGACACATGGGCGGCATCCGCAAACTCCCGGATGCGCATATAGCACACCTTGTCCGCGTTCCGCACAACATACTTATAAACTTCCAGCTCCAGATCATTCAGGCTGCAGATCATCTCTTCGCTGAACATCGGCCGCCCCTCCCTCGTGGTGGTTTTTGTTCCAGTATACTGTATTTTTTGCCGCGTTACAATTCCCCTGCTCAGAAAAAAGCCGCCGCACGGTGGCAGGGCCGTGCGGCGGCAGAAACATGCTTTGGGGAACCGATCAGATCAGGCTCAGGGCCTCTTCGTCGCCCACGAGGGTGAAGTCGGGGTGCATCTGCAGGATGCTGGCGGGCACCTCCGGGGTAACCGGGCCGAAGAAGGCTTTCTTCACGATCTCGGCCTTGCCGGTGCCATTGACCACCATCAGCACCTTACGGGCCTGCATAATGGTCTTGATGCCCATGGTGTAGGCCTGCTTGGGCACCAGGTCTACGTTGCCGTCAAAGAAGCGCTTGTTGGCCTCGATGGTCTCCTGGGTCAGGTCCACACAGTGGGTCTCCAGCTCAAAGGCCTCGCCCGGCTCGTTGAAGCCGATGTGGCCGTCGTGGCCGATGCCCAGCAGCTGCAGGTCGATGCCGCCCACGCTGTGGATGATCTGGTTGTACTGGGCGCAGGCTGCGTCCGCATCGGGGTTGGTGCCGTCCGGCAGGTTGATGCGGGCGGGGTTGATGTTGACGTGGTCGAACAGGTGGCGGTGCATGAAGCTCCAGTAGCTTTCCGGGTGGTCCTTGGGCAGGCCGCGGTACTCGTCCAGGTTCACGGTGGTGACCTCCGAGAAATCAATGTCGCCCTTGTTGTACCACTCCACCAGCTGCTGGTAGGCACCCACCGGGGTGCCGCCGGTGGCCAGACCCAGCACGCAATTGGGCTTCATGATGACCTGTGCGGAAATAATGTTTGCCGCCTTGCGGGACATGTCTGCGTAATCCTTTGCACGAATGATCTTCATCACAAACGACCTCTTTCATCTTTCATCTTTGCTGCGTTCACCGCGCAGCATCGGTTTTGCGCTTCCACGCATTCTATTGCAATTCTACCACAATTCACAGGATGCTGTCCAGCATTCTAGCGCATTCTGACCGAATTTTGCTGTTTTTCAGCCGATTCGTCCAAAACCCGCCGGGCAAAACGCAAAGGGCCCCGCCGAAGCGGAGCCCTCACGCCGGGAACGCCCGGCAGCGTTTGAAGTTTCAGGTTCAGTCCAGGTCCTCGCCGTTGGATGCGATGACCTTCTTATACCAGTAGAAGCTGTCCTTGCGGCTGCGGGCCAGTGTGCCGGTACCGTCGTTCTGCTTGTCCACATAGATCATGCCATAGCGCTTCTTCATCTCGCCGGTGGATGCGGACACGATGTCGATGGGGCCCCAGCAGGTGTAGCCCAGCAGGGGGATGCCGTCCAGATTCACGGCGTCCAGCATGGCCTCGATGTGCTTGCGCATGTAGTCGATGCGGTAGGGATCGTGGATGGATCCGTCGGCCTCCACGGTGTCGTTGGCACCCAGACCGTTCTCCACGATGAACAGGGGCTTCTGGTAGCGGTCGTACAGGGTGTTCAGGGTGATGCGCAGGCCCAGCGGGTCGATCTGCCAGCCCCACTCACTGGAGGCCAGATGGGGGTTGACCACGCTGCTGATGACGGCATTGCCGCGGGCGTGCTTGGCCGAAATGACCGGGTCGGCAGAGACGCAGCGGCTGGAGTAGTAGCTGAAGGAGATGAAGTCCACCGTGCCCTCGGCCAGGGTCTCCCGGTCACCGGGCTCCCAGTCCAGCTGCACACCGGCGCGCTCCATGCGCTTTTCAGCCCAGACCGGGTAGGCACCGCGGGCCTGTGCGTCGATGAAGAAGTAGTTGTCGCGGTCGCTTTCCATGCCCTTGTACACGTCCTCCGGGGCGCAGGAGTAGGGGTAATACTGGCCTGCGGCCAGCATGCAGCCCACCATGGCCCCCGGCATCTTCTCGTGGGCCAGCTTCACGGCGCGGGCGCTGGCCAGCAGCTCGTGGTGTGCGGCCCGATACTTGACCTGCTGCACATCCTCGCCCGGCTCGAACACCAGACCAGCGCCCATAAAGGGCATGTGCAGCAGCATGTTGATCTCGTTGAAGGTCAGCCAGTACTTGACCAGCCCGCCGAAGTTGTCGAACAGCACCTCGCAGTAGCGCACAAAGGCGTCGATCATGCGGCGGTCTTTCCAGCCGCCGTACTTCTTGATCAGCGCAATGGGGGTGTCAAAGTGGCAGATGGTGACCAGCGGCTCAATGCCGTACTTGCGGCACTCCTCGAACACGCTGCGGTAGAAGGCGATGCCAGCCGCATTGGGCTGGGCATCGTCGCCGTTGGGGAAGATGCGGGTCCACGCAATGGACAGACGATAGCACTTGAAGCCCATCTCCGCAAACAGGGCAATATCCTCTTTGTAGTGGTGGTACATGTCGATGGCCTCGTGGGCGGGGTAGAAGTGCTCTGCATCGCACTCCAGCATCTTCATCTCGCCGCGCGCCACCGGGCCGCGGTCGGGACCGAAGGGGACCACATCCACGCTGGACAGCCCACGGCCGTCCACATCGTATGCGCCCTCACACTGGTTGGCAGCGGTTGCACCGCCCCACAAAAAGCCTTCCTGCATTTTCATACAGACATCCTCACTTTCTTCTTATCATGGGCCGTGCCCATTGGAATTCCTGCACCTCTAGTATAGCGGAAAAACCACAAAAGGAAAAGAGGATTTCGGGGCTTCTTTGTGCCAAAAAGACAAAACAGCGCCCCCTGCGCCGTCCGAGACGGTTCAGGGGGCGCTGTCATTGCGGTTCAGGGAATGCTGCGGGGATCAGTCTGCAGACAGATAGTGCATGGCCTTGCGCAGGCGTGCCTCATTTTCTGCGGTGGGCTCCATGAAGGGGCTGTGGAACAGATCCTGGAACAGGTTCTCCATCTTGGGGGAGTTCGGGTCGATGCCGATGTCCTCCAGGGTCAGGGGCATGTTCATGCTGCGCATAAAAGCACGGAAGGGTGCCACCTGCTCCGGATGGCCGTTGAAGGCCAGCTGCAGGCAGTCGCCGATGGCCACGATCTCACCGTGCAGGTAGGGCTTTGCCTCCTGGGTGAAGTGGGTGCGCACCAGCTCGTAGGTCTCGTGGCCCAGAGCGGTCTGGCCAAAGCCCTTGCTCACGCCGCTGACGATGCCGGCCACAGCAACGTTCAGGTAAGCGATATCCTCCACGGCCTTGGTCAGCTTGCCCTCGGCAATGTCATGGCAAGCCTGATGGGCCTCCTTCTCGTAAACATGGTAAGCCATCTCTGCGATGGTGTAAGCGGTGAACAGACCGATGCTCACATCGTCCAGCAGGATCTCGCTGCGGCCGTTCTGGATCTCGATCATCTTGGCCATGCCGTCCATGATGCCGCTGGCTGCGTAGCGCGGGGGCTCCTTGCAGATCACGTCCATGTCCATGACGATGGCGTTGACCTCGTGGTCATAGCGCAGGCTGCCCAGGGAAGCGCCCTCGGCAGTGTACATGACGCTCAGCGGGGCAAATGCCGCGCAGGTGGCAATGGAGGTAGGCACCTCCACGATGGGCAGGTCGCCTGCAAAGTGTGCCGTAGCCTTGGCCTGATCCATGATGCGGCCGCCGCCCACGCCCACGATGACCTGGCAGCCGGTGGTCAGGGCCTGCAGAGCGTGCTCCTTGGCGCGCTCGTAGGTGTTCTGATCCGGGTACAGGGAGAGTTCAAACTCCACACCGGCATCCTTCAGGCTCTTTTCGGCCTTGCCTTCGGTGGCTGCCCAGGCGCGGGGGCCGGCAATGACCAGGGCCTTTTTGCCCAGACGTGCCACCTCGCCGCCCAGCAGGTTCAGGGCCCCTGCTTCCTGCAGGTAACGGCCAGCGCCGAACTTATAGGCGTTATCCAGTTTGATATCGGCCAGACTTCTTGCTTCTGCCATAGTTTTTACACTCCTTACTCCATGTAAGCACCCTTCATAGCGCTGACTGCGTGCTGACTATACAGCTTCAGCAGGCCATGGGTGTATTTGCTTGTAAAACCTTTCCAGTTTGCCTTGCGTTCTGCCAGAATGGCGTCCATTTCTTCGGGGGTCTTGTGCTCGCCCTTCACACCGGTGATCTCCAGGCGGCGGGCCTCCACGTCCAGTTCAATGATATCGCCCTCTTCCACCAGTGCGATGGGGCCGCCTGCGGCGGCTTCAGGGCTGACATGGCCGATGACGGGGCCGCGGCTTGCGCCGGAGAAGCGGCCGTCGGTGATCAGGGCCACGCTGGAAGCCAGGGCCGGGTCGGAGCAGATGGCCTCGCCGGTGTAGAACATCTCCGGCATACCGCTGCCGCGGGGGCCTTCGTAGCGGATGAACACGGCATCGCCCGGGTGGATGCGGCCGTGCAGGATGGCGTCGATGGCGTCCTCCTCACAGTCGAAGGGGCGGGCGGTCAGGGTCGCCTTGAACATGGCCTTGGGGCAGGCGGTGTGCTTGATGACACAGCCTTCCGGGGCCAGGTTGCCGCGCAGGATGGCGATGGAACCGTTGGTGCCGATGGGCTCGTCGAAGCTGCGGATGATGTCGGTGCGCTTGATCTCGCGGCCGATCTTCTTGCTCTTCTCGGCCAGCAGGGCATCGCAGTGCTCGTAGAAGCCGTTCTTCTTCAGCTCCTCCAGGTTCTCGCCCAGGGTCTTGCCGGTAACAGTCTTGGCATCCAGATGCAGCATGGACTTGATCTCTTCCATGATGCGGGGCACGCCGCCTGCATAGTAGAAATACTGTGCGGGCCAGTCGCCTGCGGGACGGATGTTCAGCAGGTAGTGTGCGCCGCGGTGCATCCGGTCAAAGGTGTCGGCGTCGATCTCGAAGCCGAACTCGTGGGCAATGGCGGGGATGTGCATCAGGGCATTGGTGGAGCCGGAAATGGCCGCATGGACCATGATGGCGTTCTCAAAGCTGCGCATATCCACGATATCGCCTGCGGTGACACCGGCTTCCACCAGCTTCATCAGCTGTGCACCGGCGTCGTAGGCAGCCTGCTTCAGCTCGGGGGCAGTGGCCGGCATCAAAGCGGTGCCGGGCAGCATCAGGCCCAGAGCCTCGGCCATGACCTGCATGGTGGAGGCAGTGCCCATAAAGGAGCAGGCGCCGCAGCTGGGGCAGGCGTGCTGCTTGTAGTAGGTCAGCTGCTCGGCCGGGATCTCGCCGCGCTCGTACTGTGCGCTGAACTTGCCGATCTGCTCCAGGGTGAGCAGCTCGTTGATGGCACAGCCGGGGTCGTTCTCGGTGTACTTGGCGGGCAGGTCGTGTGCCTCCATGACACCGCCGGTGACCACGATGGCTGCCATCATGTCCTTCATGCGGCCGATGCTCATGAGCATGGCGGGCATGGCCTTGTCGCAGCTGGAAATGAACACACCGCCGTCAAAGGTGGTGGCGTTGGCCTGTGCTTCCACCAGGTTGGTGATGGCTTCGCGGTGGGCCAGCGAGTAGTTGATGCCGTCATGGCCCTGTGCCATGCCGTCGCACATGTCGGTGGCAAAATACCGGGCAGCCTTGCCGCCGTGGTCGTTCACGCCGCGGACAGCCTCTTCCACAAAGATATTCAGGTGGCCGGAGCCCGGATGGCTGTTGCCGTAGGTGCTCTCCACCATGATCTGGGGCTTGCTCAGGTCATCGACCGTCCAGCCCATGCCCATGCGCAGAGGGTCCATCTCAGGGGACAGGGAACGGACCTGCTGACTTTTCAGCATCATATTCAACTCCTTATAAAACTCTCAGATACTCTCTCACAGGGTCAGGCGGCGGTCACGCGCAGCGACCTTCCACCAGCCTGTGACCTCGCCGTTTTCCACCACCGGGACCGCCGGGTACAGGGCGCTGGTGGGGCAGACGTGAGTCGGGATGGCAAACAGCTCGGTCCCGATGGGCGGGATGTCGGCGATGTGCTCTTCCGGCACACGCACCACCCAGTGCTCCTCGTTCTGGATCACGGTGCGGGCATACTCCATGCCCACGATCTCCGCGCGCTCCGGCTGGGGATCGGTGGCCACGGCCTTGCAGCCCAGATCCAGTGTGAAGGTGTCGCGGCTGGGGCGGCTCACCACGCGGGTGAGCAGGGCGGCAGCCGGGGTAAACTGCAGGTCCGGGTAGGCATTGCGGTAGCCTGCATCCTGAATGACGCAGGTGCCGGGGCTCAAAAACTCTCCGGTCATCTCGGCGTGCACCGGGAAGGACGGGGTGCCGCCCATGATCAGGATCTCGCAGCAGATGCCGTCCGCCTTCAGGCGGGCCTTGATCTCCTCGATCTGCTTGTCCACAGGGGCGGTAGCCACCTCGCGCTCCTGCACGCTGCTCTCGTGGCGGTGGCCGTCGTAGCAGTGCATGCCGCGCATAACGATGCCGGGCAGGGTGTTCCACTCCCGGTACATCGCTTCCACTTTATCCAGCGGCACACCGGTGCGGTGCTGGCCCATGTCCACATCCATCAGCACATTGGCCTTGCAGGTCTGGCCCAGCTTGCGGATCTGCTCCGTGTCATCGCCGATGGCAAAGAACTCCACCTCCGGGAAGGCGGCCTGCAGCGCGGCAAAGCGCTTGATGTTGGGGCCCACCAGCGGGTACGCCAGAGTCAGGTGCTTCGCACCGGCCTTGGCGGCCATTTCGGCCTCGGCGATGGTGGCGCACTTGAAGCGGTCGATGCCCGCCTCGATCTGCATTTGGACCACCTCGGCCATCTTGTGGGTCTTGATGTGGGGCCACAGGCGGGCAGCGCCGCCTGCAATGTCGATCATCTTGCGGATATTCTCGCGGATGATCGCCGGGTAATAGACCAGCTGCGGGCTTACGATGTCCTGCTGACCCTCAAAGGTATAGAGGTTGTCGTTGATCTTATTCATACTCCACCAGCATCTCGATCTCGACCGCGATGTTGCCCGGGCAGGAATTGGTGCCCATGGCGGTGCGGGCGGGCAGACCCTTCTCCTCGCCGAACAGCTCGAACAGCAGGTTGGAGCCGCCGTTGATGACCTGCGGCTGCTGTGCAAAATCATCGGTGCAGTTGACAAAGCCCAGGACCTTGACGCAGCGCTTGATGCGGTTCAGGTCGCCCAGCTTGGCGTCCAGATTGGCCAGCAGGTTCAGCATGCAGTTGTAAGCAGCCTTCTGGCCCTGCTCCAGGGTCAGGTCGCCGCCGACCTTGCCCACGATGTTGTGGCCGTCGCCGATGTCAGGACCGCAGCCGCTGCAGTACAGCAGATGATCGCCGAACTCCATGACCGGAGTGTAGACGCCGCCCTTCGGCGGGGGAGAAGGCAGGGTGATGTTCATTTCCTTGAGCTTATCGTAGACATTTGCCATAAGAAAAACCTCTCTTCTTTTTCTCTGACGCAGCCGAAACGGGGGCTGCTGCCGTTGGAAGCTGCGGTCCCGCCGGGCGTGTGTCGGCGGAACAACAGCCGTTTTTATATTCCCAACAGCGTACTGCCAAGGCTCAACACCAGCGGCACGCTGATCAGGATACTGAGGGTGGAATGTGCAACGGCCTGGCTTGCCAGCTCCCCTTCGGTGTCGTACTGCTTTGCCAGCACGGCCGTCAGGCTGCCTGCCGGGCAGGATGCCAGAATCAGGATCGCCATGCACAGGGTGCGGTCCAGCGGCAGGAAGTACAGCGCCGCCAGGAAGCCCAGCGGGAACACGACGCACCGCAGGGCCGTGATGAGCCATACCATGGGGTTCGTGACCAGTTTTTTCAGGTCACTGCGGGCCAGCATGCCGCCGGCGATCATGAGGGCCAGCGGCGTGGTGGTGTTGCCCACCGCCTTGCAGAAACTTTCCAGGATGGCGGGCAGCCGCAGGCCGGTCACCAGCATGACCACCATGATGGCGGTGGTGATGTTGGTGGGGGTAAGGAATGCTTTGATGCTCACCTTGGCTTCCGGGTCGAACAGGTGCTGTACATAAGTAAAGAACAGGATGTTGTAGGCCATAATGCCGGCGGCACCGTACAGGGCACCCGCCTCGCTGCCCAGCAGGGCGCTGATGAGTGGGATGCCGATGAAGGCGCTGTTGGGCATGACGGCGGCACCCACCAGCACGGCCTTCTGGCCGCGGGTCAGGTGCATGGCCCTGCTCAGCACAAGGCAGATGCCGATGGTGAGGATGTAGAAGATCTCCAGCACCAGATAGCCCTTGAGCATGCCGGCCACGGCCTCGCGGCCGCCGTCGATGCTGGCACTGGCCAGCAGGGTGCAGGGCAGGGTGACCGACATGACCAGGTTGGACAGGAACTTGCTGTTCCTGTCATCCATGATGCCCAGTTTGGTCACGGCTGCACCGGTGCCGATCTCCAGAAAGATGATCAGGATCTGCTGCAGAAGGATCGCGATCGACATGGCAGCTCCTTACACCGTCAGCACCATACCGGCACCGGTCGTGGTGCGCCGGTCGTGGTCAATGGCGACCTGGCCGTTGACGATGCACCAGTCCAGACCGGTGGCCTTCTGGGCAGGATTCGTGAAGGTGGCATGATCCGTAAACTTCTTCGGATCGAATACCAGTATATCAGCATAATTGCCTTTCTGCAAGCTCCCTCGTCCGACCAATCCCATTCTTTCGGCGGGCTGGCTGGTCATCCGGCGGATGGCCTCCTGCATCGTGTAGATGCCGCGCTCGGCCACATACTCCCGCAGCACCTTGGGGAAGGCACCGAACATGCGGGGGTGGGGCGTGTCGGTCTTGGCATAGATGGCATCGGAGATGATATTGGACCAGGGCAGACGTGCCACCGTATCAATATCATCCTGGCTCATGGACATATTGATGATGGCAGTCTTACCGTCCTCGCTGTGCATCAGGTAGGCGGCCAGTGCAGCGGCGTCCTCAAAGCCGAATTTCTCGGCAGCCTCCGTCACCCGCATGCCCAGGAACTTCTCGTTTTCGGGGCGGACCACGCCGCTGATGATGATGCGGTCCCAGCCCAGCGTGATGCAGAAGTTGTCCCAGTCATCGTACAACACGCTGCTGGTACGGCGGAACTCCTCCACACCTTCGGGGGTGCCCAGTTTTTCCAGTGCACGGGTCATGTTGCCGGCCACGAACACCGGGGGCAGCATGGTGGTCAGGGCCGTGCTACCGCCCTCGTAGGGGTAGAAGTCCACGGTCACGTCCATGCCCTCGGCGCGGGCGGCTTCGATGTCGGCAATGGCAGTGTGGATGTCCTTGCCCCAGTTCTTCATGCCGCAGCTCTTGAAGTGGCTGATCTCCAGGGCACAGCCCACGCGGCGGGCGATCTCGATCACCTCGCGCACGCTCTGCACCATGCTGTCGCCCTCACCGCGGATGTGGGTGGTGATCACACGGTGATAGCGGCCCACCGGCTCCAGAATGTAGGCAAATTCATCGGTGGAGGAGTAGCACTCCGGCAGATACATGATGCCCAGCGACACACCGGGAGCACCGGCGGCCATGGCGTCCTCGATCAGAGCACGGGCGTCGTCCAGCTCCTGCTGGGTGTAGGGAGTGTCGGCAAAGCCCTTGACGCAGATCTTGACGGTGCCGGTGCCGATCATGGCGGCAACATTCAGGGGCAGCGCGGTCTTGTGCAGGGCAGCCAGATAATCACGGTAGGTGTGGGGGCCGTCCAGGCCGATGGGGCCCATGACGGCTTCTTCAAAGGAATAATACTCCTTTGCCGCCTCGTCCGATTCCGGGCGCGGGGTCATGCTGATGCCGCAGTTGCCTGCCACTGCCGTGGTAATGCCCTGCGCCAGCTCCACCTCACCAAAGTGCGGGTCGTTGAGGGGCTTTGCGTCGTGGTGACGGTGGATATCCACAAACCCCGGGGTCACCACCTTGCCGGTGGCGTCGATGACCTGGTCTGCCGGCTCCGTGATGCCCGGAGCGATTTGAGCAATACGGTCGTCCTGCACCAGCAGGTCTGCCTGGTAGGGCTGGCCCCCCAGGCCGTCGTATAGGGTGCCGTTCTGGATCAAAATACGTTTCATGATAAGTTCCCTCTCGCTACGAATTTGCCCTGCGGCAAGGCGCCCCTGCCGCAAACGACGAAAGGGGCAAGGGCGTATGCCCTCGCCCCTTTCGGAGAAACAGATTTACAGTTTGCCGGCTCAATCGGTCTTACAGATCTTCTTCTTCCTCAGCAGCAGCCTCAGCAGCAGCGACCTTTTCCACGACAGTGCCGCGGCGGTCGTCCATGACGTGCTTCAGGCGCACATCGTCGGGAGTGGTGTCAGCAGGGAACATGAGAGAGACCACGATGCCGAACACCAGAGAAATGATGGTAGCAGGCACAGCCGGACCACCCATGGTGGCGTTGATCCAGTTCTTGAAGGAAGGCAGCACCAGGATCAGCACGCCCAGCAGAGTGCCGGAGCCGATGCAGGCCAGACCGCCCTGCCAGTTGACACGCTTCCAGAAGCGGCCCAGCAGCATAGCCACAGCCACGCCGGGCAGGAAGGCGCCCACGATGGTGGAGATGTAGCCGATAACGTCGTTGACGAACAGGGTGATGAAGAAGGCAGCGCCCAGGGTGCAGATCAGAGCGACACGGCTGACCTTGGCGTAATCCTTTTCCTGGATGGTCTTGCCGGTGATGCTGGGGTACACGTCGGTGAGCAGGATGGTAACGCCGGAGATGGCGTCGGAGTCACCGGAGGACATGGTAGCGGACAGGCCGCAGATCATGAACAGCATGCCGATGACCGGGGGCAGTGCGTTGGTAGCCATGTAAGCAAAGGCGTAGTCGCCGCTGGCCAGGGTGTCACCATTCATGGTGGCGATGGTGAAGCAGCTCATGCCGATGATGGCGGTAACAAAGCTCCAGCCGAACAGCAGGATGCCCTGGCCCAGGAAGGCCTTGCGGGCAGTCTTTTCGTCCTTGGAGGTGTAGATACGGGTACGGTGGGTGGGCGTACCGATAACGCCCATGGCTGTGGACAACACCAGTGCTATGGCAGCCATGACACCGTAGGAGCCCAGGCCGTAGAAGGTCATTGCGCCGGGCTTGCCAGCAGCGGTGAAGGTATCCACCACGTTCTGATAGCCGCCTGCCAGGGGGATGGCACGGAAAGCGATGGTCAGGAAGCCGATGAGGATGGCGATGAACTGGACAGCGTCGGTGGTAACAACGGCCATGTAGCCGCCGATGAACACGTAGATGCCGAAGCCCAGAACGGTGATGATCTTACAGGTAACGTCCGGCAGCTGGGTGACGTAAGCCAGGTACTTGGCACCGCCGTTCAGGTGGTTGCCCAGCCAGATGATCTCGATGACGAACATCATAAAGCCCATGACCTGGCGGATGATCTTTTTGCCGCCGTAGTAATACTGTGCTTCCTCAGACATGGTCAGGAAGCCCTTGTTCTTTGCCTTGGTGAACAGCAGCATGGAAAGGATACCTGCCGATGCGCCCAGGCCGTAGATGGCGCCGCCCCAGCCGTGGTTGAAGCCGTTGCCGATGGCGCCCATGGAAGAACCGGTGCCGATCATGGTTGCACCCACGGTGCAGAAGATCAGGAAGAAGCCGAGGTTGCCGCCGCCGGTCAGGAAGCTGCTGCCCTCATTTTTGCCACGGCTGGTGATCCAGCCCACAAAGATCATAAAGCAGATCCATGCGATAAAGCCGCCGATAAACAATGGGATGTATTTGGGATCCAACATAGTTTCATTTCCTCCTTAGAATCATTTTCCTCAGCCCGGCGCAGGGTCCGCTCGGGCCGATGTGGCTGTCAGACATTTCCCCGCTGCGGGCCGGCACCGTGGGGTCGTTGTCCGACAACAACCTTGCTGAAATAAATGTACCAATTTTTGCATCATCCGTCAATAGATTTTTAACATTTTCTTCAAAAAGAACCATTTTTGGCGTATTTTATAGTTTTCCTGTTCATAATTTTGTCATTTCCACGAAAAACAAACTGCCCCTTGCAGTCTATTTTCCGGTGTCGTATACTGAAATTGGAGCAGGGATTTACAGAAAAAAATCCAAGTCCCTTTCAAAAGCAACGATGCTGCGCTTATTTTTAATCGTTTGCAATTTATTAAGTTGTCCGACAATGCCGTCGCAGGCCCCAAAATCGTCTGCATCCCGTGCAAAAGGCAACGATCGGCGGCGCTCCGGCCGCCGAAAAAGGGGCGGACGGCCTGCAGTTTTCAGCCGTCCGAACCAGAAAGCGCACAATTTTTGTTCAGATCTCGGAACACAAGTCCCAATACAGCCCGATATCCGAACACGTCCGGTGTTTTCAGGATTCCTGTGCGGAACACATCGGAACACTTTCGTCGTTTTCCCGACCTGGTCCGAATGCCTCTCAGAGGCCCTATATATGCCCTATATATAAGGAAAGGAAGTGAGACCCATGCCTTCCGGAGATGCCCACCGTTCACTGGCACGCGCGCTGGATATTCTGGAGCTGTGCAGCCTGAACGGCAGCGGTTACACCCTGACCCAGCTGTCGCAGCAGCTGGGCATTGCCAAAGGCAGCATCTCTCCCCTGCTGCACACCCTGCGGGACCGCGGCTACCTGACCCTGGACGACCAGGATCATCACTACCGCATCGGCCGCATG
>OODB01001218.1_pt1 | contig 19169 bp, 20 predicted proteins | sample 1671721 | NCBI WGS metagenome assembly OODB01 (sample SAMN06348185, study PRJEB24527) | human gut metagenome | biome: human gut; feature: ankylosing spondylitis patient; material: feces | host: Homo sapiens | place: China | collected 2015-10
CAACTCACACGCTCCGCGGGAAGTGTGATGGTATCACATTTTCGGCAAATCTAATTAGTAATTTAATATTACTATACTTTCGCACATAAATATGATTATATAAACATTTACGCTACACAATCGAATTTGTCCGAATTTAGACGTAAAAAAGGTACTGCATACGCAGTACCTTTGTAAGCCGTAAAATCAAATTAAAGTACAGCTTCCCACAATTCAGGATGTGGATTAGCAATAACTTCTGTATTGATAAGCACGCCTTGTTCAGTCGCAATTCTTGCTCCTGCCTCAACACCTGCTTTAACGTCTGCAACATCACCTGTCATTGAAACAAAGCACTTACCGCCCAAACCACGAGCCACACGAACTTCGATAAGTTCGATGTCACCAGCTTTAACAGCAGCGTCGGCTGCTTGAATTGCACTTGCGGCAGTAAATGTTTCAACAATACCGAATGCTTTCTTTTCCTTAACATCGGCTGTTCCGCAAATTGCCTCAAATACGTTATCACCAAGATTACCTATTACAAATTTATCAATAAGTGCATCTTCTGCGATAAGTTCCGCTCTGTCAACAGCCGCATGAATAGCAGAAAGTTCTCCGCCTACGATTGTGACAAATTTACCCGGACAAACCGAACCTGAACTTATAAGCACGATACCCGCACTCTTTAGCATTTCATCAGTTACAACAATACCCTTAGATACGTTTTTTACTTCAACTAATCCTATTGAATTCATCATCTCTCACCCACTATCTTTCAATAATAACAAATCTGTCTGTGACTGCCTTAACCTTGCCGTCAATGCTTGCGTGCATTGTTGTACCAAGGTCCTCGTATGCTGTTTGAGCAACAACGTCACCAACTTTAACTGTATCGCCGACCTTTACAGTAGCACTTGCCGGCTTACCAACGTGTTGTTTAAGTTCGATATAAACTTCATTTGGAGCAAAGTCTATATACTTTCTTTCAACGTGTGCTTTAACATACTTTCTTATTCCCAGTCTGTCAATCAGAACAGACGAAGATACAAGTCTTGACGCTCTTTCAGGTCTTACCTGTTGTGGCGCTTGATTATTCTGACGTCTTAGACCCTTTCTTCCAAGAGCACCTTTGACGTCCATTGAAATCTTCTGCGGGTCAAGCATTTGCTGACAACCGATAACGGTACAGACACCGCAACCGCAGCATAGAGCCGACTGCAAAAAGCTTTCTGAATCTGTAACTTCACTGTGCGATGCCGCACGAACTGTCTTATGCACATTGATATTATATCCAAGCAAGTTTCTCGGACACATATCACTACACATTGTACAGTTACAGCAAGCCGCAGACGCACGCTTTAATGTCATTGAAATTGGCATTCTCTTACGTTGAATGATAGAATGAGTTTCAGGGAATATAAGAAGTCCCTTAGTTGTCTTAGTAACTGAATCGTTTTCCAAATCAACAAGTCTTCCCATCATAGGACCGCCGTTAATAACAGCCTTACCGTCAAGGTCACCGTGTCCTGTTGCCTCAAGCAACGCCTTAATCTTCATTCCGACAGGAACTTTAACTGTAATATCCTCATCAACGTCACCGCCGATTGTTACATACTTTTGAGTAACAGGCTGACCGTTTGTAATTGCACAGTGAATGTTATAAACAGTTTCAACGTTAATAACCATTACTCCGACCATTACAGGGATTGCTCCCTCCGGAATAATCTTGCCTGTTGTTTCATATGTAAGTACAACTTCGTCACCGGCAGGATAAATGTCAGGGATTTCCTTAATTCTTACCTTTGTACCCTCAAGTGATGCAACAATTTTTGTATCCAAAAGGTGCATATTCTTACCCTTAATACCGATAATTGCCTCATCTGCACCCATTGTATCAATTAGTACATTAAGTGTATCAACAAGTGCCTGAAGGTGATGTTCCAAAATGTGATGGTCAACCATCATCAATGGTTCACATTCTGCCGCATTCACTATAATCTGTTTTACTTTGTCTGAAAATTTTCTGTGAGTAGGGAATCCGGCACCACCGGCACCGACTATACCTGCATCATATACAATTTTCTGAAGCTCTTCAAATGTCATTTTGCTTCTTCCTCCCCAAAGAGTTATTATGTGGGTTTATTTACTGAATTTAATCAGCATTGTTTCTCGTCAAGTATACCGACAATCGTTGCGTCAACTGGTGAATTTGCATCACCGATTGCAACTCTCGCACTGCTACCCGTAGTAATTATAACGTCCTCACCGATACCGGCGCCGACTCCGTCAACTGCTACAAGGAACTTATCGACAAGATTTTTATTTTCAATACATTGTACAAGCATAAACTTATATCCCACCAAACCTTCAAGTTTATGAGTTGATACAACGCTTCCATATACTCTGCCAATAATCATTATTATCAATCCTCTTATTAGACAAAAAGCCTAATATGGTTATTTTTCTAAAATCACAACTCTGTCGCCTGTCTTTATTGCACAGGCATTTGCGTCATCAGTATCGATGTGCATTTCCGTATTAAAGTCTTCTCTAACTCTGACCTGAACGTTATAGAAACGTGTCGGTTTTGAGTTTTGGATTTCAACATCAACGATGTCATTATCCTTAATTCCATACTTTTCTGCCTCTGCAGGAGTCATATGTATGTGTCTGTTGGCTATGATACAGCCTTCATTTAAAAATATACTGCCCTTTGGACCAACCAACGCCATCGGCGCACTGCCCTTTAACTCGCCTGAAGGACGTACAGGCGGACTAACCTTTAATTTAAAGGTATCTGTTCTTGAAATTTCAACTTGTGATTGTTTTCTGACAGGACCAAGTACACGAACACCCTCGATTGTACGAAGTGACGGACTTACCAATGTTACACATTCTTCTGCCGCAAACTGATCACCCATAAGCATTTTCTTTACAGTAAGTTCGTGTCCCTTACCGAAAAGAATTTCCAAATGTTCCTGTGATAAATGAACATGTCTTGCCGACACGCCGACTTTTATTCCTTTATTATCTTCTTTTTGCTTAATAATATCTACAACTGCCTTAGCAATCATATCTTGCAAATTGTTGTCCATTCCTTTTTCCTCCTAAAAATTGAGGTTTCATTCCCCATAGCTGTGACGGGAAAATTAAATTTCCCCGTCAGCCATGTCGGAATCGGACTTAACGTCCATACTTCGCCTTATGTATTTCTACATAAGAATTTTTACTTACTAAATCAAACAGCAGGTAAAATCTTTTCAACGTCACTGTGTGGACGAGGAATTACGTGAACTGATACAAGTTCACCAAGTCTTGAACCTGCTGCAGCACCTGCGTCTGTTGCAGCCTGAACTGCACCAACGTCGCCTCTTACCATAACTGTTACAAGACCTGAACCGATTCTTTCTGTACCGATTAGTGTAACGTTTGCAGCCTTAACCATAGCATCTGCTGCCTCGATTGCTGCTACAAGACCTCTTGTTTCTACCATACCTAATGCTTCTACTGCCATTTTAAATTTCCTCCTATTTTTTCTTGGGCGAATGCCCTTTTTTACTTAATTTATTTATCTAAAAGCACCAATGTGCAAATTAGAACTTAATTATTGTGTTTTCTTCGGACTACCGCGTCTTCTTGTTGCCGGTTTCTTTTCGGCAGTTGTTTTCGCAGTCTTTTCCGTTTCTGTTGATTTCTCAACTGTTTTTGGTTTTTCAGCCTTAACCGGAGTTTCTTTTATCGCTCCGACGTGTGTTCCCGCAATTTCCGAGTTAGGCTTTTTCTCCTTCTCGTCAAGATGCAAGAACTTAAATATCTCATGATGAGGTCTTGCTATAACCTGTGACGCTTTCAAACATCCGTCCTTTGTAGCTCTTGCCACACCGGCGTCAACTGACGCTTTTACGGAAGTAAGTTCGCCTCTTACGACTATTGTTACAAGTCTGCCTCCAAGCTTACGCTCTGTCGCAACAAACTCAACATCAGCCGCTTTCAGCATATCGTCAAGCATTATAATAGCATTTCCCAACGCTGAAACCTCAACCAAACCTAATGAATATTCCATCTGCTAACCTCCTACTTAAATCGAAGGCAGGATTTTGGCAATGTCATCATGCGGACGAGGAATTACATTAACTGCATAAACCTCTCCGATTTCTTTTGCCACTGCCTCACCGGCTTTAACAGCCGCCGTAACAGCGTCAACATCGCCTTGAATCACTACATTCACAAGACCTGAGCCGATTTTCTCAGTTCCGACTACCCATACGTCAGCGGTTTTGGTCATAACGTCGGAAGCTTCAATAGAAGCGGTAAGACTTCTTGTTTCGATAAATCCTAATGCCTGCACTCCTATATCATTCCTTTCCTTAAATTTACGCTACGCGTTATTTGGTATATGACCTACCTTATCTCTGCCGACACTTGTTCGGTTCGCCATTTTTTGCGAATCGTTGGTTGGTCTTGCAATTATGTGCTTATTTATAAGTCCGGATATGCTCTCCGCTGTTCTTGCAGCCGCGTCAACCGCCGCAGTAACGGCACTGACACTGCCTTGAACTTTGACAGCCATAATAAGCGGTACTTCTACCGAATCGGCGTTTGCCGGCTTATTTGAGTCGATTGCAATAACTTTAACGTCTGCAGCTTTTGCAGCCGCGTCTGCCGCTGTTATCGCAGTAACAAATCCGAACATTTCTATAATTCCTATTGCGTCATTCATACTTATTCAGCCTTTCTTCCGAGGTTTAGATTAAGTCTTTTCTGACGTAAGCTATTTTCAATCCCTTCTGAGCAAGGTTTGTTTCAAGTGCCTCGTTCATTTCTTCAAGTGGGAATCTGTGTGTAATAAGTTCCTTAATAGGCAATCCGATTGCGATTGCTCTCTTTAAGAAATCAAATGTTGTAGCATAATCTCTAAGAGTATATACCCATGAGCCTACAAGCGTAATTTCCTTTGAGCAAAGGTCAAAGTGAGGATTGATTGTAGCGTCACCGCCGTTGATAAAGAAACCAAGTTCACAAAGTCCGCCGCCGTTTCTGATGAACTTATAGATATTGCTGTGAGCAACAGGCGAACCTGTACACTGGAATGCAAAATCTGCAAGATGTCCGCCGAAAGCGTCCTTTACAGCATTTGCAAGGTTATCGATACCCTTGTAATTCATAAAGTTAACTGTTTCATCGGCACCCATTCTCTTAGCGAATGCAAGTCTTTGTTCATTACCGTCAACTGCAACGATATTTTCAATACCCATTGTGCGTAGAACTGCTATACAGATAAGACCGATAGGTCCGCAACCCTGAACAACAACTCTTGAGTTAAATCTCAAAATGTTAGTTGTCTTTGCTCTTTCAACAGCGTGTACCAAAACCGCACATGGCTCGATAAGAATTCTTGAATCAAGATCAAGGTCGCTTACGTTAAATACTGTTGAACCGCCTCTGATAAGAATGTAGTCACTGTACCAGCCGTTTAGGTGAACGTTGTCATCAGGAAGAAGTCCGTAAACGTCTGCACCGCCTACATTTTGCTTATTAAGGTCAAACATTGTAATATCAGGATCGTCTTTGAAAATCATACAAGTAACAACCTTATCACCGATGTTTAAAGGCTTACCTGCGCTATCTTTCTTAACGTTTTTACCCATCTTTACGATTTCACCCGTACCCTCGTGTCCAAGAACAACAGGGATAAGTGAGAATGGGTCATTCTTATATTCGTGAGCATCTGTACCGCAAACGCCGCAGCCTTCTACTTTAACAAGGATATCGTCGTCACCAACTGGTGGAATCGGGTACTCTTTGATATCAAAATGCTCTTTCTCAGTAAGAACTGCAACGTGTGCAGTTTTCGGAATAGCGCCTGCCGGTGCTGCAGCCGGTGCCGGAGCAGCTGCTGGTGCAGAAGCTGCCGGAGCAGTTCCAGCCATTCCAGCAAGAACCTGTTTTACGATTTCTTCGATATTTACGTTATTCATATCCATTTTTATGTTTCCTCCTGTCAGCGAATGCAAAGGCTGTCTGCCATTACGCAGCGTCTTCTCTTGGTGAATGTGCTTGCGCTTGTAAGTCCCTCACCTGTACGGCTTGCGATTGTGAATGTACAGTAACCTTCTCCACCGAATCCAAGTGCAGAATAGGACGGGCCGTTCTTAACAAGGATTGCTGTGTCGATTGCTTTCGCATATTTGGTGATATTATCAATGTTCTTGGAATGAATGTGTGCAGAGTGGCGGTTGCCATGCTCAAGCCATACAGCCTGCTCTACTGCATCATCAAAATCTTTTGCCCTTACAACGCCAAGGATCGGCATCATAAGCTCTGTAGCGATAAGTGGATGTTCCTTCGGTCCTTCAAATACGATGCAGCGGATATTTGCAGGAGCATTTACTCCGATCATGGAAAGTAATGTCTTCGCATCACGTCCTACGCATTTACGATTCAGCTTGCCGCCTGCAAGAACAGTCTCAACAAGTTTGTCCTGCTCTTCCTTAGAAGCAAGATAGCAGTCATTCTCGCTTACCAGATAATGCATCAGCTCATCTGTAATAGAAGCAACTGCAACGATCTCCTTCTCTGCGATACAAGGAAGGTTGTTATCGAATGTACAGCCGTTTACGATATCCTGAGCAGCTTTTCTGATGTCAGCTGTCTCATCTACAACTGCAGGTGGGTTTCCTGCGCCGGCGCCGATTCCACGTTTTCCAGAGGAAAGAACTGCGGTAACTACGCCAGGGCCGCCTGTTGCTGCGATCAGCGGGATATCTTTATGTTTCATCATGATATTGCTTGTCTCTAATGTAGGTTTCTCTACTGTTACTGCGATATTGTCCGGGCCACCTGCTTCCAGGGATGCCTCATTTAAAAGATTAATCGCATAAATAGAGGTTTTGATTGCTGCCGGATGTGGATTAAATACAACTGTATTTCCACCTGCCAGCATACCCATTGTGTTGCACAGAATGGTTTCACTTGGGTTCGTACACGGAGTGATTGCTCCGATTACGCCAAACGGTCCCATCTCGATCAGAGTAAGTCCTCTGTCGCCTGACCATGCTGTAGTGCTGAGATCTTCTGTACCAGGGGTCTTATCTGCTACCAGATGATGTTTCAGGATCTTATCTCCTACATTTCCCATTCCGGTCTCATCAACACCCATACGTGCAAGGATTTCTGCATTTTCTTTTGTTTTTCTTCGAATGCAGGTAATAATTTTTTCTCTCTGGTCCAAGGACATTTTCCGAACGATCTTCTGGGAAGCTTTCGCAGCCTCAATGGCCTCGTTCATATCTGTGAAAATTCCATGTTTACCGGCCGGAGCGTCTGCAATCTGCATTTTCGCCATAACTTCCTGTACAATGTCCTGTACCATGCTCTCGCTGATTGGCATGAGATTGTTCCTCCTTAAAGGTTTCACGCAGCCGCCTGGTACCACTCCGGGCAGCCGCATTTCTTATTTTTCAGATTATTTCAGGCCTAACTGTGCCATAACCTGTTTTGTGATCTTAGCTACTAACTCTGCATCTGCATTAGCGTTGTTAGCTGTGTCTGCTGTCGGAGCATCGCTTCCGCCAACGAAATCATACTGATATCCTGGGAACTGTTTGTAGTCCTCGTTGTGGCAAGCGCCGCCGCAGTTGTGGCAGTTCAGGCCGTCTTTGTTCTGACAGAGGTTTGCAGGATGTTTTCCAGGCATACCGAATTTACGACGGATCTCATAAAGTTTCTTGATGTTCTCTTTATCGAATTCCTTCGGGCCGCCAAGAAGTTTGCTCTGATACAGAAGCTGTGCGTAGAACTCTACGGATTCCATCTTCATGTATGCAGCGTTCAGATCTGTGCTCCATGTAAGAGCTCCGTGGTTCTCAAGAAGAACTGCATCGAAATATGGAAGATATTTCTCAAGGTTATCCGGAATCTCCATTGTAGAAGGTGTACCATACTCAGCGATCGGAACACATCCAAGAGCGATAACTGCTTCTGGCATGATTGGCTGTGTAAGCGGAATACCAGCGATAGCGAATGTTGTAGCGTACAGTGGATGAGCATGTACTACAGACTGAACGTCTGGTCTCTCTCTGTACACACGCATGTGCATCTTAATTTCTGAAGATGGTCTGAATCCTTTATTTGCCTGAAGAACATTACCATTCTCATCTACTTTACAGATGTACTCTGGTGTCATGAATCCTTTGCTGACACCTGTTGGTGTACACAGGAACTCATGGTCGTTCAGTTTTACAGAAAAGTTTCCGTCATTAGCTGCAACCATTCCACGGTTGTAAACTCTTCTTCCGATTTCACACATTTCTTTTTTGATTTCGTATTCGTTTTGCATTTTTTCTCCTCCTTGGAATCGTGTCAAAACTTTTGTTTTGTGTTGTTTCTTAACTTATTTTACCACACAATCCCACATTAGTCAATTTGAACAGCCGTTGTTTTTGTTGTTTCTTGTGATTATTTTCACTATTTTCTCTGTTTTCGACTTCGTGCAGATTATCTGATTGTGTTTTTTATTTTTAACCACCGATCCGGCACTCTACACCGGAAACTTCTTCTGCTACTTTCAGAAGTCGTTCCATCTTTTCATTTGTCGGTGGTTTTACATCCCCCATCAGGTATGGACGATTTAATCCGTCATATTTGTCCTGTCCCAGTCTGTGGTAAGGAAGAAGATGCATTCTTCTCACATTGCCAAGCTTACGGACATATGCGGCAATATCACGAATCTCCAGCTCTGTATCATTGAATCCCGGAATAACTGGAACACGGATACTCAACTCTGTCATATGAGAATCTGCAATCTTCTTTGCGTTCTCTAACATCAGTTCATTCGAGCGTCCTGTAAATTCTTTATGTTTCTCCGGATTCATATGTTTGATATCCAACAGATACTGGTCTAAATATGGAAGAATCTCTTCGATTGTACTGTATGGTGCGCATCCCATACTTTCCATCGCAGTTGTGATTCCTGACTCTTTCGCTGCTCGCAGAAGGTCTCTCGCGAACTTCGGCTGGCAAAGGCTTTCGCCTCCGGAAAGTGTAAGTCCGCCTCCGGTTCTTCTATAATAAGTACGATCTTTTTCTACCGTCTTCATTACTTCTGCAACCGTAGTGTCCTCACCGATCACTTTCGGTTCTCCCTGTACCATCATTGTCTCGATCTCGTAGTGCTGTGATTCCGGATTACAGCACCAGCGGCATCTGAGCACGCAGCCCTTTAGGAACACAATGGTTCGAATTCCATTCCCATCATGGATGGAATACCGCTGGATATCGAAGATTCTTCCTTTGGTCTTCAGATATTCTTCCATGCTGTCTCCTTCTTATTCTTAAAATCCCTGCTCCGTTCTGCGGATGATATCATCCTGCAGTGACTTGGACAATGTCGTAAACAGTGCGCTGTATCCAGCTACACGTACAACCAGATGTTTGTACTGCTCCGGATGCTTCTGTGCATCCAGAAGTGTCTCACGGCTGACAACGTTAAACTGCATGTGGCTTCCCTTCTGATCGAAGTATGACTGAATCAGTCCTACAAACTTCTCAAGTCCTTCTCTTCCACTCAGTGCTGACGGATGGAACTTCTGATTGAACAGTGTTCCGTTTGAAGCAATATAGTGGTCTAATCTGGAAACGGAGTTTGCAGCTGCTGTCGGTCCGCTTACATCCTTACCTGCTGATGGAGATACTCCATCGGCTACAGGCATGTGTGCCAGACGTCCATCCGGTGTAGCTCCTGTCTGTCCGCCAAGCGGTACATTTGCTGATACCGGATACAATCCTGCCTGGAACATACCTCCACGCGGGTTTTTATATTTCTCCAGTGGTTTTGTATAAGTATAGGCAACATCTCTTGCAAATGCGTCAACTTCCGGAATATCATTTCCGAACTTCGGCACTGCATCGATCAGCTTGAGGATTCTCTCGCCGTTTGCCTTCACCTGTTCTGATTCTGTTGCTGCAACAACAGTTTTCAGGATTGCTGCAACTTCTTTCTCACCTACCGGCTGTCCGGCAGATTTCATTGCAGAAGCAACCTCTGATACCATCTCTGCAACATCCTCGTTGCTCAGGCCCTTTCCATAGTTTGTGCTAAGAGCCATCTTCAGATCATGCATCGTGATCTTATTCTCGTCATAAACGAGTTTCTTTACTGCGTAAAGTGCATCTGCCATATTGGCAACACCGAATCCCTGCGGACCTGTAAAGTTATATACAGCGCCTCCCTGTTCCAGTGTCTTTCCTCTCTTGATACAGTCATCAACCATACATGCAAGAAACGGCAACGGTGCTCTCTCCGCATGTGCCATATCAATGGCATTGTCAGCATTAACAAGCAGTGCGATCGCGTAATCCATCTGTGCTTTATAAGCATCATAGAATTCATCAAATGTCTTCATCTCCTCAACATTACCTGTCTTTGGACCAATCTGTACACCCTTGTCCACACCATTTGAAAATACCAGTTCCAGCGGACGACACATATTGAAGAATGCTGCATCATGCCATCCATTTGTCTTACCAGACTTCTGTGGTTCTACACATCCGATGATGTTGTAGTCTCTCGCATCCTGTAAAGTCAGTCCACGGCTCTCAAGTGACGGGATAATAACCTCATCATTATAATAAGCCGGGAGTCCAATTCCTGTTCTTGTAAGTTCTGCTGCATAAATCAGGAATTCATGTGGTGATCCATTCCAAACTCTTACAGAAAGAGAAGGCATTGGAAGGAATACATGCATAGATGATGTAATACACATAAATGAAAGATCATTCGTAACATCTATACCATCTTCATTCTGTCCTCCTGCAATCAGGTTCTGGAACAGACTGTAACCTGCGAATCCTTCTGCTGAAGCCGCATCACGGCACTTGTTCAGGTCATTTAATTTAACCCAGATACAATCCAGCAGTTCCTGTGCAAACTCTCTTGTGATCTTGCCGCTGTCGAGATCCTTCTTATAATAAGGATACATATACTGATCAAATCTTCCAGGGGAGATTGAATGTCCACTGGACTCAATCTGTAACAGCTGCTGTACAAACCAGAAGGACTGACATGCTTCGTAGAATCCTGTCGCACCCTTCTCCGGTACATTCGCACAATTCTGTGCAATGATAAGAAGTTCTTTCTTTCTTACCGGATCAGAACATTTCTCCGCCATCTCAAGTGCAAGCTTTGCATAACGACGGGCATATGTAATTGCAGCATCACAGCTGATCATCACTGCCTCAAGGAAACGTGATTTTGTCTGGTAGTTACCATCACTAACCTTCATAGAAGCAAGCTCATCTTCTGCTTTCTTGCGAATTCCGGAAAATCCGATCTCGAGAACTTCACCGTACTTAACTGTCACATGTCCTACACCATTATAGAAATAGTTTCCAGGTGTAAAGATATTGTGTTCAATGTCAAGTAATGTCTCCGGCTCCATATATGCTGTAGCCAGGTCACTTGTTGTACGGCCCTTCCAGTAAGCATTCGCCTCTTTCAGTTCCTTCTTCGTCTGCTCAGAGATATAGAACGGGTCAGCACTTCTTGTTTCAACTGTATCAAACTCTGCCTCCAACCACTCGTAAGAGAACTCCGGAAATGTCTGGCATCCTCTTGGGGCAAGTGTGCTGCTTCCAACAACAAGTTCCAGGTCACGGATTGTGATCGGAATATTCTCCAAAATATGCTGGAACGCTTTTGCTCTACGGATGATCATTGGTTCATTCTCAGTCTGTTTGTACGACTCCGTAATCAGTACTGCTCTCGCCGACTCAATCTCAGGCATCTTCGCATACAGGTTTTCTACCAGTTTTGGAATTCTGTCCGACTTCGGGATGGGAGTACTGTCATAAGTATAAAGTCCCATTTTGTTCTTAAACTCCTTTCTTCCAATATTAACATTTATTATACTTTATTTATCCCCCAAAGTCAATCAAAACACAATACATCCCACATTATATTTCTCTAAAGTTACAACAAATCCCAACATGGTTTGTGTTGTGTTTTATTTGTTTTTTCTCTGTATTTTACCTCGAATTAATTGACATTTTACTCAAAATACCGCATAATTAGGGTATATATGCGACATGACACGTTAATCGACACTGTGTCTCTCGCGCGAACGATTAGAAAGAAGGGTTGGATTATATGGCTTCTTATGAATTTGATATCCACACACATTCCATCGCCAGCGGGCACGGAACCTGTGCGACCATGACTGATATGGCAAAAGCTGCCAATGCAGCTGGGCTTAAGATGCTTGGAATTTCCGATCATGGTCCGAAAACGCTTGGTGGCGGACGCATTTCTTATTTCCGCAGCCTTGCATTTGCACAACCAAAGCGTCTCGGTGTTAGAATGCTTTACGGCGCAGAGGTAAATATTCTGAATCAGGAAGGAAAACTGGATCTTGATGATGAGATTTTAGAGTCTCTGGATTATGTTATAGCAAGTATGCACCGTCCAATTTTTAAATCCGGAACAGCAGATGAGAACACCCGTGCTTATATCAAGACTATGGAGAATCCTAATGTTAGTATCATCGGTCATTGCGATGACGAGAAATTCCCGGTAGATTATTTTGCGCTTTTCCGTGCTGCAATGGAGAACCATGTTCTGCTTGAGATCAACAACAGTTCTTTAAGTCCGAATGGATATCGTGGGGATACGACCTACGCTGATCTCTTAATATTGAATCTGTCCAAGCACTTTAATTATCCGGTTCTGTTCTCCAGTGACAGCCACGGCACCGAACATATCGGTGACTTCCAGTATGCCGAAGCTTTGGCTCGAAAAGCTGACATTCCGGAGGATCTTATCCTGAATTACTCTGTACGTAAGTTTATGGGATTTTTAGGTGAGAGATAATACTATAATATAGAAGGAATACTTACAATGGGAAAATGTCTTTTCTTTGATGCAGATGGAACAATTTTAGATATTGTAAAAGGAACACCAGAAGATACAAAACTTGCACTTCAACAGTTGAGAAAAAACGGACATAAGACTTTCATCTGTACCGGTCGTTCAAACGCTTTTGTTCCTGAATATCTTATGAAGGAGATTGGATTTGACGGACTTATCGCTAATCTTGGAGCATATATCGAATATAATGGAACGCGGGTATTTGAGCGTGAGATGCCAACCGATCTGGCATGGAAGACTGTAGAGATCATTAAGGCAAACGGTTTTATCCCTGTACTGGAAGGCAATGATTATATGTACTATAATCTGGATGAATATACAAGTGACATAGACTGGTTTGCTGATCTGATCACTCAGGAACTCGGTGACAAACTGCTTCCTATTCGTGGAAATGAACATAATCTTCACTTTAACAAAATAAGTGCCAAGCGCACGCCCGGATGTAATCCAGAGAAATTATGCCAGGAATTATCCCTATGGTATGATTATATTATTCACAGTGGATCTTTTGTTGGAAGAACGATTGAATTTGTCATGAAAGGCTGTTCCAAAGGACTTGCGATCAGTGTTATGAGTAATGTACTTGGATACGAAAAGAAGAATGTTATCGCTTTCGGCGATAGTAATAATGATTTGCCAATGTTTCAGGCTGCCGGATTTAAGATTGCTATGGGAAATGGTTCTGAAGACTTGAAAGCACAGGCTGATTATGTGACCGGCGCCTTGGAAGACGGCGGAATCCGCCAGGCGCTGGAATATCTGAATTTGATTTAAAAAGGATACTCCATTCCTTGACCAACTTCGCATTTTCGAACAAAAATGGGGCATATCAATTTCCTGATATCCCCCATTTTTTCACTCTTTATTATGCTCTCTTAGACAGCACTTCATCCTCATATTTCTGAATGTCGTCAAACCATCCTTCAGCTTCTACACCACACTGACGGCAGTACTCTTCCCATACATCACCGATCGGAAGTGTCTTGCACTGTTCCATAACAACCATCTTCTTGCTCATCTGGTTTGTATCCTGAAGCTCTTTGAGCATCTCGCTTGGCTGACAAAGTGCATCAAGCAGTGCTTTCTGGAAGCTGCGGAATCCTGTTACCCATGCGGAGATACGGTTGATGGAAGCATCAAAGTAATCCAGTGCAATATATGTACGGTCAATTCCGTTCTCGCAGCGAACGATCTCTTTTGCGATCTCTTTTGTCTCATCATCAAAGAGAACTACATGGTCTGAATCCCAACGGATCGGACGTGTAACATGCAGAGCAATCTCCGGGAAGAATGTAAGCAGTGCCGGAATCTTATCGGATACTACTTCTGTTGGATGATAATGTCCGTTGTCCATCAGTGGCAGACATTTGTCTTTGTTCATTGCAGCGTAGCTCAGTGAGAATTCAGCTGACCCTACTGTATAAGCCTCAACACCGATACCGAATACTTTAGACTCTACACAAGGTTTTACAAGGTTTGTGTCAAATGGCTCGGAAAGGATTGCATCGATAGACTCTTTGTAGCGTACACGAGGTCCCATACGGTCAGCCGGAATATCTTTGAATCCGTCACCTGTCCAGATATTCATTACACAAGGAACTCCTGTCTGCTCCGCAAAATACTGTGAAATGCGGATGCAGGCTTTTCCATGCTCGATCCAGAAGTTTCTTACTTCCTCATCCGAGCTTGAAAGTGTAAGTCCGTCTTTTACCATTGGATGTGAGAAGAATGTTGGATTAAAATCAAGTCCCATTCCTCTTTCTTTTGCAAAATCAACCCATTTCTGGAAATGTTTTGGCTCTAATTTATCACGATCTACGAATTCACCATCTTCAAAGATTGCGTAGCATGCATGAACATTGATTTTCTTTTTACCCGGCATCAGGCTCATTGCCTTATCCATATCAGCTAACAGTTCTTCCGGAGTTCTTGCTTTTCCCGGATAGTTTCCTGTTGTCTGGATTCCTCCTGTCAGAGGGCCGTCGTGGTCAAATCCTGTTACATCATCTCCCTGCCAGCAGTGAAGAGAAACCGGAATTTCTTTACATTTCGCGATTGCTGCGTCTGTGTCCACTCCTAATTTTGCATAGATTTCTTTGGCTGATTCATATCTTGTCATCGCTTTATACCTCCTGATTTTCATTTCCGTTTTCATCATATGCTTTTAGTTGGAAATCTAAGACGTACCAGTCGTTGAGGGAAATTAGTCCAACTGTATCAAATTTTCGATAATAGTCCATCATACTATAATCAGAACTTCCACATAAATAGCATGTAGAGAGATCTTTCAGGCTTGATTGCAGATCGTCAAAGGTTATTTCTATCCGTTCTTTTGGGGCGTCTGCTTTCAGGGAATGTGTTAGAAAAATACCGTGATGTTGATGGATAGCATAACCGATGAGAAAGGATACAGCTAATAGGATGGTGTACCAGAATAAATCTTTCCTGATATGATAATATTTTTTTCTTTTTTCATGCATAATCGAATTCCTCCGTGAAAAAATATAATGTACTTAAAATAAGTCCGTTTAAAACATTCTACCATTATTTGTACTTAAAATGAACTTGAAATATGAACTTAATATGTACTTATGGAGATGGAGAGAATAATCATGGAGAAAGAGAAGCATTTAGGATTACGGATTGATGCTGAAACGCATAAAAAACTGAAAAGCCTGGCAGAATTTGAAGGGCGTTCGATCAATGGAGAAGTGTTATATTTAATACGTCAGGCAATCATGGAATATAAGCATGGAGAACTGAAATAAAAGAATCTTCACATATGGATACAAGAAAAGCCCGTTCGGTTGTATGGAACGGGCAAATTTTATTTGGCCAGGAAGTTGCTCTGTATTTCCAGTGGCATATTGTAGTTCTGACCGCGCTTGATCAGACTGTATAACTTGAAGCTCATGAGTTCCGGACTGGAATTTAAGCAGCTACAGAGCCCGAAATAGTTCAGATCTTCGTTCTTTGACAGGTCTGCGATTTCTTTATCATCCAGGATAAGATCTGCAGCGAAAAGGTTCGCTTCGTATTCCGTATTATCCCTCATGTTATATAAGACATCATCTTTCATCGGCGCCATTTTGAGCTGAGAGCGATGCAGAATGATGTGTCCGAGTTCGTGGGCGGCAACGATCTTTTTCTCTTCCTCAGAGAGAAAACTGCTTACCATAACATAAATGGTCTGGCAGCTCATGAAACAGTATCCTTTTAATTTTTCGTAGCGGTCTGTTTCTCCAACGATCACGTTCATTTCCTCCAATATCTCAAAAGGATCCCTGGTCTTGAACTTTTTTACAAGTTTTTCTACTTTGTTGTAAATATATGAATTCCCCAAATATATCACCTCGTGTATGAATCAAACAGAAGCGGGTAATGTTACTTCTGACAATAAAACTATATCCTATAGGCTGTCCAATAATCACCCCATCTATTTGGCATCTAAATATTTCTTTGGTGTAAATTTCTTTGCACGTCTCTTGGAATCCAGATATAAAGACTGGATCTCATCCATAAAGGCTGTTTTGTCTTCATCAGAAAGTTCCCCGCCGGCGAACATTGCAGCGGCCTGTTCTAAGATCTGCTGAGCCTGTTTTGCTCCACGGTTTCCAAATTGTTCAGATGCTTCTGTGATAAAAGCTTCTTCTTCTGTCATGAGATAGGAGATATCGCAGCTTAAAATGTCTGCAAGTTTCTGGTAAAGGTCATGTTTCTTTGGATAACGGCCTTCAATTTCCCATCCCCGAACAGTCCGAAGGGAGACACCGACAGCATCGGCTAATTGGGTTTGGTTGAGTCCTTTGTTCTTTCTTAAATTTTTCACTTTTTCACCGAATGTCATAAAAATACCTACTTTCTAATTGGCGTTTCAGGATCCCTGTGTATGATGCTGAAACGGGATAGGAAATAAATTTCCCATAATCAACAAGTTGCCTCTTGACAAGAGGCGAATGATTGCCTATAATGTGAATCACAACAGAACGGCAACTACTTGCCTATAATATAAATGATATTTCCTTTCTTGTCAATGGATTTACTAAAAATTGCCTATTTTGGAACGATTTCTATCGTGTGAAAAAGAGTTGGGATGAGATCTGATTGCTTAGGGGAAAGAGAAAGATAGGCAACTTATGGGAGGTGATTGATTTGAAACAGAAGGAAACATTCCTCTGTATTGATCTGAAATCTTTTTATGCTTCTGTTGAGTGTGTGGAAAGAGGATTGGATCCGTTTACTACCAATCTGGTTGTTGCAGATCCGGACCGATCGATATCCACCATTTGCCTTGCTATCACGCCGGCTATGAAAAAGCTGGGGATCCGTAACCGTTGCAGGATCCATGAGATACCGGATCATATCGAATATATTGTAGCAAAACCGAGGATGCAGCTCTATATGGAGTATTCGGCAAGGATATACGGGATTTATTTAAACTATGTGGCAAAAGAAGATATCCATGTTTACAGTGTGGATGAGTGCTTTATGGATGTCACAAGATATCTTTCCCTGTATCACCTTACAGCGAAAGAAATGGCACAAAAACTGATGGATGCGGTCATGGAAGAAACCGGAATTACAGCAACAGCAGGAATTGGAACTAATCTGTATCTTGCAAAGATCGCAATGGATATTGTGGCAAAACATATAGAGGACCATATCGGGATCCTGGATGAGATCTCTTACCGGGAACAGTTATGGGAACATAAACCATTGAGTGATTTCTGGCGTATTGGTTCCAGAACAGAGAGAAAATTAGCCGGATATGGAATCCAAACGATGGGGGATATCGCACTTGCCTCTATCCAGTCGGAAGACTGGCTTTATAAAATGTTTGGGATCGATGCAGAACTGTTGATCGATCATGCCTGGGGTTGTGAATCCTGTAGAATGAGTGATATCAAGAATTATCGTACAGAAGAACATAGCCTTTCCAATGGACAGATATTGATGAGAAATTACACATTTGAAGAAGCTGCTGTTGTTGTAAGAGAAATGACAGATGTACTGGTTCTGGATCTGGTGGAAAAGGGGCTGGTAACGAATTCTGTAACCTTGTGGATCGCTTATGATCATCGTTTTGAGAGGGAGCCATCGAAAGGAACAGTTCAGTTTCCGGATCGTACCAATCGTTCCAGAGAAATGATCGATACAGTAGAAGAACTTTACCGGAAGATCGCAGATCTACATACCGGGATCAGACGGATAGAGATCATTGCAAATAAGATAACACCGGAAGGCTATCAGCAATATACTCTTTTCCAGGATTCCATAAAAGCAGAAAAGGAAAGACATCTGCAGGAAGCAGTATTACAGGTGAAAAAGCGTTATGGGAAAAATGCGATCATGCGGGGATCTAATCTGTTAGAATGTTCTACCTACCGGGAAAGAAATAATCAGGTTGGAGGACATCATGCGTAGGAGGTGAAAGTATGCTGGCAAAGGCTTATCAGAAATATTTATATGTTCCGAGACCGGTTTCCAAGAAATATCCTATGGATGTGCAGCACAGAGCAAAGCAATTTACCCCTTTTGCAGCACTTCGGGGATTTGAGGAGATCGTTCGGAAACAGGAAATTCTTTATGAACAAAGGAAAGTGTTATCCGAAGAACAAAAATGCGGATTGGATAGGAGGCTTCGGATGGTTTCTGTTGGAATGAAGATACAGGCAACCTATTTTAAAGAAAGCCGGGAAATGAAACCGGCAGGCCGGTATCATACGATTTGCGGAACCGTTGGATTTTTTGATCCATCGATTCACTTACGGATTGATGATACGATCATTTTGATCCCGGATCTTTATGAGTTATCCGGAGATATATTTGAAGAATTGGAATTACCTTGTTAAATACAATCGGCAGAAATTCTTAGGATCCTGGGTGAGTGGGAATCCGGAGAAAATAAGGATGGATGCACCAGATCAACAAAGCAGGTCTGTGATTTTGATGATCATGCTGTTCGTGCAGCTTTGGCACTTACGGAATGGACAACATGATGCTCATAAGGCGGATTTGATTTCCCTTTGATCCGTTGAGTAATAAAATGGAATTTTTTATTATTGCTTAAAGGAGGAAGCCTATGGGATCAGATGCTATCAGATGGCATGTACATTGCTCGGTATGCGGAGCATTTATTGAAAAAAGCGCACATTGCGATTCAGAAGTAGAGTGTAAAAAATGCAGAAGCACTTTGGAGATTTTAGTAAAAGATGATATTGTTTCAGTACGCCCTTTGCACATCAAAGACGAAAAACTGAAAGAA
>OODB01001221.1_pt1 | contig 19129 bp, 15 predicted proteins | sample 1671721 | NCBI WGS metagenome assembly OODB01 (sample SAMN06348185, study PRJEB24527) | human gut metagenome | biome: human gut; feature: ankylosing spondylitis patient; material: feces | host: Homo sapiens | place: China | collected 2015-10
TGTCATAAGCTAAGCATTCCCTATAGATAGGGAAGCCTGCACCGGTGTTGGAGGCGAACCCGTCCCGGGCTGCGCGGTAAGCCCGACAGTTCAAGTACTCTACCCCGTTAGTGCGCGCTTGGAACCCATCGTCAGCACTGTCGTATGAAACGCAGCGAACGAACTTCACACGCTTACCAATGTCGTGAGTATCAAATCCAGCCTGGGTTGTGCTGTAGGCTTCGCAGTTAACGCCTAAGAACTCGATAGGCTCTCCCCACTTGTCCCCGTCTGCAGTGCTCTGCCAGTTCAGAGAGATTGCGTGGCGTACGTCCATAGCGTGGATATCGTGTACTTCCGTGTCCTCTGAGCAGCCGAGCACCTCTACCCCGTACCATCCGATGTTGTAGAAGTACGTACCCTTAACGGTGCTGTCTACGCAGTTATTGAACTTGATAGCACTACGCCCTTCTATATCAGAAGCCCCTGGGCGTTTGTTGCCAATAATAACCCCATCCTGGATGTGCAAGTCCGCGGCAAAGTTGGCAGAGATACCGACAGTAAAGAACCGGTTCAAATCGTCGTAGCCGAACTCGTTGATGTACGGGGATACTAAGGTTACGTTCTTCACCATTGTCGGGATACCTACTTCCGCGGCATCAGACAGGTAGTAGTTATAGTGCAGCGCTTTATCCAGTCGAATACTGGTGACGCCACCGGAGGTGCTAACACCTACCACTTTCCTAATCTGGGAAATCTTTACACCGTACGTGTTAGGCCCGCCGTCACACAGCTTGTTAGAGCGAAGATACAAGTACGTACCTTTTACCGCAGACAAAGCCCCAGCAGCCACCGTAATGACTTTACTGCCCGCCGCGGCATCCGCTGCTAACGGTACGAACACCGAGGGTGCCGAGCCGATAATATTAAGCACTTGACGTGCAACCGCAGCATACGGTAGGATTCTTCCGGTATCGGTAAACTCTAGCGTAGAGTTGCTTTTGATGTTGAGCACACTCGTGGCCTGCAGGACCGTGTCCACAACCAGGTGCCTATTAGGCGCGCTCATGAACGTGACTATGCCCGCCCAGTTGCTGAACCAGGAGCTGTATGCTGGGCCCACGAATTTACGTAGCAGGTACCCACCGGGTACAGCAAACACGGTTCCGTTATCCACTACCGACGCAGTAGTAGTAAAGGTGAAATCCCCACCGGCACTGCCCAGCAGGGTAATCTTGTCCTGCACCTGAAAGTTTGGGTATGCTACCATGCTCGCCAAGTCGGAGAACACCCGCTCTGGAGCTACTAATCTAATTAATGCCATTTATCCTCCGGTCTTAGTGAGAGCTGTCACCGCAGCATTTACATTCTTATACTGGTTCCCAATGGCCTTGCTCTGCCACTGCCTACGCCCCCATAACCCCCAGCACACCTTATTGCGTTGCCCGTTAATGTATTGGGAACAGTCGAAGGTCCAGCGATTGCCGCCCTTATATACCCAACCAACTCCGGGGGACTTCTGCTGGTACTTGCTAATATAGCGCCAGTCCAGTACGGCCTTTCCTGCCGCTGCATAATCTAGGTTCTTGAGATGCCGCTTCACGGCACTGCCGTTGAAGCCAGCTACGCCTACGTTATAAATGAAGTCCACAGACCCAACCAGAGCTACGTCAGAGAGCTGCATAGGAAGCCCGTCAAGGGCCTTTGCGTGTCCCCCGGCTGATTGTATCAGCTGCTTCTGACAATCGCTCAGCGTGGCTCTCTGGCCCATTTTAACGCCCTTTGTCTCGCCATAGCAGATTGTGGGGATACCAGCGCTATCTTTGTAGGCGGTAAGGCTCAGGCCCTCGTTGTGCTGTACTACGCCGGTAATGGCCCCGCCAAGCATAGTGGCCCCCGTGAGGGCCGCAATAACTTTAGTACTTAAACTCATATTTAATAGTCCCCTTACGTGCCTGCTCCTCTAGGAGATTGAATGTACGTCGCTTGTAATACGCATTCCACGCCAGGGTTAGCACTGCGCACACAGTCGCAGTGATGAAGCTGATAGTGCTCCAGTTCCAGCTCATTAACTCTGCCAACCAACCTCCTGATACCGTAGCGCCGGTAACTGCTGCACCTGCCCGGGTAGCGAGGTCTGCCCCAACCACGTCTCCTACCTTAATCATCCTGCTGCCCCTTCTTCCTGAACAGCTTACGAATCACCAGAATGACCACTAGGAAGACCAGAGGAATGCTGGCCCCGGCTAATCCGGCGAGGATAAGACTGTAACTATCATTGTTAACTACCTGCAGGCGCTCTGCCTGGATTGTCCCGGTGCTAATAGTTTGCACCTGCTTCTTACTGGACGTGTCCAAAGTGCCTACGTTAGAATCTGATACATCGGTTTTGTTGGTGGTGCTGGAGTCCACCTTGTTGTTCAGGCCAACGGTTTGCTTGGTGTTTTCGGCACCAACCTGAGCAGACACATCCGGCTTAGAACCAACTAAGCCGGTGAGTGCAGAGGTCGCCGAGCAACCAGTCAGAGTAACCGCCAGCAGTAACCCAGCGACCAGTTTACGCATTAGCTAGCAGCCTTCACTGCGGCCACCGCGGCTTTAAGCGCATCAATCTTGGTATCGAAGGCGGCACCAGTCTGAGCCACGTTCTGCGGCTGCGTAAGGATAGCATACAGGTCCTTACCGAGAATGTTCAGCTGACGCAGCAGCTCCTGCTGTTGCGCTGGGGTTGCTTTTGCAATTGCCATGTGTACTCTCCTTATTCTGCCGCGTCAGTAGCGGCTACGAATGCACTCTGCAGTGCAGTGAACGAATCATCAAACGCTGTACCAGAACCCTCACCAAGGGGCATGCCTGTACCCGTAAGGGCTACATAACCCGTCTTAGAGAGCTGCGATAGCATGCTGAACAGGCGCGCCTGCAGCGTACCGTCATCCTTGAAGGCTGTACCGGCACGAGTAGCCGTATAGCCCTGGGACTGCATGTACGTGAAGAACGTGTTCAGCTTAGTCAAGGCAGTCGTACCTACGAAGCCTACGTTGTAGTCCGGCTGCACCTGCTTCTCCAGGTTCTGGCACGTGCCTACAATGGCGTACTGGACGTCCGCAGTTTTAGCTGCGATGATTGATGCCATTATCTTCTTCCTCTATGTTGTTTACCTCTACCCCGGTTCTGCAGCCGAGCAGCTACACCCCGAAGGCCTTTAGACACTTTGCTCTGTGCCCAATCCAGCGGGTTCTCAATGAAGGCCCGGGCCATCTTCTCAGACTCACGCTCAGCCACCACTTTCTCATCTTCCACCAGATGTCCGTTCAGCGTAGCCACCATCATGGCGATTGCGTCTGCTCGGTCATCCTTAGCCAGACTACCGCGGTCGTACGTGATTCCAGACAACTGCGCGAACGCAGAGTACAGCCAACGTCTATCGCGGGAGTACGCCATACAAGTGCTGATATCATCGTGAATAGCACGCTCATGCACCACCAGGCGGTGCCGACGAGTAACTGGGCTGATTGTGTCGATGATACGACGCTCTTTCTGCGTGGAGTTGTTCAGGTCCCGTACACCTATACCAGCGAGCCGTCGCTCCCGTAACCGGTTCAGGATAAGCATAGACACGGTACCGTGCCCCATGTTGCTCTCCACCACCATATCCGGGATGTCTAACTCTACGCACAGGTCAATCAGTTTATCAATGTTCTCTTCGCTGATACCCCCTTGGAAGCCACCTACGGAGAATAGGTGAATATACGAGTTCGCAGCACCCCCAGCAGCGTAGGACACTTCATCTCCGCCACAACCAGCCGGGTCCACCACCAGCACCTTATGCTGATACGGCAGGTGCATGTCCCCGTAGAATGCCGGGAAGTACATCTGCTGACCCATAATCCCCTCATGCTCATGCTGGTACAGGTACCGGCGGTCCGCGATGTAGGAGAACGTCTCCGGGGATGAATCCTGGCTGCCGGAGTAAACCAGCATATCCGAAAGCTTGATACGCGTACGCATTTGGTCTGACAGGGTAGTGTCGAGCATGTACTGCAACTGGAAGCCTTCTGGACCAAAGTCCAGCTCCTTCTCAATCAGCGCATCCTCGTCATAGCGCCCGGTGTCCGTGCTCTCACCTAGCGTCCCGTCGACGCCGAAGCCGGTGCGTTTATAGCCGCGCTCAATGAGCTCCAATATATAAGGAGCAAGTGTACTTCCATATCGCTCTTCCATTTCAACAGACGGAATGCGCCCCGGCCACACGCGGACCTCGAAGCCACGTCCCGGCAGGGTTTTATAGATACTGTCCTTGGTCTGCGGTGTACCCAGGTACAGCGTATCCCCGTGCGTACAGATAGCTGCGAAGTCTTTAGAAATCATCAGCAGCTGCTCACGCTGGGTTTGCGTTAAACCGTTCTTGGTGGTCTCGATATCATCCGGAATCAGCAGGTCCGCGCGCTTCCCCTGCAGGGATGCAGTGATACCTACACAGGCTACGCTGGCGGACTTGTCTAGAGGTTTCAGGTCGCAGTTGACGTCGTAACCTTCGAATGAAGTGCGGTCTCCACGAGTAGGGTCCGCCTTCAAGTAGCACAGCAGCGGCCAGGTTTCCAGCATACGAATGATTAAGTTCGCAACGTCGGACGCCTGCTTCTCGGCACCGGACACAATCAGGATACGGCAAGATTGGTCCTGGATAAGCCTCCAGACGGCGTAGAGTGCAGCCAGTGTAGACTTAGCCTCACCACGCTGCGCGGCCACCATACGCTTCCTGGGTCCCTTCTGCATGTACTCTGCAATGTCGGCCTGCATGTCCGTGAGCGTAAAACCTAGGAAGCGCATACCGATATACGCAAATTCCCGGAAGTCGCTTAGCGCGGCGGCCATCATCATCGCGATGTCCTCGCGCTCCTCTTTGGGAATACTGCGCGGATTCGCACTATAACCAGTAAGTTTCTGGTTGAGCATGCGCAGTCTTCGCGCAGTCTTCACCGATACCATTAGACAATTCCTTCTAGTAAGTCCTCAGAGTCTGAACCACCAACTTTATTTAGAATCTCTTGCTTACGCGCCTCTCTGCGCGCCGCTAGTTCGTCATCGAATTCATCACGAAGGTCCTGCATCTCCTCGGAATCTGCGTCCGCAGTGATGTCGTTGTCCTTCAAGAACTTAGCGATAACTGATTTATCTGCGGCGGGGAGCGGCACCTCGTCTTCCTTAGACTGCTTGATTTCTTCAATCAAGGCCTCGGTGAACATGCGGTGCAGCTCCGAGAGGCGACTGCGTTTAGCCGCCCCTGCCATTACACCTCCCAGTAAATTATGTGTTAATTATCCCGGCGGTACGCAGAGATGCTAGTAGTGCATTCAGCTGTACCGCCACATTGCTAGCATCAGTGCTGTCGGCTACGGCAGCGGCCGCCCCCTTATACGCTAATGCGCCTAAAGAACTAACAAAGTTATCGAAGGCGGCCTCGGTGGTATAACCGTCTCCAGCCTCTACATCCACACCCAGTCGAGCAGCAACTAACGTACCAGCGGGCAGTTCCTCTGCGAATAACAGGGCGCCATCCACTACCTCGAAGCTATACCCAGGAACCTGAGATACTCCGTTCAGATAAACAACAGCCTTACTGAACTGGATTTCGGGTACAACCGTGTCAGTAGCCTCCGATAGTACTGTGAACCACGGGTAACTTACAGTAACTTTATCAGATATAAAGGTCTGCTCTAAGTTGGTTACCCTAACCCCCAGCGCATCGTCGGCAGCCTTACGAGTAGCAGCTTCGGCGTCAATACGGACACCTAGTGCCGCATCACCAGTATCTACATAGTTCTTGGTTGCCACATCCTGCAGGTCTTCTGGGTCCGCTACGTTAGTGATGCGGTACCCGTTCATGCTTATATTCCCGTAGAATCCGGGGATAGCTCGGCCTTCCACAAGCTCTTGGGATAGGTGTAAGAATTGCGTGTTTTGAGAATCTACGTTCACCTCAATGAACGGAGCGCCGCTGGCGAACTCAATATACAAGTACTCTCGCTCAGTCTTGCGAATGAGCAGCACCGTAGTGTCCGCTGTTAAGGCCGTGTTTAGCCTGATATTAGTAGAGCTGGTCCAGGTGTACCCGGTGGTTTCCACCCCATCTAGGTATACATGAATATATGACTTGTCCAAATACTCAATATCGCACTGGATATCCTGGGTACCAGCTGGCTTGATTTGTTCTTGCCAGCTGAATGCCATCTTAATCGTCTCCGAAGTTATTGATGATAGCTCGCGTAGGTGCGAATTCCTGGATTAGCGGTACCAGTCTAAGGAATGTCTTAATGTCGGAATCCCCTGTAGCCAGCCCCTGCAGAGCCCCCAATACCCCAGTGATATAACTCATTGACGCTAGGGAGTGTCTCGGAGTGTCCCCAAGGAATGCAGCTGACAGCATGGATATACCGCCGATAGCACTCATACCCAGAGCAGCCTCGCTAATAAGTCTGCTAGTATCCGCCTCTTTGCCATCCATACTATGTTTAGCCATAGTAGCCAGCAGCATCAACGGGAACTGGTAAGCCATGATGTGTGCCACACCAATCCACCCGGCGTCGTTCAACTCTCTGCGGAGAATCTTGTTGGTGGCCGCCAGTGCAAAGCTCTGGTAGCCGACAATAAGTTTACCGATAGGGTTGAACTGTGCGAAGTGGGAGGTTTCACCTGTACGCACCTGCTGCACTACATAATCCATCATGCGCGTCCCTACAACCTCAACTTGCATTTGCAGGTCCGGCTGGAACATAGCGCCCGGGTTAGCCTTGTTGGCAGCTATAGCGCGGTCCGCAACGTCACGGGTAAGTCCGAAACGCTCCAGACGCTTAAACGCCTCAGCATCACCCTTGAACATCTGCGTAAGCTCATCCGCGACAATACCGGAGTTCAGGTTAACCTGCAGCCGATGCACCATGCTCATACCGTTGACGTGACGTGCAGCCTGCCCAACATTCTGGGTGACATTGAACCAGGAGGCCTGACGGGTCAGGTCCAGGTTATCGTCAGCGTACGTATTCAGCCAGCGGAAGCGCATATCCCTTTGGATGTTACCGCGCAGTACAACATCTAGGCGCGATGCCATATCCGGGGTATTGATAGCCACAGAACCCTCTTTGAACCAGGGCTGGTCTCGCATACTCCGCAGGACCCTGGCCATACCGAACTCCTTCATAGCCAGGGCTGTGTCGGTTATCTGGTACAGCCCGGAGTTCTTGAGCATTGTGGCGTTCGCCATATTACCAGCTGCGCGCAGCAGGTCCGGAAGCTGCCCCGCATCAGCGGGTGCCCCGCCCAGGATAAAGTCGATAGTATCATTGACAGTCTTCTCCCACTTGGCTGGATTAGCCAGGGTATGCTTAGATTCATCAATCATCTTACCCAACTGCCCCAGGTCCTGTACACCTGCGTAGGCCATACCAACACGCCCAGACATACGGTTAGTATACCCGTGCATAACCTTGGCTACATCAGTATCCATCAGGTCCTGCATGCGCATGCTCTTACCATTCACCAGATACTCTTTGTCCATGTTGAACCGAGTACGCTGGCGCAGGTTCCGCGCAGGGGATGTGCTACCGGATTCGCGTACATTCGCGGCTAGGAAGCTCTGGATGGCAGACTCATCTACACCAGCGCTGCGCATAGCCATAACGATCTCATCGTTGCCCATACCGTTAATCAGCTGCTTCCACATAGGACCAGACTGTCCGGCACGACCATTGTAGATACCGTCAACCATCTCCTTAGCAACGCGCTGCACTGTTTCGGATTCCATGCTCGGATATACATCTCGCAGAGCGGAACGGAACAGGGACCGGTAATCGTCCAGGGTATTGCCTTGCATAATACCTTGGCGCATCTTGTCGTAGCTATACTGGCGCGGGAAGTAGTAGTCGGACTTAACCAACGCCCCATCGTCAACCAAACCAGCTGCGCGCATATGCTCATACCACTTACCAGCCCAACCGGACCTACGGTATGCGTCTACCAGTGGGGCAATCTCTGCATCAGGTACAGGCACAGGGCGCCCATGAACTTCGGCACTATACGCAGAATCTAGGTACGTACCTAAACGGCCCTCTAACTCAGCACGTGCAGTCCTGAAAGACTGGCGGTGGAAGAACCGTGAGAGCATACCTACGCCACGGTCCCGCAGCGCACCAATAATAGCATCTTCTACTATGCTGGCGCTTGCGTCCATCTCTAAGGTGAGGTTGCGCTTGAAGTCTACTACTGATGGCTTACGTCCGCCTACTGCCGTAGCATCCGATACAAGCAGTTTAGCCAAGTCTTCGTTACCTTGTGCGATATTATCATACAAGGAGAACATAGTGGCAAACTTACTCTTAACACCATCCAGCATAGCTTGAGCACCCTTAGCCTCGTTGAGGGTAGTACTGCCTGCTAGGTCCTGAAAGGCTTCGCTGCGGAAGCTCTGGGCTTGGTCTGCATAATCCTTAGCTGTCCACTTAACGGCATCCTCGTACGCATCCAGGACATCTTCCAAGACAGAGCCTTTGGCCTTGATGCCCAGAGCGTTCATGATGTACTCCCCGACCTGGCGTAGTACGCTCTTACCGCTAGCAGATTGGGTGCGCGCTAGGTACTCCACCCACTCCGGGCTGTCGCCTAGTCCCGCCAGCATCTCGTGCACATCACTAGCATAATAGCGCATACGCCCAGTCAGCGTAGCGTCAGCAGCCACAGCAGCGCGTACGTCTTCCAGACGCTTGGCCAACTCCGGGTTGCTGTCAACGGCGCGCGCGGTGGCGGCGTGAATCAGTTCGTGCACAGCTACACGACTAGTGCCTGCGTCCATGGCGCGCAGTGCGTCCCCAGCCGTCTCCCACGTAGTGCCGTTGGCGCTCTTAGGTGCGCGCAGTGATACCTCTCCACGCAAAGCTAAATCTCTCTGGGAATAGGTATACCGGCTACGGTTTGCTGAACCGGCCACCAGTTTAAAATCAATGTCGTTTACGGCATCGCCCAGAGTATCCAGAATAGCCTTCTGGCCTGCTGTCAAGTGCGTAGATGTTTTCAAAAACTGAATTACGTGCTGTGCCTTCACAGTCACTGCAGCAGTATTATTACGGGATACCGGGATATTCTCATCCAGCGCCCTAGTGAGGATATCCTCCCCCTCTCCTACTCCTGTAACATTAGCGTCCCTAGCTGTACGAGTTGTAGGCGCATCCGTGTCAAAAGCAGGCTCACGCCCAGTACGGGCCCTGGCAGCAGCCTTGGCGGCCCTAGACATATCCCAGAGTTGGTCCAGTCCTGCTACCCCAGCAATCAGCGCCGTGACCGCGGCAGATTGCCCCAGTTGGTCCTGGGCATACATTGCTGTACCTACGTCGGCAGCACGGATAGCGGAGCGTACGACCAGGCCGGTGCGCCCAGCAATGCCCGCCGCAGACACAGGGGCCAGGATGAATGGAGAATCGCCTACCAACATACCCGCGAACCCTGCTACTGCATTGTCCGCCATTAAGCGGTCACGGTCACGCTGCTCAAGCATTTGCTGCATGCGGTAGTTGTAATCTTCGACCGACACCGAGTCGTGCAGGTACTCAATCTCTTCCTGGTTTGGGGCGTACAGCTTAGCTCGGGTGTCGCTGCTTAGAGTCTGCTTAGCATTAAAGTTTAGGTCCCGGTCGAATGTTGGGGATAAGGCTTTACGGATAGCTGCCCCTACAATACTGTTTCCCATACCCGATGCAAAGCTCTCCCCAGCGGTAGTAGCTGGGGTCTTGGCCTGTGCCAGTAAGGAGGCACGCTCCAGTGCGTTTAAGCCGTTGTCTCCGGCATCGTTCCAATCTACGCGCTCAGGCGCAGGTTTAAGTGTTGCGCCCTTAGCAGAATCCTTTTCCTGTGGATTCGGTTCTTGGTTCAGAAACTGAGCCATAATATCTCCTAAAAGAATTTTGATAAGGGGAGGCCCCGAAGGGCCTCTGGTTAGTGCGTTGCTTCAAAGAGCCAATCACGTAGGTTTTGTTCCAGGTACTTCTTACGCTCAGGTTGGGCCTGCTTGTACGCCGGAGTATTCCGCAGCGCTTGCCAAGCCCTGCCCTGGGCCTCAGATACAGGATACTGATACGCCCCCACCGGGGACTTAGCGGCCTTGCGTACCTGTGCCATAGCCTCTGCTACAGGACCAGAGCTACCGTTACCACCGTGATAGTTCAGGTCCACCATAACCTTTAACGCCTCGTCGGAGGAGTTCAAACCCTGCCCCTTGAGTTGCTTCTGCACGTTCGGAATGTACTGCTTCTCCAGGGAGGATTTGAGGATACTAATACCGTCGTCAATGGTCACTTTCTGAGGGACAGGCATGCCTGAGTTGGCGTGCAGACCGAAGCCTACGCTACCCTTGCCCTTGCCTTCTCGGAACCCTTCGAACTTCATAGTGGTGGCGAGGATGTCACTGAACAGCGACGGTTCCAACCCAACCGAGTTACGGCCATTGACCTGTACGCTAACAGCACGTCCATTGTCGTGGTCGTAGAAGGTGGCGGGACGTACGCCTACTTGCTCGCTGCCAATCTTCATTTCTCCAGCCAGCGCTGAATCATACGCAGCCTGCGCAGTAGCCTGAACGTCGCGAAGGTTCACAGACATAGTCTGGAATGTTCCCTTCTTGTCGAACACGGTTACGGTCATGTTCTGACCTGCGTTGCCCGCTGTGGCTGCCTGGATTACTACACGCTCCATATTGCTGGGGTCGGTAATAGCCTGGACTTGGTTTTGAATCTGCTGTTGCAGCGTAGCCTTGAACTGCTCCTGGTCGCCCTTGTAGTCGCCCATGATAGACTGCAGAGAGGTCCCTGCAGGCAGATACACGTGCCTCGGTGTACCGGCAATTTCCAGCTCCAGCTTACGGGCTTGGATGTTACCCTTGAGCATCGTGTTGATGTCCTCGGCATCTTTACCCACCAGAGATTCTGGGTTGCGGCTGTACGTGTAACGGTACTCTTCCTCCATAGCAGCGCGCGCTTCCTGGCGCTGAGCGTCGGCATCACCAAAGAAACTGAACCAGTTGCTGGTACCGCTAGGGTCCACCATCTTGTCCGTGGGGTTACTCTGGATATTGCTGTAGCGCCCACTGGCCTTGTTACGCGCCTGGCGGCGCAGGTCGTCCAAGATAGTGTCGCTAGCGTTACTCGGGTTTTGTGCAATGGCTTTCTGCACCACCCCCTGCCACTCGGATGGGACCTCAGACAGCAGTGCCATCTTACCTAAGTCAGTACTGGCGCTATAAGCCTGTGCCCACAAGTTAATACTGCTGACGTTCTCACGGGAAACCTCACCGTCCTCACCGAGCTGGTCCAGCGTAGTCAGTGTACGTGCCATGTCCGAAGACATACGCTTGTGCGCCTCGTTGACGGCCCACGCATCCTTGCTGTTGCTTCCGTATGCCAGCAGCTGCAAGTTCCCTTCCGGGGTGTCCGGAAAGCTCTTGAGCAGCTCATTGCGAGCCTTACCAAGGTCCCCTTTGTACATCCCCGCCAGGGTGGAGCTTGGCATGTTCCCTGTAATTGCTGTGCGCAATGCCTGAGTGTCCGCTGCCTTCTCACGAATAGTCTGGGCCTTGTTCCAGAACTCCATGCTGGTTCCAGCGCTAAGCACGTCCGACGCCGACAGTTCAATGACTCGACTACGAATACGCGCCATCGTCTGTTCTTGCTGCTCAGGAGTCTGACCCCCTAAGGAAGAGATTGCGTCAGAGATTTCAAAACGGGCCTGGGTCTCAATCTGAGCACCAGCGCGCTTGAACTCCTGATACAGAGCCGCGTTGACGTCCACGGAGTTAACTCCGAGTTCCTTGGTAGCTAGCTCTTGCAACTGGTTGATTACCAGCGGGTCCTGAGTCTGCTGTGCTACGCTGACCAGATACTGCTTGGCCCGGTCCAGCTTCTTGCTCTTGTCCAGGTGCTCAGCGGCCAGTATGCTGTCTAAACCGGTCTTGATAGACATCTGCGCAGCGGCACCCTGTCCTGCTTGTAGGCGCTGATAGAACTCATCACTGGACGAGCTAAGGCCACGGTCAAGGGCACGGTCGGCTTGAGCCACGGCAAACGCCGCGCGCCCTTTCTGGAAGGCTGTGTAGTTCGCCATGCTCGTAGCACGGAGCTGCTGCAGCACGGCCGTAGCAGACTGCTTGGACATCTCTGGGAGATACATACCGAGCTTGTCCGACATAGACTGGACGTGCTCTTGCTCTTGCTGCTGGAATTCCTCGTCAGTCAGACCGGCCTCGGCAGCTTTCTTCGCCCGTGCGATACTGTCTGTACGCCACTTGGCTAGCGAATCGTACGCAGCAGCTGATACGTAACCATCCTGGTAAGCTTCGCGTACGAAGATATTCTGTTTCTGTACAGCCTCATCCTTGGAGGCCATCGCATCCACGGCACCCTGGGCATCCATCGCGCCGCGCACTGTGGCGGCTGCCGCGTTCTCCTTGATTCCTTCCTCGAAGCCTACTCCGAAGTCCTGTACGAATCCGGACAGTGCGGCTAATCGGTTGGCCTTGCTTGCGTCTACTGCTACTTCACCGGCAGAAGAGGGTAGTTGTACCTCATTGGACTGGAGTTGTACTCCACCAATACTAAGCCCCTGCCGGGTGGGTTGAATTACAGGCATTTACTTCCCTCTCTGTTTACCAGGTGTGAACCTTGCTATCTCCCTTGCTGCCCCACAGGTCGTACAGAAACGAGTTCTGTGCTGTAGGCTCCACGCTGGGTGCACTAGGTTCTGGTGTAGTTTCTGATAGCTTATTACCCACGTACTGTCCGAGCATCTGCCCGCCTGCGCTTAGGGCCATGTTGAACATCTTGTCGTAGCCGCTTTCCATGTCCATATTAGCCAGGCCGGAATCAACGGTCTTATCCACCAGCATGCGGAAGCCCTCTTCCTGAGTTGCCTGCTGGTCCCGTATACTGGCCTCTTGACGCCCCGCTACCGTGTTAACGGTGGCTACGGCGTCCTTAACAGACGCTCCCATAGTGCCGGAAGACGCAGCCTGTAGTCCTACTTGACTCTGGGCCTGCAGCTTCTGCTGCTGGATGTTAAACAGCGACACCTCAGTCCGGTCCCTGGACTGGGCGCGTTGCAGCGCAATATCATTGAGCTGCTTAGCGGTCTGCTGGATTACGGCCTTGTTCCGTGCCTTGGATACCTCAATCTGCGCCCCAGAACCCAGCAGTTTAGAGCCTGCTAGGGCGGCGGCTGCCCACCACATACTCATATTAAATTCTCCGTCTGCGTTGGTTGTAGCGCAGGATATACGAGATATCCAGCACGTTCAGTTCCATAGAACCCTCAGTAAACAGTGTCACCTCTGTGGTGTCTGCGTTAGTACGGCACGGCACGGTAATCGTAGCCAGGTCCATACGCAGGGTCTGCCCGAGCATCAGCTCCTTTGAGTTCATCAGGATACCAGTTAGCTCCCCACCCCAGTTGACGTCCCGCGGGGTGTCTAGTACCTGTACATCGAAGTGCCCAGAGTTACGCACCGCTACATCCAGGCGCAGCAGGCGCACATGCCCGCTTCCCACGAGCTTGTCATTCTGGTCCCGCAGAATAGGTGTAGTTAGCGTGAACGTACTGCGGTAACGTCTCCCGATTACGTAGGTGCCATCTGGTACGCCGCGCACAACCCGTAGGGTGTTCTCCCCGGCAATCTCCTTGATGCCAACCTCAGTGGGTCCCATAGGGCTGCTTGGCAGGTACGTTAAGATAAGCTCTTCCTTGTAACGGTCAGCCCACCCAACTGGGCGCAGTACTGCCGGAACAGTGAACACCCCGCCCTGTACTTGAACTTGCTTCTGCAAATCCGAGTATGCCTCACGGTACTCCATACCCAACTGATAGCCTTCACGCGGGTCCATAGACACAATCAAAAGCTTGTTGCTAGGACTGGGTCCTTGCATGTACAAGAACACCTCATCCTCCAGCGCCTGTACGCTCAGGATTGGGTACGGGAACGACCACTTATGCCACGCCGCCTGCATCTTAGCGCCGTCGCTTCCGCCCCACATGAACTCGTATACCAGCAGGCTATTACGCTCCCCAGACATGCGCGAGAAGGCCATATTGGTGACGCTGGAGTTTTGCATCTGCAATACCCTGCCTGGGATATACCGAGGTAGGTGCACTGTGGCATCCTGCGTAGTGTACTGCGCAGCGGTGTACGGTGATGGGATTAGCTCCAGGATACCCGCGTAGCTGTCGTTGCGCTTGTTCGGGTAGATTACGGTCTGCCCCGCCATTACCGGGGCAACACGGCTGTCACAATCATAGGTGCTGGTAATACTAATGCTTGCGTTAGTTGGCGTAAGTACTGCCGAACCCGGCACAACCGCCTGCATACTGTTAGCAAATAGGACCAGGTCCCGGTTAAACTGTACAGCGGTACGGTACACAGAATCCTGCGCAGACGCAGAGCTAATACTGATACGGTCCGTATCCAGCAAAGATGTCACAGTAGAGCGGTAGAAGCGCTGATACAGGCCCGAGGCTGACATATCCACGGAGCTGCCACTAAGCAGAACCAAGCGGCCCTGGAAAGCTGCAATACCCGTGATGTAGCCATTCTCCACGAATCCGGGGTCGCCGTTGTTGTCGTCGTTTCCGGCCAGCCGCCCTTCCCAATCCCGCGCAATGATGTTGTCATCCGCGGCGAGCTCCCTGGGCATGTTCGTAATCTTGGTGATGCTGCCGTACGCCCCCACCTCAGACCAGATGCGGGTACTGTAATCGAACTGGTACCACGCCGTCTCAGACGAGGCCGTACCCACTCGGCACATTGCTCCATCGGCTTCTGCGGGGAGCTGTGCAGGCAGGTCCTGCTCCCGGTCTACGCGAGACTGGTTGGATACCCCAGCGTAAGTATCACCAGCGTCAGAGGACACCACGCAGTTGCTCAACCCATAGAAGAACAGGTACGCGCCGCGTACGCTTACGTTCCCAGCTGGCAATCCATTTGCCACAAGAGAGTCGCGCAGTTGCTGAGCCACGTAGATGCCAGATACCTCCTCAGCGTTGCCGCTGGTGCTACCGGCAGCCGGTGCAGTGTAGTCCCCGGAGTAATCCACCCCGGCAGAGGTAACGGTGACGTTCCAGCGTTTCTGGAATGCTGCAGACTTAACGTAGAAGAACCCAGTGGTGCTGGGGTCAATACGCCCAGTGTTGTCCACGGTTGTGTTCGGAGCCATCTCGGTGTTCAGGATATAAGTCAACCCAGCAATACTTGCGGTCTGCAAGGAGGTCTGGCCTACGGTGGTAATAAAGTAGGGGTCATTGCCGGAGTTAAGGATGGTCTTCCCATTCTTAGCCAACAACCACCAGTTACCGTTGCTGGTGTTAATCAGTAGGTGCCTACCGTCAGTGCCGCGCTCTACGTATTCAGTGAACAGGGAATCAAGCCTCGGATTATCAATCGTACTCTCCCAGACAATCTCGCCAGGAGGCCTACGGCGGATACCGGAAACCGGGTCGCTGAGCATATTCAGCTGCGCCCCCAGTTGCCCGGGCTGGCGCTCTCTTGGAACCTGCTGGGAGACGCCCTGCAGCAGACTCTGGATAGTACCCTCTAGAGCATGTGTAGGTGTTTGTGCCATATACTCCCCTTAAACCATAAATCGAGCACGGCGGATTCTGCGTGCAAAACGGGTCTTGCTGGTGCTGAACTTCTGATTGCGCAGATGCTCGCGCAGCACCATGCTCTTGTAACGCTCAGCTTCCTGTGCGTAATTAGCGTAGTTGCTGTCTCCGCCCAGGTCGTTTAGATATACCTGTGCAGCGGTGTAGTTAGCCACCCACATAGCTGCATGTTCCGGCAGGTCCTCAAAGTCCAAGTCCAGGACTATTTTTAGATTGACGGCACTGTCGAAGTATTGGTTCTGCTCCATCAGGTCGTACAGGTTCCCATCACGTACCCCGTACTTGGAGTCAGAGCCAGCATCATATACGGCCAGCTGGTTCCACGGTACTTTAATAAAACCGTCAGTAGTAGGCGTAACTTCACGCTCCACCACGTTAAACCAGAAGCCTGTGCTGAGCAGCCCACGACGGTTGCGAGCAAGCGCAGAGCGAGCTAACCCCGCACTGGGATTGCTGGTGTTGATGTCCATAACGCGAGACTCCCCCAGGGCTTCCAGCGTTAAGTTAATAGCATCGAGTTCTCTCATATTTGTTCCTCTATTAAAGACCCCTAGGACCCTTAAGACAGGGACAAAAAAAAAGCCCCTGGCACCCGAAGGCACCAGGGGCGCGTATTACTGTTCCGTAGTGTCAGCGGCTACGTCAGCCGCCTCACGGGTTTTCTTGGTAGCCTTGCGGCCAGATTCAACCGAAGCCACCTGGATGTTCTTCGCTACATCGGTGGCGGCCTTAACCGCCTCCCGCTGAGCTGCATTGGCCTGGAGAGTCTCCAGACCGAACGTAGCAATTACTGCCATTGAACCTCCAATTAGGGCTTAGTGATGAAGGTGAACTTGGTCACCGCCGCGGTGTCCGGACGACGCAGGCCGATGTTGTACATCGCGTAGCAGTCCAGCACGTTTCTGAACTCGCGCTCATCGTCCCAGATACGGGAGGTGAACGGCTTAGCTTCGACAGTCACCAGGGTCTTGGACTTGCTGAAAGTCACCATACGGCACAGCGCATCGTCAGAGGTGACAGTGTAAGCAGAGCCCAGCGGGTGCGTACCAGCAGCGGTCGGGAACTCGGTGCACTCGACTACAGGCACACCGTTCATCTTCACTACACGACGGTCTTTGTAACCGTCGTTGTTGGATGCACCAAAGTCCAGGTTCAGGAGCTTCGGATGCTCCAGCAGGCGCGAGTACGTATCGACATCCACCAGAGTAACCATATCCGCCAGCGGGGTCTTGCGCTTGATGAGTTCATCAATACCAGCCTTGTGCGCCAGGTTGATGTTCATGGCGTTAGCCTCCATCTCAGCCTGGGTCAGCTGCGTGGCGGTAGTGGTACCCGGAACTAGGACGGCCGCGCCTACCTCGATACCGTCGTTGAACGCCGGTTTCAGGTGCGCCGGTGCAACCCAGGAGCGGCCCTTGATGAGCTGAATCAGGTGCGCCTGGTCGAAGGTCTCTGCGAACTCAGAGCCGTTGTTCTGGCCCATCTCGGTCAGGAAGTCCGGGCCGGTCCAGTCATCCTGGTAGTCAATCGGGTTACGGATATACAGCACCGTATCCACCACGATAATCATCTTATCGTTACGAACCGGGGTGCTATCCAGCGCCTCACCGGAGCGACGACCCTTCACCGAAGAGGTGTTCAGGCGGTCAATACGGTAGGTGTTGGAACCGCTGATAGAGCGCTGGCTGGATAGGCCCAGGAACAGAGCTTGGTACTGGAAGCGGGTATCCACTTCGTTCTGGTACACTTCCAGGTGAATATCGACGTCAGATGCCGCGCCACCCCAGTGCGGACGAGTCAGGTTGCTTTTATAGATAGTATCTGCCATATCTTACTTTTCCTTTTAAATTAGATTAAAGACCTACGCGCTTACCAGCCTCACGGCGTGCGAGCAAATCGTTATAACGTTGACTGAACTGTGGAGATGCCAAGCTACGGTTGCCCGCTTCCTGACGGAGTTTGGTATATTCTGCACGGAAGTCCGCAGCAGATAATGCGTTGTTGCTGGCTACACCTCGTACCATTGGGTTCTGCGTCTTGATAAGACCCATATCCCGACAGAAGCCTGCCACTAACTCAGCAGCCTGCTTAAGCTCACCTACATTAGCGAGTATACGAGCTGCGTTACGCAGAGGTTCAGGGGCCTTGGAATTAAACAGCTGTGCTGCTACCTCCCAGTTCTCCTTCCCACCCACAATATCGTAGGCTTCCTGCACTGCCTTGGTGGCTTGACCAACCTGGTCTTCCAGGTACGCCTTAGCCAACAGCTCTGCATAAGCAGCGTGCTCGCCGAAACGTTCCTTAATGAAGGCCGTATCGATTAGGTTAGGGTCCTGATATTCCAGGGCCTTACCAAGTGCCCGCACCATATCAGAGTCAGTTAACCCAGACACTTTCTGCAGCATGGCTACCCCGGCGTCAATAGTCGGATTGCCTGTCTGAGCCAGCTCCTGGGGCTGCCCCTTAGTGCTATCGCCACCCTTATCCAGGGCCGCTTTTAGGGCTTCGATATCCAGAGGAATCTTAGCAGGGTCAGGGGAATCTTTGCCCTGTTGCTGCTGGGTAGGGGTCTGTGCATCCTGTACGCCTTGATTGTTCGGGGCGTTAAGGGGGGCACCTAGGCCCGGAATCTTAGGGCCGCCTTGGTTCTCTACCTGTGTAGTTTCTACGTTCTGACCGTTTTCTACGTTATCCATCTATGCCTCTGTTGTTAACTTGGTAATAAGCCCAGTTGCTTACCTGCTACTGTCGGGTCTGCTGCGGTCAAGCCCTGGAGTTGGTCCTGTGCTAGACCTGCGGACGTATCGGCAGACGCATCCTGAACCTGTTGCTTCTGCTGCAGCTGCTCTTCGGTGTACATGAACGGCTCACTAACGATACCGTAGGCGTCGAAGTACCAGTCTACGCACGCATCTTTGTTGAAGCGCGGAGTAATCTGCTCAAGCACTGGGATAGCCAGCTGCATGGACTGTGCCGCCTCTAACAGCTTATCAGCCGCAGCGGCTTTAGCCAGTGCAGAAGTACCCACCGTAACGTTGATGCTCACTACACCTTCGCTGAGGTACAGCTTAAAGCGAGGATACACCAGTGCAGTGTACAGGTACGCCAGCTTACGCAGCCAGGTGTCGCTCAGGATACTGAACCCGCCACCCATAGCAGCTTCCGCCTCTTTGGCATTCTGGCGAATCTCGTAGGCCGTGACACGCTCACCCTGCCGGGAGTTGCCCGTGTACATGAACGCACGTGACAGTTTCTGTTCGAGCATCTGAATGTTGCTGGCAATCCACTGAATCTTCTGGGCAGAGCCGCCCTCATAAGCAGTGACAGGAGACTTAGTGTTTCCGTTGGAACCGCCTCCACCCACCTGTACAGCCTCACCAACCTCAGCCGTAGAGAACTCGTCCACATCCAGGCCGGAGCTAGTATCTACTAGTGGAATTAACCTAGAGGATTCGACCTCGTA
>OODB01001239.1_pt1 | contig 18863 bp, 10 predicted proteins | sample 1671721 | NCBI WGS metagenome assembly OODB01 (sample SAMN06348185, study PRJEB24527) | human gut metagenome | biome: human gut; feature: ankylosing spondylitis patient; material: feces | host: Homo sapiens | place: China | collected 2015-10
ACCTGCGCCACTACTTCGACAAGAACGGCGGCAACCTGGGCGCTATGGGCTGTGTTGGCTTCCTGTTCAGCCAGAAGGGTGTCATTGACATCTCTCTGGAGGATAAGGATGCCGACGAGGCCATGATGGATGCTCTGGATGCCGGTGCCGAGGACTTTGATGCAGGCGAAGAGGCTGCTGAGATCACCACCGATCCCGAGAACTACTCCGCTGTGGTCAAGGCCATGGAAGAGAAGGGCTACGAGATCCTGAGCGACGACCTGGCCATGGTCCCCATGACCACCACCCGCCTGACCGACCCCGATCAGCTCAAGGCAATGGGCAAGCTGCTGGACTCTCTGGAGGACAACGACGATGTCCAGAACGTCTGGCACAGCCTGGAGAACGAAGAGGATCTGCCGGAATAATGCTCCGCAGGCCTCTTTACTCCTGAAATAAGACGATGAAAAGCCGCTTTTTGTGCTGTGATGCACAAAGAACGGCTTTTTACATGGCGGAAGAAGCATCAGCAGGCAACCACGATCATCTCCTTCGCCCTTAAGGGTTTAGAACCAGCCTCGGCGATGATATTTATCGATAATTGAAACTTTCTGAATTTCATGGTATACTTCTTTTAAGAAAGAGGGTGTTCGGATGCTTTATCCTTTTATGACCTTGAATGATGGGACTGAAATCGTTTATTCCTCGCCAATTCAGAATGGCAATCAGGAGCAGGTAAAGGTACAGATTGAAACACCTGTAGAAAACGGCTTTAAGTCGGCGACCTGTATTCTGCCGGGGTATTTGTGGACCAATAATGGCTATTCTGAAATGGAGATGGCGAGCCTGAAAGAGTTGGTCAAATCAACGGCACATCTTCTGATCCGCTTCTCGCATGAGGGGGGGATCGAAAGTGCCTAGTCTGTTCCGGCTGTTCGGTTATGTGATTTTCTTCTGGAGCAATGAAGGTGCACCGCTGGAACCGGTTCATGTCCATGTTGCAAAGGGTGTTCCGAATGCCAGTGCAACAAAGATCTGGATTACGGAAGCGGGAGGCTGTATCGTGGCCAACAATAACTCGAAGATTCCTGCCAGAACGTTGAGCGCAATTGTAGATGTTCTGGAAAGCCGTTCAAGCTACATTGTGGCACAGTGGAATGATGTGTTTGGTGAATCGAAGTTCTACTGCTGATATTGGTGCGAATTGAGCGCTGCCCCCTGTGAAAAAACTCAGAGGGCGGCGCTTTTTTGCTTTGCCGATTGCGCGGCGGGGGCAAATATGGTACAATAATTTGAAACAGACCACGATGAAACGAGGTGACGCACATGGAAGCAAAACGCATCTGCCCGTACTGCATGGGCGAGCTGGAGAGCCGGGTGTCGGTGTGCCCGCACTGCGGCGGGGTACTGGCCGGGCGCAACCCGGCGGGCAGTCTGCCGGTGGGCACGCTGTTGGCCGGGCGGTATACCGTGGGCGAGATGCAGAGCATCGACGGCGAGGGCATCCTGTACCGGGGCGTGGAGAACACCGGGCGGTTCCGGGTGACCATCAAGGAGTATATGCCCCTGACGCTGTCGGCGGAGCGGGGCACGGACGCGCTGCTCCGGCCCAAGCTGGGCAGCGAGGTGCTGTTCAAGACCACCCGGATGGACTTTGCCGATCTCTACCGCTCCATCCAGCGCATCACGCCCGCAAACGGTCTGGAGGCCGTGCTGGACGTGTTCGAGGAGAACAACACCGTCTACGCCGTGATGGAGAATCCCGGCGGCATCCCGCTGCAGCAGTGGCTGGATGAGAGCCCCAGCCCGGTTTCGGCCGAGACGGCCCGCAATATGCTGCAGCCTGTGTTTGACGGCGTGGCGGCCATGCATCAGGTGGGGCTGGTGCACCGGGGCATCTGCCCGGAAAACATCCGGGTGCTGGAAAACGGCCGGGCACGCCTGACGGGCTACGCCACCGTGGGGCTGCGCACGGCGGGCAGCGGCCTGCACGAGCAGCTGTACGAGGGCTACTCGGCACCGGAGCAGTATTCCACCACCGAATTCGAGGGCCGTTACACCGACGAATACAGCCTTGCCGCCGTGGTCTACCGGATGGTCTGCGGGCAGAGCCCTGTTCCTGCGGCACAACGGCTGGTGTCGGACTCCAACCCCCGCGCCCGCACGCTGGAACGGGCGGTGCCGGAGTATGTTTCGGATGTGCTCTGGATGGGCCTGCAGCTCAGGCCTGCCGAGCGTATCCAGACCGTGCCCCAGCTGTTCCGGGCACTGAGCAGTCAGGAGTATACCACGGAGCTCACCCAGACTCTGCAGCAGGCCGCCCCGCGCCCTCAGTCCACCGAGGAAGAGGAACGGAAAAAGCATATCCTCAGCCTGCGCAACCTGCTGGCGGCCATCCTGATCCTGCTGGCCATCCTGACATTGCTCATCGTGTGGGGGCTGGTGAATCAGGGGCTGCACACCGCAAAGCCTGCGGAATCCGCCCCGGCCTCTGAACCGGCCAGCTCGCTGGTGACAGAGCCGGTGGATCTGGCCCCGGATTTTGTGGGGATGGACTACGATTCGCAGGTGCGCAACAACCACAGCTATGCCGGGGATTACCTGTTCTATGTGACCATGGAATACAGTGATACTGTGGAAAAGGGCAAGATCATCCGCCAGACCCCCGAAGCCGGAGAGGTCATCGAAAAGGGCAGCACCATCGATCTGGTGGTCAGCCGCGGCCCGCAGATGGTGGAGATGCCCAACGTGGCAGGCTTTACCCGGGACGGCGCGGAGCAGCAGCTGGCGCAGGTGGGGCTGAATGCGAGCTTCTATCCCATTTATAACGATGGCTCCTATGTTTCGGGCTGTGTGGCCTATTGCAGTGAGGAGCCCGGTGCCATGGTGGAGGTCGGCTCGACCATCATCGTCTATATGGCGGCAGAGGTCGAGGCCGAGGTGCCCGCCACCCCGCCCGAGACCACAACTCCTTCCGCCGGTGCCACACCGTCTGCCGGGCAGACGGAGCCGCCGACCGATGGAGCCGGTACCGAATACGATACGGATTGACGCAAAGCGGCCCGCCCTCTCCGGCAGGCCGTTTTTTTGATGAGAACGCTTGAAGAAAATGAATGATTCTGATAGAATTATATTAGAATCATTTAGGGGGGTGCGCACTATGATCATCAAGTCGTCTACGGCGCTTCGCAATGACTACGGTTCCATTTCAAATCTGGCGCACGGAGCGGGCGAGCCGATCTACATTACAAAGAATGGAGAGGGTGACCTTGTTGTAATGAGCATTGAAGCATTCGAACAGCGGGAAGAGGCGTTGAAACTCCGGGCAAAGCTGGAAGCAGCGGAACAGGGAAGGCTTGCTGGTGCTCCGGCTTACACGCTGGAGGATTCCAGAAAACGGCTGGAGGAGATCTATCGTCGTGGCTAAGATCGAAATTCTGGAGTCGGCACAGCGGGAACTGGAAGCAATCGCAGAGCTTCACATGAATCTGGTAGGGCCGAATTCTGCCCGAAAGATTACGGATCGGATCTTGGATTCTCTTTCGCGGTTGGAACGTTTCCCGCTGTCGGGTTCGCTTCCAAGAGATGCCGAACTGCTGAAAAGCGGCTATCGCTATGTGATCGCCGGGCAGTATCTCTGCGTCTATCGGCTGATTGTGGATACTGTGTTCGTTTACCATATTGTGCATGGTGCAAGTAATTACCCGGTTTTGTTCAAACGGCTGCTGCAAGAAGAATTGAAGAGAGAAGATTGACACAAAGCGGCCTGCCGGATAAGGCAGAGCGCTGTTGCTGTTTCTGTGTGGGTTTGTCATTTGCAAGTGGCTTGACAGATGGTTCAAGGCCGGTAAGCACTAACCCCCAGCAAAGCAGGAAGCCCCGTCGGTATAGGCACTACCGATGGGGCTTCTTGCTGCTTGGTGATACCATGGATACGCACCAATTTACATTCGCGACCTTATTTATGTGCTGCACAGGTGCAAAAGTCAAGGAGAAATCACCGCCTTCCTCGGGACGAAATGCAGACTGAAAGGCCATTTTACCGGATATTCGACAATTTGCCTTAAAACATTGCCAAATGCTCCAAAATTTGTTACAATGGTGCTGATGATTTGTCCACCGTGGACAAAAAAGCAACGGATGCGTCCGGCTTTCCTGCCGGGGCAGATCTGCGGAACATATTTTTATAAGGGGGCTTTTGCAGATGAAAAAACGATTGATTAGTATGGCACTGGCAGTCAGTATGGCAGTCAGCATAATGCCTGCACCCGCTCTGGCAACAGTAGGGGGGGGGGTACAACCCCGGGAGATGATGCGATAACGCTGTCGGACGCAACGGGCGGCACTTCGAGCGGTACAGCTACATCGGTTTCAGATTTGACGGAGCTGACAGCTGCTGCTAAAAAAGGCGGAAATGTCCAATTGAGCGGCAATATTACGTTAACAGACACTCTCTCTATCAATAGTAAAAAACTGAGCATTGATCTGAACGGCCACACCATTACAGCGGCAAATAACCAGAGAGCGTTTAACATCTCGAATGGCGGCACGCTGGAAATCAAGGATAGTGTGGGCAACGGTATCATTCAGGGCAATGGTACGGTAACAGGTCGCGGCGGAGCAATCTATATGGAAGGCTCCGGCAGTGCCCTGACGATCAGTGGCGGCACCATTCAGGGCTTTACCGTCAGTGCGCATGGCGGTGGTGTGTATATGAGTGGCGGTACTTTTACGATGACCGGCGGTAAAATCTACAATTGCAGCTCCAGCGGTACGGATCTTTCTGGCGGCGGCGTATATATGGCCGAAGGAACCTTTGATATGAGCGGTGGTTCCATTGAAAATTGTACAGCACATGAGGGTGCAGGCGTAGAAATGTATCCTGACTCTGGAAACACCTGTACTTTTACCATGAGCGACTCGGCTGAAATCAAAAATTGCAGCAATAATGGTGTTTCGATTGCTTGGAGTGGAACGTCCAAGTTCATAATGAGTGGAGGAGCCATCGACAACAACAAAGGATATGGTTTATGGACTTCCGCTGGTAGCAATACAGAGATCACACTGAGTGGCGGCACCATTACAAACAATGAAGACTATGATATGGTCATTCATAGAAAAGTTACACTGCAAGTAAATAGTGCTACGGTCAGCGGAAAAATCCGAAACTTTGGCACGATTACCGGAGAGGGGAGTGCTGAGTTTACCGGAACAGTCGTAAATGAGTCCGCGGGAAAGATTAAAAGCGGAAAATTCGAAAGAATTGAAGATGCTTCCCCTGCTGGTGTATACAATGAGGTAGAATATGAGGCGTATGTCAAACTGATTAGCCACAGATGGCCGAATGAAGAAACCTTAAGACAGCTTCAGAACAAAGTACAGGGGAATGTTCAGCTCAAATTCTTGAGCCAGGTAACACCGGACGACATGGAGAATACATTGACCATCCCCGAGGACGTTACAGTTACTGTTGATCTGACGGGCAAGCAGGTTGCTGGAGAAAACGCCGAAATCATCAATCATGGTAATCTGACATTGATTGACAGTGGTACGGGTGGTACCCTGAACATTCCCATTGAAAACAACGGAACCCTGAACGCCAACGGCGGTACCGTAACTGGTGAAGTGACCAATAAGGGCACAATCACAACGACCGGAGAAAAGGCGACTCAATTCTCTGGAGGCGTGACAAACGAGAGCAATGGTAAAATTGAGAATGGTACGTTTTCCGGCGAAGTGACCAATAATGGCGCAATTAACGATGGTACGTTTTCCGGCAATGTGACAAACAACGGAACCATTGGCAACGGCAACTTTACCGGTGATGTGACCAATGAGCAAACCGGTGTGATCTCCGGCGGCAAGTTTGACGAAAACAAGCTGACCAACAACGGCGGCACCCTGCCCCCGAAGCCGGGCGACAACAAGCCGGATGACACCAACAAGGACAATGACAAGAAGGAAGATACCGAACCGGTTGCTCCTGTTGTCAAGCGGTACGACCTGACCGTCAAGAACGCCGAAGTGACCGTGAAGGATGCTGACGGCAAGGCAGTGGAGATTGCAAAGGCAGAGGACGGCACCCTGACGGCTAAAGTTCCCGAAAATGCCGAAGTGACGGTGAAATACACCGCCCCCACCGATGCGATTGTGTTTGACCTGTGGAGCATTAACAGTGATGCGAAGCTGGATGTGAACGTCAAGGAGAACCCCCTGACCTTCAAGATGCCTCCACAGGCTGTGACCATCGAGGCCATGACGCAGGATGCCACCATTGAAAGCGAAGGTCCCGGCGTGCTGGGTACCGCTGCCATGATCGGTGTTGCCGGTGCCGGTACGGCTGTGCTGGGTTATACCGGTTACATGATCGGCACGGAACTGTACCTGAACACTGTCCTGCCTGCCGGTGCAGCTATCCCCCAGAACACCACCGAACTGGCAAAACTCCTCTGGACCGAAGCTGGCAAACCAGCCCCTGCCGCTGTGATGGCTGAGGATGCCACCGACGAGCAGAAGGCTCTGACTTGGGCTGTTGAAAGCCAGCTCATCTCCGCCGATAAGCCCGCAGACGCTTCTGTGGGCCGGTGGGAAGTGATCCGGGGGTGGAATAGGGTGAAAGAGATGAAGTGATCCTTCGTACAACCTCTCAGTCGCCTGCGGCGACAGCTCCCCCTTTGGGGGAGTTGGCAAAGCTGTCAGGCTTTGACTGAGAGGGCAAGGCAACTGCCCGGAGAGGGTTCGCCCGCTCCCCTTCACGAAGAGAGAAACCCAAGAAAATAACGCAGAAAGCCCCATCGGTACGAAAAATACCGATGGGGCTTTCTGCTTGTTTAGGATAGGAAAGAGAATGGTTCAGTAATGGCCGGGATGCGGGCTTACAGGTTGGTGTAGCCCATGAGGTAGCGGTCTACCTCGGCGGCGCAGTCGCGGCCCTCGCGCAGGCCCCAGACCACAAGGCTCTGGCCCCGGCGCATATCGCCGCAGGCAAACACCTTGTCCACATTGGTGCGGAAGTGGTCGGTGTCCACACAGCCGCGGCCGGTCAGGCTGACACCGAAGGCATCGGCCACATAGCTCTCACAGCCCACGAAACCGGCGGCAATGAAGGCCAGCTCACAGTTGTAGGTAAACTCCTCGCCGGTGGGCACCATGTTGGTGCGGCCGGTCTCGGGGTCACGCTCGGGCTTGAGGTAGGAGATGACGGCAGCGGTCAGGTTGCCTGCATCGTCCTTGAGGAATTCTTTGACCGTGGTCTGGTAGACACGGGGGTCCTTGCCGAACTTTGCCATGCACTCGGTCTGGCCGTAGTCCACCTTGAGCACCCGGGGCCACTCGGGCCAGGGGTTGCCGGCGGCACGCTCCTTGGGGGGCTGCGGCATCATTTCCAGCGCCACCAGATCGGTGCAGCCCTGCCGCAGGGCCGTGCCCTGGCAGTCGTTGCCGGTGTCGCCGCCGCCGATGACCAGAACATTTTTGCCCTTGGCATCAATGGCCCTGCCGTCGGCAAATTTGCTGTCCAGCAGGCTCTTTGTCACGCTGGTGAGGTAATCCACGGCAAAGTGCACGCCGTTGGCATCCCGGCCCGGAACGTTCAGGTCGCGGGCCTTTTTGGCACCACAGCAGAGCACCACGGCATCGTAGCTGTTCAGGATGCTCCCGGCATCCACCGCACCGCCCACATCCATGCTGGTGCGGAACTCCACGCCCTCGGCCTGCATGATCCTGATGCGGCGTTCGATGACGGCTTTGTCCAGCTTCATGTTGGGGATGCCGTACATCAGCAGGCCGCCCACGCGGTCGGCGCGCTCAAACACGGTGACGGCGTGGCCCCGGATGTTCAGGTACTCGGCCACCGAAAGACCGGCCGGGCCGCTGCCGATGACGGCCACGCTCTTGCCGGTGCGGGCCGGAGGAGGGGCGGCGTGGAGCCAGCCCTTGGCGTAGCCCGTTTCCACGATGGCGTGCTCGTTCTCGCGCACGGTCACGCTGCTGCCGGTCACATCACCGCAGGTGCAGGCGGCCTCGCACAGGGCGGGGCAGACCCGGCTGGTGAACTCCGGGAAGCGGTTGGTGGCGCGCAGGCGGTGGAGTGCCAGCTCCCACTTGCCCTGATAGACCAGGTCGTTCCACTCGGGGATCAGGTTGTTCAGCGGACAGCCCGATGCCATGCCGCCGATCATCATGCCGGCCTGGCAGAAGGGCACGCCGCAGTCCATGCAGCGGGCGGCCTGGGTCTGCTGCTCCTCGCGGGAGAGCCAGACGTGAAACTCGTTGAAATTTTCAATGCGCTCCAGCGGCGGGACATCCGTGCTGGTCTTGCGCGTGTAATCCATAAATCCAGTGATCTTGCCCATGATCCAGCCCTCCTTACTTCTTCTTCTGCACAGCGTAGAATGCTTCGATCTGTGCCTGTTCGCCGTCCAGGCCGCGCTCCTCCATGGAAGCGATGACCCGGAGCATCCGGTCGTAATCGTAGGGGAGGACTTTCTTGAACTTGGGCAGGTACTCGCTGAAGTTGTCCAGGATCTCCTTGCCGCGGGGGGAGCCGGTGGCTTCCACATGCTCGCGGATGAGCTCCTTCAGGGCAGCAACATCGTACTTGTGCTCCACAGGCTCCAGGCTCACGGTCTCCTTGTTGACCCGCTGGTAGAAATCCCAGTTCTCGTCCAGAACGTAGGCCACGCCGCCGGTCATGCCGGCCGCGAAGTTCTTGCCGGTCTGGCCCAGGACCACGACAGTGCCGCCGGTCATGTACTCACAGCCGTGGTCACCCACGCCCTCCACAACGGCGGTCGCGCCGCTGTTGCGGACGCAGAAGCGCTCACCGGCCACGCCGGAGACGAAGGCCTTGCCGCTGGTGGCACCGTAAAGGGTCACATTGCCGGTGATGATGTTTTCCTCGGGCTTGTAGCCGATGCCCTCGGGCGGGCGGACGATGATCTTGCCGCCGGACAGGCCCTTGCCCATGTAGTCGTTGCAGTCGCCGGTCAGGCTGAGGGTCAGGCCCTTGGGGATGAACGCGCCAAAGCTCTGGCCGCCTGCGCCGGTGCACTCGGCAGTGTAGACATCGTCGGGCAGGGAGCTGCCGTACTTGCGGGTGATCTCGCTGCCAAAGATGGCACCCAGGGCACGGTCGGTGTTGGAGACCTCCAGCCGGACGCTCTGGGGTGCCTTGCTGCCCAGCTTGAACTTCTTCATCAGCACCTTCATGTCGAGGGTGTTCTCAAGGTGGAAGTCATAGGTGTCGGCAGGCACAAAGTGGACGTTGCTGTTTGCAATGGCCGGGTTGTGCAGGATGCAGTCCAGATTCATCTTGGCGGCACGGCTGCCGGCAGCACTGGGCTTGACATGAAGCAGGTCGGTGCGGCCCACCAGCTCGTCGATGGTGCGCACGCCCAGCTTGGCCATGTATTCCCGCAGCTCCTGAGCAACAAAGGTCAGGTAGTTGATGATATACTCGGGCTTGCCCTTGAACCGCTTGCGCAGCTCGGGGTTCTGGGTGCAGATGCCCATGGGGCAGGTGTCCAGGTTGCAGACACGCATCATCACGCAGCCTTCGCACATCAGCAGGGAGGTGCCGAAGCCGAACTCCTCAGCGCCCAGCATACAGCTGATGGCAACATCGCGGCCGGAGAGCAGCTTGGAGTCGCTCTCAATGCGGACGCGGCTGCGCAGGCCGTTCAGGATCAGGGTCTGGTGGGTCTCGGCGATGCCCAGCTCCCAGGGCAGGCCCGCGTTCTTGATGGAGGTGCGGGGGGCTGCACCGGTGCCGCCGTCGTAACCGGAGACAAGGATGACCTGTGCGCCGCCCTTGGCAACACCGGCGGCAATGGTGCCGACACCGGCCTCGCTGACCAGCTTCACGTTGATGTTGGCGTGGCGGTTGGCGTTCTTCAGGTCATAGATCAGCTCGGCCAGATCCTCGATGGAGTAGATGTCGTGGTGGGGCGGGGGAGAGATCAGGCCCACGCCGGTGGTGCTGTGGCGGGTCTTGGCGATCCAGGGGTAGACCTTGGCACCGGGCAGATTGCCGCCCTCGCCGGGCTTTGCACCCTGTGCCAGCTTGATCTGGATCTCTTCGGCGGAGACCAGATACTTGCTGGTCACACCGAAGCGGGCCGAGGCTACCTGCTTGATCTTGGAGTTGCTCTCGCTCTGGTAGCGCTCCTCTGGCTCGCCGCCCTCGCCGGTGTTGCTCCGGCCGCCCAGACGATTCAGGGCGATGGCGATGGTCTCGTGGGCCTCGCTGCTCAGGGCACCGTAGCTCATGGCAGCGGCCTTGAACCGCTTGACGATGGAGCTGACAGGCTCCACCTCCTCAAGGGGGATGCCGCCGTTGGGGTCATAGCTGAAGTCCAGCAGGCTGCGCAGGTGCATGCCCTCGGCACCCATGTTGTCCACGGTGCGGGTGAAGTCTTTGAAGGCCTTGTAGTCGCCCGTGAAGCAGGCTTTCTGGAACAGATGGATGGTCTGCGGGGTGAAGAGGTGCTCTTCCTTGCCGCTGCGGAACTTGTGGGCACCGCCGTCGGCCAACTCCATGTTGATATCCAGTCCCAGCGGGTCAAAGGCGGCGTTGTGGGCAGCTTCCACATCGGCCTGAATGTCCTCCAGACCGATGCCGCCCACACGGCTGACCGTGCCGGTGAAGTACTTGTCGATGACATCCCTGGAGATGCCGACCGCCTCAAAGATCTGGCTGCTCTGGTAGCTCTGGATGGTGGAAATGCCCATTTTGGAGGCGATCTTCACGATGCCGTTCAGCACAGCCTTGTTGTAGTCATCCACGGCGGCGTAGTAATCCTTGTCCAGCAGACCCTCGTCGATGAGCTGGGCAATGGTGTCGTGGGCCAGATAGGGGTTGACGGCGCAGGCACCGTAGCCCAGCAGGGTGGCAAAGTGGTGCACCTCGTGGGGCTCGGCGCTCTCAAGGATGAGGGCCATGGCCGTGCTCTTCTTGGTGCGGATGAGGTACTGGGACACGGCAGAAACCGCCAGCAGGCTGGGGATGGAGACGTGGTACTCGTCGATGTCGCGGTCAGAGAGGATGATGATGTTGGCACCGTCCTTGTAGGCGCGGTCCACCTCCAGGAACACGCGGTCGATGGCCTTTTCCAGGCTGGTGTTCTTATAGTAATTGATGGACACCGTGGCGGTCTTGAAGCCGGGCACATTCATGTGCTTGATCTTGAGCAGGTCGGTGCTGGTCAGGATGGGGTTCTGCATCTTGAGCACCTTGCAGTTCTCGGGCTTGTCCTCCAGCAGGTTGCCGTGGGCACCCACATAGACGCTGGTGGAGGTGACCACCTTCTCCCGGATGGCATCGATGGGCGGGTTGGTGACCTGTGCGAACCGCTGCTTGAAGTAGTTGAACAGCGGGGGGTGCTGGTCACTCAGGACAGCCAGCGGGGTGTCGGTGCCCATGGCTCCGGAAGGCTCGGCACCGGCCCGGGCCATGGGCAGGATCAGCTCCTTGATTTCCTCGTATTTGTAGCCAAAGACCTTCTGCAGGCGGGTCAGCTCCTCGCCGGTGTAGCTGGGAACCTTGATGTTGGGGATCTTCAGGTCCTTCAGCCGGACCAGATTCCGGTCGATCCACTCGCCGTAGGGCTCGCGGCTGGCGTAGTATTCCTTCAGCCTCTCGTCATCCACGACCTCGCCCTTGACGGTATTCACCAGCAGCATTTTGCCGGGGCGCAGGCGGTCTTTCATCAGGATGTTGTCGGGGGCGCAGGGCAGCACGCCAACCTCGGAGGACAGGATCATCCGGCCGTCCTTGGTGATATAGTAGCGGCTGGGGCGCAGACCGTTGCGGTCCAGCACCGCGCCCACCACATCGCCGTCGGAGAAGAGGATGGCGGCGGGGCCGTCCCAGGGCTCCAGCATGGTGGCGTAATACTGGTAGAAATCGCGCTTTTTCTGGCTGATGTTCTTGTTGTTCTCCCAGGGCTCGGGGATGGTGATCATCACCGCCAGGGGCAGGTCCATGCCGTTCATCACCATGAACTCCAGCGCGTTGTCCAGCATGGCGGAGTCTGAGCCGGAGGTGTTGATGATGGGCAGGATCTTATTCATGTCGTCCTGCAGGATGGGGCTCTCGATGCTCTCCTCACGGGCCAGCATGGCATCGGTGTTGCCCTTGATGGTGTTGATCTCGCCGTTGTGCAGGATGAACCGGTTGGGGTGGGCACGCATCCAGCTGGGGTTGGTGTTGGTAGAAAAGCGGCTGTGCACCATGCCGATGGCGGATTCGTAATCCTCGTCCTGCAGGTCAAGGTAGAACAGGCGCAGATCGTGCACCAGGAACATGCCCTTGTAGACGATGGTGCGGCTGGACAGGCTGGGCACATAGGTGCCGTTGCTGGCCTGCTCGAACACCCGGCGGATGATGTAGAGCCTGCGGTCAAAATCAATGCCCCTGCTCACACGGGCAGGCTTTTTGATGAAGCACTGCCAGATGGAGGGCATACAGTCCCGGGCCTTCTGGCCCACGGCATCGGGGTCTACCGGCACCCTGCGCCATGCCAGAAACTCAAGCCCCTCCTTGCGGGTGACCAGCTCAAACAGCTTCATGGCCTGTGCCCGCAGGTGCTCGTTCTGGGGGAAGAAGAACATGCCGACACCGTATTCCCGCTCGTTGCCCAGGCTGATGTTCAGCTCATCGGCCACCTTGGAAAAGAACTTGTGGCTGATCTGCAGCATGATGCCCACGCCGTCACCGGTCTTGCCCTCGGCATCCTTGCCGGCGCGGTGCTCCAGCCGTTCCACGATGCTCAGGGCATCGCTGACCGTCTGATGGCTCTTGCGGCCCTTGATGTCCACCACCGCGCCGATGCCGCAGGCATCGTGCTCGAACTGAGGGTCATACAGGCCAAGAGGCGTGGCGTTTTCCGTAAATTGATCCATTGCCTTTCCCATCCTTATCTCTCAAAATATCCTCCGGGCCGCGGCACAATCCGCAGCCAATCTTGCACAGAAAACAAAAAAGCGCCCCAGAAGGGTATAGAATACCCTTCTGGAACGCCTTTGTTCCGATGATTCTATTATAGCGGATGGTGAGAGATGTTCAAGTGACAGCTGCGCCAAACTTGATGCCCTGAAGTCCGGTCATCTTGTGCGGTTTGATGGAATGATGAACGCATTTCATCAAAACCTTGAAAAAACCGCCGCATCCGGCTGCCGGTCTGGGGCAGGGGATGCGGCGGTTTGCGTATGATTGCGGGGCGTTTCTGTCCTTAGTGCTTTGCGGCGCGCTGTTTGCGGTCGAAGAACCACCCGCATACCAACAGACCGATGCCAAAGATCAGAAGCACGGCAGCCAGCCAATCGGTGGTACCGGTCTGGATCAGGGTCACGGTCGTGGTGTTCTGCGTGGGCGTTTCCTCCGGCTGGGCCAACGACGCGGACGTGTCAGTCTGAGCCGGTTCCTCCGCAGGTAGCTCGCCGGGGGCCTCTGTTTCCTCGGTTTCCTTGGTTTCCTCGGGGATCTCGGGTTCCTCAGGCTCCTCGGGGGTCTCCGGCCCCTCAGGCTCCTCGGGGGTCTCCGGCCCCTCAGGCTCCTCGGGGATCTCGGGGGTCTCCGGGTCTACGGGAACGACCGGAACATAGGGGTCGTCCGGGCTGTTCTTCAGGTTGGTAAAGACGACCTTGGCGGTGTCGTTCTGGGGCACAACGCCGGTCTCTGCAGGGTTGAGATTCAGCAGGGTCCAGCCGTCCTGAGCGGTTTCGGTGATGGTATAGCCGATGCCTGCGGGCAGGTTCGAGAGCGTGATGCTCTCGCCGCTTTTCAGGGTGAAGGATGCCTTGCCGTTTTTGAACGGGACACCGCACCATTTGTCGTCGATCGTGGTGATGGTATCATCGTCCAGCGTGAGCTCAAAGGTGAACGCGGTGTCATAGTCGCTCGGCAGCAGTTCCCCGACCGTCTCTTTGCAGACGGTCAGGCTGCCGATGCTGCCGTGTGCGGCCTTGAGGGACAGGGGGCCGGTGTAAGAATTGACGGGTGCGACGAGAACCATGTGCAGATCCGCTTCGTCCCCGTGGGCGTTCCAGCGGGTGGTTTCAGAGTCGTCGTACCAGCCGGTAATGAAATCATAGCAGTCCGGTTCGCCGTCCAGCGTCCAGCCTTTGCCGGTATCGCCAAAGGTGATGGTGGCACCGTCTGCGTTGTAGATGTCGTCACCAGAAAGCCTTGCGTGATTGTTGTACAGCTCTACATCGTCTGAAAGAATCGCAGTGCCAGAGTTCACAAGTCCGCCGCCTACAGAACCGGCATGGTTATAGCGTACACTGCCGGCCAGCAGGTTCAGCGTCGCATGCTCATCGTTTTGGATACCGCAGTTGCTGTTGTATTCCACCTGCAGATTGGCACCCTTTTCCACGGTGAAGAGATTGCAGTTGACGATACCGGACACCGTATTGTAGTTGGCAGTGACATTTGCACCGCTTTCTATCAGAAAAGCACCCTGCTTCAGATCACCCATCACTTGATTGTAGATGCCATGGGCACCGTTGTGGTTGGCGGTGACATTTGCACCGGACTCAATCGTCAGATAGGAATCGTAACTGTTGTAGATACCGAGCTTAGCATTGTTGTCCACTGAAACATTGGCACCATTCTGGATGTGCAGCTTACAGCTGTTCACGATGGCAGCCAGGCCCTTGTTCTGACATACGGAGACGTTTGCACCACTTTCAATGGTCAGGTCGGCGCCTGCATACACATACAAACCGCCAGAGCCGTAGCCCGGGTCATTTGTGCCGTTGCCGTCGCAGATGACCTGCGAACCGCCTTGGATCACGCCAATGCCGCCGACACCAAGGCCGGAACCGCCATTGTCGCGGATATCAAGGGTAGAACCGGAATCCACGTCAAGGCCATCAACGAAAACAGCGTAGCCATACCATGCGCCGGTGTTTCCGGTGGCGGTCAGGGTCGAGGATTCCATGGTCAGCTTACCGCCATAGCAGCCAATGCCGAAGCCGTAGCCATCAGGATCGGATTTGCCGTTGTCCATCACCACGACATTTGAACTGGACAGTGTGATGTCGATCGGATCGATCGTCATGGCCGCATGGGCACAGCCTGTGATCTCAAGATAAGAGTTGTTGATCTTGATCTCACGGTTAGGTTGTCCTTTAAATTCCGAGTCATCGGCGTAGATACCACTTGCACGATAATTAGAGACACCACGGATCACGGCGTATGATCCATCCAGATACAGGTTGCTCTTCTGATACAGATAGATGCCGCTGCCGCAGCTTCCATCCGGGATCAACGTAAAGTTGACGTTGTTCAGTCTCAGATTCGAGTTGCTGATCAGGTTGGCCGTTCCTCCTGCGCCACCTTCATGGGTATGAGTATGCGCATAGATATTCAGCGTAAGATCTTTAAACGTGATATCACTGTGCGATGCATACATACCGTTCTGGTTCAGCGTCAGCGTGTAGGTATTGCCGCCGGAAATGGTCAAGTTCTTACTATGGAACTCAAGGCCCGTATACCACTCAATGTCCTTCAGCAGGTCGATCTGATCACCATCCGTCGCCGCAGTGATTGCATCGTCCAGTGTGGAGTAGTAGTACGTATCGTCGATCTTGTCGATCTTGCACACAGGCGGGGTTGTGGTGCTGCCGGTGTCGTCCGCAGAGCCATCGTCATCCGATTCCTCGTCAGGAGGCTGGGGAGTGGGCTTTGCCGCAGACGGGCCATCCGCTGCTGCTTTATCGCTGCCCGCGTCCGCAGGGCTTTTCTCCGGGGGTGTGGTGCCGCCCGTGCCGCCGGTGCTGCCGGTGCTACCGGTGCTGCCGGTGTCGCCAGTGCCGCCGGTGCCGTCCGCAGGGTCATCGTGGTCCACATCCGCAAGGCTTTTCCCTGAGCCTGTCTCAGCATCCGTGCCGGATTTTGCATCCACGACAGCAGAGTTCTGTTCCTGCGAATCATCAAGGGAGTAGGGGACGGTGGAAAGGTCACTCCAGTCCAGAATGGTGCCGTCCGAATCCGTGATGGTGGGGTCGGGGCTCAGTGCAAGTACACTCAGCGGCAGAACATGAAGCAGCAATCCGATGGTAAGTATCACTACGAACCATCTCTTTTTCATAATTTTTTCTCCTCCTCTTTCTAAAATATAGTACATTTTGTGTACTGCTAATATAGTAGCATCGGATGTTCAGAAATACAAGAGGTTCAAACGAATTTGAAACCGAAAGATCCAAATTTTTGAAGCGGCGGGGAACCGCGCCGGAGTTTCTCCGGAAAATGATTCCTGCACAGGAGTGAAAGCTTATCCATGCGCCGGAAATTCCCAGAAATTATGAAAAAGTTTCGACACAAGAAAAAACTCCCGGGAAATCCCGGGAGCGTAGCAAAAACAAAGGAAGAAATTCCCTGCGGCGGCAGTCAGCGTCCCAGAATGGCCCGCAGGTCCTCTTCCGGGGTCGTGACAGCCATCAGGTTGTAGCGCCGCTGCAATTCCTGCACGACCCCCGGAGAGAGAAAGGCCGGGAGGGTGGGGCCGAGGCGGATGTTCCGGATGCCCAAAGCCAGCAGGGCAATCAGGATGCAGACTGCCTTCTGCTCGAACCAGCAGAGCACCAGCGAGAGCGGCAGGTCGTTGACGGTGCAGCCGAAGGCATCGGCCAGAGCCAGTGCGATCCGGATGGCGCTGTATGCGTCGTTGCACTGGCCCACATCGAGGATGCGGGGCAGGCCAGTGCCGGGCACTGTGCCCAGAGGCAGATCGTTCAGCCGGAATTTTCCGCAGGCAAGGGTCAGAATGACCGTATCCGGCGGTGTCAGCCGGGCAAACTCGGTGTAATAACGGCGGGTGGGCCGGGTACCGTCGCAGCCGCCCACCAGAAAGAAGTGACGGATCTGCCCGCTTTTCACGGCCGCAACGATCTCATTGGAGTGGGAGAGCACAGCGCTCCGCGCAAAGCCGGTGGTGACCGTTTTGCCGCCGTTCATGCCCGGGATGATGGTATCCTCCGGGTAGCCGCCCAGTTCCAGCGCTTTCTGGATGACAGGGGTGAAGTCCCGGTCCTCCCCGATGTGCGGCACCCCGGGATAGGAGACCACCGAGGTGGTAAAGACCCGGTCGGCGTAGCTGGGGCGCAGCGGCATGATACAGTTTGTGGTGAAGAGGATCGGGGCGGGGATGTCCTCAAACTCCGACTGCTGGTTCTGCCAGGCGGTGCCGAAATTTCCCTTGAGGTGCGAATAGCGCTTTTTCAGCTCCGGATAACCGTGGGCTGGCAGGAGTTCCGAGTGGGTATAAACGTTGATGCCCTTGCCCTCGGTCTGGGCCAAAAGTTGCTGGGTGTCGTAAAGGTCGTGGCCGGAAATGACGATGAAAGGCCCTTTCTCGATGGTCAGAGGGACTTCTGTCGGTTCCGGTTCGCCAAAGGCACCGGTGTTGGCATGATCCAGCAGTTCCATGGTGCGGAAGCTGGCTTCTCCGGTCCTTTGCACCAGGAGCCAAAGCTCCTCCATGGATAGCCCCGAGGTGCCCACTGCCTTCAGAGCGGTACAGTAAAATTTGTCCAGCTCCGGGTCGATGCGGCCCAGTACCCGAGCATGATAGTTATAAGCGGCCATTCCCCGCAGGCTGAACAGCACAAAGCATTTCAGGCTTCGCACATCCGGGTCAGGCTCCTGCCAGAGCTGCTGCATATCATAGTCCTCGGCAATGCCCGGACAGGCGGCGTGGATCTTCTCAATCAGCTGCCCGACGGTGTGCTCGTCAAAATTTACATTGGTGATGGTGGTGAACAGCCCCTGCATCAGCAGCAAAGCCTGCTCCGGAGCCGGAGCACGGCCTTCGCCAATGAGCTGCTCCGCATACCGGATCAGGGCACCGGTCAGCCGGTCCTGCGCCGCTGCGGTCGGAGCCGATTTCCCGCACACGCCTGCCCGACCGGTACAGGCAGTCCCGTTGGCCGCCTGCTCACATTGGAAACAAAACATCTGCTCATCCATAAAAATACTCCCTTCGCTTTCTGGCAAAGGGAGTATGGACAACGGACAGAGGAAATATGCAGGAAAAAAAAGGGGCCGCACCCCTTCGGATGCGGCCCTCTGAAAAGGAATGCTTAGTAGGTGATGCCCTGTGCCATCATGGCGGTGGCCACCTTCAGGAAACCGGCGCAGTTTGCACCGACCATCAGGTTGCCCTCGGAACCGGCAGCAACGGAAGCATCGTAGGAAGCGTGGAAGATGCCCTCCATGATGCCCTTCAGCTTGGCATCCACTTCCTCAAAGCTCCAGCTCAGACGCTCGGAGTTCTGGCTCATCTCCAGACCGGAGGTGGCCACGCCGCCGGCGTTGGCTGCCTTTGCGGGTCCGTACAGGACACCGTTGGACAGGTAGACCTCGATGGCCTCGGGCGTGCTGGGCATGTTTGCGCCCTCGCAGACAACGGTGCAGCCGTTCTTGACCAGAGCCTCAGCGGACTCCTTGTTGATCTCGTTCTGGGTTGCGCAGGGCAGGGCGATGTCGCAGGGGACAGTCCAGACCTTGGAGCAGTCGGCAACGTAGGTTGCACCGGCGTGGGTCTCGGCATACTCCTTGATGCGGCCGCGGCGCACTTCCTTCAGCTCCTTGACGTAAGCCAGATCAATGCCGTTGGGGTCGTAGACGTAGCCGTTGGAATCGGACATGGTAACGACCTTTGCGCCCAGAGACTGGGCCTTCTGGCAGGCATAGATGGCAACATTGCCGGAGCCGGAGATGACCACGGTCTTGCCCTCAAAGCTGTCGTTGCGCATACACTTCAGAGCCTCGGCGGTGAAGTAGCACAGGCCGTAGCCGGTGGCCTCGGTACGGGCCAGAGAGCCGCCGAAGGTCAGGCCCTTGCCGGTGAGCATACCGCCCTGGAAGCTGTTGGTCA